>Ga0307479_10005090_pt1 | contig 12057 bp, 11 predicted proteins | sample atmos_gasesECM4C_FD_203743 | JGI IMG/M metagenome (GOLD analysis project Ga0307479, IMG submission 203743) | Hardwood forest soil microbial communities from Morgan-Monroe State Forest, Indiana, United States - atmos_gasesECM4C_515 | ecosystem: Environmental > Terrestrial > Soil > Temperate... | reverse complement strand
GTCAGCGGGTTCCTCCATCCTGACGAGGGCAGCATCGACCTGGAAGGCCGGGACATCTCGGGGGTGGCCCCGCATGAGGCGGCGCGCCTGGGGATCGGGCGGACGTTTCAGCTGGTCAAGCCCTTGTCCGGCCTGACCGTCCGCGAAAACGTGATGCTGGGCGCCTTCATGCACACCGCGAGCGTGGAGCGGGCCGCGGCGGAGGCAGGAGAGATCCTGACCTTCCTGCAAATGGAGCATCTCGCCGCGCAGCCGGCACGGGGGCTGCCGTTGGCGGTGCTCAAGAGATTGGAGCTGGCAAGGGCGCTGGCCACGAGGCCCAAGCTCATCCTCCTCGACGAGATCGTATCCGGATTGACCAGCGGCGAGGCGGTGACGCTGGCGGGCTTGATCCAGCGGCTGCCGGAGCGGGGAGTGAGCGCGGTGGGCGGCGTCGAGCACGTGATGCAGGTCGTCATGAAGATCGCGCATCGCGTCGTGGTGCTGGACCATGGCGTCAAGATTGCCGAAGGCAAGCCCGCGGACGTGGTCAGGCTGCCGGCGGTCATCGAAGCCTACCTGGGTCCAAAGTACCGGGAGCTGGCGCAATGAGCGCGGGCGGCCCGCCCCTGCTCGAGCTCGAGCGCGTTACCGCTCATTATGGCGATCTGCAGGCGCTGTTCGGAGTCAGCCTGGAGGTGCAGACGGGCGAGATCGTGACGCTCATCGGGGCCAACGGAGCGGGAAAGACGACGATCCTCAGGATCGCCTCCGGGATGAAGCCGCCTTCCAGCGGCGCCGTGCGCTTGGCCGGCACCGACGTCTCCCGTGTGCCCGCGCACCAGATGGTCGAGCGTGGCGTGAGCCACGTTCCGGAGGGCCGCCAGGTGTTCCCCTTCTTGACCGTGGCCGAGAACCTGTCTCTCGGTGCGTACTCGCCTCACGCCCGCCCGCATGCCAGGCAATCGCTCGCAGAGCAGCTCGCGCTCTTTCCGCGGCTGGCAGAGAGGCTGAAGCAGCTGGCCGGCACGCTTTCCGGAGGCGAACAGCAAATGGTGGCGATCGCGCGCGGCCTGATGGCCCGGCCGCGGCTTCTCCTGCTCGACGAGCCTTCGCTGGGTCTCGCGCCCAAGATCGTGGAAGAGCTGTACGAGAAGATCGCGACCATACGACGCACGGGTGTCACGCTGCTGCTCGTCGAACAGAACGTGGTCGGCGGCCTGAGCATCGCCGATCGCGGCTACGTGGTGCAGAACGGCGCGATCCTGATCGGAGACAGCGCGAAGAACCTCCTCGACAACGAGAGCGTGCGGGCAGCCTACCTGGGGCTGTGAGCGTCCGGGAAGCGGCCCGCGGCCGAACGGGCGGGCGGCATTCAGCCGGCGTCGCCTTCGCGCCGATGGTAGGCCGGGGGTCAGGCGGAAGGCGGCGGCGTCGCCGCTTCCCGGGCCCGCGCCGCCGCCGCCGCGGCGGCCGCGACTCCCAGCGCCGCGGTGGCGGTGTCGTGCACCGGCGTCTCGATCCCTGACTGCCGGCCGAGCCGGGACACCGCGCCGCTCAGGTCGTCGAGCTCGGTCGGGCCGCCCGCCTCGAGATCGAGCAGGAAGCTAGGCTTCATCGCCTCGGGCATCCTGTCGATCACCCGTACCACCTTCGCCGCCTCGTCCTCGTCCAGGCTCACGCCGCGGGCCCGCGCCACCGCGATCACCTCGCCGACCGCCCGCTCGAGCAGCAGGTGCCCCAGCGGCGAGGCGCGCACCGGCCCCACCGGCGAGCGCGCCAGGCCGCAGGCGGTCGCCATCGTGGCGATGAAGGCGAACTTCCGCCACAGGTCGGCGGTGATGTCGCTGGCAGCCCTGGTGCCCTCGACGCCGGCGTCGCGCAGCAGGCGGGCGATGCGCTCGGCGCGCTCGGAGACGCCGCCGGCCAGCTCGCCCACGACGATCTCCTGGAAGGGGCTGCGCCGCTCGACCACGCCGGGAGCGATGCGGGCGGCGCTGATCCGGCTCAAGCCGCCGAGCAGGCGCTCGCTCGGCACGCCGGCCGCCGTCAGCCGATCGGTCACCTCGACGCCGTTCAAGAGCGGCAGCACGTCCGCACCCGCCGCCGCAGCCAGCTCGACCGCCGGCACGATCTCCTGCAACGAGTACCCCTTGACCGCGAGGATGGCGAGCTCGGCCCCGCCCAGCTCCCGCGGATCGTCGGTGGCGGCGACCGCCGCCGTGAAGGTCTCCTCGGGCGTGCGCACCTCGATGCCGCGCGCGCGCAGGGCCTCGAGGTGGGGACCGCGCCTGCACAGCATCACCACTGCGTGTCCGGCGCGCGCGAGCACCCCGCCGTAGTATCCGCCGACGCCGCCGGCGCCCAGGATCGCGATCCTCATGCGTGCACCTCGCCCGCGCCCCGCCCCGCCGCCCGGCGAGGCGCGCCCCCGCCCGTCATCGCGCCTCCTCGCGGGCGTCCAGCGCGGCCAGCAGCCGCCTGGGGGCCACCCGGCGGTAGGCGCCGGCGACCAGGTCGGCGATCTCGTCCCAGTCGACCGGCACGTCCAGCCAGACGCCAAGCCAGCCGCGGTGACCCACGTAGGGCGGCACGAAGAAGCGGTCCGGATGCGTGGCGACCAGCACCTCCTGCGCGCCGTCCGGCGCCGCGCACCAGAAAGCCAGCCGGTCGTCGTGATGGTGGTTGGCGAACATCACGAACGTCTGCTTGCCGCGCACGAACCAGGTCGGCTCGCCGTGGCTGAGGCGTTCGGTCGTCTCCGGCAGGGCGAGGCACAGCCGGCGGAGCGCCGCGAGCGGGTTCCTGGGCACGCCGGGATTCTGGCACTATGGACGCCCGCGCGGGAAGTGCTACACTGCCCGCCTTGATCTTCCCTTCACCACCCGGAGGTCCCATGCAGACCAGCACTTTCCTGCGCAGGTGGGGTGCAGCCGTCGCCTTAGGGTTCTTGCTGGCGCTCGCGCTCGCCCTGGCCCCGAGCCCGCTCGGCGCCCAACCGGCCACCGGGCCGGAGATCAAGATCGGCGGGATCTTCGACCTCACCGGCATCACCTCGGACGTGGGCAAGTCCTATGCCCAGGGGGTGCGCGACGCGGTCGAGTGGACCAACGCCCACGGCGGCATCAACGGCAAGCGCCTGAAGCTGGTGGACGTGGATTACGGCTACAAGATCCCGGAGGCCGTGGCCGCCTACAAGCGCCTGGTCAACGACGAGAAGGTGGTGCTGATCGACGGCTGGGGCACGGGCGACACGGAGGCGCTGCGCGAGCAAGCCGCGAAGGACAAGGTCCCGTACATCTCGGCGTCGTTCTCGGCCCATCTCGCCGATCCCGCCAAGAACCCCTACAACTTCTTCGCTGCGCCGAGCTACTCCGATGAGCTGCGGGCCTGGCTCGAGTGGGTGAAGGACGATTGGAAGGACAAGTCGCGCCATCCGCGGGTGGCGGCGCTGTTCGGCGACAACGCCTATGGCCGCGCGCCGCTGGCGGCGGGCAAGGACTTTGCCAAGGACAACGGCATCGACTGGGTGTACGACGGCGTGCTGCCGGGCTCCTTCCAGGATGCGACCAGCCAGCTGCTCACCATGCAGAGGGCCGGCGCGGACTACGCCTACATCAACGTGACCACGACCGGCGCCTCCATCATCCTGAAGGACGCCGCCAAGCTGGGCCTGAAGACCAGGTTCGGCTCCAATCCCTACGGCTTCAGCGAGTCCCTGGCGGCGGTCGCCAAGGAGGCCGCGGAGGGGGTCACCGGGGTGCTGCCGCACCCGCCGTACGGCGCGGCCGTTCCGGGCATGACCAAGATCGTGGAGTTCAACAAGGGCAAGGACATCTCGTCGCCGCCTCGCGACGCCGTTTACGTACGCGGCTGGGCCACCACCCTGGTCACCGCCGAGGGCTTGAAGCGCGCCGACAAGGCCGGGCAGCTGAGCGGCGAGGGCATCAAGAACGCGCTCGAGACGCTCCGGAGCTTCGACCTGGGCGGGCTCGCGTGCAACGTCAGCTACACGCCGGCCGACCACCGCCCGTGCACGACGACGCCGATCTATCAGATCAGGCACGGCGCCTTGGCCAAGCTCAAGGACTACGACGTGCCGCGCAAGAGCGAGTGGCTCGGCATGTAAGGATGACGCGCCGCCCGGCAGGCGCCAGGTCTGGATGGCCCGGGTTTCATGGCTCGGAGCCGCCAGCAGGCAACGGCGGCTGGATCTACAACCGATTTCGCGCGGTCCGCTCGCAGGATGCTCGAGCTGCACAACGTCGAGGTCGTCTACGATCATGCCGTCCTCGTGCTCAAGGGCATCTCGCTGGCGGTGCGTGAGGGGCAGATCGTCGCCCTGCTGGGGCCGAACGGCGCCGGCAAGAGCACCGCGCTCAAGGCCATCTCGGGGTTGCTGAAGTCGGAAGAGGGCGAGATCAGCGACGGCGAGATCCGCTTCATGGGCAGCCGTATCGATCGCCTCGAGCCGGAGGCGATCGTGCGCGCCGGCATATTCCAGGTGATGGAGGGGCGGCGGGTCTTCGACGACCTCACCGTCGACGAGAACATCCTTATGGGCGCCTTCACCCGCGGCGACCGCGCGGGCGTCAGGCGCGACCACGAGCTGGTGTTCGCCTACTTCCCGCGCCTCGCGGAGCGCCGCCGCCAGCTCGCGGGCTACCTCTCCGGGGGCGAGCAGCAGATGCTCGCCATTGGCCGGGCGCTGATGGCGAGGACGAAGCTCATGCTGCTGGACGAGCCCTCGCTGGGCCTCGCGCCCCTCGCGGTGAAGGACATCTTCGCCATCATCCGGCGGATCAATCAGGAGGAGGGGACGACCATCCTGCTGGTAGAGCAGAACGCCAACCTGGCGCTGTCGATCGCCGCCGCCGGCTACATCATGGAGAACGGGCGCATCGTCCTCGACGGCGACGCCGAGAAGCTCAGGGCCAACGAGGACGTGAAGCGCTTCTACCTGGGCGGCCGGGCGGATGGGGGCGGCAACGGCGGCGACGGCAACGGCGGCGGCGGTGCCGGTGCCGCCTCGGGCGCCGGCGCTGGCGCCGTCGGCGCCGCCAGCGGGCGGCGGAGCTATCGCGAGCTCAAGTTCTACAAGCGGCGGAAGCGCTGGCTGTCGTGAGCGAGACCGCCGCCGGGCAGCTGCCGCGGCAGCCATCAGGAGCGAGCTCTTAGCCATGTCCCAGGCGCGGCCGGACGCCATCTTCGATGCCGAGCTGGAATCGCGGCCGGCGGCGGACCGGATCGGCTACCTGGAGGAGCGCTTGCGCCGGACCGTGGCGCACGCCTATGCGCACGCGCCGCGCTGCCGCGCCGCCATGGACGCCGCCGGCGTGGCGCCGCGCGACGTGCGCGCGCTCGCCGACCTGGCCAGGCTGCCGCTGACCCGCAAGGACGACCTGCCGGCCTTGCAGGCCGCGGCGCCGCCCTTCGGCGGCCTGGCGGCGGTGCCGCCCGGGAGCCTGCAGCGCATCTTCCTGTCGCCGGGCAACATCTTCGATCCCCAGGGGCGCGCGCAGGATTTCTGGCGCTTCCGCCCGGCGCTCGCGGCCGCCGGGTTTCGCGCCGGCGACGTCGTGCTCAACACCTTCGCCTATCACCTGACGCCGGCGGGCTTCATGCTCGACGACGCGCTGCGCGCCCTGGGCTGCGTGGTGGTGCCCAGCGGCCCCGGTCAGAGCGAGCTGCAGGTGAAGATCGCCTCCGGCCTCGGCGCCACCGGCTACGTCGGCACGCCGAGCTTCCTCTACACCATCCTCGGGAAGGCGGCGGAGCTGCGCTCGCCGCTCGCGCTCGCGGTGGCCTGGGTCACCGCCGAGAGGCTGCCGGAGTCGCTGCGGCACGAGCTGGAAACCGGCCATGGCGTCCGCGTGCTGCAGGGCTACGGCACCGCCGACCTCGGCCTGCTGGCGTACGAGTGCCCGGAGAAGAGCGGCCTGCATCTGCACCCCGAGGTGATCGTCGAGGTCCTGGACCTCGCCACCGGCGCGCCGGCCGCGCCCGGGCAGCCGGGAGAGGTGGTGGCGACGATCTTCGACGAGGCCTACCCGTTGATCCGCTTCGCCACCGGCGACCTGAGCAGCTTCCTCGCCGAGCGGCCGTGCTCCTGCGGGCGCACCGCGCCGAAGCTGCAGGGCATCCTGGGGCGGGTCGGCGACGCGGTCAAGGTCAAGGGGATGTTCGTGCTCGGCAGCCAGGTCGAGGAGGCCGCCAGGCAGTTTCCCGAGATCGCCCGGCTGCAGGCGGTGGTCACGCGCGAGGCGCACCAGGACCGTCTCCACTACCTCGTGGAGCTGCAGCCCGACGCCGGCGCGCCCCGTCCGGAGCTGGCGGAGCGCATCGCCGCGGCGCTGCGCGAGCGCCTGAAGGTGCGCGGCGAGGTGGAGATCGTGCCGCCCGGCACCATCCCTGCCGGCGCCGGGCGGATCGACGACCGCCGCGTCTGGAGCTGAGCCATGGACGCGGCGCAGCTGGCGGTCGAGAGCCTGACCCTGCGCTTCGGCGGCGTCACCGCTCTAAGGGACGTGAGCTTCGCCGTGGCGCGCGGCTCGATCACCGCCATCGTCGGCCCCAACGGCGCCGGCAAGACCAGCATGCTCAACGCCATCAGCGGCGTGTACCGCCCGCGGTCGGGGCGCATCCTGCTGGACGGCGAGGACCTCATCCGGCTGTCGCCGCACGCGCGTACCCGCCGCGGGCTGGCGCGCACCTTCCAGAACATCGCGCTGTTCAAGGGCATGACGGTCCTCGACAACCTGCTGATCGGCCGCCACACCCACCAGCGGCGCGGCATCTTCGCGGGCGGCCTGTATTACGGGCCGGGCGCCAGGGAGGAGCAGGCGAACCGCCTGGTGGTCGAGGAGATCATCGATTTCCTCGAGATCCAGCGCATCAGAAAGGCCATCGTGGGCACCCTGGCCTACGGCCTGCAAAAGCGCGTGGAGCTGGCGCGGGCGCTCGCCCTGGAACCCAGGATCCTGCTGCTCGACGAGCCGATGGCAGGCATGAACGCCGAGGAGAAGGAGGACATGGCGCGCTTCGTCGTCGACACCAACGAGGACCGCGGCACGACGGTGGTGATGATCGAGCACGACATGGACGTGGTGATGGACCTCTCGAGCCACGTCGTGGTGCTCAACTTCGGCAGCAAGATCGGCGACGGCCCCCCGGAGGCGGTGCGGCGCGACCCGCGCGTGCAGGAGGCCTTCCTCGGCCAGGACGACGCCGAGGCGGCGGCGGAGGGGTAGCTTGCCGGCAGACGATCAGCAGGCGCGGGCGGCGGCGCCGGTCGAGCGCGAGGACGGCAGGGACACCTTCCCGAAGCTGCTGGCCGCCAACGCGGAACGCTTCGGCGCGCGGACGGCGCTGCGCGAGAAGGACCTCGGCATCTGGCAGGCCACGACCTGGCGGCAATACCACGACCACGTGCGCGATCTCTCGCTCGGCCTGATCAGCCTCGGCATCCGGCGGGGCGACAAGGTGGCCATCATCGGCGACAACCGCCCCGCCTGGGTCTACGCCGAGCTGGCCGCCCAGGGCGCCGGCGGCGTCTCGGTCGGCATCTATCAGGATTCCAGCCTGACCGAGGTGGCCTACGTCATCGATCACTCGGAGGCCGCGTTCGTGGTGGCCGAGGACCAGGAGCAGGTGGACAAGATCCTCGAGGTGATCGAGCGGCTGCCGCGCGTCCGCCACGTCGTCTACGACGACCCGCGCGGCCTCCGCCATTACCGCCATCCGGCGCTGATCAGCTTCCAGGCCGTAGAGGAGCGCGGGCGCGAGCTCGCGCGCGAGAGCCCCGGCCTGTGGGCAGAGAGCGTCGCCGCCGGCCGCGCCGACGACCTGGCGATCATCTGCTATACCTCGGGGACCACGGGCTTCCCCAAGGGCGCCATGCTCACCTTCCGCAACCTGCTCAGCATGGCGGATAACCTGAACCTGGTCGACGCCAAGCTGCCGGCGGACGAGTTCGTCTCGTTCCTGCCGCTGGCCTGGATCGGCGAGCAGATGATGTCGCTCTCGGCCAGCCTGGCGGTGGGCTTCACCATCAACTTTCCCGAGGCGCCCGACACGGTGATGGAGGACATCCGCGAGATCGGGCCGCACGTCATCTTCGCGCCGCCGCGGATCTGGGAGAACATCAACTCGACGGTGCAGGTGAAGATCATGGACACCACGCGCTTCAAGCGGTTCATGTATCGCCTGTGCATGCCCGTGGGATACGAGGTCGCCGACCGGCGCTTCCAGGGAAAGCCGGTGCCGCCGGCGTTGCGGATCGCTCATCGGCTCGGCGACTGGCTGCTGTTCCGGGCGTTGAAGGACCGGCTGGGGCTGACCCGCGTCCGCAGCTGCTCGACCGGCGGCGCCGCCCTCGGCCCGGACGTGTTCCGGTTCTTCCACGCCCTGGGGGTCCCGCTCAGGCAGATCTACGGCCAGACCGAGATCAGCGGCATCTCCTGCGTCCATGCCGGCGACGACATCCGCTTCCACACCGTGGGCCGCCCCATCCCGGGGACCGAGATCAGGATCTCCGAGCGCGGCGAGATCCTCTCGCGCAGCGCCTCGGTCTTCGCCGGCTACTACAAGGACGAGGCCGCGACCCGCGCCGCGCTGGCCCCCGACGCCGGCGGCCCCTGGCTGCACTCGGGCGACGCGGGGTACCTGACCGAGGACGGGCACCTGGTGGTCATCGACCGCATGAAGGACGTGATGCAGCTCGCGGACGGCACGACATTCTCGCCGCAGTACGTCGAGAACCGGCTCAAGTTCTCGCCCTACGTCAAGGAGGCGGTGGTGATCGGCAAGGACCGCCCCTACCTCGCCGCCATGCTGTGCATCGACCTGGGGACGGTGGGCAAATGGGCGGAGAACCACAAGCTCGCCTACACGACCTACACCGACCTCGCCGCCAAGCCCGAGGTGTACGAGCTGCTGCACGAGGAGGTGGCCGGGGTGAACGAGACCCTGCCGGCGGCGGCCAGGATCAGGAGGTTCGTGCTGCTCTACAAGGAGCTGGACGCGGACGACGAGGAGCTCACGCGCACCCGCAAGGTCAGGCGTGGCTTCGTCGAGCAACGCTACCAGGAGGTGATCGCGGCGCTCTACGGCGAAGCGCGGCAGGTGCCGATCGACGCCGTCATCAGGTTCCAGGACGGCAAGACCGCGCGCCTGCGGACCACGCTGCGGGTGCGCGAGCTGGACGAGGTTGCGCTCGCGGGCGCGGAGGCGGGCGCGAGATGAGATCGAGGAGAGGCGTCCCCGCCGCCGGCGCCGCCGGCCGGATCTAGAAAATGGACTTCTTCGCGCAGCTGGTGATCAATGGCCTGGTGGTGGGCAGCGTCTACGCGCTGGTGGCCATCGGCTTCGTCATCATCTACAAGTCCACCAGCGTGCTGAACTTCGCCCAGGGCGAGTTCCTGCTGCTCGGCGCCTACGTCAGCCTGGCGCTCCTGACCCGCTACCGCGTGCCGTTCTACGCCGCGGTGCCGCTGACGCTGGCGTTCGCGGTCGTCCTCGGCCTCGCCATCGAACGGTTGATCCTGAGACCCATGATCGGCGAGCCCGTGGTCTCCGTGATCATGGTGACGCTCGGGCTCTCCAGCATCCTGCGGGCCGTCGTGCAGGGCATCTGGGGCACCGACACGCGGCCGTTTCCCGAGATCTTCCCCAGCGCGCCGCTGCGGATCGGACCGGTCCCGGTGTCGCGGGCCTACGTGTGGAGCTTCGGCTGCGTCATCGTCTTGCTGGTGCTCTTCAGCCTGTTCTTCAAATACTCGCGTTATGGCATCGCCATGCGCGCCACGGCGTTCTCGCAGCAGGTGGCGCTGTCGATGGGGATCTCGGTGCGCCTCATGTTTGCGCTGGCCTGGGCCATCGCCGCGGCGGTATCGGCGATCGGCGGCATCCTGCTCGGCGCGGTGCGCACCGGGGTAGACCAGTCGCTGGCGCTGATCGGTCTCAAGGTCCTGCCGGTGGTGATCCTGGGCGGGCTCGACAGCGTGCTGGGCGCCATCGTCGGCGGCCTGTTGATCGGCGTGCTGGAGAACCTGGCCGGTGGCTACCTGGACCCGGTCTTCGGCGGCGGGGTGAAGGAGGTCGCGCCCTTCGTCATCCTGGTGTCGATCCTGATGATCAAGCCGTACGGGCTGTTCGGCAAGGTGCGCATCGAGCGGGTGTAAGGGTGACGGCAGCGACGCCTGTTTTCATTTGGCGCGCGGGTCCCTACCCGCGCGTACTTTCATCTGGCGCGCGGGTCCCTGCCCGCGCTTGGGTGATCAAGCCCTACGGCCTGTTCGGCAAGGTGCGCATCGAGCGGGTGTGAGGAAGAGACGACGGCCATGATCCGGTGCGGCGACTTCAGGACGACCTACGCGGCCGACCTCGCCATCTTCGACTCCGCCCTCGCGCGCTGGTGCCTGGGCGGCTTCCTGGCCGTGCTGCTCGCCGTGCCTCTTTTCGCGGGCAGCTACTGGATGGACGTCGTCAACCGCGTCGGCATCGCCATCGTCGGCGCGCTCGGGCTGAACATCCTGACCGGCTTCACCGGCCAGATCTCCCTGGGCAACGCCGCGTTCATGGCCGTCGGCGCCTACGGCACCGCCTATCTCGCCGGCCATGGCGGCGTGCCCTTCGCGCTGGCCATACCGCTCTCGGGCATGCTGGCGGCGGTGGCGGGCATGGTCTTCGGCGTGCCCTCGCTGCGTCTCAAGGGGTTGTACCTGGCGATGGCCACGCTGGCCGCGCACTTCGTCATGGAGTTCGGAGCCACCCACTGGAACGCGGTCACCGGCGGCGTGAGCGGGGTGAGCGTGCCGCCGCCCGTGCTGTTCGGCCGTGCCCTGGATTCCGATTACCGGCTGTTCTACCTGATCTTTCCGTTGACCGCGTTCCTGGTGTTTTTCGCCAAGAACCTCTTCCGCACCAAGGTCGGCAAGGCGTTCGTCGCCATCCGCGATCAGGACATCTCGGCGGAGGTGATGGGCGTCAACCTGTTCAAGTACAAGCTGATCTCGTTCGGCATCAGCTCGTTCTACGCCGGGGTGGCGGGCTCGCTGCTGGCCTACCAGGCGAAATACATCAGCCCCGAGAACTTCCCCATCACCCTGGCCGTCGACTACCTGGCGATGATCATCATCGGCGGCATGGGAAGCATCCTGGGCGCGATCCTCGGCGCGGTGTTCATCACCGGCCTGCCCGAGCTGCTGCGTCTCGGCACGTCCAGGCTGAGCGACGTCTTTCCCGCGCTGGTGGGCCTGTTCTCCTCGCTGAAGCTGGGAGTCTTCGGACTGGCCATCGTGCTGTTCCTGATCTTCGAGCCCGACGGCCTCGCGGCCCGCTGGCGGAAGATCGGGACCTACTGGCGCCTGTATCCGTTCTCCTATTGAGCGAGTGCCGGCGCCGATGAAACGGGTTTGCATCTTCTGCGGCTCGAGCGCCGGCCGGCGGCCGTCGTACGGCGCCGCGGCCCGGCGGCTCGGGCGGCTGCTCGGCAGCCGCGGCATGACGCTGGTCTACGGCGGCGGCAGCTTCGGCATGATGGGCGAGATCGCCGACGCGGCGCTGGCCGCCGGCGCGGCGGTGATCGGCGTCATCCCGGAGGGGCTGGTCGAGCGCGAGCTGGCGCACCAGGGACTCACCGAGCTCCACGTCGTCCCGTCCCTGCACCGCCGCAAGCAGATGATGGCCGACCTGGCCGAGGGCTTCATCGCGCTCCCCGGCGGTATGGGCACCCTGGACGAGCTCTCCGAGGTGTGGACCTGGGCGCAGCTCGGCATCCACGACAAGCCCCTCGGCCTGCTCGACGTGGACGGCTACTTCGCCCGCCTGCTCGCGTTCTTCGACCATGCCGTCGCCGAGGGCTTCCTGCCCGCCGCGGACCGCGGCCTGGTGGCGGTCGACTCCGACCCCGGGAGGCTGCTCGACGTCATGGAGGAGCGCCGGGCGGCAAAGCCGGGCACCACCTGAGCGCGCGGCGTCAGCCAACGGCGCGCAGCCGCCGTGCCGACGGCCGCCGCACGTTCCCGCCCGCCAGCCCGGCGGTGGCCGCCGCCGCCGCCGGCGCGAGGGCGGGCCGGC
>Ga0307479_10005089_pt1 | contig 12058 bp, 9 predicted proteins | sample atmos_gasesECM4C_FD_203743 | JGI IMG/M metagenome (GOLD analysis project Ga0307479, IMG submission 203743) | Hardwood forest soil microbial communities from Morgan-Monroe State Forest, Indiana, United States - atmos_gasesECM4C_515 | ecosystem: Environmental > Terrestrial > Soil > Temperate... | reverse complement strand
ACCTGACGCCGATGACATTTGTGATCGTGATTCCGGCTGTCGCATCAATAATGCCGGGTGTCGAACTGACGCCGAAACTAGCGCTGATCCCAGTGTTAAACACCAGCCTGGTCTGCAAGGAAATCATCAGCGGCACATATCACTGGGACTCGATCGCGCTCATTTTTGCTTCGACGTGTATCTATGCGGCTGCGGCGCTGTTTCTGGCCTTCAAGACGTTCCAGCGCGAGTCGGTGCTGTTCCGGTCGTGAGTTGCGGGTTTCTGCCAAGAAAAGGCTCGCCGCAAGAGCAGGCAGAAGGGCCAGGAATTAGTGTGCTTCTGCGCAATGCGCATTCCAGCAGGCGGAACTTACGCCCGCGGTATCGCGTATCTTCTAAAGAATGCGACGCTTCGTGCGAATCCTTCTAATTCTGGCGTTTACGCCACCGCTGGTAGCCGCGGGCATGGGTTGGCTGGCGGGCCCATCGTTCCTGCATCCGGTGCGCAGGGAACTCTCCCCCGACCTCATTAAGGAAGCTGACTCCGCGTTTGCACAGATCGCGGCGCATACCGAGGATTTTGATGTGCGCGCCGCTGATGGTGTTCTCCTATGCGGCTGGAAGGTTCGTTCCGCGAAGCCCAACGGCAATTGGGTGCTTGTTTTTCATGGCGTCGCCGACAACCGTGTGGGTGTGGTGGGACAGGCGCAACTCCTGCTGCAGGCGGGCTATAGCGTGGTGATGATGGACGCGCGCGCGCACGGAGCGAGCGATGGGCCAATGGCCACATACGGCTGGTTGGAGCGAAATGACTCGAAGGCCGTCGTGGATGCGCTAGAAACCACGGAGCATCCGCGACACTTATTTGCGCTGGGAGAGTCGATGGGGGCGGCCATCGCCTTGCAATCCGCCGCGGTGGAACCGCGGATCGAAGCGGTGGTGGCCGAAGCGCCCTTCGCTAGCCTGCGCGAAGCATCGTACGACTATGCCGGATTGCAACGCTATCCGTTGCTGGGAATGACGCTGCTGGCGCCCGGCGCGTGGACGATGCTCTATCATGGCGAGCTCGCGGCGGGTTTTCCGGCCAGCGAAGTTTCTCCGGAGAAAGCGGTGGCTGCCCGCCCATTTCCGGTGCTGCTTATCTGCGACGCCGAGGACACTGTGCTGCCCTGCCGACACACAAAACGCATCTATGCCGCAGCGCGAGGCCCGAAACAGATGTGGGTGGTGGCCCGAGCGTTTCACACCGCAGCGCTTGGGTATGAGCCCGCGGAATTTCGGCGGCGCGTGCTGGAATTTTTCGCGACGTACGGCGCGAACTAGCGCGACGGTGCGCAGGCGAAGGCCGTTACTGGGAGGGAGGCTGGCGTGTCTCGCACTCCTGGCTGAGGCGGCGGACGGTTTCGCGCAGGCGCACGGCAAGGGCGGCGATGGTTTCCAATCTCTGCTGGCCGCCGTGCGGCAGGCGGCCGTCATTCTTGCGGCGAACTTCGGCGAGCAAGAGCTCGGCATTGCCCAAGATTCCGGTTAGTGGATTATTCATCTCGTGGCGGAGCACCTCGCCGAACGCTTCACCATGCAAAGCATTTTTCTCTTCGGCAAATTGTTGCGCATCGGCTACTTGCCGCGCCTGGCGCAAGCGCCGCTCGACCATCTGCAACGCCACGGGGAGACAGCCCCCGGCGCGCTCGACGAAGTCGGCGGCGCCAGCCGCGACCAGCGAGGCCAGTTCGGATTCCTGATCCGGCCCGCCAATCACCACCACAGGCGCGTGAACGGCCAGGGCGGAAACCACAGAGTTCAGGCGCGGCATCTTTGCCACCAGCCCCTCGCTCTCCGGGGTAGCAGAAGTTTCCTCGAGAAGGATGACCGCGGGCGCAGCGTCTTCGACGATGCGCCGCGCGGCGTCCACAGTGCGCACCGCGGCAACACGCGGCCCTCCTTCCTTGGCTTCGAATTCCCGGCGTGCGGCGGCGCACAGCTCGGCGTCATCGCTGACCAGCAAGATGGTATGTTCCTTGGAATGGATCATCTATGTCCTCGCTGCATTTTTCTTGGCCGCTGGAGCACTTGAAGGCGCCCGCGGCGAGGTGGCCTCGAGAACGCCGCGGATCTTCTCCGTGAGCTCTTCGACGCGAAAAGGCTTTGCTACGTGGGGCAGGTGATTGCGTTCCAGAAACTCGCGGGTATGCGCGGCGAGAACATCTCCGGTGACAAACAGGAAACGCTCGCGAAGCGGATTTTGGGCGAGGGCTAGGGCCTGGTAGAAGTGTTCACCGTCGAGTTCGGGCATTTTCATATCGCAGATGGCCAGCGCGTAGTCTTCGCGGGCTGTGCGATCGAGCGCTTCGCGGGGGTCGAGGAGGACGTCGACGCGCAATCCTTCATCCTCAAGTACGTCGGCTATCAACCGCGCAACGGTGGGCTCGTCCTCTAACACCAGGACGCGGTTGCCGGCCCAAGCGCCGAGGGCTGCACCGGCGTGCACGGTTTCAAGCGGTTCCGGTGCGAGCAAGGGTTCGAGTCGCGGTCGAACGGGAGAGGGGCCACTGATTGCGGGCCACGGCATCTCTGCGGACGCCAATGCCGGGAGCTCGATCGAGAAGGCGCTGCCATGGCCGAGGTTGCTGGTCAAGTGTATTCGGCCGCCATGCTCGCGCACAATGCCGAGGACGATCGCTAAACCAAGGCCCGTTCCGACGCCCGCCGGCTTGGTGGTAAAAAATGGATCGAAGATGCGCGCCTGGATGGCTTGTGGGATTCCGGGGCCATCGTCGCTGACCTCCAGGAGCACCCGCTGATCGGCGACGCGCCTGGTCTTCACGCGGACCGTGCCGCCTTTGCCCTGTTCCTCGATGGCCTGCCGGGCATTTCCGATAAGGTTCACGAGCACCTGCTGGAGCTGGCCGGGGTCGCCTTGCACGAAGGGGAGCACGGGGTCGAGATCGAGTTGCACGTGGACATTGTCGGCGGCGAGACTGAAGCGCTGGAGTGCGAGGGTACGGGAGACGATCTGATTGAGCGCGACGGGGCGGCGCTCGGGCCGTGATTCCCTGGCGGAAAGCAGTAGCTGGCGCAGGATGGCGCTGGCTCGCTCCGCTTCCTGATAGATCTGGCGCGCTTCGCTAGATTCGCCGAGGGTATCGCGGCGCAAGAGGAGGCGCTGCGCGTAGCCGAGAATGCTGGTGAGCGGGTTGCTAAGCTCGTGAGCAACGCCGGTGACCATCTGGCCGAGCTCGGCGAGTTTGTCCGTCTGCAGTAGCCTGGATTGGAAGACGCGCTGCGCGGTGAGATCGCGGTAGATTTCGACGCGGCCGAGAAGGATGCCTTTTTCGTCGAGGATGGGACGCGTGGCGCGCTCCAGCAGGCGCGGAACCGGGCGGACCAACTGCAACTCTTCTCGCAACGCTCCTTCGGTGCTGTGCGCCAAACGATTCCAATTCTTGGCGAAAGTACCGGCGTCGGCGGTACGCGCACTGAGCGAGCTTACAAGATCGTCCAGCGTTTTGATGCCCGCGAGTTCTTCGGGGGCCAGTCCGACCATCTGGCCGAAGCGGCTGTTTACCGCGCGAATTTCCTGCCTCGGTCCGAAGAGGACCACTCCTTCCTCAAGCCATTCAATAATGTTCAGGACGTCGGTAACGCCGGGCTCAGCGTCTCTTTGCTCGCTGCGGTCGGGCTGCTTTTGGAGGGCCGCGAGAGCTTCCTTGTGCCGCAACTCCAGCTCGGCGGCCTGCTCGCTACGCTTCAGCTGCAACAGCGGCGGAACAGCGAGCGCAGCGCTAAGTTCCAATCGTTCCAGTCCAGCCAGCGAGGCCGTGCTTCGACGAACGCCCGCGACCAACGCTCCGAGGGTTTCACCAGCGGCCTCCAAGGGCCAGGCAACAACGCGCGCGACTTGTCCCTGGGGCGACGCAATCCCCGGTTCGCTACCAGTGACGTGATGGGAGTCAAGTGCCCGGCGCCAGACGCCGCTCAACTCCTCACTTTCGAGCGCACGAATCCAGGCAGCGGCACCGCTCTGCCAGGTAAAGCGCATGCTCTGCGGCGGTGGGTGAATCGAACTCTTCCTTGTCTTCGGTGAATGGACGAGGCAGCCAATCGCAGCGAAAACCGCACTTGGCTCGACCTGGTGCTCTCCCTTGTGGGTACAATCCTTTACAATGCCGGCAAGAATATCGCTCGGCGATTCCGAGCTAGTGAGCGCGGCGAGCATGCGGCGGGAGTCCTGATGGCGCTCGCGCCCCAAACGGCGCTCATCTTCGAGTTCCATGACGAGAGCCAGTTCCGCCGCGACGGACTCGAGCAACGCTCGCGGCAGACGCCCCTGTTTCTTCCGAGAGCCGGCGAACAAGATTCCGCGAAGCTGTGCGTGAACCTGCAGAGGAACCCAGAGCGCCCGCCGCATCTCGATCAACGCGCCGATCATTGGCTTGTCGGGCGCGTCATCAACGTCTTGCTCGACCGTCCGCAAACTCACTAGCAGTTCGGCAGGCAATGGCGGCTGTGGAGACAGCCTGGACCACTCTGCGGGCGTCGCCTCTCCGTCTTTCTCTGCTACGATTCCGCGGAAGCTCGTGTGCTGACCGGAGTCCGCAACGCCGGAATCTACGCTTTCAACCCAGATGCCGACCCGGTCTGCGTGCCCGCTTGCCAGCAACGCCTTGATCGCCTCTTTCAGCAGGTCTTGCCGTACCCTGCCTTCCACCGCCGCGCGGGCCACTCCGATAGTTCCTGCTCTCTGTTCCTGCGTATTTCCCCAGCCCCACATGCACTTGCCTCGATCCGCTTAGCACTGCTCCGCCAACAGTTGGCGCGGCGGCGGTGGTAAATACAGATACCGGCAACTACATTGCACTGAGAGGTCCAACTCAATTTGCGTATCTCATTGATACCACTATAGTTATACTCTGTACCAGGGATTGGAGGAGAAGCCCGACATCCCATGTCGAGACTTGCCAATGATTTGGTTCCGAACTGAAAAATTCGCCGAGTGGATAGGGCAAGGACCGCCCTTAAGCGCTGGCTTCCCCTTCCACATGGTACTGCTTGAGTTTCCGGTAGAGCGTGGTCTTGCCGATGCCCAGGATGCGCGCGGCCGCGAGCTTGTCGCCTGCTGTCTCGCGCAGGGTGCGCAGAATAGCGCGACGCTCGAGCTCTTCGAGAGGCACCAGTTCGTTCTTCTCCGGGAGACGCTCCGTTTTGGGGAACTGCAGATTGCTCGGCAAATCCGCCACATGTACGAGCGGACCGGAGCCGAGCGCCACCGCACGCTCAATCGCGTTTTCCAGCTCGCGTACATTTCCCGGCCAATCATAGGCGATCAACTGGCGCATGGCGTCTTCGGAGATGTCCCGCGAGGTCTGCTGTGCGAGCGAGAATTTCTCCAAAAAAGAGATCACCAGCAGCGGTATGTCGCTCTTGCGCTCGCGCAGCGGGGGCAGTTTGATCTGCACCACATTCAGGCGGAAATACAGATCCTGGCGAAACGCGCCGGTCTTGATGGCCGCATCGAGGTCCCGATTCGTCGCGGCGATGATACGCACGTCGATGCGGCGCCGTTCCGTAGAGCCAACCGGCTTTACCTCGCGCTCCTGCAACGCGCGCAGCAGCTTGGCTTGCATATCCACGGGCATGTCGCCGATTTCATCGAGAAATAGAGTGCCGCCGTTGGCAGCCTCCAGCAGGCCCTGTTTGCCGTGCAGGGCCCCGGTGAACGCGCCCTTCACATAGCCGAATAGCTCGGATTCAATCAGCGTGGGGACCAGCGAGGAGCAATCGACGGGAACAAACGGCCGATCTTTGCGCGGCCCGGAAAAATGGACGCTCTTGGCCACCAACTCCTTGCCGGTGCCGCTCTCCCCCAGGATAAGCACAGGATATTCGTGCAGGCTGACCTTCTGGATGATCTTGTAAACGCGCTGCATGCGCTCGGAAACCCCGATGAGACCGCCGAAGCCCGGCCGGGTGCGCAACTGCTCGCGCAACAAATGATTTTCCTGCTGGAGCTCGACGGCGCGCGCGGCACGCTCCAAGCGCGAGCGCAGCTCCTCGATGCGGAAGGGTTTGGTTACGTAGTCCACGGCGCCCAGCCGCGTGGCGGCCACCGCCGAATCGATCGTTCCATACTGCGTCAGCACGATCACTGGCAGCATCGGGTTGGTGTCGTGCACACGTTTCAACAGATCCAACCCGCTGGTTCGCTGCAGCATCAAGTCCGTCAGCACGATGTCCACCGCGGAGTTCTCTAAGACTTCCAGGGCCTCTTCCGCACTGGCTACGGCGAAGGCTTTCATGCCCGCTTGGCGGGCAACCTCGGCGCAAGTCTCGCGGATAGACGGTTCATCGTCGACGATGAGGATATTCATCGCGACGGTTTCGCGCACGACGGCCGCTTCTTCACTCATGCGTGAACCCAGAGATTCCATCAGCAATCTCCGAGCATTCTCGATTCCATTTCTTGTGCCAGGCTGTGATCTTTTAAGACATAGGTATAGTACCTCTTATGTATACCAAAAAATGACGCAAGTTGACAATTCTGGCATTCTTTCGGAGGCCGCGCGCGCAAAGCGCCCCGTTTCCTAGCGCCCCAGTACCATAACGGGACGATTCATTCCCATTTCGGAGAATCCCTCCTACCCCTCTTGCAGCCAAGTCTTCTCTCGGCACAGAAAAAAGGGCCCTGCGAATCGTACTCGACGAGCCCTCTAGCAGACCTTCCGCCAAATCTAGTTACGAACGGCTCTAATGTGAGAAGTCCCTTTTTTCGCAAGTCCTCGATGCAGCAGATAGGGCAGACGCCGACTCACGCCGCGATTGCTCGCAGCTAGCGCCGGCTGAACTAAAGCGATGGATTACTGTGCGGAGCCGGGGTTTTGCGCTGCCGTGCCTGGGCCGTTGTCCGCGCTGAAGATGGTCACTTGCACGCGGCGGTTCTTCTGCCGGTCGTCCCGGGTCTTTTCGTCGTTCACCGGCTTGTCCTTGCCGAGCCCGACGATTTGGATACGGTACACCGGCACATTGCGCTGCGCTACAAGATAGGTCTGCACGGCCTCGGCACGCCGACGGCTGAGCTCGAGGTTATATTCCGGCGTGCCCGTCTTGTCCGTGAAACCTTCAATGGCCACGAAGTAGCGTTTCATGCTTCCGACCTTGCCGAGCTGGTCGAGTTGCTGCTTGGCTTCGTCGGTCAACTTGGCGGAATTGAATTTGAAGAGCACCACGACGTCGCCCGCGGGCTTGTAGTCGTCAAGGTTCGCGATACGCTCGCTGAGCTCGGCGTGAAGATCAGACTTCACCTGGTCGGATTTCTTGGAGGCTGCGTCGGCACGCCCAAGAGCGTCGCCTGCGCGGGCATCAGCGGAATCAGCCTTTTCGGCGGCAGCGCTGATCTTGGGCTCATCACTCTCCAATTGCTTCTGGGTACTCTGCTCCTGCTTTTCTACTTCGTTGACTTTCGCGTTGATGGGATCCGTTTGCTGGGCGACATACTTCTTCGTCGCGCAGCCTGCCAACAGCAGCATCACGCTGGCCATGATCGTTACTTCGATGACCCGCTTCATGGGTATTCCTCCATTCGAATTTGAGCTGAATTCCCGTTGTTACAGTTCGATTGCTCTGGGCCGGGCAGAAGCGGGCTGGACACTTCGCGGAGCTACCTGGCGCGGCAGCAGGGCCGCCGGAACCATTGGATTCAAATCTTACTGTAAAGCCGCGCAACTTACCACTGTCGTTCTGCCCGTGCCGTTGGACGGTTCCGCACCGTCAGCACGCTCCTTTCTGCACATCTTTGCAAACGCCCCTGCGGCGCCGGTAAAACTACTGCGCGGTGGGCGTCGCGCCGATGATGCGAAACTTGTACCACGCTGTTCCCGCAGGGTACAGCACATCCCGGATCTGCGCGTTCTGCTCTTCTCCCGGGGCGAGGGTGAACGGAATCGTTCCTTTGTTTACCAGCAGCGCGGCATTGTCCGGGCCGACGTACGTCGTTTCATACTCAATCTTGCTGTAGGTGTACGCTTTCGATTTGTTGTCGATGTCCACCAGCCAGACCGCCGTGGTGCCCGTGCGATCTTTTTCCATTCTGGCGCTCAGAACCTTCAGGTCATGCACCGGGTCCGCTTTGCCTGCCACCGCAGGCGCAGCGGCCGCTGCGGTCACCGGCGCCGCGGATTTATTGCCGCTCTTCGACATCGTGTAGAACACAACAGCTACGGCCGCCGCCGCGACGACCACGAAAACTATCACTAACATCCGACTGGAATTCGATTGTTTCTGCTGTTGTGCAACCTCAAACATAGCCCCCTCCTCTGCCACCCGCGAGCGTCCGCCGCCAGAATGCTCGCAATTGGATTCTTCGATTCGGAGGGACTTCATGGAAATCGGAAGAAGGGTCGGGAAGCCCCTCGATAGGTACTGCTTATATCCCATCCCCTTGTAGGGGGCAAGCAATCGTGACGCAGGTCAAAGTATCCGGCGCAGGTGACCCGGTCGGCCGTGCTAGTGGATACACCCGATGACGAGTCGAGCACGTATTCCGTTTTTGCCGCTGCGCCAAAATGGAACACCCGCTACGCTTATTCTACCGAGGAACTCCCGCTTGGAAGAACTCATCGCGACGCCCCCTGCGACCAAAACGGAACAGCGCCGCGGCAGCCGCTTTCCTGTCATTGTCCCGGTGCAAGCCAAATGGCAAGAGGCCAGTGGCCGCATCATCATCGAAAACGCGCAAGCCCGCGAAGTAAACATGCAGGGCGGCCTGCTGGACATGAAGATCTTCCCCAGTGTGGGAAGCCAGATGGAGCTAACCAATCTGCTGTCCGGGGAAACGTATCGAGCCCGCGTGGTCGCGATTCGCCGCAAAGAGGGACGCGTACTCGGAGTAGCCGTCGAGCTCCTGATCGCCAGCGAAACGTTCTGGGGCGTGAACTTTCAGTTGAAGAAAACCAGCGCCGAGCTGTTGCAGCTCGAGCACACCATCCGCACGGGTGGCATCGATCAGCGCATCCTGACGGATTTCCGCGACGCCGTGGATCACGTCCGCAAGACCGCCTGGGCCGTGCAGGAGTGGCAGGAGCGCCAGATTACACGCCATGATCCGCAAACGTTGCTTCCACTGCTCATCAGCGAGCGCATCCGGCGCGCCGCACAGTTGGGCAATTCCATCGTCTCGGATCTCACCAACCACGAGGTCACGCGGGAAACTCCCGGCGTAGATCAACTTTTTGACGCCGTGCAGCGCATGCAGCAACTTCTGGCGGACCTGCTCCGAGACTCCTAGCGCCAGTCCACCATCGATGGTCGCCTTCAGAAAGCTCGTCTAATCCGGCTTCTTCTCAGGTGTCTTGGGCGCAACTCCGAGCGACTTAATAAACGTAACCAGTTGCCAGCGCTGCGGCTCCGGTAGTTTTGACCAGACGGGCATGCCCCGGCGGACCACGCCATTTGTCAGAACCCAAAAAATAGACCCCGGTGCGGCGCTCTGCACCTCTTCGGCACGGAGACTAGGGGCCTTCTGCGTGCCGTAGCCGGCGTTGCCGTGGCATTCCGAGCAATGCTGCTCGAATAAGTTCTGCCCAGCAGCGACGGCATCGGGGTCGTTCTCCATAGGGTTGCGCTTGGCCCTGGCTTTGTCAGGGGCCTTCGCGAGCTCGGCATAGACTAGTGCGCCTGCTTTAGAGTTGTGAGCAACAGGCTTCTCATGTTGACCGAAAGCCAATGAAGCCCCGAGAAGAGCGGCCATCACGGATAGCGCCATGATCGATTCCTTCACGAGCGGCCCTTGAAGAGGCGGCTCACGGCCGAACCGAACCCGGTGATTTCCCTGGAAACGCCCCAGCGCAGGAGGAAAGCATGGCTGTTGCCGTTTAAACCAAACCCAGGGGAGAGACGGAGTGTCCAGCCAGACGGGAGATTCCAGGTTACGACTGGAGCGACATAGTGCGAGGTGTTGTTCAGGCCGAAACTATAGCGGTCTCCGAGTCCGCCGTACATCTCCACGCCGGCTATGAAATTTTCACGGCAAAAAGAGCAGCGTCGTGCGGAAGCCTTAAGAGCCAGAGGATGGCTCGCACCAAGAGCATAGCCAAATTCCCAAGGCTGGTTCGAGAGATTCTTGGATGCGATGATGTTTTCCGCGAAATTCCACCCCCTAACCGTACTTGAGAAGATGAGTTTGAACTCGAGTTCATTGATGTGTTCTTTGCGGGCCTCGGCATTGGGCACCAGAAAGTCTGACTCGACGTCGTGGCCTTCAACCTCTTTGAGGATCTTGTCTGCACCGTTCTTCCTCTCGTACTCAAGGTAGAGAACGGGATTAATGAAGTGCTCGTGTTTGAGGGGGCGGATGCGATTCTCGAAACGTAGGCCCGTGAATACCGTGCTGTCATGGAACGTGGTTTGACCATCCAGATATAGCTCAGTGGTCCACCAGGCGGTGGCCCCGTACTCAAATTCAGTCCAGAAGGAGTGGAAGTCGTTGCCGCCACGTTGCGTCCCGAAGGTCGAAAAGTATTCAACTTCCAGGTTGCCGGGCTCCTCAAGATAGTGATCATACGTGACGATGTAAGGACTCTCCTGAGCCCGGCTGGAATGGGGGAAAAAGGCCAACGCCGCCAGCAACCAAGCCGCGGAAAACAACACGTGAGTTTGTAGGGTCAATTTTTCCTCTTGCAACTGATTGTCAACTAGCTCAAATAAGACTAACTTAGTCCTATATCCTTTCTCAAACATGAAAAGGGCTGCGACGGAGAAGTCCTGGAATACTCTCCTCTTTCGGGGCTCAGAACGAAGGGCACTTCCCGGCATAAATCGAGTACAATGCCGCCCATTAAATCGAAAACATTCACCCTGGTGGGCCCCTAGCAACCATGAGAAATAATCGTCCCCAGCCCTGCAAGTGCGGCCATCCCAAGAGCATTCACGCACACATGTATTTCCAGGCGAGGCCTGCCAAGCTGCCAAAGGGTTGCAACTTCCCGGGCTGCAAATGCAACAACTATCGAGCTGTACAAATTCCCTCGCCGCCCTCAACAGCGCAGTAATCCTGCGCCAGGAATGCGAGCCAATCGGTAGCCCAGCGCCAAAAGCCGATGCGACCCGGAACACGAGTAAGGTATGATAGAGTGTTCGGAAACTACTCATTAGGATGATGATGCAGACAGACAACGGAAAAGTTTTGTTGAGAGTTCGCCCCCGCGGCTTTTGTGCCGGAGTGGTACGCGCGGTGGACATCGTCGAACTGGCGCTGGAAGCTTATGGCGCTCCGGTTTACGTGCACCATGAAATCGTGCACAACACGTACGTCGTGGAGCAGTTACGCCGGCGCGGCGCCATTTTCGTCGAATCCATCGAGGATGTTCCTCACGGCGGCGTGCTCGTCTTCAGCGCTCATGGGGTTCCCCCCACTGTTCGGCAGGAAGCCAAGGATCGCTCGTTGAAAGTGATCGACGCGACCTGCCCGCTGGTCACCAAGGTTCATTTGGAGGCGCTTAAGTTTGCGCGAGAGAAACGCACCATCATTTTGATCGGCCATCGTGACCATCAGGAGATTATCGGGACGTCTGGCGAAGCTCCGGACCGCACCATCGTGGTCGACTCGGTAGCGGCCGTGGACGCTTTGCAAGTGGACGATCCGGATAAACTCGCTTTTCTCACCCAGACCACGCTCAGCTTGTACGACACTCAGGAGATTGTGACTCGTCTCCGCCAGAAATTTCCCGCCATCAAGGGGCCGGCCAGCGACGACATCTGCTACGCCACGCAGAATCGCCAGGAGGCCGTCGAGCAGGTCGCCAAGGACGTCGACCTGATTCTCGTCGTGGGTTCGCCCAACAGCTCCAATTCCAATCGCCTGGTGGAGGTTGCGCAACGCAGCGGCGTTCGCGCGCAGCTCATCGATTCGGCGCAGGATATCGACGTCAAATGGCTTGAAGGCGTCAAACGAGTGGGCTTGACCGCGGGGGCTTCCGCCCCGGAAGTGCTCGTCGAGCAGGTCAGCGAGCGCCTGGCTCAGTTTGGCTTTACGGATCAGCGCGACCTGGACTTGATCCGCGAAGATGTGCGGTTCACTCTGCCGCCG
>Ga0307479_10005088_pt1 | contig 12059 bp, 10 predicted proteins | sample atmos_gasesECM4C_FD_203743 | JGI IMG/M metagenome (GOLD analysis project Ga0307479, IMG submission 203743) | Hardwood forest soil microbial communities from Morgan-Monroe State Forest, Indiana, United States - atmos_gasesECM4C_515 | ecosystem: Environmental > Terrestrial > Soil > Temperate... | reverse complement strand
CGGTTCGATCCGGGCATTCACGCACGGCGGTTCCGCCCACGCCCGCCTCTACACCCATCGCGGCGGCAAGTGGGCGACCTTCTACTCGGACGCCGCGCTGGCCGAGCAGCTGAAGTTCTTCCGCAACGTGCTGGACGGCGCGGCCGGTGCCCGCAGCGTTCGCCTCGAGGTGCGCGAGGACCGCGACACCATTGCCGCGGTCCGCGAAGAAACCGAATGGCCGCTGGCCCGCACGCGTTGGCGGCCAATGTATCTGGCTGACGCCGGAGGGTTGGTGGCCGAGCAGCCGCCGACGGCGGGCAGCGTCACGTTCGAAACCCTTTCTCGGGCGGCGGCATTCAGCTGGACCGTCCGGGCGGACATCGAGCTGACCGGTCCGATGGTCGCGCGGTTGTGGGTCGAACTTGACGGCACTGACGACGCGAACCTATTCGTCGGCGTGGAGAAGTGGCGCGACGGACGGTTTGTCGAATTCGAGGGGTCGTACGGCTACGGCCGCGACCGGGTGACCACCGGCTGGCAACGCGTCGCGCTGCGCGCGCTCGACCCCCAGCTCTCGCAGCCGTGGGAGCCTGTCGCGGCGTGCAGGGAGCCGCAGCCGGTGCCCGCCGGTGAGGTGGTGGCGGTCGATGTTGCGCTGGGCCCCTCGGCAACGTTGTTCCGCGCCGGCGAGCAGCTGCGGCTGGTCGTCGCCGGGCGCTGGTTGTGTCCGCGCAACCCAATCACCGGCCAGTTGCCGGCGGCCTACGCCAACTCGCCGCGCGGTCGCGTCACCCTGCACTGGGGGCCGCCTTATGACGCGCACCTGCTGATCCCGGAGATCCCTAAGTAGCGTGGGCTGGGGGCCCTCCCGCTTGCGAGCAGACGCAAAATCGCCTATTTCGGCACGAAAATAGGCGATTTTGCGTCTGCTCGCCGGGCTAAATCCAGACGCCCTTGCCCACCGCGACCACGCCGCCGGCGCTGATCGCGAAGCGTTCCCGGTCCTTCTCCAGGTCCACTCCAACCATCTCGCCGGGCCCGACGACGACGTTCTTGTCCAGGATGGCGTGCCGTACCACCGCGCCGCGGCCGACCCGAGCACCCGGCATGATGACGCTGCCGTCCACGATCGCCCCGTCATCGACCACCACGTTCGACGACACCACCGAATTGCGCACCGAGGCCGCGGAGATGATGCTGCCGGAACCCACCACCGACTCCTGAGCCGAGCCGCCGTTGACGAACTTCGCGGGCGCCAGGTTCTCCGACGCGCCAAGGATCGGCCAGCGCTTGTTGTACAGGTTGAACACCGGATGGACCGACACCAGGTCCATGTGTGCGTCGTAGAACGCATCCAGCGTCCCGACGTCACGCCAATAAGCCCGGTCGCGGTCGGTGGCACCGGGCACCTCGTTGTCGGAGAAGTCGTAAACCGCGCACATCCCGTCGTCCACCAACCCCGGAATGATGTCACCGCCCATGTCGTGATCGGAGTGGTCGTCATCGGCATCGGCGCGAATCGCGTCGATAAGCACCTTCGTGGTGAAGATGTAATTGCCCATCGAGACGAACGTGGTGTCGGGGTCGTCGGGGGTTCCCGGCGGATCCAGCGGTTTCTCGACGAAACGACGGATACGGCCCGAGTCGTCGGCAGCGATGCAACCGAACGCGTGCGCCTCGGTACGCGGAACCCGGATGCCGGCCACGGTTGCGCCGGCCCCGCTGTCGATGTGGAACCGGACCATCTGCTCGGGGTCCATCCGGTATACGTGGTCGGCGCCGAAAACGACGATGTAGTCAGGGTCTTCGTCGTAAATCAGGTTCAGTGATTGATAGATCGCGTCGGCTGAGCCGGTATACCAGCGCGGGCCGAGGCGCTGCTGCGCCGGCACCGGGGTGATGTACTCACCGGCCAGGCCGGACAACCGCCAATTCTGCGAAATGTGACGGTCCAGTGAATGCGACTTGTATTGCGTGAGAACGCAGATCCTCAGGTAACGGGCGTTGACGAGGTTGGAGAGCACGAAATCGATCAACCGGTAGGCGCCCCCAAAGGGAACCGCGGGTTTGGCCCGGTCCGCGGTCAGCGGATACAACCGCTTGCCCTCACCGCCGGCCAGGACAATGCCCAGCACGTGTGGTGGCGCTTCCCTCATGGCTCAAACCTATCGGCCGCCGCCTGCCGCTGCCAGGGGGAATCCCCCAATTCGCCTGTCCTGACGGGCTGCCGTTCAAGGTATTTGGCCCAGTTCGACGGACCGCTCACCGCCACCGATTGTCCGGCTCTCCCCCGCGAGCGGGGGGACCCCCACGCCGCCTCGCCTGGCGTGCCGCATCGTCGCCAACTACGGTGCCCGTATGCGGGTGGCGATGATGACTCGGGAGTACCCACCAGAGGTCTACGGCGGCGCCGGAGTACACGTCACCGAACTGGTCGCGCACCTGCGCCGCCTATGCGCGGTAGACGTGCACTGCATGGGCGCACCCCGCCCGGGCGCCTTCGCCCACCAGCCCGACCCGCGGTTCCAAGGCGCCAACCCCGCGCTGTCCACCTTGTCGTCGGACCTGGTGATGGCCAACGCCGCTTCGGCGGCCACCGTCGTGCATTCACACACCTGGTACACGGGCCTGGCCGGGCATCTGGCCGCATTGCTCTACGACATCCCCCATGTGCTGACCGCGCATTCCCTGGAGCCGCTGCGGCCATGGAAGGCCGAGCAACTCGGCGGCGGCTACCGGGTGTCCACGTGGGCGGAGAACACCGCGGTGCAGGCCGCCGACGCCGTCATTGCGGTCAGCAACGGTACGCGCGAGGACATGCTGCGGGTCTACCCCGCTGTGGATCCGAGCCTGGTGCATGTCATCCGCAACGGGATCGACACCGACGTGTGGTATCCGGCGGGACCGGTGCGTACCGAGTCGGCGCTGGCAGGACTCGGGGTCGATACAAACCGGCCCATCGCGGTTTTCGTCGGGCGGATCACCCGACAGAAGGGCGTCCCCTATCTGGTGGCGGCCGCTCACCAGTTCAGCCCGGACGTGCAGTTGGTGTTGTGCGCCGGCGCTCCCGACACCCCCGAGATAGCCGAGGAAGTGCGGACCGCGGTGGCCGGATTGGCCCGCAGTCGCACAGGCGTGTTCTGGATCCGAGACATGCTTCCCATCGGCAAGCTACGCGAAATACTTTCGGCAGCAACAGTTTTCGTATGCCCGTCGGTCTATGAGCCGTTGGGAATCGTGAACCTGGAGGCGATGGCCTGTGCAACCGCGGTGGTGGCCTCCGACGTCGGCGGGATACCCGAAGTGGTCGCCGACGGGATCACTGGATCGCTGGTGCATTACGACGTCGACGACCCCGCGGGTTACCAGACCAGATTGGCCAAGGCAGTCAATGAGCTAGTCGCCGACCCCGCAAGAGCGGAGCGCTATGGTCGCGCGGGACGCCAGCGCTGCATCGAGGAATTCTCCTGGGCCCACGTCGCCGAGCAGACGCTGGACATCTACCGGAAGGTGTGTGCGTAACCTGCTGGGTTAGCTGGTGACGCCCTTGAGTTCGTCACCGAGCGCGGCCGCTTCGTCAGGCGTCAACTCGACGACGAGTCGACCGCCACCCTCCAGTGGTACCCGCATCACGATGCCGCGCCCCTCCTTCGTTGCTTCCAGAGGACCGTCTCCGGTCCGGGGCTTCATCGCCGCCATCGAGTGCTCCCTCCAGATTCGAGCCGCTGACCCGCGCTTGCGGAGCTGGTCGGCGCCGAGCATGCGCCGCCGGTGGATTCCCAGCCGTGCCCGGCGTTGAACTGCCAAATCACCCCCCCATTGTTCCCTATCGAGGTCAATAGGTGCACAAAGACCCGGCATGTCGTGCCTCACCGGGCCAATGGAGGCACCCAGCAAGCGCGGATATGGTCGTCGACCATCCCGGTCGCCTGCATCAGCGCATAGGCGGTGGTGGGCCCGACGAAGCGGAACCCGCGCCGTTTCAATTCACGCGCCATGGCCTTCGATTCCGTACTGGCCGAAGGGATTTCGGATCCGTCTGCGGGCCGGGGCCGCGGTGGCGGCGCGAACGACCACAGCAGCTCGGACAGGTCGTCGGGAGACCCCAGGCTAGCGGCCGCACGCGCGTTGGCGATCGTCGCCTCGATCTTGGCCCGGTTGCGGACGATTCCGTCATCGGCCAGCAGCCGTTGCACGTCGGCATCGGTATAGCGAGCGACCTTCTCGATGTCGAACCCGGAGAAGGCCCGCCGGAAATTCTCCCGCTTGCGCAGGATGATCAGCCATGACAGCCCGCTCTGAAAGGCCTCCAGGTTCATCCGCTCAAACAACGCCACCCCGTCGTGCAACGGGCGGCCCCACTCCTGGTCGTGATAGTCGCGGTACAGCTGCCAGTGGGACCCGGAACGAACGTCCGCCCAGCCGCAGCGAACCAGCCCGTCGTCGCTCACATCATTTCCTGACGATCCTGACCGCCCTCAGGTTCTGGGGCATCGTGCTCGGTTCCGATGGCTCCGGCAGTGGGGCCGGACGAAGCCTGGGTCGCCGCCAGCTGCCCACGTAACGCCTCGAGCTCACGGCCGAGCCGGTCCAGCACCCAGTCCACCTCGCTGGTCTTGTACCCCCGCAGCACCTGGGTGAACTTGACGGCGTCGACGTCGGAGCCGGTGACGCCGAACGCCGGCAGCACCGTCGCCGTGGTCCCCCGCGGCAGGGGCGGCAGCTGCTCTCCGCGGCCGAACAGCAGGCTGGCGGCGGCGAACAGCACAATCGCCACCAGTACGAGAACCACCAGGTACAGCAACACCAACGCCACGTGATTGAGTTTGCCCTATACGGCCGACAGCCTGGCGATCAGCGCGGGCGCAACCTGTTCATCGGCGGCCGGTCCACCAGCGACACCGGCCAACTGCGCCGTGTGTAGCCATTACCGTCTGGGCCGTCTGCGAAAAATTGCGTCAGCCCGACCCCGGAGTCGGGGATGCCGCAACGCGACAGCAAGGTCGCGATGACCTGGCGGCTCATCACGCCCAGCTCGCCCAGCGGCCGGTTGCGGTGCGCCCGCACACCGAGGTTGACCTGCGCGATCGCCTCCAGGCCCAACCGGTCGAACGTGTCGACCAGCAGGCCGATCTCCACGCCATAGCCCGGGGCGAACGGCAGGGATGTCAGCAGTTCCCGGGTGGCCGCGTACTCGCCGCCGAGCGGCTGCAACACACAGCCCAGCTCCGGCCGCAGCGCCGCCAACAGCGGCCGTGCCACCAGCTCGGTGACCCGCCCGCCCCCGGTGGCACCCGCGCTGCCACTCGCGTCGCTGACATTGAGCGGCCGTCGGTAAAAGCTCTTGACCAGGTGGATGCCGTCGCCGGTGAGCAGTGGGCCGACCAGCCAGGGCACGAACATCGGGTGCGGGTTGATCAGGTCGGAGTCGACGAACACCACGATGTCGCCGCTGGTAGCCGCGAGTGAGCGCCACAACGCCTCACCCTTGCCGAGCCGCGTCGGGACCTCCGGCAAAGCCTGTTCGCGACTGACGACTCGGGCGCCGGCAGCGATGGCACGGATCTCGGTGTCGTCCGTCGAGCCGGAGTCCAGCACGATCAGCTCGTCGACCAGCCCGTCGATCAGCGGTGAGATGCTGTCGATCACCGACTCGATCGTGTCTTCCTCGTTGAGGGCCGGCAGCACCACCGAGATCGTCCGCCCGGCCTTCGCCGCCTCCAATTCGCCGATCGTCCAGCTGGGACGGTTCCAGCTGCGGTCGGACAGCCAGATGTCTCCGGGCAGTGCGGCGAGGGCCCTGTCACCGGCGAGGTCGCCGGCAACCAGATCCGATGCTGTCATGCGAGTCCCCTCACCGTGCGCGCCGGTGGGCGTGTCCCCTGGATCGAGGCCACCATTTCCAGCACCCGCCGAGTCGCCGCGACCTCGTGCACCCGAAACATGCGGACTCCGGCGGCCGCCGCCAACGCGGTGGCTGCCAGTGTTCCCTCAAGCCGTTCGGTCAATTCCACGCCCAGAGTCTCCCCGACGAAGTCCTTGTTGCTCAACGCCATGAGCACGGGCCACCCGGTCTTAACAAGATCGGCCACGTGGCGCAACAGCAGCAGCCCGTGGAAGGTGTTCTTGCCGAAATCGTGGGCCGGGTCGATCAGCACCCGGTCGCGGGCTACTCCGGCCGCGACCGCCCGCTCGGCGGCGGCGGTGACCTGGCGAATCACGTCGTCGACCACACCGCGGGTAGTCGTACCGTAGCTCACCCGGAAAGGACGTGTGCGCGGCAGCGCGCCGCCTGTGTGCGAACACACCAGGCCCGCGCCGAACTCGGCGGCCACCTCGGGCATGGCGGGGTCAATTCCACCCCAGGTGTCGTTGATCAGGTCCGCGCCCGCCGCGCAGGCCACTCTTGCCACCTCTGAGCGCCAGGTGTCGACGCTGATCAGCTGGTCCGGGTATGCGCCCCGCAGCCATTCGACAAACGGCACCAGCCGCGCGATCTCGGTGTTCGCGTCGACGCCTTCGCCGGGGCCCGCTTTGACACCGCCGACGTCGATGACATCGGCGCCATCGGCGACCGCCCGATGGACCGCGGCCCTGGCCGCCTCGTCGCTGAACGTCGCACCCCCGTCGTAGAACGAATCCGGGGTGCGGTTGATGATCGCCATGATCAGCGGGCGATCACTTGCGACGGGGCGCCCGCAAAGCGACGACTGCACGCCTCCATAGTGCCTGCTCACCGCCTAGGGCGTTGCCGCGGGGATCGAGACTGCGCTCAGGGCTGCCCGATGTTGTTCGGGCGGGCTCTGTGCACAGTTTCGACGCCGCCAGCGCAGACTGGACGCCCCAGGGCCGTCAGCCCTGCGGTCGCTTACCGGCCGCTACTTCGTCGGGGTATTCGGGGTAGTACGGCACGTACCCCTCGTCGCGGCCGGCCAGTACGTACAGCGGGTCCTTGACGTCAGAGCCGTAGGCCTGCTTGCGCAACTCCACCTTGCGGCTCTTGAACGTCGTGGTGTGCTCCAGCGACTCCACGACCCGCACGAACAGCGGCAATGCATAGGCGGGCAATTTGTCGTAGACCGCGCGGGCCAACGATTTACCGTCGAACTCGGCGCCATCGCGCAGCTTGACGGCGGCCATCCCGGCGCGGCCGCCGGTGCGCGGAACCTCGACGCCGTAGACCGTGCACTCCTCGATGGCCGGGTCGAACGACAGCGCCGCTTCGACCTCTGTGGTGGCGACGTTCTCGCCCTTCCAGCGGAAGGTGTCGCCCAGCCGGTCGACAAACGCGGCGTGGGACATGCCCTGGGGGCTCATCACGTCACCGGTGTTGAACCAGCAGTCGCCGTCGCGGAAAGCGTTGCGCACCAACTTCTTTTCGGTCGCCGCCCTGTCGGTGTAACCGTCGAACGGCTGCAGTTTGTTGACCGGGCTGAGCAGCAGGCCGGGCTGACCGGCGGGCACCCGGCGCACCCGCCCGTTTTCATCGCGCAGCGGGGCCCCGGTGTCGGGGTCGTATTCCACGTAGGCCAGCGGCAACGGCGAGATGCCCATGCTCCTGGGCACATTGAAGATGTTGATAAAAGCGGTGGTGCCTTCGCTGGCGGCGTAGAACTCGCAGACTCGGGCGATGCCGAACCTTGTGGTGAATTCCTCCCAGATCTCCGGCCGCAGCCCGTTGCCCGCGATCACGCGCACCTTGTGCTTGCGGTCGGTCGGCTTGGGCGGCTGGTTGAGCAGATACCGGCAGATCTCGCCGATGTAGATGAACGCCGTGGCACGGTTGGCGATCACCTCGTCCCAGAACCGCGACGCCGAAAACGACTTGCCCAGCGCCAGCGTCGCCCCGGAAGTGAGCACCGACGACACCGCGACCGTCAGCGCGTTGTTGTGGTACAGCGGCAGGCAGCTGTACAGCGTGTCCGACCGTTTCAGCCGCAACCCGAGGCCGCCGAATGCGCCCAGTGCCTTCAGCCAGCGATAGTGCGTCATGACGCTGGCCTTGGGGAAACCTGTCGTGCCCGACGTGAAGATGTAGAACGCGGTGTCTTTGGCCCGCACCGCTGACGCCGACGCCGGGTTGGTGGCCGGAGCGCTCAGGGCGAATCGCTCCAGGTCTTCGACGGTCAGGGTGTTGTCGGTGGCGCCCGCGGCGCCGGACTCGGCGACGGCGCTGACCAGGTCGGTCTCCGCGATCAACACCTTGGCGTCCAGCAGTCCGAGGCTGTACGCCAGCACTTCGCCGCGCTGGTGGTAGTTGAGCATGCCGGCGATGGCTCCACACTTGACTACGGCGAGCATCGCCAGCACGGCGTTGGGCGAGTTGCGCAGCATGATCGCGACGACGTCGCCGTGGCCGACGCCGCGCGCGGCCAGCACCGCGGCGTACCGGTTGGCGGTCGCGTTGGCCTCGCGGTACCTCACCCGCTGGTCGCCGAATCTCAGGAAAACCCGGTCACCATAGCGAGCGGCCCGCTCCTGGAACACCGTGCCGATCGACTTCTTGGAGTTCGGCTGGGGCAGCAGCCCGGTCACCACCCCGCGCACTATCACCGGCATGTCGGCCAACACGCCTGGCACCCGAGACGCGATTTCGGTGAGGCTGACGCGCGCTCCCCCGTCGCGATCCGACACGTGATCCCTCATTTCCCTTGAGCCAAGTCGACGTCAGGCGGGTGCGCACGCCTCGACTGCGGCACCCACCTTATCGACCAGCACCAGCCGATCCATCGCTACCTGCGAGATGTACCCGTTGTCGAGCAATCCGTTCAACCAGATCCACAGGGTTTCGTAGTGTCCCCAGGGATCCAGCATCACTATCGGTTTGTCGTGGACACCGAGATACCCCGAGGTCCATGCCTCGAACATCTCGTCCAGGGTCCCGATGCCGCCCGGCAGCACGATAAACGCATCGGCGAGGCCGTCCAGAACCTGCTTGCGCTCCCCCATCGTGTCGGTGACGATCAGCTCGTCGGCGTTGGTGTCGGCAACCTCGCGACGCATCAACATTTGCGGAATCACGCCGATCGTCCGGCCACCGCGTGCCCGCGCCGCGGATGCCACCGCGCCCATCGCCGAAACGCGGCCACCACCCCAGACCAGGGTCCAGCCGCGGTCAGCGATCGCTTCGCCGAGTTCAGCGGCCAGCTCCAGCAACTCGGGGTGCGTCGTCCCGGACGCACAGTACACACAAACCGCCCACTCATTGGGTGAACCACGTTCCGGGCGCATATACGCCAAAGGTAGACCAACGCCTCAGGACCCGTGCACATTTGGCGCCTATCGCACTATCGGCACCGCGCGCATAAAATCCGGCGGTGCCGATTCGATGGAACGTCCCTCAACACGCAGCCGAATTAGAGCAGCTGGACGACGCCCTGAGTGACGCAGCGCGGCCCGGGGCTGTCGTACTCGGACCGGACGGCGTCGGCAAATCCACGTTGGCGCGATTGGCCGCCGAACACCTCCGCCGTCGGCGCCCGACCACGCTCACTCGCTGGGTCACCGGCACTCCGACCGAGCGCGTCGTCCCGTTCGGGGCCTTCAGCCATCTGATAGACATCACCGAGCTCGGGAAGCCGGCTGCGCTATTGCGGGCGGCCCGTGCGTCGCTGGGCCGTGATGCCGCGCACGGCGATCTGCTGTTGATCGTCGACGATGCCCACGATCTGGACATCTTGTCGGCCACATTGGTGTATCAGTTAGCGCTGGCCGGCACAGCCCGGATGATCGTCAGCGCCCGCGCCGAGGCCGCACCCGAGGCCATCGCAGCGCTGTGGACCGACGGTCTGCTGGAGCGGATCGACATCGAGCCGCCCGGCGGCGCGACCAAGGCATCCGAGCCGGCCGATGTCGACGAATTCATCGCCGAGTTACCCGCGGCGGCGCGGTCGGTGCTGGACTATCTCTCCGTCGAGGAGCCGCTGTCGCTCGCCGACCTCACCACCCTCGCCGGCGACGGCGCGGTCAGGGAAGCGGAGGATTGGGGCGCGGCGGAAACCCGGGTGCGCGACGAACGCGGGGCCGACCCGGTCGTCTATACAGCACACCCGCTGTTCGCCGAACGAACGCGTGCCGCGCTCGGCAAAGACGGTGCGCGGCGACGACGCACCGAGTTGGTGACGCTGCTGTCGCAGCGCCCGTGGGACCACCTGAGCGACCGGCTGCGACTGGCGTCCCTGGCGATCGACAGCGACGCCCCGCAGCCGGTGGGTGACGTCATCGAGGCCGCTGAGCAGGCGCTGCGGCTGGGCGACCTCATGCTCGCCGAACGATTGGCCCGGTCGGCGCTGGAGCGCTCCGGCGGCCTGCCGGCGCGGCTGCCGCTGGCAAATGCCCTAACGCGACAGGGCCGTGGCCGCGAGGCCGACGCGGTGCTGGCCGAGGTCGACTCCGCGGCGTTGTCCGAACCGGAACTGATCGCTTGGACGCTGCTGCGGGCGGCCAATCAGTTCTTCATGCTTGGTGAGCCGGAGCGGGCCACCGCCTTCCTGCGGACCATCCGCAATCGGGTCGCTGATGCGGGCCCGCGCATCACTCTCGACGCCCTGAGCGCCACCTTCGCGATGAACGCCGGCAGTGTCGAGCGCGCCGTCGAAATCGCCCGCACGGTGCTTGCGTCACCGTCGGCCGATGACCAGGCGGTGGCCTGGGCGGCCAGCGCGGCGGCACTGTGTGCGGCGCGGCAGGGCCGTTTCGACGACGTCGAGCCCCTGGCGCAGCGCGCGCTGGGTGCCGAGCATCCGGGGCTGCTGCGCTTCACGATCGGGCTGGGCCAGATCACCGCGCTGTTGATGGCGGGTCGGCTCGATGTGGCGCGTGAACTTGCCCAGCAGTTCACCGACTTCGCCGAACTGCAGCAGCCAGGCCGCGCGATCGGCGAGGTGCTACTGGCACATGTGCTGATCGCCGACGGCGAATTCGGTCAGGCGGCGGCGCTGCTCGGCCCGGCCGCCGCCACCTTGGAACGCACCGGCTACTCGTGGGGGCCGCTGTCGCTGATGTTGCTGGCCACCGCGCTGGGCCAGCAGAAAGACATACCCGGGTCCGCAAAAGCGTTGCGGCGCGCCGAAACCCGGCAGGGAACCAAGTCGGCACTGTTCTCACCGGAGCTCGGGCTGGCGCGCGCCTGGTCCAGGGCGGCCGCCCGGGATACGACGGGCGCGATCTCGGCGGCCCGCGAGGCGGCCCGGATGGCCGAGCGCGCCGGGCAGTCGGCAGTGGCGCTGCGCGCTTACCACGATGCCGTCCGCCTCGGGGACACCCGTGCGGTGGATCCGCTGGCCCGGCTCTCCGACAGGATCGACTGCACCGTGGGCCGGATCGCTCTCGCGCACGCGCGGGCGTTGGTGGCGGGTGACGACGCGGCGCTGCGGGCGGTGTCGGACGAACTGACAGCGGTCGGCATGCGCGCTGCGGCCGCCGATGCCGCCGCACAGGCGCAGCGGTTCGAAGGCCGATAACCATCGGGCAAATGGCCACGCCGTTTTGTGCGTGAACCGTAACCCCGCCGTGTTAGCACAGTGATCATCAGGCATCAGTGTTTCCAAAGTGATAGAAGGGGCGGGAGTTAATCCGGGTTGGAGGCATGATGCGGGTCCGCCCTTCCCGCGCGCTCAGCCTGGTCGCGGCCGGCCTGCTGATCGCCGCGCTGACGACTGACGCATCGTCGCGTGCCGCTCCGCTGGCGGACCCGGCGACGATCACCGGGCCCGCCGCGCCGCCGATCGGCCACGCCGGGACTTGGCTGACCGACGCCAACGGGCGCGTTGTCGTGCTGCACGGGCTCAACCAGGTGTACAAGGTGCCGCCGTACGAACCCTCCGCCGATGGATTCGGCGACGACGACGCGGCGTTCCTCGCCGCCAACGGCTTCAACGCGATGCGGGTGGGTGTCATCTGGGCCGCCGTCGAGCCGCAGCCGCTCACCTACGACGACAACTACCTCGCCTCGATCGCGCAGACCGTGGCGACGCTGGCGTCGCACGGCATCGTCAGCCTGCTGGACTTCCATCAGGACCTGTACAACGAGGTGTTCCAGGGCGAGGGCGCACCGGCCTGGGCGGTGCAGACAGGAG
>Ga0307479_10005086_pt1 | contig 12060 bp, 8 predicted proteins | sample atmos_gasesECM4C_FD_203743 | JGI IMG/M metagenome (GOLD analysis project Ga0307479, IMG submission 203743) | Hardwood forest soil microbial communities from Morgan-Monroe State Forest, Indiana, United States - atmos_gasesECM4C_515 | ecosystem: Environmental > Terrestrial > Soil > Temperate... | reverse complement strand
GGCGGCAATCTGGTGCTGAACATTTCTGCGTCACCGTTTGAGGTGCACAAACGCGATGTCCGCAAGAAGATGCTGCAAGCCATCGCTGCCGACTTCAAGGTGCCAGTTGTCTTTTGCAATCAAGTAGGAGGAAACGACAGTCTGATTTTCGATGGTTCAAGCATGGTCATCGGTCCCGATGGACGCGTGCTGGCACAGGCCAAATCCTTCGAAGAGGATCTGGTTCTGTTTGACACCGAGACGCTCAGCGGCAACGTGCATGAGCAGATTGAAGGAGTCGAGGCAAGCGCCTACGCCGCGTTGGTGTTGGGAACCCGCGACTATGTGCGCAAATGCGGCTTCAAGAGGGTGGTCATTGGCCTGAGCGGCGGAATCGATAGCGCGCTGACGGCTGCCATTGCCGTGGATGCGTTGGGAAAAGAGAACGTCACCGGAGTCGCCATGCCGGGACCGTATTCGTCCCAGGGAAGCAAGGACGATGCGCGCGAGCTCGCAGCCAATCTTGGCATCCGTTATGAAGTTATCTCCATATCACAGGTTTTCGATCAGTTTCGTGACTCCGTGAAGCCGGTCTTCGACAACTTGCCCGAGGATTTCACCGAGGAGAACATCCAATCGCGATTGCGCGGCTCTACTTTGATGGCGCTGGCCAACAAGTTTGGCGCGCTCGTGCTAACGACCGGCAACAAATCGGAGATGGCGGTCGGTTACTGCACGCTTTACGGCGATATGTGCGGAGCGCTGGCCGTGATCGCGGACGTTCCCAAGACCATGGTCTATCGTTTGAGCGAGTATCGGAACAGAATTGCTCCCGTGATCCCACGCGCCACGATCGAAAAGGTTCCTTCCGCCGAACTGCGGCCCAATCAAACCGACCAGGACACGCTGCCTCCTTATGAGGTCGTTGACTGCATTCTCGAAGATTACGTTCAGCACTATAAGACCGCCGAGCAGATTGCCGCGGAGCGTGGCTACGATGCCAAACTTGTAAATTCGGTAATTCGTATGATTGAACGCAGCGAATACAAGCGCCAGCAGGCGGCCCCGGTTCTGAAGATCAGTCAAAAGTCTTTCGGCATTGGCCGCCGCTTTCCCATTGCCGCTAAGTACGAAGCGGAGTGTTGAAAGAAGCTGCTGAGCTTCTAAGCTGCTCAGCTCCTGAGCGTCAGATGTTTTGGAGTAGGCAGATCTGCGGAAGCTCGATACGTTAATCAAGGAGAATCTTTGAAGACCATCATCGGAATTATTCTTGCAATCGTATTTGCACAGTTTGTTGTAGCCCAGGCGGCGCCGGCTTCTACTCAGAAGCCTGCATCAGCCCCTAAAAGCCGTTCAGCCGCCAGTGCCATCGCGAAAGAGCCCAGCACTGAAGAACTGAACGGCTTCATGCATCACATGTTTGGTTACGACGCTACCGTGAAGTGGAAGATCGAAAGTCTTAAACCCTCCGAAGTGCCGGGGGTAACCGAAGTCGTGGTGACGTTCGGCGAGCCGGTGCAACAAAGGACTCCGTTCTATGTGTCCAGCGACCTGCAGCACGCCTTCATCGGCCAGATCATTCCCTTCGGCGCCGATCCCTTCGCTCCCGCGCGACGCAAGCTGCTGGAAGAAGCCAAGGGTCCCATAAAGGGAAACGCGAATGCGCCGATGGAGATCGTTGAATTCAGCGACTTCGAGTGTCCGCACTGCAAGCGCGCCTGGCCGACCATCGAAAAACTCCTAGGCGAATCTCCTGACGCCAAGCTCGTCTTCGAGAACTTTCCGTTGTCGCAGATTCACAAATGGGCCGACCGCGCGGCGGGCTATGCGGATTGCATCGCCCGCAAGAATCCCGATCAGTTCTGGAAGTTCGCGCAGGAGGTCTTCGATCAGCAGGAGCAAATCACTGACGACACCGCGGCCGCTAAACTGAGCGCAATCGCTACCGACGCAGGCGCGGACGCATCCGCTATAGCTACCTGCGCGGATTCCAGCGAGACCAAAGCGCGCGTGATTCAGCAGTACGAGCTGGGTTCGTCGTTAGGCATTACAGGTACGCCCACACTGTTCATCAACGGACGGAAAATCGACAACGTAAATGGCACTCCTTACGAAGTGATGAAACAGATGGTAGCTTTCGAGGCGCAGGAAGCGCAGAAAAAGTAGCAGGAGCGGTGGTTACACTTTAGAACCGCTCCTTAATTGCTATATCAAGTTCCGAAACACTGTAGAGAAGCAGCATTGCTGCGTTTCTACCGGGGAAATGGGGAACCTCGATCCTTCGTGCGATACATCTTCACTTGTGCCGCTGCGATCTACGTCTCTTGATTCACCATCTGAATCAGGGCCTGAATATATCCGAAGCAATAAGCAAATGCCTGCCGCCCGTCGGTGTCGCCCTCAATCTTCGGCACGTGATCGGGCATCAGCATTCCGTCGTAGCCAACGTCTTTGTATGCGCGGATTGCTTTGAGGAAATCGACATCGCCATTATCGGGAAAGGTCTCCTGAAAGTTCAGAAATCCGCCTTTGATATTGCGAAAATGGACATCGAAAATCTTTCCCCGCGACCCGAAATATTGGATCGCCTCATAAATCTCCTCTCGCGGATTCCTCAGGCTTTCGGAGATCGTGCCCTGACAGAAATTCAATCCGTGGTATGGGCTCGGACTTAGCTCAATAAACTTCTTCAGACCGTCCACGGAGCTCAGCACGCGATGCACGCCTCGAAACCCTTGCGGCTCCGGCATGGCCGGATCCTCGGGATGACAGGCTAGGCGTACTTTATATTCTTCCGCCACAGGCATCACTCGTTCGATGAAATAAGCGATTCGTTCCCACGACTGTTCCGCGCTCACATTTCCGGCTTCGGTCAGTTTGTCGCGATCCTTTGTTTCCCGATAATCAAACGTGGCGTAGGTTGCCCCACCTCGTCCTGCGGTCGGCGCGCTTCGCACTACGCCAAGCATCGTGAGGTTGTAGGTCAACAAGGGAAAGCCTGCCTTGGCAGCACTGCGAATCTTTTCGCAGATGGCGTCGATTTCGCGGTCGCGCTCGGGACTCTTTCCCAACATCGTGAACCTAGTCTCCGATTTCGAAATCTGGTTGGGATGAATTAAGCGCAACGCGTCCACCTTGATTCCGAATGATTCGATATGTTCGCGCTTGCGCGATAAGCCTTCAACGGACCAGTCTTCGGCTTGGCCGCCGTCCGGCGCAGGGGGCAGCGCGCAGATATGATCGACTCCGAAGGCAGCCATCACCTTCAGAATGTCGTCGCTATCGCCATGCTGCGTTCCCAATTTGAGATTCGCCTTCTTGGCTGCGGCGCGGTCGGAGGGTTGCCGCGCAGCTTGTTGCTGAGCGGTATCTGCCGCTGCGAAAGCGGAGCCGGCAACGCTGCCCGCTAGCGCGCCAAAAGTAGTGCTGCGAATAAAATCGCGTCTGTTCATGAGTGTGAGTCTATCAACCAGTTAAGAGCGTCCCGGCTTTCAACATCAACTTATTCTGGACGACTTGTAGAGACGCAGCATGCTGCGTCCCCACCGTTAAGAAAGAGTTCGCCCGACGTCTTCGTCCCGACTCTCGAGCCCGCACATTTCAACTCTGCGGTGACTAAGCGGGCGAATGCTTCTATACTTCTGCACATCTATGAAACCTCTCTTCAACCGGATCGTTTCCGTCGTGGTTGGTGCGTTCATGTTGCTTCCAACAGCCTGGGGCACCTGCGGGGGCGGCGGTGGTGGAGGCATGGGCGGCATGGCGCCAGGCGGCGGTGGTGGCGCAGTGCAGCAGCAGGTTTACTACGTGCCGTGGAAGTTGGCTAAGCCGCAGGATCCACCGGTCTCCAGCGGACTTGTTCTGTATTGGTTTCCATCGTCACAGGAAGAGCTCCAACGTTCCAGCCTGCGTGTATCGCGCCCGTTGTCTCTCTATGCCACGCAGTGTGTCGCCATGGAGGTTGCCGATCCGAAGTCTGCGGTGCGGACCAAGTTCGCTGCTGAAGACAATCTGCCGGTAGCGGTGCTCGCGGCGCCCGACGGAAGCATCGTGGGCAAGCTGCAAAGCACGAATGGCATGCTCCATGTGGAGGATGTCGAGAAACTGCTCAGCGGGGAAATGAAAAAGCGCGAAGAGGCGCTGGACAATAAGCTGAGAGCGGCGAAGGAGACAGCCAAGTCCGACAAGGACGCCGCCATTCCTCTTTATCGCGCCGTGGCCGACGAGAAGTGCATGTTTCCCAAAAAGGCAAAAGAAGCGGCTAAAGAATTGAAGAAGCTTGGCGTCGAAGTTGCCGAGATTGCCGACTCACCCATTTTCGATCCTGTAAAAGGCGCGCAGATCGAGGCCGTCATGCAGAAAGGCCTGATGGTGGAGATGGACGGACACTACCTCCAGGCCGAACATCTCTACGAGCAGGCGCATCGCATGGATCCCGCAGACCCCGTTCCGTTGCGATATTTGGGCGAGGTGTTCCGCCACTACACGGGCGAATGGGACAAGGCGGGAAAGGTCTTCCAGTCGATCCTCGACATGCCAGCCGATCCGCTATCGCGAGCCGTAGCCCTGCATGGGCTCGGTAAAATGACCATCCATGATGGCGACTTTGCCAAAGGCCTGGCGCTGATGGAACGATCTGTCGAGACGTTTCCGCTGGCATTGGCCTATCGCAATTTGGCTGTGTATTGGAACTCGGAAGGAGATAACGCTAAGGCCAGTCATTACGTACGCGAAGCCCTGGCGCTCGATCCCAACGATCCGTACAACCTGGTCTTCGCGGCGGTCTTTATGGCCGAAGACGGCAAGGGCGACGAAGCATTGAAGATCGCGAAACAGAACGAGTCGATGCTGATGGCTTCCTATAACTTGGCCGCAATTTATGCCCAAACCGGGAATCGCGACAAGGCGTTGAGCCTGTTAAAGCGTCATTTCTTCGATTATGAGCGTTTCCAGGCGGTGCGTTCGGAGGAGATGATGGAGGCGCGCGTCGATGCCGTGTTCGCTTCTATGAAGAAAGATCCGGACTTCATTTCATTGACCAGCGGAGCCGACGGAAAGCTGGACGCGTCGCAGATCATGTCGCATCCGCCGGCGCACTAAAGGTACGAATCGCTCAAGCGTTTCGTTATTTTCACCATCGATGTGCCTTCCACTGTAGAGACGCAGCAATGCTGCGTCTCTAACTATGCTCGTGGGTTAAGGAAACCATGGACGACTATCTAAAGAACGCTTCCGTCGAAACTCGCCTGATCCACTCCGACCGCGAACTGAATTCCACTTCTGCTGTAGTCGCGCCCATCTATCAGACGGCAACCTTCCGTGGGGATTCGGCGCAGGACTTCGCCCGGCGCGCCGGCGAGCCCCGGCATCCCGAGTTCTATAGCCGCTACGGCAATCCCACTTTGAATCAGGTGGAGGGCGTGCTGGCTACGTTGGAAGGCGCAGAGTCGGCATTGGTGACCGCTTCCGGCATGGGAGCGGTAAGCGCGGCGGTGCTGAGCCTCGTCAGCCACGGCGAACATGTGGTCGCACAAACCAATCACTATGGCGGTACGCTGAATCTGCTCAAGAACCTGCTGCCCAGGTTTGGCGTGGAAGTTACCCAGGTAGATCAGTGCGATTCTTCGGCTTTCGAGCGCGCGCTTCGCCCCAACACAAAGCTTATCCTGGTAGAGACTCCCAGCAATCCCGTTATGGGACTTACCGACTTGCGTGCGGTCGCGGACATCGCCCGCAACCGCAAGATCACCACGTTGATCGACAATACCTTCGCCACCCCACTCAATCAGCGTCCCCTGGACCTTGGCATCGACCTCGCCTTTCATAGCGCCACTAAATATTTCGGCGGACATTCAGACCTGATCGCCGGCGCGGTGATGGGCAGCAAGGAGACAGTCACGAAGATTTGGAACACGCACGTGATTCTCGGCACCGCGCTGGGGCCATTCGACGCCTGGCTCATGCTTCGCGGACTGCGCACGCTCGCGCTGCGCATTCGCCAGCACAATGACAATGCGCAAGCTTTGGCCGAGTTCCTGGAGAAGCATCGCGCGGTAAAGAAGGTTTACTATCCGGGACTCAAAAGCCATTCTCAGCACGATCTTGCGCGCCAGCAGATGTCCGGCTTCGGTGGCATGGTCAGCTTTGAACTCGACGGATACGAATCGGCCGATCGCTTCCTCAGTCGCTTGCGCCTCGCTTCGCGCGCTGCCAGCCTGGGCGGAGTAGAGACTCTGGCCGTTCATCCAGCGTCAAACTTCCTCCACTACATGACCCTGGAACAGGCTGCGCGCATCGGCATCGCTCCTGGTTTGCTGCGCATATCGGTCGGACTGGAAGGAAAAGACGACTTGATCGCCGATTTCGAGCAGGCGCTCAGGTAGATTCGTCGCGGTTCTCTGAACGAATTTAACGAACTCGCCGGAATCAGCATCACCAGGATCACGACGACACAGGACCGACGCGCGCCTCGCGCGGGTGTTCGTCTTCGCTAGACGAAAATCCAAAGGTGGTGAGCCACCCAGAGTAGGTGGATGCTTCGACGAAAAACCCGGCCGGGGCGGTCGCATGTCCTTAAAGTTTTTGTACCCCTTGCTAACCGAGAGGAGTATTCTGCGTCTATTCTCGGTAACCGAGGGCACGCATGAGCAAACCTCCTGACCTGATCCAAGGCACGCTCGACCTGCTGCTGCTAAAGATTCTGGCATTGGAGCCATTGCATGGGTGGGCGATCAGCCAGCGCCTCAAACAAGTTTCCGGCGAAGCGCTTCAAGTCAGCGACGGGTCGCTCTATCCGGCACTGCACAAACTGGAGCAGGAAGGCTGGATCGCATCCGAATGGCGACCCAGCGAGAACAACCGCCGCGCGAAGTTCTACTCGCTCACCCGACTGGGACGCCGCCAGCTCGAGCGCGAGACCGCGAACTGGGACCGTCTTTCCTCGGCCATTTCCCACGTTATCAAGCTGAAGGAGGCCTGAGATGCGCCTGGAGCAATGGCTTTACAAGCTGCCCCTGCGAATTCGTTCGCTGTTCCGGCGTTCGCGCGTCGAAAACGAACTGAGCGAAGAATTTCAATATCATCTCGAGCGCCAGATGGAAGCTCTCCAAGCCCGAGGTATGTCTTCAGAAGAAGCTCGCTGCGCGGCCCTGCGCGCCATGAGCGGGCTGGAACAGCAAAAGGAGAAATGCCGCGAAGTGCGCGGCGTGAGCCTGATCGAGGACTTGATTGCCGATGCGCGTTATGCTCGACGCTCGTTCCGAAATAGTCCATCGCTCGTATTGGTGATCGTCGGTTCGCTGGCTCTCGGAATCGGCGCCAACACTGCGATCTTCAGCGTGATCAATGCGGTCAACCTGAAAATGTTACCTGTGCGCGATCCAGAGCGACTGGTCCTGCTGAACTGGTCTTCAAAGGCATGGCCTGAACCTTTCGTCGAGAGCGTGGAGGGCAGCGGCGGCCGGGATGCCGGCGGCCTCATGACCAGCAATTCTTTCTCTTCCGATCTCTATGCCGAAATAAAGAAGCAGAATGACGTCTTCGACCAGATATTGGCGTTCGCTGCGAACGACCAGAACATCAACCTCGAGTTGAATGGGCGCGCGGAATCGGCGGGCTTGCAAGCCGTCTCCGGCGATTTTTTCGATGCCCTGGGCGCCTCTCCCAGTTTGGGACGCGCACTTCTCCCGAGCGACGATTCGCCCTCCGCCTCTCCCGTGGCGGTGGTTTCCCAGGAGTTCTGGCGCAAGCACTTCGGTGGGGACATTGCAGTAGCAGGAAAGACAATCACCATCAATGGGGAGGCCGTCACGATTGTCGGCGTCGCTCCGCCAGAATTCTTTGGTGTTATTCCGGGAAATCGCATCGATGTTTACGTTCCACTCAGCTTCTACAGCGCGCAATGGACGCGGCTTTATCCTGAAGACCCACTCAACTCGCCGAAAACATGGTGGTTGGAGGTTATTGGGCGCCTGAAACCCGGCGCGGAGCCGGCAAAGGCAAAATCAGAACTCCAGGTGATCGTCGAGCGAACGCTGAAGGCTCGATTGAAGACCGCGACGAATGCAGTTGTTCCCAGCATTGGAGTTACTTCCGCGGGACGAGGTCTTAACGAATTGCGCGAGAGGTTCTCCACGTCCCTGCTCCTGTTGATGGGAATGGTCGGGCTGGTGCTCCTCATTGCCTGCGCCAATGTCGCCGGCCTGCTGATGGCGCGCGCCAGTGCCCGCCAGAAGGAAATCGCTGTGCGCTTGAGTCTGGGCGCCTCGCGCAGTCGAATCATTCGCCAGCTACTCGTCGAAAGCGTGATGCTGGGAATCATCGGGGGATGTGCCGGCCTGCTGGTTTCATTATGGGCAAGCTCGGCGTTGGTACGTCTGCTCAGCAGTGGCCGCAGTCCCATTTACCTCTCCACCGGAGTCGACGTCCGCGTACTCGCCTTCACTGCTGGCATCTCGATTGTGAGCGGAATCTTCTTTGGGCTGGTCCCAGCGATTACGGCTACACGCGTGAGCATCGCTCCCACGCTGAAGGACAATGCAGCCCAGTTCTCCGCGCGCGGGATGCGCTTTCGCATTGGCAAGGCGCTGGTCGGCGGCCAGGTGGCGCTCTCGCTGCTCTTGCTGATTGCGTCAGGGTTGTTGCTTCGAACTCTTGATCGTCTGCAGCGAGTGAATCTCGGATTTGACCAGCACGCCCTGCTTACTTTCGAGGTGCGTCCGGGATTGAACGCATACAATGACGAACGCCTCACCGCCTACTATCAGGAACTGCAACGCCGGCTGCAATCTCTTCCCGGAGTTCGCTCCGTCGCCTTCACGCAACATGGTCCAATCGACTCAGGGTGGAGTTCGAATTCGCCGGAGATTCCCGGGTACACGCCCCCCGGTCAACAAGTGGAGGTATATCGTCACATCGTTGGGCCGCTGTACTTCGAGGCGCTGAATGTTCCCATCGTTCTCGGCCGGCCGATTACCGCTCAAGATACTGCGACTTCGCAGAAATCACTTGTGGTGAATGAAACACTGGTGCGCAAGTATTTTCATGGCGACAATCCTATCGGCAAGCATTTGGTCTATGGCAAAAACGGGCGCATGGGAACGTTCGAGGTGGTCGGTGTCGCCAAGGATGTCAAGTACGGCAAGATTCGTGACGAGATTCCTCCGACTGCGTACTGGCCGTACTTGCAATCCAAGCTCATCTCCAGGCAGATGATTTACCTGGTGCGGACCGAGGGCGATCCCAATGCGATTGCCAACTCCGTGCGCCAGGTCTGTCTCGATCTGGACAAAGACGTTCCCGTAGTTCGCATGCAAACTGAGGATGAGGTCATCGACGGTTCTTTGTTCCTCGAGCGCACATTCGCGCTATTGAGCAGCGCCTTCGGAGCCTTAGCTCTGCTGCTCGCCTGTGTCGGACTCTATGGAACCATCGGCTACACAGTCGCGCGAAGAACCGGAGAAATCGGAGTGCGAATGGCGCTGGGCGCAGGACGGGGAAGCATTCTGCGCATGGTTCTTGGGGAGACCTTGTTTCTCGTTGCCGTCGGCATAGTGATTGGACTTCCCATGTCATGGGCTACAGCAAGGCTGCTGAATCACCAACTCTACGGACTTTCAGCGCACGATCCGGTTACGATCGCGTTCTCCAGCGCTGCAATTCTGGCTATCACGCTTCCCGCCGGATATCTGCCCGCACGGCGGGCCTCAAAAGTGGAACCAATGGTCGCACTTCGCTGCGAGTGAGCGCGAGAAAAGCGAACAGCACGTCCGAGTCTCTGAGCAGCTTGCGTGCGTCCGAAAATCGAGCCAACCTCCGGCAGTTTTTTTGCTTCCTCTCAACTACCAGCAATCCGCAAAACATCTCTATTTGGAAATTCCAGGAGTTCGGCTTGCGAATTCGCATGGGAAGGAGCTCTCAATGAAGAAGTTAGTTGTATCGATCATGATGTTCGGCCTGTGCTGCTTCGCTTGGGCCGAGGATAAGTCGGACGTGCAGCAACGGCTCGACAAAGCCGCAACTGTGTTGCAGGAGATCACGGCAGCGCCCGACAAAGGCATTCCCGAAGATGTACTGAACAGCGCCCAGTGCGTGGCCATCGTGCCACACATGGTGAAGGCCGGACTGGGCATCGGCGGCCAGCATGGCAAAGGCGTAGCCACCTGCAAGAACACGCAAGGATGGAGCGCACCCGCATTCTTTACCGTTTCGGGCGGTAGCTTTGGATTGCAGATTGGAGCTGAAGGCGTCGATCTGGTAATGCTGATGATGAACGATCAAGGCATGCAGGCGCTGCTTTCGGATAAATTCCAGGTGGGTGGCGATGCCTCGGCAGCAGCAGGTCCAGTAGGCCGCGATGCCGCAGCAGGAACGGATTGGAAACTCAAGGCCCCGATTCTTACCTACTCGCGCAGCAAGGGCGTGTTCGGCGGAATCACCTTAAATGGCACCGTGATTCACCAGGACAAAGACTCAACTAAGGCCTTTTACGGACAAGAGATGAGCAGCCAGCAACTTCTGAGCGGTCAGGTACCCCCGCCTCCGGACGCGAAGGCTTTCCTGAACGTCGTTTCACGCGCGCAAACAGTAGCGCAAAACAAATAGACTTTTGTTAGAGATGACAGCCGTGGACTTTGAATCCAGTCCACGGCTTCTTTTTTGTTCAGTCTTTATCCGTTCGGCACCATCTGTTGCAGGCGTTTGGGTTCTTCGCCGAGCCATTCCGGATTCATCGCGGTCGAATCAAAGATCGATGTGGTCTTGAACAGCTCGAACTCTCCTCTAGATGCAGCTTTGACCGTCTTATTCAAGAGCGCGCGTCTCTGCTCCTCGCTCAGGGGACGGAAAGTGCGCACAGCTTCGCATGCCTGATCGAGAATCTTCATGCTGTCGATGCCGGTGATCACCACCGAGGTCGGCAGATTCATGGCATAGTGCAGGCATTCGATCGGAGTGACCGTCTTTGATCGCAAAATGATGCCGTTGGCCATCGACTTCATGCCGAGCACGCCGATTTTCTGCTTTACCAATTCGGGAAGGACCAACCGCTCAAAGCTGCGGTAATGGGCATCCATCACATTGAGCGGCATCTGCGCGGTTGCGAACTTGAAGCCATACTCTTTGGCGACCGCCAGCATGTGCAAGTGAATATGCGGGTCCTTGTGGCCGGTGAATCCGATGTAGCGCACCTTGCCCGCCTTCTGAGCTTCAACCATCGCGGCATTCGCGCCTTCTGGATCGAAGATGCGATGGGGATCGTCAAAACGAATGATTTCGTGGTGCTGGATCAGATCGATGTAGTCCGTTTGCAGGCGGCGCAACGATTCGTCGAGCTGCTTCGCGGCTTCCTTCCTGGAACGGCCATCGATTTTCGTCATTAGAAAAACCCTTTCGCGATAGCCATCGCGCAAAGCCTTGCCCATGCGCTTCTCGCTGGCGCCGTTGTTGTAATCCCATGAGTTGTCCATGAAGTTGATACCGCGATCGATCGCGGTGCGCACGATGCGGATGCTGAGCTTCTCGGTCACGTTTTTCAGTCCGAGGTGCCACCCGCCGACACCAATGACGGAGACTTTCTCCCCAGTGCTTCCGAGCTCGCGATATGGCATCTCAGAGCTGCTCTTCTTCTGCGGCATTTTCACCTCCAGAGACAAGTTTCAATCTTAAATGGAGCGAAAAGGCGGCATGTACGCCAACTTGCGGAAGTTCTTTTTCGCTCGGCCGGCTGTGGTCTGCGGCCTGTTCCCGTCCCCTGTAACCTGTTACCTGCTCCATCTACCTGACATGAAGACGAAAAACATCACCACTCTCATCGTTGCCCGGGAGAATCCCTCCTCGATCGTTCATTCCGGGCGGACGGCGGTTGCAGCCGTCGTTGCGCTGCTGGTAGCACGATTGCTGCGAATGCCGGAGGCCTACTGGGCTTCGATTACGGCGCTCATCGTCATGCAATCGACTTTTGGAGCGGCGCTGTCGATATCAGCACAGCGCTTTGTCGGCACGGCCGTCGGCGCAGTTGTGGGCGCCATAACCGCGACGTACTTTCACTACAACGTCGCCGTATATGGCATCGACGTTTTTCTT
>Ga0307479_10005082_pt1 | contig 12065 bp, 15 predicted proteins | sample atmos_gasesECM4C_FD_203743 | JGI IMG/M metagenome (GOLD analysis project Ga0307479, IMG submission 203743) | Hardwood forest soil microbial communities from Morgan-Monroe State Forest, Indiana, United States - atmos_gasesECM4C_515 | ecosystem: Environmental > Terrestrial > Soil > Temperate... | reverse complement strand
TCACGCAGTGAAGCGCCGCGTCAGGCTTCGAGGGAGAACCAAGAAAAAATAACAAATTAGGATTTTGCAATGCAACGAAGATGTCCAGGTGTGGTTAAAAGTAAGCGCCCTCGTAGCGCCCCCCTCCTGCGTTTCTGTGTTTCTCGATCAGCATATTTAAGGTTACATGTATTTGCGGGCAAGTCCCTGCGCAACATTTTGAGCGGGCGAATTGAGGCTGGCCTTGGCGTGCACCTCGCGCCCGACGATTTCCGGCGGGCACGCGGTATTCTGCGGTTTGCTCTGGCGATGTTGGCAGCACTGGCAAACCATGCGTGGAGCATGGGTACCTACTGCACGAATGCTGGATCCGCCTGAGGAGAAAATCGTGGACGAAGAGTGGATTAAAACACTTGCAGACGGCAGAAAAGTGAAATTCATTTATCAAGAGCTGCCGCAACACGGGGCGTTTATCACCGCGCAGTTTGCAGGTCATGAAGTCGTCTATTCGGTCGTATTGTCCGCAGCAAGAAGCCCGCTTAGCCATGAGGAGGTGGAAGCTCATTTCGAGGGTGAGCTTTCGAGAAAGTAGCGACATTCAGCTAGGACATAGCCGCTACGCAAAAGGTCTTGACCGGATTTCATGGTTTTGCTGGTTTCCGTCTACGGGGGGTTTTTACCTGGTTGGTAATCATATCTGCCTCGAAGTCAGGCAGACGGATGTTTCCTTCGGATCGAATGGAACGTACCACCCATGGAATGACCCCAGGCTTAACCTGTATGAGGATTACAGGATTTACCTGATACCGCAGCCAGGGTCCTCACGGTAGCGAGGTGAATGGTCTTTCTGCAATTAGGAGTGGCCTTATGGAAGGAGCTATGAGTCCCCGCAGCACAAAATCCAATAGTAACTCCAGAACAAGAACTGCATTTGATCCACAGGCTTTTCTCGATTCGGCCGGATTGGCGAGAAGAGTTAAACAGTTTCAAAAAGCAGAGGTTATCTACTCTCAAGGTGACGACGCGAAGAGTGTCATGTACGTGCAAGAGGGCGGCGTGAAGCTCTCGGTGGTTAGCGAAAGCGGTAAAGAGGCAGTCGTGGCAATTTTGGGACCAGGCGACTTCTTTGGTGAGGGGTGCCTAGCAGGTCAGCCCGTTCGCATGGGGAAAGCTACCGCATTTGCGCGTAGCACTGTGCTCGTCATAGAAAAGCATGAAATGCTAAAGGTGCTTCACGAGCAGCATGCGCTCTCCGACCGCTTCATCAGTTTCATGCTGGCACGTAACATTCGAATCGAGGAGGACTTGGTCGATCAGCTGTTCAATTCGAGCGAGAAGAGGCTCGCCCGCACTCTTCTGTTGCTTGCGCGCTACGGTAAAGAAGACAGGCCTCACGAAGTAATCCCCAAAATATCGCAAGAGACGTTGGCGGAGATGATCGGTACAACGCGTCAACGGGTCAGTTTTTTCATGAATAAGTTCAGGAAGCTCGGTTTCATCAGGTACAATGGCGGGCTTCAGATCAACACTTCTCTCTTGAGCGTCGTCCTGCACGACTGACTCAAGCTGCCATGTCCACAATGGCGGCTGATACTCCCGTTTCCTGATTTGCTGCTGAGAGAGGACTTTTGCTAGCTGAAGACCAGTTTATGGAAACTGGGGATCTGTCCGTTCAAAAGCCAAAGCGCGAACGGTGCAAACCGGGCCCCTGGCATTTTTGGTAATTCTCAGCCCCGTCTATCTGGCAATCCCGGTGTCACTTCTGGTGTCACTGGGGTTGTCGATTTACGGCGAGATGTGACGCTGCAGGGTCCCAGGATATTCCCGGATATGATTGAAATGGCGTCTGTTGACGGATTGAGGCGCTTGCTGGCGCGAGCGCCGGGATGGCTTAAAAGGCCGGGGATATAGGGATATACATAGGGATATAAGGCCCTCCCTGTTTTTTTGAATGTGGCAACATAAAATGCTCTCGTCTAAACGACCTATGGGCGGACAGCCCAAAAGTAAAGCCTCTTCGTGGTCCTCCGCTGAAGTAGGGCGGTTGTGGGAGGAACCCACCGAAGCCATCTCGGGAAAATAAACCGAGAGGCCGTAGGAATCCTCGCCGCTTGCGGCGGGGAGGATGTCAAGGACTGGTGCGCAAATGCATCCGGGGCCAACACATGCTTTCAGGGATTGAATATCATCACTATCCAAGTGCTCCTACCCGAGGAGCTGCGGTGCCACTAGGTTGAGGATTCGCGAGATGTAATGATCTTGGTCTTTTTCCAGAACCTTGGAAATCTGTTCCTATTGAGTCCATGAAAACCACCTGGCTGTCGCTGACGTAGGCGCAAAAAACTCACATCGGAACCATCGAAAGCGACCCGCGCTTTCGGCGCCTCGTTTATGAACCTTGCTGCGGACGGGTCGTAGTATCTGCCGCGGTAAGAGGATCCGTCAGGGATGTCAGCCGCCATTGAGTACGCTCCCCGTTGTCCGGAATTCGCTAGATGAACAGGTCGGCGCCGACGTGGAAGAATGCTGCCAGCTTTTTGGCTTGCGTTTTGCTAATGGAGCGCTTGCCGTTGAATACCTCGGACGTAATTCCTTTCGATCCGAAGATTTTCCAGAGGTCCTTCTGCATCAGATTGCGAGCCTCCATTAAATGGTGAAGTGTCTGCCGCGGACGGGCCTTCGGAATGGGATGGCGGCGTTCCTCATAATCCTCAATCAGTACCGTCAGGAGTTCGGCCAACTCCTTTTCTTCGCGGGAAGTGTCCTCGCGTTCGTCAAGACGCAGAAGCTCGCTGGTCAACCGTTCACATTCCTCATCCGACCGGATGACGTGTGGCAGCGTCCGGCGTAGCAATTGCCCATATGTCTTCTCGTCAAGGTCGACTGTGGTCGTGCTCATTGCTTCCAATCTCCTCGGTCATACTCCGCGTGCGTCAAGATATAAAGAACGAAGACTCGTTGCGCCTGGTAGTTCACCCTTGCGACCAGACGATACTTGTTGCCCGCGATGTTGAATACTGTTCTTCGTCCAACCAGATCAGCGTTACCGTACACCTGTTTCATTTCCGCAGGCGTTTTCCAATTCGCCCTGCGAACCACCGCGTACCAGGATTCGAGGCTGGCTTTCGCGTCCGGGTGCCGTTCCCAGAACGGCACGAGGCCACCGCGCTTGATGATGCGCACGTCCCGCATGTTCTCATAATGAGAACATGCAGTCAAGTCGTTTTGCGCCGACCTGCTTATCCTAGTTTGCAAGGCGGTGTTCTTTGCAGAGAGGTTCTCAGCAGAGATGGCTGGCGTTGCCAGAACTGCGGCGCAGGGGAAAACCTACAGGTTCATCACATCCGGTCGCGAAGTCGCCTTGGGCATGACAGCTCAGAGAATTTGATCACGCTATGCGCCAGGCGCCATGCGTTTCTCCACCGCGATCGCCTATATCAGGAATCCTAAACCAAGTCGCCATTGATTTTAGCTTTACGCCGGAGAAGTACTGGGCTAGTTCCGGTCGAATTCTGATATCGATATATAAGGCAGCAAGCCGAACGCGGCCACGCTGTTCGGCGTGCCAATAATAGACGCTTCCATTCGCGACAATAGGCGTGATGAATTTGTTGCCAGAGAATCGGTCGCGGCCGCCAGCGGCTTGGCTGGAGGTGTAGAGCTCGGTCGCCAGATTCGTGGCATCGTAAGCGCGAAGCACGGCTGCAGAGTGGCATTTAATGCACGAAATTTCCGCCGATGAGGTAGACCTGCGCGCCATCGGTATTGAAGGCCAAGCCATTCTGTCCCCAGCGAATCAACCTCAGCGGGTTGCCGGTCACATTGGGGATTGTCACTGAGTTCACTAAGACGAATGTCGTCAAATTGAACGACTCGATCGTTACGTTGGGAGAGCTAGATATCACAAAGAAGGCGGTATTCAGAGTTGAATCCGGAACCATGAGACCCGAGGTATTAAACGTACCAACGGGGAGTCCCGTGGCGGGGTCAACAACGTGTCCTGTGTCTGTGTAGACAAGCTTTGTACCGGTATCAAAATGGAGCCTGCTATCTCCAATTGCAGCCGCATAGTCGTGGTTGACGGCTACACCGCTTGGGGTCACGGCAAAGACAAAAAGGTCGGAACTCAGTTCGCCCGTACCGAAGAGGGTGTTTGCATCCGCACCCCAGCGCAGATTGTTGAAGTCCTCGATGTTCGTTGTTGCCGACCGCGGCGTGGTGTCATCGAAAATCTGTATTCCCCCTTGAGCATTAGGGGAAACGTTGAATGCACCAATTGCGACTGCTGTCGTATGCGGTGCACCTGGCGCAACTCCGAGATCCAAGGCAAATTGCGGGCCGAAGAAGCCAGCGGTGCCTAGCGAATAGTTCGTGTCAATGCCCAGACTAGGCAACGTAAACCGCTGAACGGAGGAAGATCCGTCAATCCCGGCGTAGAGGAACTGGCTATCGTCGGATACGGCGAGGACATTCGGATTGCTCCCCGCGAACTGTTCCCCCACAATTTTCATGGTGGCCGGGTCGAGGACGGCAATCGTATTTCCGGTGGCCACCGTGTCGGGTACGGATAGATAGAGGACCAGATTTTTAGGATCGAAGGTGATGTCTTTTGACGCTTGCTTCACCACGGCCACGGCGAACCCCGTCCCGGCTGAACTGGTTCCTCCAGTAGTGCCGACAAAAAAAGTCGAAGGGGCGGAGACTCCGCCGCTAGCTGAAGGATTGGAGACGGTAATGCTGGCGGTGCCGGAAGTCGAGATATCGGCGGTTGTGATTGCTACTTGCAATTGAGTGCTCGACACAAAAGTAGTAGTGCGGGGACTGCCGTTCCATTGCACCGTCGAGGACGCAACGAAATTTGCCCCACTCACATTCATTGTGAATCCAACCCCGCCAGCCACGGCCGAACTCGGATTCAACAGCGAGATGGCGGGTGCGTTAGGCGCGGGTGTCGGTGGTGGGGTAGGTGTTGGGGTAGGTGTTGGGGGAGGCGTCAGGCTGAAGGGAGGTGCCGGACTGATGAAGTTCCCACCGACGAGGAAGACTTGGCCGCCATTGGTGATAAACGCCAAGCCATTTTGTTCCCAACGGATCAAGCGAATGGGACTGCCCGTCACATTCGATATGGTGATCGAAGTGATCGGCGTGAAATGAGTTAGGTCAAAAGATTCGATCTGAGGCCCGGCTGCAAAGAATGCCGTATTCAGACTCGAATCCGGGACCATAGGACCCGAGGTGTTAAAGTTTCCAGCTGGTAGCCCGGTCGAGGGATTAATAACGTGGCCCTCGTCCGCATAGACGAGCTTTGTGCCAGCATCGAAGTGAATCCTGTTCGCGAAACTACTAAAGTCACTTTGGAAGTCGTGATTTAGCGTGACGCCGCTTGAATTCACCGTGAGCGTATAGAAATCAAAGCCAGTGTCCTCGTTATTGGCCGCGAAGAGCGCCGTTGCATCGGATCCCCACTGCAGCGAGTCGTATAGGACGCCGCCACCGCCGCCCGGGCCGAACCCCTTAGCAATGGTCGGTCTTGGAGTGGCGTTGTCAAAGATCTGCACACCTCCTTGGGCGGAAGGGCTACTACCCTGGGTAGCAATCGTGACGGCGGTCGTGTGGGGAGCGCCGGGCGCAACTTGCAGATCCAAGGCAAAGAGTTGGCCACTTACGGAGGGAGAGATAAGTTGATAGCTTATGTCCTTCGTGAGACCCGGCAAAGTGAAACGCTGGACAGAAGATGACCCATCAATTCCTGCATAGAGAAACTGACTATCGTCGGAGATGGCGAGGACATGCGGATTGCTGCCCGCAGGTATCGAAGACGTAATTGTGCCACTTGAGGGGTCGAGGACAGAAATAGTATTGGGGTTGGTGGAAGCCGTGCCAGTCACGGAGAGATAGAAGACGCCGTTGACCGGATCGAAGACGATGTCCTGCGCCGCTTGGTTAATCGTTATTACCGCAAAATTGGCTCCTCCGGAACTGCCGACGAAGAATGTTGACGCGCCGGAAGCGCCGCCGCTGGCTGCCGGATTCACAACAGTAACCTTGGCGGCACCGATTGTAGTGATGTCTGCAGCGGTGATGGTTGCCTGCAATTGAGTACTCGAAACAAAAGTCGTCGTGCGTGCGCTCCCTTTCCATTGAACGGTCGATGCCGGGACGAAATCTGTCCCCGTAACAGTCAGGGTAAACGCTACACCTCCCGCAATGGCGGAACTAGGATTCAACAAGGTTATGGTCGGCGGAGGAACTATAATTGTAAACGTCAAGGCGCCAGAAATGCCTCCGCCAGGCGCGGGGTTCGAAACCGTGACCATGGCTGAGCCCGCAGAAGCGATGTCCGTTGTGGTTATTGCTGCCTGCAAGATCGTACCCGAAACAAAGGTCGTCGCGCGTGCACTTCCATTCCACTGAACGGTCGAGGACGAAACAAAGTTCGTCCCGGTGACAGTTAGTGTGAACGCAGCGCTACCGACAAATGCCGAGTTGGGACTCAAGGATGCAGCTGTGGGCATCGGATTGTTGATCGTGAGTGTCGCCGCACCAGAGGTTCCCCCACCCGGAGCAGGATTGACTACCGTCACCATCGCCGTGCCAGCAGTGGCGATGTCAGCGGCGGTGATCGCCGCCTGCAAGCTGGTACTGGAGCCGAAAGTCGTGGTGCGGGCGCTTCCGTTCCACTCGACGGTAGAGGAGGAAACAAAGTTGGACCCGGTAACCGTAAGGATGAAGGCTGCCGTTCCCGCAACCACTGCATTCGGATTCAGGGAGCCGACCGTAGGCGCTGGATTATCGACCGTGAACGCCAACCCACTCGAGGTACCTCCGCCGGGAGCCGGAGTCGTAACCGTAACCATGGCCGTACCCGCAGTGGCGATGTCTGCGGCGGTGATTGCCGCTTGCAAGCTTGTGCTGGAACCGAAAGTCGTGGTGCGGGCGCCTCCGTTCCACTCGACGGTAGAGGAGGAAACAAAGTTGGACCCCGTAACCGTAAGGGTGAAGGCTGCGCCGCCCACGTTGGCCGAACTAGGATTCAAGGACCCGGATGCGAGCGAGGGAGTCGGATTACTTGGCGGCGGGCTATAATTGCCACCATTACATCCAGTAATCCATCCCAACGAGACTACGCACACTAAAATCCCTGCGGCGCAAAGGATCGCAACCGAGCTCCACAACCGCAAGAGGATGGCTTCCGCCAGGGCTTTCGACAGCCGGACTTCAATGTTCATGGCTCTCCTCTTACTGGGTTAAGTCCCCTAGGCTCCAGCGAGCCGCCCACTTAGTTCACTGGTTGGATCGATCGAGCACCCGAGATTGGTGGATTGTCACCGCCGCCGAATGAAAGAACAAGCGACAAAAGACGACAAACATTGGGATGACGCACTTTGTCGCCAAAACACGAACGGAGAGACGGAATTTCAGTGTGGTCCGCCGCTGATAGCCAGGCGAGTTTTCTCGCGCAGAAGATTCAGTTGAAATGGGAGGTTCCTTCGGTTCCTCGATTGGTATGCCTTCCTCTGCAAACCAACCCGACAATTACTCGGTTGGACTTCGGAGTCGGCTGTGTTGCTAATTGACGGTCAAAGTCAGGCTTAGACTTCGGCTAACCCTTTGCTGGGTTCCGACTATCGTCAATGCGTGTTGGCCCGTTGGCGCACCGCCACCATCTGCTACCTCTACCACAAGCAGCCAGTACCATGACCGGGCAAAGCCTATGGGGAGGCCCAGGGATCTTTGCAGTTACGATATCTTGCGGAACTCTATGTCCTTAGCGCCTCCCGTTACACTGAGTTTGTTCTTGATGTTCAAATCCATATATGCGGGCTGCAGGATGGCTGTTTTTTTGGCGAGAAGCTGGGGCGCTAAAATTCTTGTTCCGTTAAGGAGCCACAGCGTTGGCAGAGGAACGAGCGTCCCCACGGGGCGTACTGACGCTTGTAGGCGAACTGATTGTGCCTCCAGAAGAGAGCCAGCAACAGTTGCAACGTGAAGGCAGATAATCGCGAGAAAAGAAGCAACGGAGGCGACAAAACAGCAGCAGAATTTTTAGTAATGGTGTTTAGGTAGAAGACGATCCAGCCGATCGAGAGAAACACCAGCCCTCACCAGAGGAGGCGAAAATCCATCCTTGTCCATCAAAGTGGGGTTGTAGGTCGGTGCATCGAATCCATTACCATAGCTGCCCGCGAGCGGCGCCAATTTCGCATCATGACGTGCTGCCTGCCGTTTTCGTTAGTGTTGCGCGAAGGCTCACGAGAAAAACACTGCTTATACGCTTCCCTCTTGTGAACTGTTGCCGGGAGTCTAAATGCTTCGAGGATCAGGTCCACGCGCCTGCAGACGCGATACTTCTTCAACAACGCCGAGACGTGAAACTTCACCGTGCGTTCGGAAATGTTCAGCTTTGCCGCGATCTCCTTGTTGCACAGATTTTGAGCGATGCAGGCAAGCACTTCATTCTGGCGCTGGCTCAGGGCCAACGAGGAGTCTGGGCTCGAGGGGTCGGGGCGGGCGGAACAAGTGCGGATGAGCTCCATTGCTTGCCCCGCCAGGTTTTCCACTAGATCCTCACCGGTTGCGACCATAACGCCGAAATCTTTGGGCATCTGTTGTCGCGCCACGCAGTGCATGGCCAGCAGGCTGACTGCCTGCTCCTGCGGCATACGCCCGTCTTCGCGGGCCGTGACTTCGAAGAGTCTAGTGCCGGTGCTCTTGTCAAAGAAAACGAAAATCTTTGGATGTACCGAGAAGCGGCTGGCTCGCTCCTGACCGGACTGCAATTTCCTTCGATGATCCATTTCATGCCTCCTTGCTCCAAGGCATCGGGAATATTTGCCAATCCTAGGTTTCGCGCCAAGGATACACAGAGATCCAGTAGATCGCGTTCCGCAGGCGTTGGAACACAAAATCTTGTCATGACGCGCTCGCTAGCCTGGCCTGGTGGAAGCCCTCGTGGGCAAGAGGCGTACCAAAGGTTACGAAAGCAAAGAGCGAACTATAAGAAGAACGAGGTTAGTTGGGAGAAGCTTTGTCCTATGACAAGCGCCGCACTTTCAATCCCAGAAATCCAGAGATGGATCGGGTAGCGCTAGTATGTCTCGGCGAACTCTAGCAATCTCAATGGTTGCTTCTAAGTCCTCAATATTCAACGTGTTAGCGGTAGGAAGGCCAATGTTTTCTGGCTCTGCATGATCCCCCCGCTATGCGACCAAATCAGAATCAGGAGGATTGCTAGCCTAGGCGAACTTTGAGGCGTGATAACCGGGGAGAGCTACCAAACTCCCTTGTTGGGTAGAGCACCCCCTGTCGGGACTGCGCAACCACACGGTCAGAGAGTCAAACGCACTAGGTAATGGTACTCCTAAGATTTACCCAACGATGGGCAAGGATTTTCATCTTTCGGGAAGAACTGGCTCTCTCTTCGGGGCGCATCGCTGCTCAGTGCGGACCCACGAAGGTGTCGACTTGATCGATCCCGCCGGCCGACGGCTGAGGCTCGATCACAGGAAGCGATCAGACGTTCTACGTCTTCGGGTTGAAGGTAGCGTGGCAGAGAAGCCAAACGCCAATGAGCCACGGTGGGGATGGCGGCATCCAACCCGACAGCGCATTGCCCCTCGGCGATCAGGAAACGCAAGAACATGCGAAGTGCCTTGGCACAATTTTTGACTGCTCCCCACCCGCAGGAGCGACTCTTCGCGAGAACAAAAGCGCGCAGCCGGCGGGCATCGAAACGGCTTGATTTCTCTCCAAACCGCTGGAGTAACTCGTGAATGTAGATGCCATAGGTGCGGAGGGTCACATCACCGGTACCCCGCTGCTGGCGCATCCACTGACAGAAGACCGACAAAAGAGCGGGCTCCTGAACAGGTGGCTCAACCGATGGCAGGGTGATGATCCGGGCATCTCGCAGGTAGGTCAGGAACAGGCGCGCACCACGGACCACTTTCAGCCGTGCTGCAGAGCCGTAGTGTGGGCAGTGGGCATCGACCCAGGTGGCGGTCGAATCCCGTAAGCGATTGCTCGTTCCACTTGCACACCCGCATGCCTTGGCGGTGGGTCCAATAGATGAAGTGTTCGGCCGCTCGAAGGTGTCGGCAAGCTGTACTGGTGGCGTAGCCCGCCTCCGATAAAGTCCCGGCAAGGGTTTCAAGCTGGGACCCCGCAGGACCATGTCGAAGTGTCTGAATCCGCGCACGCGACTTGAAGAACTCCGACAGCATGAGCGGCTTATAAACCAGCGCTCGGGGCGATTTCAAAAGGATGTTGTTTGCAAGAAGCGAAAGATGCCACCCCAGAAGAGTCAAGCGATTGAAAACTCAGTGCCTTGCAGGTAGCCAAGTTGTTGTTTGCAAGATTCACCAGCCGCCGTTTTTGGTCCCGGCAGCGCTGTTTCCGACAATTTCGTTCTACCTGCTCGGGGTGGGCCTGGCGATATTTCTTCCAATAGTCAGGGTTCGCCCTGCGCCACTTCCGTGGACTCTCCAAGCAGACCTGCTGATAAACCGGATCGGAGGCGATCTTCTGCCGGTGATAATCGGAGCGGCGTTGGCTCTGGCAGGCAGGCTGATTGCACACCTGTTGTTGCGGATGGTAAGGAGAAGGCTGAAAAGCTTGCTGACCGTAGCGGCAACAGCGGTCCCTCATCAGGCGGCTCCAGAAGAGAATGGAAGGGGTTCATTCTCTCTGGGAGCGCCCTAAAACCTGGAGGAGCCAGCCAAAAAACTCAGCGCGGAAACGATAGAGTTCTTACACCGTCTTTGCCGATCGGACTGTTGCTGCTTCTCTTTGCCACGACAGACAGCATGACGTCCTCGTTATCGGCATCGTGCCCAGAAAGGCGTCATGATCATGTGGAGTAATGCCGCTCACAAAATCAGAAAATCTCTCAGATAACAATCGGGATAGCCGGCTGCGGTCTGCGCAACTCGGCATAACAATACACACTGCATTTCATCCCCACTACGCGCCCTTCAGCGTTGAAATCGGCCGCTGGCCCATCGTTAAACCTCGCGCGAATCCGCACTCAGCTTGGGATTGAGTTCGATATAGAGCGAATCGGCTTCGCGATAGTAATGCAGCTTCATGTCTCATTCTGCCTCACAAATTTGGCGGCCACTTCCGGGCGGCGTGGAAGACGCGCAGAACTTCCACTCTGTCCTCACGCACCCGATACGGGACGATGTAGGGCGTACCCGTAACCACCAGTTCGCGAGTCCCCTCGACGCGCCCTGCCCGGCCCATGGCGGGGTGGCTGGCAAGTAGTCGCACGGCCTGCTCGATTGCCAGCACCACGCGCTGCGCGGCGGCATGACTTTCGCGGGAGATATACTCGGCTTCCGCTTCCAGATTCGCCAGCGCCCGCTTCAGCCACCGGACCTTCAGCGGCTTACTTGGCACGTCGCGTCGGCTTGCGGCCGGTCCACTTGTTCATTGTGTGCCGCACCTGCTCGTCGCTTGCGAACTCTCCTCGATCCGCCTCTGCCATTCCCTTGCTGATCTCCTCGATCTGCCACTCGTTTACGGCGACGTACTGACGGATGGCTTCGGCAGCAATGAAAGAGCGGCTGCGGCGCTGCGCCTTGGCCAGACCGTCAAGGCGTTTCCGCAGCTCCGGCTCCAGCCGCAGCGTCATTACCCTGTTTTCCGCCATGAATACCTTCCGAATACAAAAGAACACCGTGTATTCTAGCACGGCTCGGCAACCACAAGTGAAACGCGACGGCGGGACGGGCAAACACCACGCGGCGTGTGCCACACGGCAAGAACTCGAACCTCGTCACCGGGGGGACATAGTACACGTGATAGCAAGTTTCCTTGAGCAGGAGCCGACGCGTATCCGATACCGGGATTGCCTATACAAGCGCCCAATGTAGGGTGCGTGGCCGAGGAGTTCGAACACAGCTGCAAGTTCGTCGGCGAACAGATCTGGTGAGGCAGTACGGGTTTTGCGCTACCACCGTCGGTGCAGCTCATTTAGAATTTCCGTGGGTGGACGGACACGACCTGCCTCGGCAGGTTTCCACGCTGTCGACAGTGCTTCGTGCAAAGGCACGCCGCTCCTCATCAGTTGAGAAAGGGCGCCT
>Ga0307479_10005080_pt1 | contig 12069 bp, 9 predicted proteins | sample atmos_gasesECM4C_FD_203743 | JGI IMG/M metagenome (GOLD analysis project Ga0307479, IMG submission 203743) | Hardwood forest soil microbial communities from Morgan-Monroe State Forest, Indiana, United States - atmos_gasesECM4C_515 | ecosystem: Environmental > Terrestrial > Soil > Temperate... | reverse complement strand
ATCAAAACATGCTGGGGCTGAACACTTCGGTGGTTTATTTTCCGAGCGATTGGATCGGGGTGGAGGGAAACATCACGGCGGCGTTTGGAGGGAAGATATTCGTGGACGACCGGACGAAATACGGGGGATTCACGGGCGGTCCGAAGATCATCATGCGGCGGCGGGGGTGGGAGCCCTGGGGGCACGCGCTGGTGGGCCTGGCGCACGTCAATCCACAACTGGCGGGAGTGAGCAAAAATGGAGTAGCGATTCAAGTGGGCGGCGGGGCGGACATTCCGTTAAGCGGGCCATTGGCCATGCGGGTGGAAGGAGACTGGGTGTTCACGCATCTTTACTCGCTTTCGCAGAACAATTTTCAGGTGGTCACCGGCCTGGTCTTGCGTTTTTAGGATTGCGGGGGTGCAAACCCCCGCCATAAACGAAATCCTTCGCGGCAAGCGGAGCAAGGAGAGTGTTCTTGCTTCAAGCTTGACGTTTCCACCCTCCCACTCCAAACTTTAAGACTTTCTCCGCCCGCAACCATGGTGGCGGAAGACACCCATGCCGGAAGAAAAAGGACTCCTCATCGTTTACACCGGGCCGGGCAAGGGCAAGACGACCTGTGCGCTCGGGACAGCGTTTCGCGCCGTCGGCCAGGGACTTCGCGTGCTGATGGTGCAGTTCATCAAAGGCTCCTGGCACTACGGTGAGCTGGACGCTGCGAAAATGCTGGGCGACGACAAATTCGAAATTCGTCCGATGGGCCGCGGATTCGTGAAAATCGGCGGCGCGGAGACGGATCCGGAAGACATCAAGCTGGCTTACGAATGCTGGCAGGCGGGCCGCGACGCTATTTACAGCGGGAAGTACGACCTCGTAGTCCTCGACGAAATCAATTACGTCTTAAGCTATAAAATGTTGGATGCCGATGAAGTTGTCGAGGCGCTGAAAAGCCGCCCGGAGCGCGTGCACGTGATCTGCACCGGCCGCAACGCGCATCCCAAGCTCACGCAGCTGGCTGACCTCGTAACCGAAATGCGCGAGGTGAAACACCCGTACACAAAGGGTATACTGGCTCAACGGGGGATCGATTACTGACCGGTTGCAGGCGCTTGAATCGTAGTTCTTCGAAACCCAAGCCTTCAACCGCTGATTTCCACCATGGCCTGGTTCAAACGCGATAAAAAATCGATTGAACAGACGACACCGCCCGAGGAGCGCCGCGTGCGCACGGAAGGCTTGTGGATGAAGTGCGAGTCCTGCCGCACCATCGTTTTCCGCAAGGACCTGGAGGCCAACCTCCACGTCTGCCCGAAGTGCCAGTTTCATTTCAAGATGGGCGCGAAGCGGCGGCTCGAGATGCTGCTCGACGGCCGCTATACCGAACACGATGCGGGCATGACGTCAACCGACCCGCTCAAGTTCGTTGACACCAAACCCTACGCCACGCGCCTCCGGGAAGCGAAGAGAAAACTCGGCATGAGCGACGCGATCATCACCGCGGAGGGCCAGTTGAACGGCCGGCCGGTGGTGTGCTGCGCGATGGAGTTCGGCTTCATCGGGGGCTCGATGGGAGCGGTGGTCGGGGAAAAAGTAACACGCGCTATCGAGCTGTCCATCGAGACGCTCCAGCCGCTGATCGTTGTCTCCTGCTCCGGCGGTGCGCGCATGATGGAAGGCACGATCAGCCTGATGCAGCTCGCAAAAGTTTCCGCCGCGCTCGCGAAGCTCGACGACGCAAAGCTGCCGTACATTTCGGTCCTCACGGATCCAACGACGGGCGGCGTCACGGCGAGTTTTGCCATGCTCGGCGACCTGAATATCGCGGAGCCTGGGGCGCTCATCGGCTTTGCCGGCCCCCGGGTGATCGAGCAAACCATCCGGCAGAAGCTCCCCGAGGGCTTCCAGCGCTCGGAATTCCTCCTTGAGCATGGATTTCTTGACGCGGTTGTTCCTCGCAAAGAGCTCAAGAGCTTCATTGCAAACTCCTTCGATCTGTTGATGAGCTAGGATGAATTACGAAGCTGCGGTCCGGTATTTGCTCACGCTCGGCAGGGAGTTGGCCGCACCAACTCAGGTAATTGCGGCGAAGTTCGACTTGGAAAACATCAGGGTTCTGGCTGAGCGACTCGGCCGGCCGGAGCGCGCTTATCCGAGCGCGCATATTGCCGGCACGAATGGCAAGGGCTCGACCGCTGCGTTCCTCGAATCCATTCTTCGCCATGCTGGTTTTCAGACGGGCCTATATACGTCACCGCATCTCGAGAGAATCAACGAACGCATCCGCCTCAACGGTCAAGAAATCGGGGACGGGGCATTTGCGGAAACCCTGGCGCGCATCCTTGCGCTCGTCGAGGAGCTGCTCGCCGGAGGCGAGCTGCGCGCTCATCCAACGTACTTCGAATGTGTGACCGCGATGGCGTTGGAATACTTCGCGAGGTCGCGCGCTGATTTTGGCGTTTTCGAAGTTGGATTGGGCGGACGCCTGGATGCCACCAACATTCTTATTCCCGTCGTTACGCTCATAACCCGGATTGATTTCGACCATGAAAATTTTCTGGGCCATTCCTTGAAGGAAATCTCGGGAGAAAAGGCCGGCATTCTGAAGCCTGGTGTGCCTCTCGTCCTCGCCGAACAGCACGGCGAGGCGCGCGAAGCTGTTCTCGCCCGCGCGGACAAGCTCGCCTGCCCCGTCATCGAAACGAACAACGCCTACCGCGTGGATCAAGAATCCATTGAAGACGGGTGCATCCGGGCTCGGATCACGGAAGTCGCCACTGGCTGGTTCGTCACGATTGCGCCGCGCTTGCCTGGGCGTTTCCAGATGCAGAACGCCCTCAGCGCCGTGGCGGCCGCGCGCCTGCTCTCCGCGAAGGGATATCGAATCAAGGATGAAGATATTTCCCAGGGCATCGCTACCGCTGAGTGGCCCGGACGAATCGAAAGACTTCAGTCGCGTCCGGACATCTATCTGGATGGCGCGCACAATCCCTCGGCCGCGCGCGAACTTGGCGCTTTCTGGGAGCAGAACTTCGCCGGACGCAAGATTTGGCTCATCTGCGGCGCGCTTCGTGACAAAGCCGTGGACGAATTCGCCGGCGTGCTGTTTCCTCTCGCGGCCGAAGTGATCTTTACAGAGCCGCGAACCTTGCGCGCCATCTCCGCCGCGCAACTCGCCGAAATCGCGGGCCATTATGCTGCACACTCGACCGTAATTGCCGACGCCGAAGAGGCATTCGAACATGCCCTCGCACAGGCAGCGCCGGAGGACACTATTTTCATCGCGGGATCGCTTTATCTGGTCGGGCAGCTTCGGCACTATTGGAAAAACCGCGCGCAGGTCGCCATGCGCTGAGAAACACCGTAGAATACTTTGCTCCGGATTGCTGCAATCGCTTGCATGGCGCGAGCGGGAGCGAAGGGAACGCACTTCATGAGCAAACAGCGCACGGCGAACAAGAGAGCCCTTGTTGGCATCATCATGGGCTCGAAATCCGATTGGGAAACGATGGAGCACTCCGCGAAGACGCTCGAAGAGCTTGGCGTGCCGCACGAGGCCCGCGTGCTTTCCGCGCACCGCACTCCTGATCAGCTTTTCGAATATGCCAGCTCGGCGGAAGAGCGCGGCCTGGAAGTGATTATCGCGGCAGCGGGCGGGGCCGCGCATCTCGCGGGCGTCACCGCGGCAAAGACGATTCTTCCGGTTCTTGGAGTGCCGATGGAGTCGGCTTCACTTAAGGGGCTCGATTCGCTCCTCTCGACGGTGCAAATGCCCGGCGGCATTCCGGTGGGAACGCTCGCCATTGGAAAGCCGGGGGCAGTCAATGCGGCTCTGTTTGCCACGGCAATCCTCGGGTCGAAACATCCCGAGTTCCGGCAGGCCATTCGCAAATACCGCGCCGCCCAGGCGGAAAAAGTGCTGGCATCCTCTGATCTCACCCCAAGAGCCAGCATATCTGCGAAGGCCGCAAAGCCCTAAGAAACGGCGCGGCTTCTCTTGTAATCTGTTGAAAAATAAAAGGTTAGCTACCTAGAATCTGGAGATGCCAGAGCTAGCCCGGGAATCGCGACGCGACCCGGTTGCTGCTCTCCTGCCCGGATGTTAGGATTCAGCGTTCCATGAATCTCCGCCCGCCCCAAGTCGAGAAAATCAAACGGCCTCGTGTCGGCATCCCCTGGCGCACCTCCGAGGAGGAGGCCGCCAATAATTTGCCGAAGATCAAGAGCTACGAAGAAGCTGTGCGAAAGGCAGGAGGCGAGCCGGTCCGCCTCTCACTCAAAGACCCGGCCGAGGTACGACGTCTGCTTCCCGGCCTGGATGCCTTCGTACTGCCAGGGAGTCCTGCTGACGTCGAGCCTGCCGAATACGGCGCGGTAAACCGAGGCAAGTCCGAGCCTGCTGACATGGCCCGCGAGAAGACTGACAGCGCAATCTTGAGCCACGCCTTCGCTGAGAAAAAACCAGTGTTGGCCATCTGCTACGGTTGCCAGCTCCTGAACGTCTATCTGGGCGGAACCCTCATTCAGGATCTGCGCGCGGAGACGGGCACGGCAACGCCCCATCGAAAAATGGACGTTGTACCGCAGCCTCCGACTGACCCGACTCACGGGGCGGCGTTCGAACCTGGCAGCCGCCTTGGAGACATTGCGGGGAGTACGCAAGCCAGGATCAACAGCTCGCATCATCAGGCCATCGAAAAACCGGGACAAAATCTGCGGATCACTGCGCACGCAACCGACGGCGTGATTGAAGGGGTCGAATGGACCGGCGATTCGAATTGGGTAGTCGGGGTTCAGTGGCATCCGGAGCGCATGATCGGTGATGCGTTCTCCGAGCGGCTGTTCAGCGATTTTGTCGCCGCGGCACGCGGCGCGATCAAGCAAGAAGCTTAAGTTTTCAGACGTCGGCAATGCTCTCTTAATCATTCTGGGGGAATCATGATCTCACTTGCAGGCAAAGCGGCTCTGATCACCGGCGGTTCGCGCGGGATTGGCGCGGCGGCCGTCAAACTTTTCGCGCAAGCCGGCGCCGACGTGATTTTCAATTATCACAAGGCGAAGGACGCCGCGCTGCAGGTCGAGCAGGAAGCGCACAAGCACGGCACCCGCGTGGAGGCGTTCAAAGCCGACGTGAGCCGCCACGCGGAGAACAAGAAGCTGGTGGACCAGTGCATCGCGCGGCTTGGACGGCTCGACATCGTGGTCGCCAACGCCGGCGTGTGGAACCTCGAGGATCTTCCCATTGAAAAAATGACGGAGAAGCAGTGGGACGACATGATTCGCATCAACTTGAAGAGCGTGTACTCGATCATTCACTTTGCCGTCCCTCATATGATCAAACAAAAATCGGGCAGAATCATTCCCATCAGTTCGACCGCGGGCCAGCGCGGCGAGTCGTTCCACACGCATTACGGCGCGTCAAAGGGCGGCATCATCAGCCTCGTCAAAGGACTTTCAACGGAACTCGCGCGCCACAATATCCTCGTGAACTGCGTTGCTCCCGGCTGGGTTGCGACCGACATGTCCAATCCGGTCCTCAAAACCAAAGCCGGCCAGAAAATGGCCGCTTCGGTCATCCCACTGGGACGCGCGGCCACCGCTGAAGAAATTGCCGGCTCCATCCTGTTCGTCGCCTCCGATTTGGCCAACTTCATGACCGGGGAAATCATCAATGTAAACGGGGGTTCGATATTGTGCGGGTGAAGCCAGCCGTTTTCGTGGTGTTTGTTCTTTCGTCTGTCCTTTTTTCTGCGCCGCGCGCCAACGCGCAAAATCCCGACACGATGATGCCGGAGCAAAGCACTGCCAAAGCGAAACAAATCCTTCAACAGCTGACCGACGCCCTGGGTGGCGCGGGATATCTGGAGGTCCGTGAAAGCGCTTGCGAAGGGCGGCTGGCGCGGTTCGGGCACAGCGGGGAACTCACCGGCTACCCGAATTTCAAGGACTACTGGCGCTACCCGGACAAAAATCGCATAGACTATTCGAAAAAAGGCGTAATCATCGATCTCTACAATGGCGACCGGGGCTGGACACTGGATCGCGGCGGAGTCTCGGAGCTGTCCGCACCGTCGGTCGCCGATTTTCAGGAGCGGGTGAAAAAGGACATCAACAATCTCCTCCGCCTTCGCGTAAAAGAACCAGGCATGGTCTTTCGCTATGGAGGGCAGGATATCGTCGATCTGAAAACGGTAGATTGGGTTGAAATTACCGACCCGGAGCAACGCATATTTCGGCTTGCGGTCGACCGCTCGTCGCATTTCTTCGTTCGCACCATGATCATCACCGAGGATGAGACCACGCACGAGCGAAGCACGGAGACCAGCATTTATTCGAATTTTCAGCTAATGGACGGAGCCCGCACGCCGCTGCAGATCACCAGCGATCGCGACGGCCGCCGCATCAGTCAGGTCTTTTTCACATCCTGCAAGTACAACCCCGGATTCCCCGCCGATTTCTTCACCAAAGCCGCGCTTGAAAAGCGTTTCTCCGAAGTCGGCAGCAAGAAGTACAAAGAAGAGAAAAAGAAAGAAAAAGATCAAGAGAAAGACGACAACTGACCTTTTCCTCGCTACCAAGAAAGCTTCCCATTCGTGCGGGGACAGCATGTCGTGCCGTTAGTCGCTTCCCGTTTTTTGCAACTGGCTCGAACATCTCGTTTTGCTAGACTGGCGTTCTCGCAATGAACCTCACTCCGCGCCACCAGCACGCGCTCCACTCCATTTGCGACACCTTCGCGCCTGCTGCCGATGGCTGGCCTTCCGCTTCCGAATTGGGCATTCCAACCGCGATTGCCGAGGCGCTCGATTTCAATCCACGTTCGAGCGACCGCGCGCAGCTCCAGCAGCTACTCGATCTTTGGGATTCGCGCTTGCACGGCCTCTTCACGGCGGGCCGCTTGGCGCGGTTCTCCTCGCTGGCACCGGACGCGCGGATTCGCGTGCTGCTCGCGTGGGCGGAAAGCGGTCTGGGCCGGCGCCGCGCGGCGTTTCAAGCGCTGCGCAAGGCCGTCGGTTTTCTCTACGTCATGTTGCCGGGGGCAAACGGCGCTCGAAGCCCGGTGTGGAACAAGTGCGGCTATCCCGGTCCGCTCGGCGTGCAGAAACCCTTGGCACCGCGCCCGCTTACCGTCAGCGCCCCGCTGCGGGACACGGCCTTGACATGCGATGTTTGCGTCATCGGCTCGGGCGCAGGCGGAGGCGTGGCAGCAGCCGTACTTGCCGCGGCCGGGAAAGACGTGCTCGTCCTCGAAGCGGGCAACTACTATGACGATGCCGACTTCGACGGTGCTGAGCTTGGCGGTTTTCGGCGCCTCTACGCTGAAGGCGGCTTCGCCGCCACTGCCGATCACAGCGTCGGGCTGCTTGCCGGGGAGTGCTTCGGCGGCGGCACGATCATCAACTACTGCACTTCTTTTCGAACCCCGGACGACGTGCGAACGGAATGGGCAGCGGCTGGCGTGCCTTGGTTCAACAGCGACGAATATACACGCAGCCTCGATGCGGTTTGCTCACGCTTATCCGTTAATCTCGAGCACAACCGCGTCTCCGCGCGCGAGCAGATTTTGCAGCGCGGGCTGCGCGCGCTGGGCTGGCATGCGGCTGCCATGCCTCGCAACGTCGTCGGCTGCGAGCAAGGCAAAGTCTGCGGCTATTGCGGCTATGGATGCGCCATCGGCGCGAAACAAACCACCACCAAGACTTGGCTCGCAGATGCTCAAGCCGCAGGTGCGCGATTCTTCGTCGAAACTCGTGCGCAACGCATTCGAATCGAGGCTGGCGCCGCAACGGGCGTGGAAGCCCGCTCGCGCAGCGGTTATCGCGTTTCCGTTCGCTGCCAGGCTGTGGTGGTCGCGTGCGGTGCCATCCACACGCCAGCTCTGCTGGTGCGTTCCGGCCTCCGCAACGAGCACATCGGCCGCCATCTTCATTTGCACCCCGTTTCGAATGTTTGCGGCGTCTTCGATGAAGAGATTCGCCCGTGGGAAGGCACCATGCAGGCGATTTACTCGGATGAGCATCGCTTCATCACCGGGAATTACGGTGTGAAGTATGAAACCACCGCGCTGCAACCGGTCATTGCCGTTGCTGTATTGCCCTGGCGCGAGCCGCAGCACTATCGTTCACTCTTGGAGAAACTTTCGAATACCGTGGGCATCGGCGTTCTCCTCCGCGACCGCGATGGCGGCCGGGTGAACATCGACCGTGAAGGCCATCCTGTTTCCCACTATGCTCTTTCGAATTTCGACCGCTCTCATCTGCGCTACGGCTTCCTCGGCGCCGCGCGCATCCTCGAAGCCGCCGGCGCTCGCCTGATTTTTTCTCCCCATGCGAAGTGGTGCGCGTTCGAACCCGCGCGTTCCGGAAAAGGCAGCGGCTCGCTCGAATCCTTCACGCAGGCGTTGGACTCCGCAGGTTGGGATTCCGGCCGCCTGGCGCTCTTCTCGTTTCACATTATGGGCTCTGCGCGTCTCGGTGGCTCGCCTGTCAATTCCGCCACCAATCCCGAAGGCGAGACATGGGAGGCGCGCAACATCTATGTGATGGACGGCTCGTCCTTTCCCTCGGCCTCGGGCGTCAACCCCATGATCTCCATCGAGGCCATCGCCCATCGAAACGCTTCCGCGCTCGCTGCGCGCATGAATAGCTGAGGATTGCTGAAATAGAGCAGAAACGATCCACCGATCGCCAAAGTGTCATCGTTTTTCGCGAAGAAATTATCCGAGCGTGCCTTGAAGCACCTCGCGCAGCAGATCCTGTTTTTGTATGCTCAGTTTCTTGCCCTGCTCGGTCAGGTAAAACACATCAATGGCCTTCTGGCCTTCCGTGTCAATGAGCGCCACTTCGATGTTGCACCCCAGACGTGCCAGCGCCGAGCCGACGTCGTACAACAGCCCGGGCCTGTCCTGAGCCACGATTTCCAGCAGCGTGCTGTGGTCCGAGGCTGCGTCATCGAAACTGATCTGCGTCGGCACCAGTACCTTCGGCGGCCGCGCGCGGCTCGCGCTCTCACGGCCCTTCAATAAGGGTTCCAGGGGCACCTTTCCATTTACCACGTCCGCGAGGCTTTGCCGGAACCTGCTGGCTTCGCTGGGATTCAATTCCAGCGTGCGGTGCAGGTCCACGAAGTGAAACGTATCCAGCACGATTCCTGCAGCATTGGAAAATGCGTCCGCCTTCACGATGTTCATTCCCCAGCCGGCCAGTACGCCGGCGATGGTTGCAAACAGCGCCGGGCGGTCGGCGGTCAAGAGCGTCAGCGAAAATGCGTGCCGTGTCGAGATAAGCTCCGTCTGAACCGGTTCAGCGCCAAGTTTCTTGTACAACGCGAAATGCGCCGCGATCTCCCTCGCAGAGTGCACCGCCAGGTAACGCCGCGGAAAACCTTCGATAAATCTTTCGACCTCCCCAACGTTCGCTCCGGACGCTTCCCCCCGTACCCGTTCCAGCAGGGATTTCTCATCAGAGGCGTGCAGGCGATCGCGATCCAGCGTCCGGCTGAAGTGGTTCGAGGTCGCGACAAAGAGCTGCCACAACATTTCCGCTTTCCACGGCGTCAGCGCCTCCGGATTCACCGCGTGGATGTCGGCGTACGTCAGCAAACAAAGCCTCTGCAGGCGCTCCTGCGTTTCCACCGTTGCCGCAAACGCGGAAATTGTCCCGGCATCAAAAATGTCGCGCCTCTGCACCGTCGCGGACATGTCCAGGTGATGCTCAATCAGAAAGTTCACTTCGGCTTTCTCTTCCGCTGACAATTCCAGCCGTTCCGCCGCGCCCTCCAGTGCTTCGAGGCTCCCGGCAATGTGATTTTCCACCGGCATGCCCTTGCCCACGTCGTGCAGGAGCATTGCGAGCACCAGCAGCTCTCGCTGTTCCGCTGTTTTCCAAAGGGGGGTGAAGTGCGCGCCGCGCGCATCTGGCGGCTGCGCAAGTTCCTGCAAATGCTCGATGGTCCGCAACGAGTGTTCATCGACTGTATACCGGTGATAATAATCGCGAACCACCAGCGAATCGATGAGCCGGAATTCCGGCAAGATCTCTGTCAGCAAGCCCAGCCGCTGCATTGGCCGCAGGGCAAACCCCGGATAGTCCGCTCCGAGAATTTCGCGCAATATCGCCCACGTCACCCGCTTGTTTTTCGCGGGAAGCTCCGGGTGCGTCAGGATGTAGGCGATGCCGCGTTCGGCATCGCGGCTTACCTGCGTACCTGCCCGCGCTGCCTCTGCAAAGAGAGCAAACGTCACCGCCCGATCCGAGAGCGCCGGCAGGTCCAGAACTTCCAGGAAGGCGTCGCGCACCGCGAAAGTTTTGCCTGTGTCGAGCTTCGCGCCGCGCGCTGCGGTCAACAGCCTCTGCGTCAATGTTTGCGGCGTTGGAGGTTTTTGTTCGAGAAAGCGCAACAACTGGCGATTCAGCGTCCGCGCATGCCGGAAGTAGAGCCGCATCCATTCGGCAGCGCTGAGCGGCGTCCCGGCGGTGCCACTCTGGCCTGCACCATTCCCGGCTCCCAGCAGCCTTTCCGCCGCAGCAGTTTGCAGCTCGTAGCTCAATGTATTGTCGTTGCGCCCGTTGCTATAGTGCAGAAAGCATCGGATAGCGCTCAAAAAGTCGACGGCGCCGGTCGCCAATTCTTCCTCCATGGCCGTCGTGCCCCGCAATTCTTTCTTATCGCCCACAATCTGGCGCAGCCAGGTTCCCGCTTGGTAGTCACGCAGTCCCCCGGGAGCTTCTTTCACGTTGGGCTCGAGGTGATAGATGGTGTTTCCGTACCGAGCCAGCCGTTCCTGCGTAAGTTTCTGGAGCTGCGCCAGCAAAAACGGCCGCGCTTGCTTCTCCGACCCCGGCAGGACTTTCTTGTCCAGCCGCTCGAAGAGTTCCGTGTCGCCCGCCAGGAATCGCCGGTCCAGAAGCGCAAGATGAAATTCGGCGTTGTCCTCTTCGATTCGCCGGCATTCTTCGAGTGTGCGGCCCGCGGAGCTTACGCGAAATCCCAGGTCCCACAGGGTGCGGGAGAATTCAGCGATGAGGGGGCGGTTTTCCTGCTCCGCCTTGTCGCCTTCGAATAGGAAAAGAATGTCCAGGTCGGAATACGGAAATAGTAGCCGCCGTCCGTATCCGCCCAGCGCGATCAGGCAGAGTCCTTGCGGTGCGGCGGCATGCACGTGCAGCACATCGCCGAAAATTTGCTGGATGTTCCTGTCCGCCAGTGCGCACAGCGCCTGCAGCGTTTCTCGCGCGCTCGCACCGGTTTCAAATTGCCGCCGGATTCGATTTCGCTCGTCGTCGCACAGCGGGCCGAGCACGGACAAAGGCGTAGGAGAACCTGACATGTTTTTGGCGGGTCGATTGCCCCGATCAAAGCCGGGACGCGCGGCGGCTGGTAATTCGCTCAGAGCGCGTTTTCCCCGCGCTCCTCATTCCGGATTCGGATGGCTTCCTCTACCCGTGATAGGAATATCTTACCGTCGCCAATCTTTCCTGTCTTGGCTGACTTCAAAATTGTCTCCACCACGGTATGCACCACCGCGTCCGGCAGGACCATCTCCAGTTTAAGCTTGGGAAGCAGGTCGACGGTGTACTCCCGCCCGCGGTAAACCTCCGTGTGTCCCTTTTGCCGCCCATGCCCGCGCACTTCGGTCACGGTCATTCCTTCGATGCCGATTTCGCGCAGGGCGTCTTTCACGGATTCGAACCGCGAGGGCTGAATGATCGCTTCGAGTTTCATCATGGAGTTTCCGCTCCCGCGCCTGCCTCAGGACTCCAGGTTGTACGCTTCCTCGCCATGCTGTGTGATGTCCAATCCCTCGATCTCTTGCTCTTCGCTTACGCGCAGGCCGGTGATCGCGTCCACGATCTTCAGCAGCACAAACGTTCCAGCCAGCGCAAACGACCAGGCGATCAGCACTCCCACGAGTTGGTTGCCCACCTGCCACCAGTGTCCATCGAGTCCGCCCACGGGCTTTCCCGCTCCATATATCGGGTTGATCACCTGTTGCGCGAACACGCCGGTAAGCAGCGCGCCAATCGTTCCGCCAGCGCCGTGCACACCGAAGGCATCCAGCGCGTCATCATATCCGAAAATCGCTTTTAC
>Ga0307479_10005079_pt1 | contig 12071 bp, 10 predicted proteins | sample atmos_gasesECM4C_FD_203743 | JGI IMG/M metagenome (GOLD analysis project Ga0307479, IMG submission 203743) | Hardwood forest soil microbial communities from Morgan-Monroe State Forest, Indiana, United States - atmos_gasesECM4C_515 | ecosystem: Environmental > Terrestrial > Soil > Temperate... | reverse complement strand
GTTCACCACCTGGCTGTTCCGCATCGCCACAAACCTCGCGCTGAACTCCGTCAGGGACAATCGGTACCAGAAGCTGGAAGTTTCGATCGACGCGCCGGTCTCTGTGGACGCGCAAGACGGCGACGAGAGGACGATGGATGTTCCGGAGAAGCATCCGAACATCGAGCAGCATCTTGTGGAAGATGCGCGGCGAAAAATGATCCGGCACGCCATCGACAAGTTGCCGGAAAAGCAACGGGCGGCGGTGCTGCTGCACAAGTATGAAGAGCTGGACTATGCGGAGATCGCCAAGATTTTGAACTGTTCGGAAAGCGCGCTGAAATCGCTGCTGTTCCGGGCTTACGAGGCGCTGCGAGTGGAACTGGCCCCGCTCGTGGCGCAACATGCAAGACACTAAGGGCAGGGAAGGCAGGAAGTGATGAGTTGTGAACGAATGGAAAGCCGCATCCTCGGATACGTGGATGGGCGACTGAAAGAAAGCGAGCGGCTGGAGCTGGAGAAGCACCTGGCCGAATGCTCGCCGTGCGCTCTGCGAGTGAACGAGTTCACCGCGGTGTCCGGGCTGCTCGATGAGCTTCCGCTAATCGAGCCTTCGCCGGAGTTCGATACGCGCGTGCATGCTCGCGTGGCGGCTGAACCGGACCGCAAAGCCGGTTGGTGGGCTTGGATGCACTTTTCGCCGCGGATTGCGTTTGCCGCGTCCATGCTGCTGCTGATGACTCTGTGGCTCGGGTATCGCACCGGCACGCCGCCCGCGCCGACCATTCCGAATGACGACCAGGCGATGATGCAGGATTTGCCGGTTCTTGAAGATCATGACGTGTTGCAGAATTTCGAGCCGCTGAAGGATCTACCGTCGCCTGTACAGTCCGACGACGATTCCGATTCGCAGCAGCCTCAGCGCATGTAATAAGCGGTAGCAGGGAAGGCGGAGAGCAGAGAAAAAATGCGGTGCAGGAAACTCCAATCCGGGTTGCAAGTATTCGCGCTCGCGGCGGGTATGGCGTTGCCTGCTTTTTGCGTAGCGCAGAATCCACACCCCAACCGGCCGCCGCAGCCCGCGCCTCCGGTACATCAGTCGCCCCCTCACCCCAACAACCAGAATCGTCCTCCGGCCAACGCGAATCGGATGCCTGCTAATCCGCCGCATCCCAATCAGGGATCGCGCAATAATTTCAACAACGGAGCGAATAACCGCAACGGTGTGAGGAACGGTTCAGGGGCTACTTATGTGCCTACTCCGCGCCAGCAGCTTGGCGTGGGCGCGCCACGTCCCTGGGTGGACCAGATGCGCGACTTGTCTCCGCAGCAGCGAGAGCGTGTGCTGCAGAACAGCAAGGCGTTCCAGAGTCTCTCACCCGATAAGCAGGGCAGGATTCGCCAGCAGTTCAGTCAGTGGGATAACATGCCGGCGTCACAGCGGGCGGACCTGCGTCAGAAAGAAAATACCTGGCGCAACCTGACACCTGGACAGCGCGACCACATCAAGAACGATGTCTTGCCCCGGTGGCGCCAGATGCCCTGGGATCGCCAGCAGGTGATGAAGCAGAAGTTGGGTGTGTTGCAGAACATGCCCGAGTCTGCCCGCAATCAGCGGCTGAACGATCCGAACTTCACGCGCGGGCTAAGCGACGAAGAACGCTCCACGCTTCAGGACCTGAGCCATACGCATGTCGGCGCCCCCGACCCCCCCAACGAATGAAGATTGGCGTAGGCTGGGAGGCCCGGGAGCTGCGGGTCCGCGAGTACTACCTGACAGGATTTCCCAGCAGCGCGTACAGCTGAGGTTCCCTACGCTTGGCCACTTGTTTCTCTGTGTTTGATGCCAGGATTTCCCGAGCCCCATACGCATCGGGCAGCCAGAGCTGCGAAAGAAAGCAAAGCTTCTCGTAGCAATTAAAGACGACTTTTCCCGTTTTGCCGCCGTCGTGCACGGCATGGTTGGATTGCACCACGGCCACGGTGTTCCCACGATAGACGCGCAGCCACACCTGTTCGTGATCCGACGAGACTACATACTCACCGGCGGGCAAGTGTTTGTTGGCGATTTCGAATTCAAACGGCACGCGGACAAGCACCCCGCTGGACTGCGCCTGGGTCGAAATCACCCCTCCAAGAAAGAACAAGCCTACCGCCAGAAGTTTGATTTTCATGATATTTCCTTTCCTTCTCCTTCGTCTTAAGACTGTCCGAAACTCTGGCCAATCTTTTGTGCAGTCTCTGCGTCCAAGCTTGGCAGGACAATGGTTGAGGGCTGACCCGCAAGGGGAACGATTCTGGCCGGCTAACTTCAAGAAAATAAAGGCCGTGCAGCGGAAAATGACTTCTCCAGAAGCCCTTGCAAACAAGCAAAAGGCGTATACTTCCGGAAAGTAGAAGTAAGGGATGTGAGCGATGGAAGAACTTACCGCTGCTAAACGGGTCTTCCGCTTCGGCCTCTATGAGGTTGATTTGGCGTCGCAAGAATTGCGCAAGTCCGGCATCAAGCTCAAACTTCAGGACCAGCCTTTCCAGATTCTCGCCCTTCTACTCGAGCGGCCCGGTCAGATTGTGACTCGCGAGGAGATCCAGAAGCGTTTGTGGGAGGGGGACACATTTGTCGATTTCGATTTGGGGTTGAACAGCGCGGTAAAGAAACTCCGCCAGGCGCTTGGCGATGAGTCCGACAATCCCCGATTTATCGAAACTTTGTACCGGCGTGGATATCGTTTCCTGGCGCCGGTGCAGAATGAGTCTCCAACATTCGCTGCAAATTCAATCATTTCTCCGCAAACATCCAGCGATGAGAACGGGACGAAAACTAACGGCCATCGAATGACGGAGCAACCGGAACGCGGCGCTCCGCAACCGCAGAACTCGAAAAAACGATTTGTTTACGTGATCGTACCGATTCTTCTGGGGGTGGGCCTGCTGGGAGGCTATTTGCTGCGGCCACCTTCGTTGCCACGAATCACCGGATACCAGCAGATCACCCGGGACGGGCGGCAGAAATACAACATCGCGTCGGACGGCGAGCGGCTTTACTTCGGAGAGTATGATTCAGGCCATTTTGGCATTGCACAGGTGTCTGCCGCCGGTGGAGAAACAGCCACGCTGCAAACGCCCTTCACCAACACCATGATGGCTGGTGTTACACCCGATGGCTCCGCATTGCTGGTGGCCGAATTTCATCACATGAATAAGCAGGCGCAAGTCTGGTTGCTGCCGCTTCCGACGGGCGCGCCACAGCGCCTGGATGATTTGGTTGTAGAATCCCTGACGCCCTTTCCGCAAGGGCTGGTTTTCTCCAAGCCCGACGGTGTTTACGAGGCCGCCGCCGATGGCAGCCAGGCGCGGCAGATCCTTTCCACCAACGGCACCGCGACAGACTTGGCAGTTTCTTCCGATGGCCGAAAAATCAGTTTCACGGTTACGGACCGGCGCACGGCGAGCAACAGGATTTGGGTGGCGAATCGCGACGGGAGCAATGCCCACCCACTTTTTCCGAGCGAACGCGATTCGGGACGCGATTGCTGCGCCAAATGGACGCCCGATGGAAAGCATTTGCTCTTCCAACGCTATCGAGAAGGTCACAGCAATATCTGGGTGTGGAGTGAAGGCGAACTCTGGTTTAACCAGCAGCCCCGCGCGCTGCAGTTGACCAACGGACCGTTGGATTTCACTGCGCCATACCCCAGCCGGGACGGAAAAAGATTTTTTGCCGTCGGCGCGCAGCCCCGGGCGGAATTGTTGCGCTACGACGGATCATCCGGCTTCCGAGCGTTCCTCGGCGGTTTATCAGCCAGCGACCTGGCATTTTCGGCCGATGGGCAGTGGGTGACGTACGTCAGCGTTCCAGAAAGAGCGCTGTGGCGAAGCCGGGTCGATGGAAGCGAACGGATGCAACTCACCGCCCCGGGCAAAATTTCGGCCGGGCTTCCTCGCTGGTCACCTGACGGGACGCAGATTGTCTTCATGGGCCGGATGCTGAACGCGAATTGGAGAGCTTGCCTGATTTCAGCAAATGGGGGGACGTTTGAAGATCTTGCGCCAGACGCTCCCGCAGGTGTGGACCCCGGTTGGACCCCGGATGGGAAGTCCATCGTGCTGTCGCTGAATAGCCTGGGGCCAGCCGCAAGAGGGATTTCGATTCTGAATTTGCAAACCCGGAAGGCCAGCGACTTGCCTGGCGCCGAACATTTCTTCTCGCCGCGGGTTTCGCCGAATGGTAAGTACATCGCTGCGATAAACGGGGACGAAAAGGCGCTCATGCTATTCGACGTTTCGGCGCAACGGTGGACTGAGCTGATCAGGATGCCGGTCGGCTACCCGAGTTGGTCGCACAATGGCCAGTATTTATATTTCGACAGCTTCTTCTCCGAGGATCCCGGTTTGTATCGAATCCGCATTTCGGATCGAAAGCTGGAACGATTGGTCAGCCTTTCCGAGATTCGCAGGTTCTGGGGACCGCTGGGGGAGTGGGCCGGCCTCGCGCCGGACGATTCTCTGCTGATCACCCGCGACGCTAGCAATGAAGAGGTTTACGCCATCGACTGGCAGCCAAGATAAAGCACGGACTGACGATGTTCGTGCGGAGATCCGTGCGCACTACCGCAATCCGGCGAAGTCGGCTTTGGCCTGCTGATATATAGGTGTGTCGGGATCGGCGTTCTTCCAAAGAGTGAAGAACTCCCCATAAGCCGCCTTTGCTTTGCCCGTATTGCCTTGTACGGCGTATGCGTGGGCCAGCCCCAAGCGAGCGAGCGCGGCGATTGGATCGTTCAACACAACACCCGGGTGGTCGAGAATTTTCTGAAACTCGGCAGCGGCTTCGCCTCCCTGCTGAGCGGCCAGATGCGCTAACCCGCGAAAATAGATCGGATAGCCGGAATTAAAGTGCTCCATATCTCCGGACTCGTACGGTGCAGCCGCTTGTAGAGCCTGAGCGGCTTTGGATGGGTCTTTGCGATTGAGTGCGAGTTGCGCGCGTGCCACCGGCAAATAGTCGAACTGCACGAGGGTGTTCCTGGGAAATCGAACGGCCAGGTCATCGATCAGAGACTGAGCCCGGCTGGAATCACCCGTCAAGGCCAGACTCAGCGCCGCGGCGCCCTCCACATCACTCCCGTTCGAGCCGGCGAGTCCCTCGGCGGCTTGTTTTCGCGCCACGTCGGAATTGCCGAAGAGGGCTTCCACCTCGGCCTGCTGAACTTTCACCAGGGCCGACAGCTCCCAGAGTTTGGATTGTTCGGCCTGCTTTACCGCCTCGCGGAAAAGTTCACGCGCACGCTTCGTTTGGCCATAATAAGCTGCCGTTCGCGCCTGCACCAAATCCAACCCGATCCCATATTTGCCCATGGGTAAATCCGCCTGCTGGTTCATGGCGACGGCATCTCCGCGGAGGAACGCAAGCTGGTACATTGCGTAACGGAGGTGAAGGCAATCGAGTTTTTTCTCCCGCGCTTCGCGGCCGATCTCGCTGGCTTCCTGCAGGTGGTTCGCGTCGACGAGGCTAGCCACGACGGCGCCGTAGCTGATGCAATCGCCGGGCAAGAGGCGCAAGCTCTCGCCCGCTTGCACACGAGCTTTGTCGAACTCTCCCAGATTCAGATAGACGATGCTCAGATTCAGGTGGGCGATATCATCCCTCGGATACGTTTGTGCCCACAGTTCATAGACCTCCCTGGCCTTCTCCCAATCGCCGGTAACGGCTTCGTGGTAGTGGGCTTCAATATAAAATCGCTCGCGTTCGCTGACGCGATCTCGCAGGTCATAGGCCAGCTGGAAATACCTCAGGCTCTGCTTCTCGGAGAGGTGGGCATACGCCATGCCCAGGGAGGCGTAGGCCATCGCGAAATTCGGATCCAATTCGATCGCCCGCTGGAAGAGCGGAACGGCGGCCAGATGATCCTCCTTGTCGATCATGGTGGTGCGTCCGAGGCTATAGGCTTGCAATGCTTCGAGCGAAGGTGTCGTGACTTGTTCGACGGGCGTACTGAACCTTTTGACGGTGCCGAGAGATTCGCCGAGTCTCCAGCGCAAGTTCGAGGAAGCCTCGGCCAAGGTTTTCAGCACATGTTCTTTACTATCGGCCGTGGCTTGTTCTTCCGCAAGAACGTCCCCGCTGCTGCAGCTGACCGCTTTGAGGCCCAAAACGTATTGGCTGCCAAGCTTGGAGATCGAGCCGTCGAGGACTGCGGTGCTGTCGGTACGCTGGCAGAGCTGTCGAGCGATGTCTGCCGTGAGGCGCGCGTCGCGCGGCTGGCCCATCAGCTGGAGCGTTTGCTGGATACGCTCCTCAGAAATCAGTCGGAGGAAAGGGGACTGTTCGAGTTGCACGGCGAGTCCCTGTCGCAGCGTGCCATCGAAAACGGGATCGCCAGTGGTGTTCGTTAGATCCGCAAGGACGACTGTGTCTTTGTCCGTAAGCGCGTGCGCCTTGCGGGAAAAAAACCACCAGGCCAATGCTCCCGCCCCGAAGATGACTGCTGTTGCGGCGACAACCGCTACCCGCGAAAGCCGAGTCGTCTTCGCCGCGATTGGTTGCGGCGGCGCCGGAGTGGTAACAGCCACGATCTCCTGCGCTTCTGCGGGCAAGTTCACTGGATAAATGAAGCGATAGCCGCGGCGCGGCAGGGTTTCGATAAATCGCGGCGTGTCCGCGGAATCCGCCAGGGCGGCGCGCAATTTAGCCACAGCAACATTGACGGCGTGGTCGAAGTCGCCGAAAGAGTCCTCTGGCCAGATGCGGCGCTTCAATTCCTCGCGCGTCACCACGGCGCCAGGCTCGTCGAGAAGCGCTGTCAGTACTTTCAATGGTTGAATCTGCAGCCGTATTCGGGCGCCCGCCTTGCGAAGGTCGCCAGAGCGTCGATCAAACTCAAAGACCCCGAATCGGGTCGTCCCATTTTGGCCGGGTTGCACCATCCGGCACCTCGATGACCACTGTTCCGCAACAGTTGCTCAAGTTTAGCGCGGAGACATACTGGATAGACGAGTGAGCTAGCAAAAAGTTCCATGAGGGCAATTTCATAGCAAGAGATAGTTGTTCCTAACTAGTTGGTTTGTCAATTGATTCGGCGTTGACGAATTCAAGGTACCTGGGAGACGCCGGGTGAATTGCGGTACCAGCACGCCTGACCCAATCTCGGCCCAACCGCTATTGCGGCCGAGGCCAAAGTCATGCGTCACGGCGTTTTTCGTGCGGGCAGGGCCGCCCTAGTTGTGGGCTTCCTTTTCAGTTCATTCCTTGACGCCCAGGATTTGGACATCTCCGCCGTGCGCCGGACCATCCCCTTCCAATTGGTTTCGAACTTCCTGGTGGTCGTCAACGGACGCGTGGGAGAACTGGACGGCTTGAAATTCATCCTGGATACCGGGGCCAGCTATACGCTGATCGATCAAAAGGTGGCGGACCGGCTCAAGTTGAGGCGCAGCCCCGGAAAAATCACGAACTTTAACCGCGAAGTCCCTGTGGAGTGGGCGGAAATTCCGGATCTCCGCGTTGGACCCCTTCAGACTGGAACCTTCCGGGTGATGGTCGCAAAACTCGCCGACTATTCCGACTTCGCGGAAAATGTAGACGGGATTATCGGGCTGGATCTTTTGGGCCGGAGCAAAAAGCTTTTCATCGACTACGAAAAGCATACGGTTTCCTGGGAGCTGGAGGGCGAAACGGCGGACCGACTTCCCGCGCCAGGCTATTTCACTATTCCTATCGTCGTTCAAGGGTTCCCAATGCACTTGATAATCGATACGGGGTTGCAGGTCATGGTGTTGTACAAAGATCGCCTTCACAAAGGATTGCCGGATCTTCGCACGGAAGGGGAAGCGATCCAGGGAGGCGTGGGACGCCTGCAAACGACGCGCATGAAGTTGCCGGGCGTGCGCCTGGTTGGCCCGGAGACGGTTGCGACTGTGTTTTTGGCAGATGGACCTGAAGCTGGCAAACTTCCCGGAATCGACGGCTACTTGGGAGTCGCCTGGCTGCAAGCAAAACGCGTGGAGTTCGACTTTGCCGCAAGGGTATTGCGTTGGCAATAGTGGTGCAAGCGAAGGAAAAACTTCCCGGCTGACAGCCGAACCACTCTGAGTTCGCCTTCATTCTTTACCCCGCACGACCGAATACCAATTTTGCGCACGTCTCTGCCTGCCGGCCCCTTTCCACACGTTGACAACTGCCTGCTCCTCGCGGCATCGTGACTTGTTGCATAGCCACGCATCGAACAGGTAGGGAGACTCCGATTCCAGAGTTGTCGACACGATTTCGCGCCCTGAAGCACCGCAATTTCCAGCTTTTTATCATTGGACAGCTTGTTTCGCTAGTTGGCACGTGGATGCAGACCACGGCGCAGCAGTGGCTCGTTTACAAGCTGACTGGTTCGGTGGCTGTGCTGGGCCTTTTCGGTTTCGCGAACCAGGTGCCGATGCTGCTGCTGGCGTGGATGGGCGGTTATGTGGGCGACCGCTACAACCGGCATCGCGGGGTGATTGTCACACAATCGCTTTCGATGATTCTGGCGTTTGTGCTGGCGGCGCTGACGCTGACCCACTTGATCCGCGAGTGGCACCTGATCGTGATCGCCTTTTTTGTTGGCATCGTCAATGCGTTTGACGTGCCCATCCGGCAATCCTTTTTTGTGCACATGGTGGGGAAGGAAGACCTGCCCAATGCGATCGCGCTCAACTCTTCGATTTTTAATGGAGCGCGCGTGGTGGGCCCGGCGATTGCGGGATTTGCCATCGTTCTGCTTGGCGAAGGCTGGTGTTTCTTTCTGAATGGCGTGAGCTTTATCGCCGTGCTGGTCGCGCTGCTGATGATGCGCGTCGAACCTACGCCCAAGAAACCACCGGATGAATCGCCGGTGCGAAGTTTCGTGCAGGGTTTCAAATTTGCGATGCACGATGTTCCCATACGCTCGGCATTGGTCATGCTTTGCATGCTGAGTCTGTTCGGCCTGCAATATGCGGTGTTTCTGCCGATTTATGCGCACGATATTCTCCACGGCGGACCAGGAATCTTCAGCCTGCTCATGAGCGCCGCGGGTGTTGGCGCATTTCTGGGCGCGCTACAATTTGCGGCGAGGACGAGTTACACGGGCCTGGCACGCTGGATCGCCACGACCTGTACGGTGTGCGCCGTCGGGTTGATCATCATGTCGCACGCGACGATGTTCTGGCTCTGCGCGACGGTACTTTTTGTGGTGGGATTTGCGGCTACCTCACAAATGGCCGCAACCAACACCATCATCCAGCAGCGCGTACCGGACGAATTGCGCAGCCGCTTGATGGCCGTTTACGCCACGATGTTTATGGGCGTGCAGCCGATTGGGGCGCTGCTTGCGGGTGGTGTGGCCAAGCGGATCGGGACGCCGAATACGGTGTTGCTCTTTGGTTCGCTGGTTTTTGCGGGTAGTTTGTTTTTCATCTGGCGCGTGGTGACGCGCGTGGGGAGAGCGCCGGTGGGAGCAACGGTTGGTGGGTAGTATTTTGGAGTGCGGTGGCTCTGCCACCGCTTTTACTGCTTAATGCGCGGCGACCAAATTGTGATTCGATCTCTAGGCTTGCACCGTAAAAGCGGCAGCTGAGCTGCCGCACTCCAAAGGTGCGTGCCTCACGAAGGATTTGGGCGATAGATGTATGTCGGTTTTTCTACTAGGATCGCGGGCTTTGGCTCATTCACTGCTTCGAGGATCGCGTTCACTTTGCCGCGAGTGGGTGCGAGGGAGCAGACGGGATCCGTCGCAGCCGCATCGCCCGCCAGCAACATAGCCTGGCAGCGGCAACCGCCGAAGTCCTGGTGGCGGCGGTCACACGATTTGCACGGTTCCTGCATCCAGTCTTCTCCGCGGAACTTTTGAAATGCCGGAGAATTTTCCCAAATTTCGCGTAACGACTTTTCCTTCACATTTTCGAATCGCATTCCTGGAATCACACTGGCTGCGTGGCACGGAAGCACGGCGCCATCCGGCGAGACGAGCATGAGTTTGCGGCCCCAGCCGCCGACGCAAGGTTTCGGAAACTTTGCGTAGTAATCCGGAACGACAAACACGACGCGGGTTTTCCCTTTCAGGCGTTCTTCGGCCTCCTTGAGTTTCGCAACACAGAATTCCAGTTGGCGTCGCGTGGGCAGGAGTGCTTCACGATTTGCCAGCCCCCAGCCGTAATATTGCACGCTGGCAAATTCCACACATCCGGGCTGGTGCTCCTCGACCAGCAGGATCATTTCTTCAAGTTCCTGGATGTTCTGGCGATGAATCACGAAATTCAGCGTCACGCCGACGCGGTGTTTCTTCAGCCATTGCAACACGCGCAGCTTTTGCGGGTGCGATGTGGTGTTGGAGATTTCGCGCGCGGTTTGTTCCGTCGCTCCCTGAAAACTCAATTGGAAATGATCAAGGCCCGCTTCTATCAGGGCGGCAAGTTTCGCTTCGTCGAGGGGAAGGCCGCTGGTGATCAGGCTGACATACAGCCCGGCCACGCGGGCGGCGTGAACAAGTTCGACGATATCCGTGCGGGCCAGGGGTTCGCCGCCCGTGAAATCGACTTGGAGGACGCCGGCTTGTGCCGCTTCCTGAAACACGCGCAACCAGGTGTGCGTGGGAAGCTCTGATTCGCGCTTCGCCAGTTCGAGAGGATTCGAGCAATAGACGCAGTGCAGCGGGCACCGGTGCGTGAGCTCGGCGACGAGTGCCAGCGGTGTGGGTATGGCGGTCGGCATGAAATTCTTGTAGCTCAGGGCTTCAGGCCTGAGGGTTTTCACTACCACTTTACGACATTGCACGCGCAGTGGAAGGCCTCACCCCTGAAGGGGTGAGCTACAACTAAAAATCAATGGCGCGCTGGTCGTGCAGGAGCGCGAGGTATCCTAGCAGGTCGTCCGTGATGCGCTGCGGCTCGGCCTTCGAATAGAGCGCGTGGAGTTTTTCCGCGATCTGCTGGACGGTATGTTGGCCGTCGCAAAGTTGCACGATTTCGAGGCTCGGGCCATTCAGGCGGAGCGCACGCTCGGGCATCAGCAGGGTGCGCGGCAGCTGTGATTTATCGTTGAGCCGCACGCCGGGTGCGAGATGCGGCGTCGCTGTAAGTTCAGGCTTCATTCAGAAGATTCCTTGGCGGGCTGGAACGCGCCGGGGGGCGGCCAGCCGGGATTTACGTACGCGAAATACAGTGCGTCGAGCTGCGCCCACAGAATATCGCACTTGGCGCGCAGTGCGGCGTAGGCAAACTCCTGCTGCTCGCGGGTGCGGGCGTGCTTCACGCAATAGGCCAAAGCAAATTCGGCGTCTTCGGGGGCTTGTATCAGGCGCCCCTTGAAGTATTCGAGCGCGGGAACCAGCCACGGGTAGTGCTCGCGCATGCGGTCCATGCGCAGAGAGATCAGAGTCTTGCTGAAAAGTTCCGTCAGGGAAGAGGCCACAGCTTCCAGATGCGACGTGCGCGAAACGAGCAGTACGTAGGCCTGCACGGCGTAGCGCGTGGCCGGCAGAATCCCTTCGCCCTGGACGGCCTGCTCGCGATGAAGGCCGGTGCCTTCCACGAGTTTCAGCCACTTTTCGATTCCTCCGGGATGCTTGCCGTCGCCGTCGTGATCGAGGATGCGTTTGCGCCAGGCGACGCGAAAGGCGGGATCCTTGCTGCGCGCCAGAATCGCGGCGTCTTTTATGGGAATGTGCGACTGGTAGTAGTAGCGGTTGAGCGCCCACGCCTGCAATTGCCCGCGCGTCAGCTTGCCTTCGTGCATCAGCAGGTGAAACGGATGCTTGTGGTGATAGCGCTCTTCGCCGATGGCGTGGAACCCGGCAATAAATTCCTTTTCGCCGAGGGGTTTTTCGTTTTGGCCATTTTTCATAGAGAGATGTTAAGGCCATCGTAGGCGATTTCGAATCCGGCTTCCAGTACCGCGCGGTGCTCGGGCGAATCTTCGTCGAGGATGGGATTCGTATTGTTGATGTGAATCAGAATTTTGCGGCCCGTTGCGTTGGAAGGGAATTGCGCGAGCAATCCGTCGGCCCCGGAAAGTGGAAGATGGCCGATTTCGCGTGCGGTTTTGTTGGTGCGTCTGGTGCGCATCAGCTCCTCGTTGGACCAGA
>Ga0307479_10005077_pt1 | contig 12074 bp, 8 predicted proteins | sample atmos_gasesECM4C_FD_203743 | JGI IMG/M metagenome (GOLD analysis project Ga0307479, IMG submission 203743) | Hardwood forest soil microbial communities from Morgan-Monroe State Forest, Indiana, United States - atmos_gasesECM4C_515 | ecosystem: Environmental > Terrestrial > Soil > Temperate... | reverse complement strand
ACCCGGCTCTTTCAGTCTCTGGCCGCTTTGGCCCTGGTCACGGCCGCAGCCGGGTGTGCCCCAAACGACCAGACCCCGATCGATGGGCGCGTGAAGCTGACCTGGTTCAGTATCGGCAACTGGGGCCTCGAGACCAACGACGTGAACATCGTGATCGATGGTTACATGACGCGCATTCCCGCGGACTATTTCGCTGGGGGCGGCGGCCAGCTCGGCCTGACGAAGAGGGGCTATTCCATCGACACGAAGGCAGTCGACAAGATGCATGGTTTGCTGAAGGCCGATCGCCCCGTGAAATACCTTCTCACGGGCCACAGTCACTTTGACCACAGTTTCGACACCCCCTACTGGGCCAAAATCACCGGCGCCAAGATCATCGGATCGCAGACGACCTGCTTTCAAGCTCAGGCCTTGGGCGTTCCCAAAGAACAGTGCACCGCTGTCCATGGCGGCGAGTCGTTCCAACTGAGCGACAGCGTGACGATGTGGGTCGTCTTGTGGAACCACAGCGGCACGCACGAGGGAAACCCCGAGCAACACGACCCCGTCGAGCTGACGAAGGCTCCCACGCCCGATATGTACGGATTGCGTGCGGGCGTCGCGGAGGACTTTCCCAACGGCGGCGGCAACCGGGGATTCTTGTTCAGGATTACAACGACGAACAGGGTGCTAAGCCTGTTCTGGACGAATTCGGGGTCCGCGGTGGACCTGCAGCTCGACACGGTGATCAACGGCACAAACTACGGCAGCCCGCTGCAGAGCCTCGCGAAGGCCATGAGTTCGGCGGGGTTGACGAGCGTCGACCTCTGGATTGCCGGTGGCGTCGAACCGGTGGCGCGGTACGTAGTCCCGATCTTGCACCCGGCCGTGTTCATCCCCAACCACCTGGGCGATTTCTTTCAATGGTTTGAGCGCGGCTATGACAATGGGCCGTTCGTCGACCCCGTCCTGACAAACTACCTGAAGTCGGTCAACGTCAAGTTAATGTTGCCGGTCCAGTATCTAGATCGCTTCGATCTCACGCCGTCAGGCGTCGCAGCCGTGCCGAACCCAGATCAGAAGAAGGCCTACGGGTTCCTCGAGAAGCCAGAGTACCGGGAGGCCGGTGTCAGCCCGATGGCCAGTGACGCCGCCGCCGGCGGCACCGGCGGTGGCAGCTCGGAAGCGAGCGGTGAGCCCGAGACCGGCGCCGTGGACGTTGTCCCGGACAACATGGGCAGCGATGGCGCTCTCGATGTCACGTCCGTCGATGTCTCCGCTCTCGATGCTCCGGCTCTTGACGCTGTCGCTAGCGACGCCACCGGCCAGTAATCATTAGAGGCGAAAGCACGCCGAGACGCGCGAGACGCGGCAGCAGCCAGCGCAGGACCGCGCGGAGCATCTTCGCGCATCTGGATGATTGCCGATCGGCACCAGCAAGCATGTGGGGTCGAAGTACCCGCACGGGCACAAAAAGTGACAGCTGCCGATGGCAGATACGTGGCGCTCACGGTCACTCGATTGGCCACCCTCTTAGGCCTGGGTGACCACGAACGGACCCGCCTCCGCGTGCTTGCGCGGCGCTTCCGGCGCGGCAATCCGCGGCCGGCTGCCGAGGCATCAACCGTGCAGGAGGGTCTTGTCACCATGAGGGTGGGGTCACGTGTGGGAGGCGGGGGGCAGCATGTCGGGGCGCTGGAAACCGGATCCAGCGCAGTGGGTGCGGGGCGAGATCACGAAGTGACGGTCGGAGCATCGCTGCCGAGCCAGCGAGAGGCCGGCGACCGCCCGGCCGCGGATTCGCTCAGGGTGGCCGCAGGAGTTGCGGATGCCGAGTCAGCGGAGCTCGATCGATGGTTTCTCTCGTCGATGCGCCCGCCCGCTCCTTCCTCGCCCGAGATCGAATTGCCCGAAGCAACGGCACCGTCGCACGCGTCGGGCGGATGGCGACGGCGCGTCGGTTGGGTCTTCGTTGCGGCGTGTCTTGCTTTCGGCCTGTGCATCGTCGCGGCCGCGGCGGCTCGAGCGCGCACAAGTGCAGCAGGCCGTACGTCCGACTCGGACTCGCAGACCGTCACCGGCGCAGCGCAAATGTTCGCGTCCTCCGTCCCTGCACTACCTGTCGAATCGCCTGCCGGAGCGCCGGCAGCTCGCTCGAACCACGATGTCGCGGCGGCCTCGCCCGTCCACGTCTCGTACGCGACATCGGCCCCCGCTTCGCCTCAAGCGCGACCCGCAAGCGGTCCCTCGTCGAAGGGCGGCAACTTGCGCTTGCCGCGGTCCGCGCTGGGCCATCGCCTCTTCGTAGACGGCCATGCCGCTGGCGAAGCTGCCGCCCTCGTTCATCTCCCGTGCGGCCGCCATACCGTGCGCATCGGAGGCCAAGGCAGAGAGCGGCCTGTCGATGTGCCGTGCGGCGCAACGGTCGCACTTGCACAATGAGTGGAGCGGGCGCGACGTTCTGATGCGGCGACAACCGCTTTTCCTGTCACGGTATCGTCTCCTGCGGCGCGTATGCGCCTTCGAGGGCTCGTACCCACCCGTGATCGAAGAGCACTCCGAGACTGCCGGTCGTGAGGGTGAAGGCAACCTGCAGCGCGTAGAGCAAGAACACGTAGGCGGAACCCGCGCCGACTACGACAGACGTGGGATAGTACATCGTCATGCCCGCATAGATGCCTGCCTGAAACACCCCGAGAAGCCCCGGAGGACCGGGAATCAAGATTGCGCAGCCGAGCATCCCCATTAGGGCGCACGTTTCGCCGAACGTCGCGGGCGAGCCGTCGATGTGCGTCACGCCGCATCCCCAGGCGAGCACCCACATTCCGAACGCGTTCAAGACCCAGTACAGCGTCGTCTCCACGAAAAACCCGAAGGCCTCCTTGCCGCGGCCGAAAACGTGAAGTCCTTCCGCAAACTTCTCGAGCATTGCCGCAAGCGCTTCTGCACCGCGTCGCGAAACCTTACCTAGAACAACAAGGGTTGCGTTGTGAGCCCAAGTCCGCGCAAAGTAAAACACAATGATGGTTGCGAAGAGCAGCGCAAAGGCAGCAAACATGGCGTAGCCGCTCATTCGGACGTGCTCGACGGTGACCGGAATGCCAATGACCTTGTCGGGAAGCGGATCGATATGGGGCACGAAGAAAAGCGCAATGGCCAACACCACGCTCAAATAGAGCCCATCGATGATGCGTTCGGCGACGACGGAACTCGTGGCGGCCGTTAGTGTGATGGGCCTGCCACTTTGGTGTGAATCGTTACCACGCTGGCTGGGCGGCGTGCGAAGCATGTAGGGGCGCACGATTTCGCCGAGACGAAAGGGCATGACAAGGATTGCGGCAAAACCGATGCTCGAGACGACGAGCAGCCGCTTTCGCGGCACTTCGGCGATCGAGCGCAGGAGAAAGCGCCAGCGAACCGCCCGAAACCAGGTCATGGCGGTGAGAAACGCAACGTAAATCGGCAGGGTCCACCAGCGTACGCGCGCGAAATCGCCGCCCTCGGGCAGAAACTTGAGCCCGCCCTTGTGAACCGTGTAAACGATGCCGCAGGTAATGATGAACGATGCGATGAACTTGCCCGCGTTGCGGCGCAAGAACGAAGCTGGACGAGCGTTCCAGGTCGCTGAGCTGCTGGTCTCGTCCGAAGCCATGAGCGGCAGCCTATAGCATGCGCTCTGGCATTCGAAGGCTTGGGAAGACTACAAACTCCAATAGCGGATTCCGCGGTCGACCCGGCTGGGGTCGAGTGCGCTCTTGACGTCGACGAGTGCGCCGCCGCTTCGAATGGTTGCCTGAAGGCGCGGCTGTCCGTGGGTGAGGTACCACTTGTGGGCTACCGCCAACACAAGCGCGTCCAGCCCGCTCATCTCGTCGATCGGCACGAGTTTGACGCCGTATTCGTGCATCGCTTCGGCCGGGCTGGCCACCGGGTCGTGCACGAGAGGCTCGATTCCGAACTGCCTCAGCTCTCGCAAGATGTCGGGCACCTTGCTGTTGCGTATGTCGTTGCAATCTTCCTTGAAGGTCAGGCCGAGGACCCCGACACGAGCATTCTTGACCGTGATATCGGCCTCGATGAGAAGCTTGACGAGGCGCTGCGCAACATGCGCGCCCATGTTGTTGTTGATTCGACGGCCGGCGAGGATCACTTCGGGCTGATAGCCGAGCTGTTGCGCCTTCATGGTGAGATAGTAAGGATCGACGCCGATGCAGTGCCCGCCGACCAGACCGGGCCGGAAATTGAGGAAGTTCCACTTGGTCGACGCCGCGGCAAGGACGTTCGCGGTGCGGATCCCCATTCGATCGAAAATGATCGCGAGCTCGTTCATCAAGGCGATGTTGAGATCGCGCTGCGTGTTCTCGATGACCTTGGCCGCTTCAGCGACCTTGATGCTTTGAGCCCTGAAGACGCCGGCGTCGACGATGGCGCCGTAGGTGCTGGCTACCCGTTCGAGCGTTGCCTCGTCTTCCCCACTGACCACTTTGGTTATCTTCTCGAGCGTGTGGTCCTTGTCGCCGGGATTGATCCGTTCGGGCGAGTAGCCCAGCGTGAAGTCGACGCCGCGCTTCAGGCCGCTCACTCGCTCGAGAATCGGGCCGCACACTTCTTCGGTGACCCCCGGGTAAACCGTCGATTCGTAGACGACGATCGACCCCTTCGACAGAGCGTGCCCCACGGTCTCAGTCGCCCCCTCGATGGGGGTCAGGTCGGGAACGTTGTTGCGGTCGACGGGAGTCGGCACGGCCACCACGTAAAAGGTGCACCCTCTCAGATGGTTCGGGTCGCTGGTCATCTTCAGGGTCGTGGCTTTGAGGACCTCCGGGCGTTGCTCGTTGTTTCTGTCATGGCCGCGTCGTAGCTCGTCGACCTTTTCGCAATGAGTGTCGAAGCCAACCGTGTCGGGGAACTTGCGCGCAAAGGCGAGGGCGACAGGCAGCCCCACGTAGCCAAGTCCGATGACAGCAATGCGCTCGCTCATGACGCTCTACCTCACTAAGGACGCTGTAGAATTGCCCTTGGCCCGTCGGCGAGTAGCCGGCGCGTTTCGTTGGCCCCGACGAGCTCTTCGAGCCGCTGAATTGCCCGCTCCACGTGCTCTACGTCGGTCGGTTTGTGGGCGTCCGAGCAAGCTGCCTCGTAGGCGTCTTCCTCTAGCAGCTTCTCGGCTGCGCGTTGGGGCACGCGCCCGTACTTGCCGACCAATGCGCATACATCCAAAAGAAGGTGGGTTCCGAGGTCCAAAAGCGGGTCGAGGCACGCGTCGTCCTTCCACACCGCTTCGTAACGCTCGGGATGGGCAAGGACGGGCACCAACCCGGCGCGGCGCAAGTCGAAGAAGCGATGCTGCGCCCGATTCGGAAAACCTCCCGGTCCGAATTCCACGAGGACCGCGCCGCCGGGATAGGGAAGGGCCTCACCGCGCACCAAGCGGCCGAACACGATGTCGTCGAAGAAGTGTTCGCTCGCGAGGTGCACCGTAGGCATGTTTCCGCTTGCTTGCAGCATCGGGCCCATCGCTCCGAAGGCGCGCTCGAGGGCTGGCTTGTCGTTATCGAACATCCCAGGCCGCATGTGTGGCGTAGCCACGATGGTGTCGAACCCAATCCGCTGCAAGCCGCGCAGCATCGCTAGACCCTCTTCGGGCGTGCGCGCGCCATCGTCGATCGACGCAACCCAATGACAGTGCAGGTCGACGAACCCACCCACGCGATGGGAGTAGCACGGACCGTGCCCTCATCGCACGGTTTGCCGATTCGGGCCCCAGTTGGGTCTACGCCCACCGGATCAAGGACGTCTCGTAAGGGTGAGTCATCGCGTCGTTGTAAGGCATGACGCGGGCGGCAAATGCGTGCGCTCCGCTTTGGTCGGTGGCGATCTCGCCCGCGTAGCGCCAGTCGCCATTTGTCCCAGCGCGCTCGACCGCGCGCATTCGGACGATGCGACCGAGCGCGATCTCGTGTCCGCCTGCCGTCGGGCCATGGTAAAGCTCGACGGCCACGTCGTCCGGCCCGAGTCGGCCGAGTTGAACGAGTGCCGATACCTGGACGGGCTCGCCGACGGCCACTTCGTCGCGAGACTCGAGTCGGACTTCTTTGACCGCGACGCCCGGCCAGGCATCCCGGACACGGTCTTTCCAGGCGGTCAGCGACTTCGCCGCGGCGAGCTCGCCGTCGGTCAGCTTGTGAGAGAGCCTGATGGCAGGCACGTAAAACCGCTTGGCGTATTCGCGCACCATGCGGGCCGTGTTGTATCGCGGCACAAGCTTCGCGATAGCGTTCTTCATGCGCTCGATCCAGCGACGCGGCACGCGCCCTAGACCATCGCGATCGAAGAAGAGTGGGACTACCTCGCGCTCGAGCAAGTCGTACAAGAGTTCGGCCTCGCGAGTGTCGCCGCTCGCGTCGGGATACTCCTCTCCACGGCCAACGGCCCAGCCAATCTTCCACCCGTGGTCACGCCACGCTTCGGCGAACCAGCCGTCGAGGACGCTGATGTTCAAGCCGCCGTTCGCGGCCGCCTTCATTCCGCTCGTACCGCTTGCTTCCAACGGCCGCCGGGGTGTGTTCAGCCAGACGTCGACTCCGCTCACCATCGCGCGCGCGATTCGCATGTCGTAGTCGTCGATGAAGACGACGCGTCCTCGCAGCCCGGCATCACGGCTCGCGTGCACAATCGATCGGATGAGCTCTTTCCCACCGCGGTCTTGCGGGTGCGCCTTGCCGGCGAAGACGAGCTGCACGGGGCGCTCGGTGTTGGCGAGAAGCTTCTTCACCCGCTCTAGGTCCTGAAAAAGCAAGGTCGCGCGCTTGTAGGTGGCAAAACGCCGTGCGAAACCGATGGTCAACGCTTGTGGGTCAAGAACCTCATTGGCCAATTCTAACTCCTCGCGTCCTGCCCCGCGCCGTTCGGCCGCAGCGCGGAGCCATTGGCGCGCATGCTGGACGAGCCGATAGCGGCGGTGCTCGTGAACTTGCCAGAGCTCGGCATCGGGAATCTCGTGCGCGCGCTCCCACACCTCTGGATCGTCGCAGTGCTCGGCCCACCGGGGTCCCAGGTAACGCGTGTAGAGCGCGCCCAGGTCGTAGGCAACCCAGGACGCGGTATGCACCCCATTGGTGATCGACTCGATGGGAATCTCGTGCGTCGGCAGATCGGGCCAGAGCCCTTGCCACATCTTGCGTGACACCTCGCCATGGAGCTCGCTCACGCCGTTGTAGTGGTCCGAGGCTCGGAACGCGAGGACCGGCATTGAAAACGCGGCATTCTGATCGCGCGTATCCACGCGTCCTAGCGCCAGCAGCTCCGCTTCGGAGACGCCTAGGGCCGTGCGATAGGGCTCCAGATAACGCCGGACGAGAGACGGTTCGAAGGAATCGTTGCCCGCGGGGACGGGGGTGTGCGTAGTGAAGATGTTCCCCGCGCTGTTGGCTTCGCTGGCCACGTGGAATGACACGCCCCGCTCGCGAACGACGCGCCCAATTCGCTCGATCGCCAGAAATGCGGAGTGTCCCTCGTTCATATGGCAGATCGTAGGAGATAGTCCCATCGCCTCGAGAGCGTGAATGCCGCCTATGCCCAGCATGATTTCTTGCCGAACCCGAAACTCTTGGTCTCCCCCGTAGAGCGGACCCGTAATTGACCGGTCGGCCGGGGAGTTTTCTTTCACGTTCGTGTCGAGCAAAAGCAGAGGCACTCGCCCGACTTGGACTTTCCACAGTTGGGCCAACACGACGCCGTCGGGATATTGGACCCGAATCACGAGGCGATTGCCCATTCCATCGAGCACGGGCGAAACGGGCATTCGGCGCCAATCGTTGATCGGGTAACGCTCGCCTTGCCAACCGTCCGCGTTGAGCGCTTGACGGAAATATCCCTCGGCGTAGGCCAAACCCACTCCGACGAGCGGCAACCCGAGATCGCTGGCGGTCTTGAGATGGTCGCCGGCCAGCACGCCGAGGCCGCCGGAGTAAATGGGAAGGCATTCGTGAATGCCGTATTCCATCGAAAAATAGGCCAGCCTGGCGCCTGCCGCTTCAGGGAAAGACCGGGAAAACCAACCCTCGCGCTGCATGTACCGACGCAGCGTTTCCCAAGCCGCGTCCAGCTGGCTCGTGAACGCGTCGTCGCCGGCAAGCTCATCAAGGCGGCCCTGGTCGATTCTCGACAGGAGCTCGATTGGGTTGCCACGCACAGTCTCCCAGAGGTCAGGATCGAGCCGGACGAAGAGCTCGAGGCCCACGGATGCCCAGGACCACCAAAGATTGTATGCGATGTCACGAAGGCGCTGCAGAGCGGGAGGTAGGCGCGGGATGACCGTGAAATGCCTCAATGTGGAGCTCGACATGACCAAATCTTGCTACTCGTTCCCCGCTATGTTGTCACCAGTGGCATGCCCAACGTTTCGACCGCGCTGCGACAGGGCCGGGTGGGCGTCATCAACGGAGCCCTCGCTCTTGTGAAAGAGGCCGCTCGCCATCTCCTGCGACGGCCCGTGGTTGGCGTCGCGGTGGCGGCGCGAACGCCAGACGGCAGGTGGCTGCTCGTTCGTCGCGCGGACAGCGGCACCTGGGCGCTTCCGGGAGGAACCCTCGAGTGGGGAGAGACGCTGCGCGAGAGCATTGCGCGTGAGCTCGCCGAAGAAGCGGGTGTTGACCGATGCGAGATCGTTCGCTTGGTTGGCGTGTTTTCGAGGCCCGACCGCGATCCGCGCTTTCACGCCGTCACGGTCGTGGTCGAGTGCAAGATCGAGCCACCGGTAGCCTTGCCATCGAATCCACTCGAGATCAGGGAGGCTCGTCTCTTCGCGCCCGGCGAGCTACCCGACTCTCTCGCCCTAAACATGCGAGATCTTTTCGACATGGCCATGGTTGCCGCCGAAGGGCCGACCATCGAGTGAGCCCAACCCTTGGCCTCGTATACTGAACTGATGTAACGTTGCGCCAAGATCTTGTCTCTCCTCGACAAACTCTCCAGGTGGAAGCCGGCGGAGCCCAAGTACCCGGTGCAGGGGCCGGAACCAGGCGCGCGCTCACGCACTCTCGAGGAGCTGCGGGCCCGGATTCAGGCCGCCCTCGAGCACCCCAAACCGGGGCCGGCGGCGTGTCGCCCGCCACGAGTCGACACAGAAGAACTCCCCTTTACCGCGATTGAGACACCGAGCGGTTCGCTGCACGTTCGGATGCGCCGACTTGAGGCGAGTCATCGCACCGGACGCGCCCCCATCGCGGCCGCTTTCGACGCAAGCGCCGAGCTGCTCGCCCTTCTCGCACTCGACCCGGCTCTCGCCCAGTGCAGTCTGCGTGGCGCCCTATTCCTCGATGCCGAGACGACCGGCCTGTCCGGTGCCGGAACCATGGCGTTCTTGGTAGGGCTCGCCTGGTGGGACGGGGCGGGCTCTCTGATGCTCGAACAGTTGCTCGTGCGAGCGCCGGGCGAAGAAGCGCCCATGCTTGAGCGCGTACGCGATCGCATACGAGCCGCGTCGCTTATCGTGACGTTCAATGGCAAAAGCTTCGACCTTCCACTTCTCAGGACGCGATTCGTGATGGCGCGCCTTGCGCCCCCTGACGAGCCGCCGCATTTGGACCTCTTGCATGTCGCCCGAAGAGTGCACAGGAAGCGCTTTCGGCAAGGGTGCCGCCTGGTCACGCTGGAGAGCGACGTTTTGGGCTTCGAGCGGGTGGACGACGTCCCATCTGGCGAAGTAGGCGCCTGGTACTTTCATTTTCTGCGCACCGGCGAGCCGGGCGCTCTGCTTGGTGTCATCGAACACAACGCGTGGGATGTGATCGCAATGGCTGCCCTCGTCGGGCTGTACGGCGAGCCGCTGCACAGCGGCCTTTGCTCGGAAGACTTGGCGGGTGTCGCACAAACGCTCCGTCGCGCCGGTGCGCTCGAGCATGCAAGCGTTGCGGCCGAAGCGGCCGTCCAGCGCGCGGCGACGGCGGAATCGCTGCGCGCGCGCGCCGACGTCTCAAAAGCGCGCGGGGATCGCGCGCGTGCCTTGGCTGATTTCGAGTCACTGGCGGCGGCCGTGGATGACCCGACGATTCGTCTTGAGCTGGCAAAGCTGTACGAGCATTGGGTCAAGGCTCCGCACCGCGCCCTCGAGTGGGTCGCGCTCGGCACTGGCGAGAGTCCGGAGGGCGAGCGGAGGAGATGGGCGCGTTTGGCACGCAAAGCGCAGCGGGCGCCTCAAGCCAAGCTCAGGATGTGAGAGCGGCGAACGATTCGTCCAAGATTTTCAATGCGCTTTCGACCTCACTACGGCCGACGATGAGGGAGGGGGCTACGCGAAGCACGTTGCCATGGAGCCCACCACGACCGATGAGCAAACCACGCTTTCGTGTTTCCTCGAGGATGCGCAGGGTGGCCTCGGGATTCGGGGTGCGATCGCCCGCCTTCTCATCGACGACAAGTTCCACGCCTTGCATCAGGCCGCGCCCCCGCACGTCTCCGACGACGGCGTACTTCTGTTTGAGCTCGTCGAGTCCTTCGCGCAAAACTTTGCCTAGCGCAGCAGCATTGTCGACCAACTTGTCTTCCTCGATGACGTCGAGGGTGGCGTTCGCCGCCGCGCAGGCGATCGGATTGCCGCCGAACGTCGCGATATTCCCGCTTGTCCATGCTTCGGCGATGGGCGTGCGTGCGAGCACTGCGCTGATCGGGTACCCGTTGGCGATTCCCTTGGCCATCGTCATCACATCGGGTGCGAGCCCCTCATGATCGACCCCCCACATCTTGCCGGTACGTCCGAACCCAGTCTGGACCTCATCGCAGATGAACACGCCGCCGTACTTCTTGACGATTTCGACGGCAAGCTTCATCCAACCCGCCGGCGGCGTAATGAAGCCGCCGACCCCGAGTATGGGCTCAGCGATGATTCCGGCGACCTGACCTGCCGTGGTCGTCTGAATCAGATCCTCGATGTCTTGTGCACATTTGATCTCGCAGCTCGGGTAGGTCAGGCCAAAGGGGCACCTGTAGCAGTAGGGCGCATGCGCGTGCTTGATGCCCGGCACTTGCGTTGGGACTGCGCGGTACTTCGCATTTCCCGTGAGCGCCTGGGCGAGCATGGATCGTCCCGAGTAGCTGTGCCGAAGCGCGATGAGCTCTTGCTGCCCGGAGTGAAGCTGGGCAAGCATTGCGGCCGTTTCGTTGGCCTCCGTCCCACTCGAGCAGAAGAAGGCTTTGTCGATCTTGCCCGGTGCGAGCCGTACAAGTCTTTCCGCTAGCTCCGCGATGGGAAGGTTGGGGTACAGGGTCGAAGTGTGTCCAATCCGCTGCATCTGCGCGTACGCGGCGGCGTTTACCTTCTCGTTGGCGTGGCCAACGCTGACGGTCAGAATGCCGCCGAAGAAGTCGAGATACGTGTTGCCATCAAAGTCGCGGACCCAGGTGCCCCTGCCTCGCTCCAGAGCAATTGCCTGCGCGTAGTACGTGGCGGTGCTTGGGAACGCGAACTGCTTGAATTTCGCCGCGACCTCGGCATTCGTGGGGTGGTGTTCGCTCAAGAGCGTTTGCCTCTTTCGGACGGTACAGCATTCATCGAGCGGGGGCCGGGCATTGCCGAGCGCGGCCAAACGCACCGGGCGGGCATTGACCGCGCTGCCGGGCGGAGCGAGCCTGTCTCGTGAGGAAGGCAACACCCATGAGCCCAGAGCGCAAACGGCAGAAAATCACTCAAAGGCGGGATGCGACCGGTCATCTCGATCCGAAATATGCTGCTGACCTGCGCCGACGTAGCCTCGAAAGCACCACCGAGCGCGGGGAGGACGTCGCCTTCCTGGGGCGTGCCAAGAGCTCCGACCCTCTCGTAGAAACGCTGGGGGAGGAGTTTCTCGAGTCGGCGACGAGCGGCGAGGATGCCACGCTTGAGGTTCTCAATCTTGGTGTGCCCGAGGAAGAGGGTGGTCCCTTCGTGGTTACTCGAGGAAAGGACGAATTTGCTCGTGGAAGTGATCCCTCGAACCCACGAGGAGCGACGCGCGAGCCGTTTCCGAAAGCGTCGGGGGGTGACGAGGAGCAGAGCGAACCGTAAGGACTCCTGGAGTCCGTGGAGGGCTTGGCCGACGACGCCCCTGTAGCAACGC
>Ga0307479_10005076_pt1 | contig 12078 bp, 8 predicted proteins | sample atmos_gasesECM4C_FD_203743 | JGI IMG/M metagenome (GOLD analysis project Ga0307479, IMG submission 203743) | Hardwood forest soil microbial communities from Morgan-Monroe State Forest, Indiana, United States - atmos_gasesECM4C_515 | ecosystem: Environmental > Terrestrial > Soil > Temperate... | reverse complement strand
CGGCAACCGCAACACCGGCGAAGAAGTCTTCGCCCAAAGCAACCGCGAAGGAAAGCAAACATGTCGTCGAGAAAAAAAGCGCCGTGCCACTTGGCGGCGCATGGGATGGCGCGATTAACTTTACCTGCCTCCTGGTGGCAGTGGTCGTTGGCCGTCGCTTTCGATTGTCGTTGGGTCCGACGGTCGCAGTGTTCGAGTAAATTGGGTCACCGACATCGCAAATCGGGGCGGACCTTTTGAAGTTGGCGTTAATGGCGCCGGCGCATCGATCACTTGGGCTTGCTCAGCTCACAGCTCGGACGGCGAGCAATATTCATATTCATTTACTCTTCAGCGAATCGGGCCTTCGATTGCGAGTGTTTCCGTTCGTAGTTACGCAGCGGGTGGCACGTGCGATGGAACAGCAGTGTTACGGAAACGATAAAAACACTTGGGAGCGAAATTCGAAAAGCGCGCCCGAGAGGATTCGAACCACTAACCTTCTGATCCGTAGTCAGATGCTCTATCCAGTTGAGCTACGGGCGCCTAAGAGAGAGCGTAATTTGCGGAGGAACGGTAGAGCGTCAACCGCTCAACATTAGGCAAACGCCGAACGCTGAATTTCGAAGTCAGCAAACGCTTTCTATTTTTAACATCGGGCGTTGGATGCTGAGCGTTGGAGGTTTTCAGTGTCTGCATCTTGTCATCGTGGTAGGCGCTCTCTGGTCGAGACGATTTCGTGGTATAATTCGAGGAACTTCGTCGTCTGTTCCTCAAACGTATGTTGCATGGCAAACGCACGACCGGCCGCGCCCATTTTTTCGCGTTGTTTGGACTGGAGCAGATCGTGCATCCGCGAAGCGAGGCTTGCGATGTCGTCGGGATGCTCAAGAACAAATCCCTCCTTGCTATCGGTCATGAGTTCGGACGCGCCATTGAATCGAGTGGTGATTACCGGCAGTCCGCAGCTCGACGCTTCCAATGTGACGAGACTACACGGATCGTACCACGTTGGATGAACGAAGACGTCGGCCGCGGCGTAATAAGGCACGGCATCAACGAGGCCGAGGAAAGTGACGACGTGCGGTATTTTCAATTTCTGCGCGAGTTTGATAAAACGTTGCGGCTTTTTGCCGCCAGAGATAACGACCCGGAGCCGCGAACCGCCGGCGGCAAGTTTCGCGGCGGCTCGAATCGTTGCTTCAGCGTTCTTCAACAGAAGATTGTGCGCCAGCATAAGGAACAGCACCTCATCGCCGACGCCGAGCTGGCGGCGGGTCGCCGCGCGATGCGTGTCACGTTGCGCCGGCGTAAATCGTTCGATGTCGACGCCGTTGTAGATGACGCGAATCCGCTCCGGAGGTAAATGATCAAAGGTTTCGAAATTCCCGGCCAACATGCGCGAGACTGCAACAATGAGGGCGTTTTGGTTGGCGTGCTGCCGTCGTTCAATCTCTTCCAGTTCGCGGTAACGTTTCTCCCGCCAGAAACGAATCTGTCGCCATTTCGGAATGCGCATGAGATTGTGCTCCCAGAGCGCTTTGGTGGAACCGGCATGCGGTTGAATAATGTCGGCCGACCAGCCCACGCCCATGTCGTGGACGATGTCGAAGTTCAGCGCGGGCAGTGCGGCGGCGATCGCGGCAGCGCGATCCAAGCGCGACTCGGGCATTGCGAGCTGATGCGTAATGACGTCATCGTTTGCAATAGCGTCATGAAATCCGAACGCGACCACGTGAACCTCGTGACCCCGGCGCACAAGCGAACGCGCGAATTGCCAAGTCCAGTGCTCGGCCCCGCCTCGCATGGGATCGAATTGTTCAATGACGAGTCCGATTTTCATACGATGTAGGCCAAGATCGACAATCAGGGCTACGGAGTCGTCAGGCCAGCGGCGGTTGGGGCGAGGTTGAGTTTTTCCTCGATACGAACGGCGTTTCCGGCGTCGCGAATTTGCAGGGTCGCGGTGGGAGGCGTGGCGTTCCAGTCAAACTGAATCAGCCCAAAATTCAGATCTACGAAATTGTTACCGAGCCGGAATCGGTTCGTTTCGTGGGTGAAACTGTACAAAAGATTGTCCTTGGCATGATGCGTCATCCCGCTTGAGGTGATGTCATAAAGCGGTTGCGGAATGCGCGGATCGATCATGCGTGAAATTTCGCCGAGGTGTCGATCCCCGCTCATGAAAATCACATTCCGAGCACCACTTCTGAAAATAAGATCGAACAAACGCGCGCGCGATGCCGGGAACTCGGCCCATTTTTCGAAGGGATGTTCGCTCGCGATGACTTGAATGCCCGACCCGATCAGATTCACATCGGCATCGCTGCTGGCGAGTTGCTTTTCCAGCCACTGCCACTGCTCGGCACCAAGCATGTCGGCATTGCGCCCGGGCCGGTCACGATAATAGCGGCCATCAAGAAGAATGATTTTCACCCGTTTGCCGATCGGGCCAAAAGTGTAGGCCGCATAAACGCCGGCTTGTTTCCGGCGCGGGCTGTCCGGTGGTTCATCGAGAAAATCGAGCAACAGCCGCTGAGACTGGACCTTGTTCCGGTTCTCCTTTCCGCCATCGCTCACGCCGTAATCGTTGTCGTCCCACATGCCGATGACACGGCATTGTTCGCGCAACAGTTTGTAATCGGGGTTCGCCTTCTCCGTTTGATATCGGCGCGCCAAATCGGGCAAATTAGTGGCCTTACCGTAAACAATATCGCCGAGCCAGATCCAAAGATTTGGTTTGCACTCGCGAATCGCGGGCCAGAGGGGCTCCGGTTTGTATTCGCGATTGCAGGAGCCGAATGCGATGCGCTCGATTACGGTTTCGGCGTCTTGGGCGAAGAGATTTATCGCGCCCAGAACAAACGCGAGCAGAAACGCTAACTTTCCGCGCATCATTAAGCAGCGGATCCGACCAGATGGGGTTCGCCAACTTCCGTTGGCGTGAGGGTGAGTCCCTGTTGGCGGGCCATGTGCGCAAATGGGCCGTCACCTGAAAGTAATTGCCGATATGTTCCCGACTCGACGATGCGCCCGGCGGAAAGCACGACAATCGAATCCATCGAAGTGAGTGTAGAAAGACGATGCGCCACACAAATGACGGTGCGATCTTTCTCCAGGCGATCGATCGCGGCCTGAATCTCCCCTTCGGCCCGCGCGTCAAGGGAAGCGGTGGCCTCGTCGAGGACAATTATGGGTGCATCACGAACAAACGCACGCGCGATCGAAATGCGTTGCCGTTGGCCGCCTGATAAAAGAACGCCACGCTCGCCAACGCGCGTTTGATAGCCCGCCGGAAGTTGCATGATAAATTCGTGACAGCCAGACAGCCGGGCGGCACTTTCAATTTCTTCCTGCGCCGCTCCTGGTTTGGCACAACCAATGTTTTCCGCGACGGATTGATCGAAGATCACGACTTCCTGACTGACAAGCCCGATCAGGTTGCGAAGATCGGCCACGCGCACCTCGCGCAAATTGATTCCATCGATTGCAACTGAACCGGTGATAGGATCATAAAAACGCAAGAGCAGGTTCACCAGCGTGCTTTTGCCGGAGCCGTTCTCGCCGGCGATACCTATCTTCGTGCCACGCCGGATTTCCAAATCGACATGTTCGAGAACGGTTTGAGTATGGTAGGCGAAACTTACATCGCTAAAGCGAATCGTCGACGAAAACTCAGACAGCGGATGCGCGTCCGGTTTTTCGTGTACGGTCGGCTTTTCGTTCAGAATTTGGGCGAGACGCTCAACACCGAATTTCGAATCCTGGAGAATAAGATGAAGCGAAGCGAGCGTCTTTACCGGAGAGAAGAACAAAAGCATTCCGGAAAGGAACGCGACCATCTGCGGAGTGGTCTGATGAGTGAAGAAAACGTAGATGACGAGCATCCCAAGTCCAAACATAGAAAAGGTCTCGATAATTGGATTGATCTGCTCGCGCGCTTTCACACTTTTGATGCTCGCGCGCACGAGTTGCTTGGAAAAGCCGCGAAACCGCTGCCTCTGTTCCACTTCAAGGTTGAGCGCTTTTACCACCCGGATGGCGGATAGCATCTCGACGAGTAAACTGGATTGAGCGATGGTGGCTTGAATACCGGCTGCCGCCGCCTGTCGCGCGCGCGCGCCGAGGATCGAGATCGGAATGAGGCAGAGCGGCGTCAATAAAACCGTTGCTACAGTGAGTTTCCAATCGATCGCGCACAAGGCGATCAAGATGCCGATCATGGTGAATGGTTCCGTCACCATGTCGCTCAAACCAACACTCAGGCAACGATTCAGCGCGGCAGTGTCGCCATTTACCCGCTGAAGGAGATCGCCCATAGTGGAGCGGTTGAAGTAATCCACCGAAAGACTTTGCAGCTTCGCCAGCACATCGGCGCGCAAGTCGTTGACCACGTTTTCGCTCAGGAAAATCATCGACCACGCGCCTAAGTAACGGCTCAAACCGCGCAATCCGACAACCAATGGAAGAAAGAGCAATCCTCCTACAATTTGTACCGCGTCGATCTGGCGGCCGACCCGGGGAAGCCAGGGATCAACCACCTTAAAAGTGATCTTCTCGAGGGTCGAACCGCCCCCGGTAGCCGCGGGTGTCGACGCCTGAGGGCTGAGCCGTTCCAGGATCGTTTTAGTACCCCAAACCAGCGTGCCATTCGAGAGACCGAAGATCACGGAAAAAACGACCCCCGCGACGAGCGTCAACCGGTATCGCCGGAGATACGGGGCACCAAAGCGAAGGATGTCGAGAATGTAGTGCAAGGTCCGACTCGTTAGTCTTGAGCAGGGGAAAACTAATCCTATTTATGTCCTTTTTTCAATATTTCGCTGGAAATCAATCTGTCAGTATGGAAAGAAGCCGATGCACATTCTTCCCAGGCCCCCGTTATGTTGAACACACAATCTTCTTCTTCCTCCATTTTGCTGATCGCGGGCGATGTTTCAGGTGATGTCCACACCGCCGCATTAGCCCGTACACTCCTCGCGCGCAATCCCAACATAACTTTGCACGCGCTCGGCGGAAGACGCCTGCGCGAAGTCGTGTCGCAATCGACGGGGGGAGAATTTCTCGCCGATACCACGAACTGCAGCGCGATCGGAATTTCCTCCGCGATCAAAATATATTTTCGCTGCCGTAGGTTGTTCAAGCTGTTGCTGGAATTTGTGGACCGCGAGGGCATCGATTTGGCAATTCTCTGCGATTGGGGCGGATTCAACGGCCGGTTGCTGCCAAAACTGCACGCCCTCGGAATTCCAACACTTTATTATTTTCCTCCTCGCTCATGGCAGCGCGACGGTTCGCGCGGTCTCGGAATTGTTTCGTGGGTGACGCGCATAGCCACCCCATTTCAATGGTCGGCCGATCGGCTGCGACGCGCGGGGGCACGGGCGGAATGGGTAGGTCATCCTTCGCTCGAAAACGTTCCACCGGCACGAGAGCGTCCGAGCCTGCGTTCATCCTTCGGCGTCAAACCCGGCGACACGCTCGTCGCGCTGCTTCCGGGCTCGCGCCGGAGCGAGATCCGGATTCTTGCGCCGCGGATGGCAAAAGTGGACACAATCGTTAACACGCAGCGTCGTGTGCAGTTCATCGCAGTGGTTCCGAAACACCTGACGGCCGAAGCGCGATTGCATTTGCCACCTCACATCCGCATTGTAACCAACTGCGCGATGGAGCTTCTCTACGCGGCCGACGCCGCAATTGTCAAAACAGGGACTTCAACTCTCGAAGCCGCACTGGCCAACACACCACAGCTGTCGGTCTACGATGTTTCGCTAGTTGGACGCATCGAATGGTGTCTGTTTTGGGCCTGGCGGCGAATCGGGTTCATCGCGATGCCAAATATCATCCTGCAACGCGAAGCTGTTCCCGAATTGATTGGACCCGACTGTCAACCCGAGAAAATCGCGCGCGATCTAATGCGGCTTCTCACCGACGACCGCGTCCGGGCCGAAATGAAAGCAGATTATGCGCTTATTCGACAGGCTCTCGGTTCTAATTCGCCGATGACCCCGACGGAACGAACGGCCGAAATCGTAGAAGAAATGTTGGAAAAAACGCCGACCGATGAGCGCGCCGAGAGTGTAGCTGCTTAATCTGCGTGTTGCCAAAAATCGGCCTATGCGAGGCGCATTGCGTCTTTTTCACTTTCTCTCCTATGTCGGTTTTCGTTTCGGCGAAGGGCTGATCCGCCTTTTGCCGCTGGAAGGAGCATTCGTTGTCGGGGGCGCCGGCGGCGAATTGGTTTATCGAATTCTTCGCCGTCGCCGGGCAATGGCCCTCGGAAACCTGCGTCTCGCCTTTGGCAATCAAATGTCGGAATCCGAATTACGTGAGTTGAACCGCCGTCACTTTCGGCTGCTCGGCGCAAATCTTCTTGCCGGGCTAAAAGCGGCGACAATGGCAGACCAGAAGATCTGGAAGCGGATCACAGCAAACGTGCCCAAGGAACGTGGCAACTCTGGATGGATCGCGTTTATCAGCCATACGGGGAATTGGGAACTCTACAGCCATTTGGGAAAAAGATTTCCCGAATATCGCTTCGGGAGCGTTTACCAACCGCTGGCAAATTCTTTCGTTGATCGCTATATCAGGCGGACACGAACAAAATCTGGAATTGTCCTCTTTGATCGACGCGAACAACTTTTGAGTTGCGTGCGGTTTTTGCGCGAGGGCGGTGTCGTCGGCGTGCTTGCAGATCAAGGCGCTGGTTATGCCGGACTTTGGACGCCGTTGTTTGGGCGGCTTACGTCCTCTTCCACTCTCGCAGCTCGATTGTCCATTCGCACCAAGCTTCCGATCGTTCCTCTCGCCATCGCCACGTCGGGTCGCGCGCGTTGGCAACTCATCATTTCGGATCCCGTTTACCCCGATCATGATGACGCTGAGGTTCTGACCGCGAAACTAAACCGCGCGCTCGAGGAACAAATTCGTCGCTCGCCGGCCGACTGGCTCTGGGCGCACAACCGCTGGAAACCGCTTCGTCCGCATCTTCTCTTCGCGCGTGATCAGCGCCGCGTTTTTTTTTCGCCGAATTTCGACCGGTCAACGCTGGATCCGTTTCGGATTCTCATCGTCTCCCCGGCCTCGCCCACTGAGGCCGTCGCCACTTTTCCGGCGGTGCGTGCGATCAAAGAAGGCCGTCCGGACAATTCCATTACCGTCCTGGCGCTCGACGAATCAGCCACTGTTTGGAAAAACAATCCCGCGATCGACCGCGTGCTTGAAACAAAGAGAGACGAATCCGTTTTCGCTGTCGCTCGGAAGATTCGCCACCTGTCACGATTTGACGTCTCGATCTCTTTCACAACGCATTGGAAACCGGCGCTCGCGATTTGGCTCGCCGGTATTCCTCTTCGGGTCGGTCTCCGATCCGGCATCAATTCATGGCTCTGCAATCAGCATCCGCTCGGACCGGACAAATCATTCGATTGTGTCCGGATCAATTTGCACATCGCCCAAAGCGTCGGAGCAGACATCAATGCGGCGCTGCAGTGACCGGCGCAGTTGCAGTCCGCGAGCTTGATAATTTGAAAACGCAATAGTGCCGCGAAGAGTGTTGACCGGTCGGAACGTCAATTGGCGTGAGTATCTCAATGCTCGAATAATATTGGGCCAAGCGTTCCGGCACGCAGCCAAAGGAGACATAGAGTATCGGCTGAGCAGTGGCGGTCGTCAGTGGGCGATCAAGTTTAAACCGATCCTTAATCTCACCACCATCAGGTTCTGAAAAAACCGTCCATGGATCGGCACGCAGATAATACCGCAATGAGGCAACCGCATCGGGTTGATCGCCGGCAATGCTTCGCGCACCCATTGCGGACGCTCTTTGCCGAACCAGCAACGACAAAGCCTTCCACCCCATCGTGCGACGATAAACATCTGGGTCCGGTAGAAAGCTGAAGCTAACTCGATCCGCAAATGCATCTGCAGCGGCCAATGCGATTTGCAACCCAACGCCAATGGCGAGGGAGGTTCGGAGCCATCGCCAGCGCTTTTGCCTAACGAGCAAAGCAGTCGAGACTACAATGACAGAGATCCCGGCGGGCGCAGCCCAGTTAGCCTCAACGCTTGTTGCCAAAGCGGCGAGCGTTACAATCACAAGCGGCGAAAGCGCAAAGGCGAGCATGATTCGATCGGCTCGCTCGAAGCGAAATCGAGACGGGAACACGAGCAACAAGAAAAGGACAGCGAACGAGACCGGTCCATAGACGCCGAATTGTGCAGCCAGAAAAACAAGCGGGCCGAGCAGGTCTGGATGTAATCCGTTACCGGTAATGTTTCCCCAGGTGCGATGAAAAGTCGCGAAGTGGTGCGTGACATTCCAGATCAGGTTCGGTGCGAGCAGGCAAAGCGCGATGGTCAGCGCCAGCCACATTTCGAACCGGCGCCACAGGCCGCGTGCGGCCGAATCAATGACACTCACGGCAATAACCGCCAGCAGAAAGTAAATCATCGCATATTTTGCGAGCAGCCCAAAGCCGAGCGCTAGTCCGAGCACGATCGACCATGCCAATTTCGGTCCATCGATCATTTTGATATAAGCCAGGAGCGCAACCGCCCAGAAAAAAAGCAGCGCAACATCTGTTGAAATAATTCGTGCGGAAAAGACGACCCCGGGCGCCAGCGCGATGCACAGGCCGCTCCAGAATCCGATGCGTTCGCCGTAAAGATGTTGCCCAATGAAAAATACGATCAGCGCAGTGTCGGCATAAAAAAGCGGAGCCGGCGCACGCAGACATGTTTCTGCGCTACCGCAGATATGAGTCGCGCCGGCGATGATCCACGCGATGAGCGGCGGCTTTGAGAAATAACCGAAATCTAGCGTGCGCGACCACCACCAATAACGCGCTTCGTCCGGGAACAAATCGACGACGGAAAAATTGAGCGCAATCAGTCGGGCGATGGTGAGGATCGCGATCATCGCGCTCAGCAACCAGAAGGTCTTGGCTGATCTGAGCTTGATGCTTAGATCACCGAACCATTGATCGACATCGTCGTCTGTAACTCGCGAATTCTTCCAGCGGTAGATCAAACCGTGGAAGAGCCACGTCACCAGAAATGCGACAACCCCCGCGGCGATTATGTCGCTCGCGAAGTGAGCACCGAAGGCCATGCGCAAAATTCCAGTCGTTAGGCCAAAGGTGGTCGCGGCGGCAAATGCGAGCGGCCGGATCGAAGGTGGCGTTAATGCGGCAGGCGCGTAAGTCCAGAACGCGGTCGCCGCTTCTCCGGAAAAGAAAGAGGTATTGCGCCAATCGGCGCCACGCGGATCCCACCATGGCTTGAAAGACTCCGTGCCGTTGAATTCAGTGGTCGCGATTGGCCGCGGCCGCCCCCAATGGTGTTTGAAGATCACATCGGGAAGGACAACCCCGGTAATCAAGATCGTGCTCAAAAGAAAGATGATCGCGCGGCCCGAGACGAAAAGCGGTTTGTGCGGTCGAATCAGTTTCGCAATGACCGCGACAATGGCGGGCGCGGTGAACGCCCAGGCAACCCACATCGCGCCACGGCGCAGATACTCGGCCTTGCCCAAGGGGCTTAGTGCGAATGTTCGCGAACTACTGTTGTAGAACAAATGCGACAGCGTGACGTCGAGTTGCGGAAAAATTGCAAAGAGCAGGCCCGCGACCAACGCGACGGCGAGCGCAACAAACAGTCCGGTGCGATTCATGAAGGTTGCTCGCTTAGATTGCGCGACTCGCGTCAATACCAGCGCAAAAAGACATTACTCTTCTTCCCACCGGCGGAAAATTGCCGCCACATTGCTGCCTCCGAAACCACTGGAGTTGGTGACGGCCACGCGTGGCGCGTAATCAATTGGCGAAGTTACGACGCTGACCGAATCGAACTCTGGATCCAACTCGGTAATATGCGCGGAAACCGGAGTGAATTTTTCCTCTAACGCGAGGCAACAAAATGCCGCTTCCATTGCACCCGCCAGCGACAAACCATGGCCGGTGATTGATTTTGTGCTGCTCACATAGGGCGATTTCTGCGAATCAAAAACGCGCCTGATCGCGCGAATTTCCGCTGCGTCGCCAGCCTGTGTCGCCGTGCCGTGCGCATTGATATAATCAACGTCAGCGGGCGAAATGGCAGAATCCTCAATCGCCAATCCCATCGCGCGCGCAAGGCCATCGCCTTCCGGCTCCGGCGCCATCACGCTGAAGCCGTCGGATGCTTCGCCCCAGCCGAGCATTTCAGCGTGAATCGAAGCGCCCCGACTTTGGGCATGGTCAAGCTCTTCCAAAACCAGGACCGTCGCGCCACCTGAAACAGCAAAACCATCGCGTTTTCGATCGAAAGCGCATGGCGCCACCGCCGGATCGGTTTGCATAGTCAGGGCGCGTGTGCCGACAAACGGCAGGATGCTGAACAAATTGCAATCTTCCGCTCCAGCCACGAAAACAATGTCTTGCTTGTTATTGCGAATTTTGTCGAAGGCGGCGCCGAGTGCGTGCGCCGAAGAAGAACATGCACTGGAAAAACCGAGCGACGCTCCTTTAATGCCGAAAGCCGCGACCAGGTTCATGTTCAAAGTACCAGCGATACTGGCCACCATCGCCATCGGGTTGCAGCGGTAAGGCCCCTTTTTGAGCATCATGTCGAGGTAATTATAAGTCAGCCAGGTCGAACCTGCGGACGCGCACATCGCGCCGGTGCGAACATTGAAAATCAGATCGGTGGTTAACCGCGCATCGGCGATCGCTTGTTGCATCGCGCAGAATGCATAAAGCACGTTGGGCGACATCGAACGCAATTGTTCTCGCGAAATTTCGTACCCTTCCGGATAAGTCCATTCATCCGGTCGAAGATCTGGAAAGCTGAACTCCTTCACAGTGCCGGCGAGGCGGATTGGGACTCCGGCCCGTTCCAGCTCCGGATAATATTCGATCCCGGTCTTGCTCTCACGAAGGCTGTCTAGGACTTGTGCTTGATTGTTGCCAATACTGGTAATCAAGCCCATACCCGTGACGACAACGCGTCGTGGATCGCTGGAACGGTGGGTTGACATCGACCGCAATTCTATCGCAGCAAACCTACCCAATCCATCAACTAATTTTGTCGTCATTAGTTGTCATAGCGCCAATGCCTTTCTAAACTCGCCACGGAGCAGGTGGGCAGATGCCATTCCGGAAAACATCTTTTGCCTGGCCGACTTTTCGCCATCGCCCTCGCCATTTTCCTTAGCATCCACCTCGCTCGAACCTTGTTCTAAGTGGATCCTTTTCCCCGGACGATGCCGATCAACTCATCTTTAGCCAGAGCTCGGCCTGGGGTTACGACGTACAACCACCGCTCTACTCGTGGTTAACGTACCTTTTCCTGCACCTATTTGGGTTGACCTACGTCGGCTACTACTTGGTTAAGTCGTTCTCTTTTTGGCAATAGCATTTTTCGTCGCCGGGCTCACGATCCGCTCGTTTCGGGCCAGGCTTCTGGAGTACCGAATTCTTTTTTTCGTTGGGGATTGCGGTTCTTTTGGTCCTGCCAAATGCCCTCTGGTTATATCAGCACCGAACCGTCCTCACACCGGTGCTCATTCAGAAATTCGGGGCGAACAACGACGGCCTTTTGTGGGGTAGGCTGCTTAGCGCCTTCAGTCTGTTGAGCAACGTGTTCTTCTCTATTCTCCATCCGTTTGTCCCTTAACTGACGCTCACCGTTTGCTGCGGCGTTTTTTCTTTGCCGCGCTTGGCTTACTCCTCCTTCTCGCGTCAGCAGGCTATGTAACTCATTTTCACGAACGTTGGTTACAACCGTTGACCCTGCTCGTTCCTCTGTATGGCTTGAGTTGTTACCGCTCTGCTTCTCCTCGTTTGATACGGGGCTTTGGATTCGTTCTTCTCGGCGTCGCCCTGATCTGCGCTGGCGTTCGCGGCGCGCAGTTCTTCTACGGTGGACTCGATCGCGGAAGATATCCGTTTCAAATGAACTTTGCGCCCGCGGCTCAGCAACTCGGAGCCCTGGTCCAGCGAGGCGGTGTGGTTGTGTCGCGCGACCGAGAGATCTGTGGCAATCTTCGCTACCTTTTGCCCGTGGCCCGCCATCTCTGCAGTTCGGATCCACTTTATGTTCCGCCGCTGAATGACTTCA
>Ga0307479_10005075_pt1 | contig 12078 bp, 8 predicted proteins | sample atmos_gasesECM4C_FD_203743 | JGI IMG/M metagenome (GOLD analysis project Ga0307479, IMG submission 203743) | Hardwood forest soil microbial communities from Morgan-Monroe State Forest, Indiana, United States - atmos_gasesECM4C_515 | ecosystem: Environmental > Terrestrial > Soil > Temperate... | reverse complement strand
CGACGACATGGTAGCTGTCGGCGAGCGCCGGAATGAGATTGCGGAACATATGCGAGGAAGTAGGGAAGCCATGCAGCAAAAGAATCGTTGGCGCTGTGGCCGGTCCCGCTTCGCGATAGAAAATCCTGTTGCCGTCAACGACGGCATACGTGTACCTGATCATTGCGTCTCCTCCTGCGCTCGGAAGCTCGACCGCCGCGTCGCTGCTCAGCGGCGTTTTCGTCTTCCCACTACATTTGACTCGCTAACCGATAAAAGGTTACATTATCGGTGTAATATTTTTGGTGCTCGCATGCGAACCCCGGCAGACAAATCCGACTGGAATGAGGGCTTTCTTTTTGTAGGTCATGAGTTGGTGCTGGACTTTCTAAACACGCGCCCGATCCAGAACGGGGAGCCTCTGGAGTTGCTCACCGACTTCGGAGCACTCTTACGCTGGTTTCGGGCGGCCAATGTGCTGAATTCCAAGGAGGTTACCCGTCTTCAGATTCAATGGGGCGATACACCCAGGGCGCAGAAAATTACAGAATCCATGCGGGAGCTGCGCGAAGGCCTCAGGAAAGAGATCCTCGCCTGGGAGCACGGTGACCTTCTTCGTCGCTCGGCGATTGATGAGCTAAACCGATTGATGTTGGAACATGCCATGCGCACGAGGTTGACCGTGCATGGAAAGTTTTATTCGACGGAATTGTGGTTCGAACTGCGTGAACCAGAAGACCTGTTTGCGCCGTTGGCGCATAGCGCGGTGAAATTATTGACCGAAGTGGACCGCAGGCGCGTGCGCAAGTGTGATCAATGTGTGCTGCATTTTCATGATCGGAGCAAGAAGGGGACACGACGCTGGTGCAGCATGCAGCTTTGTGGGAATCGGCTTAAAGTTGCGGCTTACGCCGCTCGACAGCGCCGGCATGCCCACAAGTGAATCAGCCACGGCAACTCAACTTGGCGACGAGAACACGATTTAGACAATGCGCAGCTGGGCATAAGGCGGACAAAGGCCGCGAATCGCGGCATGCCCGGGACGCCCGGATTGCTGCTGTTTATCCCCTTTTCGACAAGCTACCCTGGGCTCCCGGAGACCTGGTGTGTCGCTCGAGACCTCCAGGCGACGCCATCAAGCTCCGGAAGTAATCCAGATCGGGACATGCGCATAGGTAACAAGAAGTCGGCTTGTAGGCAGTGAGCGCTTGGCATCGACCCCGGACGGATTACGGCCTAGCCGGAGACTGACCCACTACCGCGCTAGGTGATTCGTTGACATAAAAGTTACCCGGCGCGTATAGTCGGACGACGGGCACGAGTCGACACGCTCCGATGGCTGGCCACGCGGCCGAGTGATCGAGGCGGAGAATAGCAGTACCAGAAGGGACCCCATGGTTGCACGTTGGCATTGCTCGTTCGCCCGACGAGTGAGTTGCCCGGCAGTTCTCCTTATTCTGATTTTGCTGCCGAGCCTAAACTTGTGTGGACAATCCCCCGCCGGTCAAGAAAGTCCCCCCAAGAGTCAAACGGAACAGGGCGTCCCTACGCAGAAGACGCCTACTGCTGAAAACGCCGAAGTTTCCAGCCGTGACACGCCGGCGACGTTTAAGGTGCGCGTGAATCTGGTGCTGGCGCGTGTGGTGGTCCGGGATGCCCTGGGGAATATTGTCGGCGACTTGCGGAAAGAAGATTTCCAGCTTTTCGACAACGGAAAACCACAGGCGATCTCGGTGTTCAGCGTGGAGACGCCCCAGTCGCACACAGCCCTGCCGGTGACACAAGCCTCCGAGGGAGAGCCGGAAGGGTCTCCCGAAGCCGCAGCAAGGATTACAGCAGGATTGCCGCAGCGATTTGTGGCAATCCTGTTTGATGATGAACATCTGACGATGGATGATTCCGTTTTCGTGAGAACCGCCGCGACGCGGCTCTTCGGGGCGCTGGCGAGATCCGACCGCGTGGGGGTTTACACGACCTCGGGGCAGGTTAGCCAGGAATTTACGGACAACTCAGAGCTGATCAACAAAGCGCTTCTTGGAATTGTTCCGCGAGCCAGCATCGGGGGCGAGCATGGCTGTCCGGAAATCGGTTATTACCAGGCGGACCTGATCGAGGTGAAGCGAGACGCACAAGCGCTGGGGGTGGCCACGGAAGATGCGATTCAGTGCGCATTCCAGGGCAACCGGAACATGTTGGCGCAGGCGCAGTCCTTGGCGGAGGCGGAGGCGGCGAATGTCCTGGCAGCCGGAGATTCGCATACGGAACTGACGTACCGGCGTTTCGAGGAGGCAATCCGGCGGCTGTCCAGCATGCCGGGCCAGCGGGTCATGATATTTGTTTCGCCGGGATTTATATTCTCCACGTTGACGCTTGGGCCGACGGATCTCATCGACCGGGCCACACGCGCCAACATCGTGATCAACACAATGGATGCGCGCGGGCTGTATGCGCCGGATGTGCTCGGCGACATCTCCGATCCGCCGCAAGATTCGGTGCGCACCCGCGGCTTTAAAGCAACCTATCGCGTCATATCGCAAAACGTGCAGTCGCAAGTGCTTGGAGAACTGGCAGACGGTACGGGCGGAACGTATTTTCACAATCGCAACGACCTGGACGAAGGATTCCGGCAAGCCGGCGTGGCCCCTGCGATCTCCTATTTGCTGGCATTTTCGCCGCAAAATCTGAAGCTCGACGGGCGCTTTCACACATTGAAAGTCAGTTTGACGAACAAACTGAAATACAGCGTGCAGGCGCGCCGCGGGTACTACGCGCCGCGCACGGCCGCTGATCCGGTCGAGACGGCCAAGCGGGAAATAGAAGAAGCGCTCTTTTCGCAGGATGAGTTGCGCGACCTCCCGGTGGAGCTACATACGCAATTTTTCAAGAAGGACGAAGCGGAGGCACGCCTCGCGGTGGTCACGCGCCTGGACCTGAGGGGCATCCGCTTCCGCAAAGCAGAGGGCCGCAACCGCGACGATTTCACTGTGGCGACGGCAATTTTTGACGAGAACGGAAAATTCGTGACCGGCGGCGAAAAGATCGTGGAAATGCGGCTGCTGGACACGACTGTAGACCGGCTGGGCCGTTCGGGGATCACGGTCAAATCGAGTTTTGACGTCAAACCCGGAACGTATCTGGTGCGGCAGGTGGTGCGCGATTCGGAAGGCGCGCAGATGGCGGCGAAGAACGGGGCGGTTGTCATTCCGTATTAGGGATGGGGAGGCGGGAGATGAAGACAAGAGAGGCAGGAGGTCGAGCAGCTTTCCTTCGAAAGATTCCAGCAATAGCGGCGCTTTGTGCATTGCCCTTCGGCGTGCTTGCACAGGAACAGACAACCGCGCCGGCGGGCGTGCCGCAATCCAGCGCGGTCATCAAGAAAGAATCGCGCCTCGTGCTAGTTGACGCGGTCGTGACGGACAAGAAAGGGAATTATATCCGCGACCTGGCGCAGAATGATTTCAAGGTGTACGAAGACAACAAGGAGCAGCAAGTTTCGAGCTTCTCCACGGGCGCGGATATCGCTGTGCAGGCGAGCGGACAGAAGCATTACTTGATTTTGTTTTTCGACAACTCTTCGATGCAGGCGCCGGACCAGATTCAGGCAAGAAACGCGGCGATGAAATTCGTGGAGGCCAACGCGAGCCCTGACCGGCTGATGGCGGTGGTTGACTACGGAGGAGCGCTGAGCATCCGGCAGAATTTCACTGCGAATGCGGACTTGCTGCGGGCGGCGGTCAGCGGCGTTAAGGGAGCTTTTGTGGACGCGAACGCTTCGGCAGCTCCGCAACCGGTGACCATAGCTTCGGCAGCGTTCTCATCGCTCGGAAATTCGGAAGCGGATTATGCCGCGCGTTCCATGTTGCTGGCAGTGCGAAGTCTGGCGAAAAATCTGCGGAGCATCCCCGGAAGAAAAATGATGGTGTTGTTGTCGGCGGGATTTCCGTTGACGGCGGAACGCGAGTCCGAGCTGACGGCGACGATCGATTCGTGCAACAAAGCGAATGTGGCGATCTACGCTCTGGATGTGCGCGGGCTTGTCTCCGGCGCGCCGGGAGTAATAAATGGGCCGGGAGGCAGCGCGAGAAAAAGTTCAGGTGCCGCAGCAACGCAGGCCGCTGCAGACCGAGGTAAGAGACAGCGGAGGATTGCGCGATCGCATGTGGTGCTCGCGGCTTATTCCGAAAGCGCCATGCCTGATCCGCAAAGACCCGGCGGCGGCGGAGGCGGAGGCGGCGGGGGTGGCAGACCTGGTGGAGGCGGAGGTGGCGTGGGTGGAGGTGGGGCAGGTGGTGGAGGTGGCAAGCCCGGCGGTGGAGGAGGGACTGGTGGCGGGGGCGGCAAACCCGGCGGGGGCGGAACAGGGGGAAGCCCTGGCGGCAGCCGGGGAAGCCCTGGCGGCGGCCAGCCAACCGGAAACAATCCGAACTTTAGAAACAATGGAACAACTTTCAGCCAGCCGCGGACGATTGTGCCGCAGCTTCTTGATTCGGTGGCGACAAACCAGCAAATTCTTGCGGCGCTGGCCGAGGGCACCGGCGGCTTCACGATTTTCAATACCAATGACCTGCTGGGCGGGCTCGAGAGGATGGGGCGCGAGCAAAACGAGTTCTATCTTCTGGGATATGTGCCGCCGGAGACTGCGGAAGGCAGCTGCCACACGCTGAAAGTGAAACTTAACAAAGGCGGCATGAACGTGAGGTCGCGGAGCGGATATTGCAATGCGAGGCCCGCGAACGTGCTGGAAGGGAAGCCGCTTGAGAAAGAGTTGGAAGTGCGCGCGATGGGAACGCAGGCGGGCTCGATTCACGGGTCGTTGCAGACGCCGTATTTCTACACCGGGCCGAACGTTGCGCGGGTGAATCTTGCGATGGAGATCCCATCCGAGACGATGCAATTCAACAAGGACAAGGGCAAGTATCATGCCAATTTGAATGTGCTGGGAATTGCATATCGTCCGGACGGGACCGTGGGCGCGCGATTCAGCGATACGGTCAGTCTGGATCTCGAGAAAGACGAGTGGAAGGGATTCACCAAGCTGCCCTACAAATACGAAAATCAATTTGACACGGCCCCCGGCACGTACAGGCTTACGGTCGTCCTGAGCGCAGGCGGCGACACGTTCGGCAAGTTCGAATCGCCACTGCAAATCGATCCTTATGACGGCAAGCATTTCAGTCTGGGCGGAGTGGCGCTGACGAACTCTGCCGAGAAGGTGACGGATATTCCCACGGGGCTCGACTCTCAACTGTTGGAGGACCGCACGCCCCTGGTTGTCAAGGGTCTGCAAATGATTCCTTCGGGCAGCAACCGCTTCAAGAAGAGCGACAATGTGATCGTCTATACGGAAGTGTATGAACCACTGCTGACTTCGGCGAATCCGCCGATTGTGGGGTTTGGCTATCACGTCTATGAGCGGGTTTCGAATAAAGAAGTGCGCTTCACCGGCGTTATGCGGGCAGACGATTTTATACAAAAGGGGAATCCGGTGATTCCGGTGGCGTTGCGGGTTATCGTGCAGGATCTTCCGGCAGGGAGTTACCGGCTGGTGATGCAGGCCGTGGATGGAGTAGGGAGCAATGCTCCGGATCGCACCGTGGATTTCGAGGTGACGGATTAGGCAGCCAGAATTGCGCGGAAGCGAAAGCTGATTTGCGAATCAGGCTGCGCTTCGGCTGTCGTTTCGTTTTGAAGATGCGCCGGATTCGGCGATCAAGCTGCGCAAAACGAACCAACAGTTCGCCGGACGTTCCGATAGACGCCGCATGAAATAAGGGCACCAATCGGTGCCAAACGGCACGTAAACCTGAAGGGCGTGCCCGGCGGCGTGAACTTCTTCTTGCAAGTCGCGGCGAATTCCATAAATCATCTGAAATTCGTAGTGGTCTGGTGACAGCTTCAAGCGCGAGATTTCCGCCCGGGCGTGCGCGACCATAAAAGGGTCGTGCGAAGCGATGGCGGGGAAGAAAGTGCCTTGCGCTGCGCCTTCGAGAAGCAATGAGGCGAGGCGCTTGTAGTTGGTGTCCACATCGCTTTTGGCCTGCATGGCGATGTTTTTCGGCTCGCGGTAAGCGCCTTTTACAAGGCGAATCTTCGGTTTGAGGGGCGCGAGGCGCTGCAGATCTTTTTCTGTGCGGAAAAGATAGGCTTGTACCGCGAGCCCCACGTTTCCACATTCGCGCTGCACACTTTCGAAAATATCCAGCGTTGCGTCGGTGTAAGCGCTGCCTTCCATGTCCATCTCGATGGTGAGGCCGAGCGTGGCTGCACGCCAGGCGATCTCGCGAGCGAGGGAATCGCAGAAATCCTTGCCGATGTCGAGGCCAAGCTGCGTCAGTTTGATGGAAATGTTTCCCGGAAGATTTTTGGCGCGCATCTCCTCGAGCATGCGAATGTAGCCGGCGCAGACTTCGCGTGCGGCGGCTTCGGTGGTGACGTTTTCGCCGAGATGGTTGAGGCTGACGCGGCGGCCTTGCGCGCAGAGTTCCAGGCCGGCGGCGATGGCATCTTCCAGTTTTTCACCGGCGACAAAACGCCGCGCAAAGCCGTATTGCATGCCGCGGCGGGCGATGGAATTCGTGACGCTGCGCTTTGTAGAGAGCCAGAAGATGAAGTTGCGGACCAGCACCGGTCCTCCCCGGAAACACGATGGACGAGAATACGAGGGAGAGCACGGCGCGTCAATGAGCAGAGAAGGTAGATAACATGTTGCGATTGCGGGAGTTTCGGCGGGTAATGATTCGACACGACACGCGGACTGGCGCAACTTCCCGCGGCAGGCAGGGTTAACCTAAAAGGGTACCCGTATCCACCGATCATGCCGCCGGGCAGGAGAACGAAATGAACCTGCAACAGCGCCGCACACCGCCGAGCCACTGGATTGATAGAACGCCACGGTCTTTCCTGGCCGCGGCGCTCTCGTTTGCTTGTGTGATGTCCTTCAGCGTTGATTTGGGCTTCGTCGCGGAAGCCAAGGATAAGAAGCCAAAACTAGATCCCGTGTTGAGGGGATTGCCTGTCACGGAGCTATCCACCGATGAGGCGATCCTGCATGCGCTGAACCGCCTCGGCTACGGGCCGCGACCCGGCGATGTCGAACATGTGCGGCAAATGGGGCTGGCGAAGTGGATCGAACAGCAGCTCAATCCGAACTCCATCGATGACAAGGCGCTGACAGCGCGGCTGGAAAATTTTCCCACGCTGACGATGTCCACATCCCATCTGCTGGAAGAATATCCGCAGCCCAAGCAGGCGGAAAAACAGGCCGCGAGACAAGCGCAGACGGAACAGAAGAGACCAGAAATAACAAAGACTTCGACCGCTGATGCGAGCGAAACTCCCGCGCCAATGAAGCAGGATCCTCCCGTTTCGAATGCGGCGATGCCGGGGGCAGGCACACTCGGTGCAGGGAAACGCGACGTGCTCGGCGGGCCCGATCCAAATGCGGTGCCGCGCGCGATTGCCGACGACAGCAAGCGGCCGCAGCGGGTGATCGAAGAGCTGGGGATGGCTAAAGTAACTCGCGCGATCTACAGCGAACGGCAGTTGCAGCAGGTACTGGACGATTTCTGGTTCAACCATTTCAACGTTTTCGCGGGAAAAGGCGAAGACAGGTGGTATCTCACCTCTTACGAGCGCGATGTGATCCAGCCGCATGCGTTCGGGAAATTCAAAGACCTGTTGACGGCGACTGCGAAGAGCCCGGCGATGCTCTTCTACCTGGATAATTTCCTGAGCGCGGATCCACGGGCGGCGGACCGGCAAGCCGCGGAGCGCGCCATGCGCCAGCAGATGCGGCGCGGAGGATTCGGGCGGCCATTGCCGCCGCGTCCGCAGCCACAGGGGCAGGCGAGAAAAAATGTACGCGGCTTGAATGAAAACTACGGCCGCGAATTGATGGAATTGCACACGCTCGGCGTGGACGGCGGCTACACACAAAAAGATGTGACCGAAGTGGCGCGTTGCTTCACCGGATGGACAATCGACAAGCCGCGGCAGAATCCGGAATTCAAGTTTGACGAGCGATTGCACGATCCGGACCCGAAATTTGTGCTCGGCAAGAAGATTCACGCCGGGGGAATGAAAGACGGCGAAGAAGTGATCGATTTGCTCGTGCACGATGCGAGCACGGCGAGGTTTATCTCGATCAAGTTGGCCAGGCGATTCGTTTCGGACAATCCTCCGCTGGAACTGGTAGACCGGATGGCGAAGGCATTTCGATCGAGCGACGGCGAGATTCGCGACGTGTTGAGGACGATGATTTATTCGCCGGAATTTTGGTCGCGCGAAGCGTACCGGGCAAAAATCAAAAGTCCTTTCGAGCTGGTGGTTTCCGCAGTGCGGGCGCTGGGAACCGACGTGGACACGCCGATGCCGCTGGTGCAGTGGGTCGGGCGGATTGGCGAGCCGCTCTACCAATGCCAGCCGCCGACGGGTTATTCGGACAAGGCAGATGCGTGGGTGAACACGGGAGCGCTGCTCAGCCGGTTGAATTTTTCGCTGACCCTGGCAGGAAATAAAGTGCGTGGAGCGCGGACCGATGTAACGTCGCTACTGGGCAAAGAATCGGGGACGGATCCGAAGACGGCTCTGGATCGCGCGGTCGGAGTGTTTCTCGGCGGGCAAGTTGCGGCGACAACGGTAGATACATTGCAGAAGCAACTGGATAGCCCGCAGGTTTTACAGGCGAAGCTGGACGATCCGATTAAGCAGGTGGATTTGGGAGTGGTTGCGGGATTGGTGCTGGGAGCGCCGGAGTTTCAGAGAAGATGAGAAGAAGAGGACTTTATGAGTCATGAGTGTTGCGAAGGCGTTAGAGGGCTGAGGTTTTCGCGGCGGTATTTTTTGAAGCAAGGCGGTGTCGCCATGGTCGGGCTGAGCGCCATGCCCGCGTTCCTGCAGCGGGCGGTGGCGGCAACGCCGATGCCGAACAAGAAGCAGCTGGTGGTGCTATTTCAGCGCGGGGCGGCGGACGGATTGAACATCGTCGTACCGTTCGGGGAATCCAATTATTACCGGATGCGGCCGACCATTGCGATTCCAGAGCCGAGACGCGGAGGGGGAGACGCCGCTGTCGATCTGGACGGATTTTTCGGGCTGCATCCGAGCCTCGCGCCGCTCGAGCCGCTCTTCCACAAGAATCAACTCGCGATTGTGCACGCGGCAGGCTCGCCCGATCCGACGCGCTCGCACTTCGACGCGCAGGACTTCATGGAATCCGGCACGCCGGGAGTGAAAGCCACAGAGGATGGATGGCTGAATCGCGCGCTGGAGACGGTGCCGGAAGAAAATGCGTCGCCGTTTCGCGCCGTGGCGATGGGACCGAATCTGCCGCGAATGCTGCGCGGAAGCGCGGGAGCGATTGCCTTGCCGGACGTACGGCAATTCAAGGTGATGGCGCAATCGCCGGCGATGGGGCAGGTGGTCGAAGGCGGCTTTGAAGCGATGTACGCACAGACGGTGGACCAGGCGCTTCATGGCACGGGCACGGAAACATTTGAGGCCATCGACCTGTTGCGAAAAGCGGATCCCGCCAAGTATCAGCCGGAAAACGGCGCGCAATATCCCACGAGCCGGCTAGGGCAGAGTCTGCAGCAGATTGGGCAGCTCCTGAAGGCCAACATCGGAGTGGAAGTGCTGTTTGTGGATTGCGGCGGTTGGGACAACCACGTGAATGAAGGCGGCGTGCAGGGGCAGCTGTCGAATTTGTTGAAGGATCTGGGGCAAGGGCTCGCTGCGTTTCATCAGGACATGGGCGACCGCATGCAAGATATCGTGTTTGTGACCATGAGCGAATTTGGGCGCACTGCAAAAGAAAACGGCAATCGCGGCACAGATCACGGCCACGCCAATTGCATGTTTGTGATGGGCGGTGACGTGAAGGGCGGACGCGTCTACGGCAAGTGGCCCGGGCTGGCGGACCACCAGCTCAATGAAGGGCGCGACCTTGCGCTAACGACGGACTTTCGCTCGGTGGTTGGCGAAATCTTGACCAAGCATATCGGCGTTGCCGACCTCAAGCCGGTGTTCCCTGGCTTCGACAACAACCCACACAAATTCCTCGGCCTGATCAGGACCTAGTCTGCATTCTCATGAAGAAAAGAATTTAACACAGAGAACACAGAGGGAAGAGGGCACAGAGCTCACAGAGAAGAAAAGGACACAAGGACAATGGAGTGCGGACAGCCTGACTGTGAGAGCGCAAGGAAGAACGAATTAGTCCTGTCAGTGCCCTCCGTGCTCTTACCTCTGTGTTCTTTGTGTTAAATTCCTTCTTCCGTTTGCGTTGCGTTAAATGATGTATCGCTTGATCCCATCTTTCAGGATCGTCACGTTGAAATTGATGAGAAGCCCAAGGCGACATCCTGAGAGGCGTATATGGGTCAGGATGATGGCCTCGTGGATGGGAGCAAACGCTTCAATAGACTTGAGTTCGACCACGATCCTTGACTCGACCAGCAGATCGATTCGATATCCGCATTCAAGTTTTACGTCTTTGTAAACCACCGGTATGGGCTTCTGCCTTTCCACCTTCAAGTTCCGCAATTCTAGTTCTCGCGACAGACACTCTTCGTAAGCAGATTCGAGCAAACCAGGTCCAAGCAAGCGATGAACTTCAATCGCTGCACCAATAATTTCGTGGGTTATCTCATTGTCGACCATAAGAAAGATAATTTAACTCAGAGGACACAGAGGGAAGATGACACAGAGTTCACAGAGAACAGAATCGGTTAGCACCCTGCATTCGCCAAGGATTTGATTGGACTTAGTCTGAGTTTCTCCGTGTCCTCTGTGCTCCTCTCTCTGTGATCTCTGTGTTAGATGTTCTTCTTCAGTTTGCACTACGCTAAATGATGTATTGTTTGATCCCATCTTTCAGCACAAGGATTTGATTACGCTGGACAGCTCGACGACCTCGATGTGTTCGGGACACTCGTCCCAATTGTGGCGCCAACAGACAATGACGTCGCAACCGCTTGCGGGATGACCGTGCTCGCGGAAATTCCTGCTTTCGTACTCAAATTCGAGAAGCACGCGTTGCCATCGTTCCGGCCCCACTTGCCGCTTTGCCTCGCAGTCAGGGAATCCTGTTTGAACCGCCTCGATCACGTAGCCGAGTTCTTTGGCGAGCATGCCAAAGAGAAGTACGACGCCCTGCTCGTTGACCGGTTCGTGGCGCAGTCCGCGAAAGCGGGTGGGACCGCCATAGGTAGGGCGATCTTTTAACGGCGCGTGCCGTGTTTTCTTCGGCAGAATTGGGGAAGCCGAGTCGTTGTTCGATCCATGGTCCTGCTTTATTACGCGAGCGGGCAGAAGAGCCACGACATCCGCCCACTCCGGGTTGTCTTTAGCGAAATTGCGAAAAGCCCGCGGCAGGGATGACCAGCCGCCGAATCGTTTTTCCAGGGTGCGGAAGTCATGTTTCCCCATGACTAGATAGGCGAGCCGCGAAGGTATCGCCCTGTTTTTTCGGACCACTTCGCCCCAATCTTCCAGCAATTCGTCGTCCGTCAGCCGGGCGTACAGCCTATAGGGTTCGAGTCCCGCGGTCCTGACCGCATCATTCCAGCTGGGGAAGCATTCCAGGACGCGATACTTCGAGATTCCTGTAAGCGAAACGAATTCACAGAGGGAAGGCGCCCGTCCAACCCCCCTTGCGATCGCCGCTATCGAATCTAAGATGTGCTGCTTGTCTGCCATTGGTTCTCTGATTCGGCCGTGCTTTAGCACACCTTTGTGGTGGCCGACCATTGGGTCGGTGATTTGGGTTTTGGAATCCGGTTTGTACGGATCGCGGTGAAGGACGGCTAGCGGGATTACACCGGGATGCAACTTCCAGCAATGCGCTGGGAAACCGGTAAGCGATGATCGCTGTCCCTAAAAATGAAAAAGCGGGAGACGAATCTCCCGCCTTTGAAGCATAGCTTTCTACAAGAACTAGCCTACACGAACTGCTGGACGTCGATCAAGAAAAACTTTCAAACGGCAGTGGCTCAGTTTCCGGTTAGCCCGTCAACCGACAAGAATCAGGCCCGGGGTGTGGTTTTGAGGGCTAAAGCCTCTTACCGCCAAGTATCCCGCCGACCGCCGAAGCCGGCAATC
>Ga0307479_10005073_pt1 | contig 12080 bp, 8 predicted proteins | sample atmos_gasesECM4C_FD_203743 | JGI IMG/M metagenome (GOLD analysis project Ga0307479, IMG submission 203743) | Hardwood forest soil microbial communities from Morgan-Monroe State Forest, Indiana, United States - atmos_gasesECM4C_515 | ecosystem: Environmental > Terrestrial > Soil > Temperate... | reverse complement strand
TCTCACTCGTCCACATCGGCGACCCCTCCTCGAATCAGGCCACCACTCTTGAATCACAGATGATTCATACGATTCAAGAACTCTTCGGACAGACACTAAGGGTTATTCGGGGAAAATCAATACTTTCGCTTTTCCGGCAGCGAACCCGTAGCCGCCATCCGTTCTGGAAAAAATATCCCACGCATCTGTCGTGCTCGGAATTTTCGACACTGACGAAAACGGTCCATGACTTGTCGATGCGCTGCTCTCTTCTTGTCTTTGGTCGAAACCGGCCACTGCATTTTTCAAACTAGGCTGCCAAAGGTCGAAAGGCAGCCCGCAATTTGGCTGCCTTTTGGATATGCAGCAGCGTGGCGCGGAGATGGTCAAAGTCGCAATCGTCGCCACGCAGGACCTGCCGGAAGTATTCTGTCACGCGCTACGATTTGCCGTGAGCCGAGTCCGACTCGGCTCGTGGGGCCGCCTCTAATGTGTGCAAAGGATTGGATTAGCTATGCTGTTCACTGGTAGCGGGGGCGCGCCACCGCTATTCCCCACACTCGCCGAACTTGCAATATTTCCTTCAAGGCAAGGCTTTCCCGATCGGGCTTGAGCCATTGACGAATATCAGTCCCTAGATCACCCCTTCTATCGCAAGGAGAATCCGGATGCGCCGTCGAGACCTGCTTCGTTCCAGCTTGGGCGCCGGTCTTGGCGCGGCCATCGGCTCCCCGCTTGGCCTGCCTCGGATCGCGCGGGCCCAAGGCACGCGGACCCTGCGCTTCGTGCCGCAGGCCGATGCAGCCATCCTCGATCCGATGATCACCACCGGCCTCGTCAATCGCAATCACGGCTTCCTGGTCTTCGACACACTCTACGGCGTCGACGAAAATCTGCAGCCGCAGCCGCAAATGGTGGCCGGCCATGTTATCGAGGACGGCGGCAAGATCTGGGTGATGACCCTTCGCGAAGGGTTGAAGTTCCATGACGGCGAGCCGGTGCGCGGCCGCGATGTCGTCGCGAGCCTGAAGCGCTGGGCTTCCCGTGATGCCTTCGGCAATTCGCTGTTCAACATTGTGGACGAAATTTCGGCTCCCGATGATCGCACCGTACGTTGGCGCCTCAAGACTCCATTTCCGTTGTTGCCGGAGGCGCTCGGCAAGGTCGGCGCCATCATCGCCTTCATCATGCCGGAGCGATTGGCGCAGACCGACAGCGCGATGCCCGTCAAGGAGCTCGTAGGCAGCGGGCCATTCCGTTTCGAGGCGGACGAGCACGTGCCAGGCGCGCGTCTCGTCTATCAGCGTTTCGACGGCTATGTGCCGAGGCCGGATGGCGCGGCGAGCATGCTCGCCGGGCCGAAGATCGCGAATTTCGATCGCGTCGAATGGCAGGTCATGCCCGATCCCGCCACAGCGGCCGCGGCTCTGCAGCGTGGCGAGATCGACTGGTGGGACCAGCCGATCGTCGATCTTCTGCCGACCCTGCGCGCCAACAAGGCGTTAAAGGTCGAGCTGCTGGACAATGTGGGCAATGTCGGCGTGCTGCGCTTCAATCACACGCTGCCACCGTTCGATAACCTGGCGATCCGCCGTGCCGTGCTGTCCGCCGTGAGCCAGCGCGACTTCATGTCCGCAATCGGTGGCGACGACAGCAGCCTGTGGCACGACAAGGTCGGCTTCTTCGCGCCTGGCTCGAACATGGCGAGCGAGGAAGGGATGGAGGCGCTCAATGGGCCGCGTGACATCGCGGCCGCGGCCAAGGCGATCAAGGATGCCGGGTACAGGGGCGAGACGGTGCTGCTCATCGCGCCTGGCGACTTCCCGGTGATCGGCCAGATGAGTGCGGTCGCCGCCGACCTCTTCAAGCGGCTTGGATTCAACCTCGATTATGTCGTGATGGATTGGGGCTCAATGCTCAAGCGGATGAACAGCCGCGAGACGCCCGACAAGGGCGGTTACAACGCCTTCTGCACCTATTCGGCCGGTGTCACCCAACTTAATCCGTCGGCCCATAACTTTCTCCGCGGGAGTGGTGACAAGGCTACCTTCGGCTGGGCGAAGAGTCCTAGGCTGGAGGAGCTGCGCGATGCCTGGCTGGTCGCTCCGGACGCCGCGGCGCAGAAAAGGATCGGCATCGAGATGCAGCGCCAAGCGTTCATCGACGTGCCTTATGTGCCGCTCGGCGTCTTCTACCAACCGACCGCCTACAAGAAGGAGCTGACCGGCGTGCTCAGAGGCCTGCCCCTGTTCTGGAACGTGCGGCGCGGCTGATCGCCGAGCCTGACGAAAGAGACTCTCATGCTTCCAATCACCGGCTATGTCGACCGCTGGAGCGTGCGCCCCGGCGAGGAGATCAACTTCATGATCGGCATGCGCGGCGGCGGACGCTACCGCGCCCGCATCGCCCGCGTGATCTGCGGCGATCCCAACCCGCAAGGCCCGGGCTATCGTGAGATTCCAGTCCCCTGGGCGCTGGAGGGCGAGCATGACGGGGAGGAGCAACTCGTCGCCAAGGGCTCCTGGATCGATATTCCCTTGCTCGATCTGGACACCAGTGAACGGCCGATTGCCTTCGCGGCGACGATTTGGCCGACACTGATCGCCGCAGACAGGCAGGCTGTCCTGAGCTGGAGGGGCCGCGATGCGGCATTGACACTCGGCATCGGAGCGAAGGGAGTCTTCTGCAGGCTCGCCACGCCCGAGGGCCTCGTCGAGATCGACACCGGCATCCCCCTCACCGAGCGCGCCTGGCACGATATCGCCTGCCTGTTCGATCCAGCCACTGGGACGCTGCAATTGGCTCAGGCGCCACGCAAGGCGAGGCTCGACCGCGACGAGCGCGCCGAGAAAAGCGTCTCGGCCAAAAGCGCCCGGCTGTCCGGTGCCGGTGCGGCCGCCGTCGCGGCCGAACGTTCAGGTGACGGCGCCCATCTGCATTTCAACGGCAAGATCGAACGGCCGCGCATTGTGGAGGGCGTCGGTGGCGTTGACGCGGTGCTCGCGACGCAACGCACAGGCGCCGCGACACCCGGCGGGACCATCATTGCCGAATGGGACCTGTCGATCGGCACACCTACGGACATGGCGGCCGATATCGGTCCGGCGAAGGCGCATGGACGCTGCGTGAACCTGCCGACGCGCGCCATGACCGGCTCGCGCTGGACCGGCGCCTTCCATCGCTGGACCGAGCAGCCGGCGCAATGGGGCGCGATACATTTCCACGATGACGATATCGGCGACGCCGGCTGGACGCCCTCGCTCAGCTTCATCGTGCCGAAGGATTGGGCGAGCGGCGTCTATGCCTTGCATCTCGAGAAGAACGGCGCACGCGACAACATCGTCTTTTATGTGCGCGCCGCCATAGCGGGCTCGCAAGCCAAGGTCGCCTTCCTCGCGCCGACCTTCACCTACACCGTCTACAGCCAGTATCAGAAGAAGGGCCGGGAGGCGCTGATCACCGAGCGGTCGCGGGCCTGGGGCGCATTGGCGCAAGCGCCGGACGGCCATCCCGAGTATGGTGTCTCACCTTATAATTTCCATTCGGACGGCAGCGGCGTCGTCATGTCGACGATGCGCCGGCCCTTGATCGACAAGCGGGTCAATCAGATCCATCTCGTCGACCCCAGTCCCTACGGCTCCGGCCTCTATTGGATCGCGGCCGACAGCTACATCACCGATCTGTTGACGCGCAAGGCCATCGACTTCGAGGTGATCACCGATCATGACGTGCATACCGAAGGCGCAGAGCTGCTTTCAAACTACACTGTCGTGCTCACCGGCCAGCACCCCGAATACCACACGACCGAAACGCTCGATGCGCTTGGCGCCTATCTCGAGAATGGAGGCCGCTTCATCTATCTCGGCGGCAACGGTTTCTACTGGAAGGTGGTGGCGCATGCGAGCGGCCCGTGGGCCTTCGAACTGCGGCGCGCCGAGGGCGGCATCCGTCTCTGGGCGACGCAGCCAGGCGAAAGCTACCACGCGTTCGACGGCTCCTATGGCGGCCTTTGGCGTCGCCTCGGCCGTCCGCCGCAGGTGTTGGCCGGGGTCGGCTTCAGCACGCAGGGCGAATACACGGGTTTCCCCTACACCTTCCTCGACGGTATCCTCGATCCGCGCACAGCCTTCATGCGCGAGGGGATGGAGGACAAGGCGAAGCCCGGCAGCATTCTCGGCGAGCGCGGGCTGATGGGCGGCGGCGCAGCGGGCCATGAGCTCGATCGCGCCGATACAAGCTTGGGCACGCCTCCCCATGCCATCATTGTCGGGCGGGCGGTGCTCGAGGACCCGACCTACCAGCCGGTCAATGAGGAGCGTTACGATCACACTTGGCCGGCCGCGCGCGAGGATATCATCCGGTCCGACTTGACGTTCTTCGAGACACCGAACGGCGGCGCCGTGTTCTCCGTCGGCTCGATGAACTTCATCGGCGCGCTGCCGATCGACAATTACGACAGCGTCGCCGCGCGATTGATCACCAATATCGTCAAACGCTTTGCGAGCCCAGCGCCGTTCCCCGCCCCGCGAACAGGCTAGGTGCCGGCACGCCAATGGTACTCGGCGCGCTTGCCACGCCGATAACTTTCGTCCATCGCCCATCACCCGCTTGTTCAGGTCGGATCGTTCGTAGTGAAATCGCCTACGAGCTGCTGGCCGTGAATCGAACGGTCCCGCTGTTGGAACCCGATAACGTCCTCGCCACGCCGGATTAGGGATCACCCCATGCCGATTGATGTCCACGCCCACTACGTACCGCCGACCATCCTTGAAACGGTTGAACAGCGCGCAAGGGACTTTGGCGTCACGATGGTTCGCCATCCACCGTCCTGCGCCTGCAGCCTGCATTTCGATTATGGGCTCAACGTGCGGCCGTTTTTTCCAAAGCTGATCGAACCGGTCGCCGATCGTCTTGCCGCCATGGCCAAACAGGGCGTCGACCGCCAGGTGCTATCGATGTGGGCCGACGTCTTTGGGCACGGCCTGCCACGCGCGCAGGCGCAAGCCTGGCATCGATACCTCAATGAGCACCTTGCCGCGCTCTGTGACGCGAACAGCGGACAATTTTCGATGCTCGCCTCCGTGCCGTTTCCGCATGCCGAGGATGCCGCCATTGAACTTCACCACGCCGTCAAGCAATTCGGTGCGGTCGGCGCCGTCGTTGCTGCCAACGTCGAAGGCACCAATCTCGGCGAGCTCGACCTCGACGTGTTCTGGCAGGCCGCGGTCGATCTTGACGTCGCGGTCTTCATCCACCCCGTGCAGGCGCAGCCCAACCCACGCGCGGCGAAGTTCGCTCTGGCGCAGATCGCCCAATACACCGTCGATACGACCTTCACGGTCGGCTCGCTGATCTTCTCCGGCGTGCTGGATCGCTTTCCCTCGCTGCGAATTCTGCTGTCGCATGGCGGCGGCACGTTTCCCTATCTCACTGGCCGTTTCGACTGCATGCACGAGCGCATGGACCGCGCCGCGCAGGCCGACGCGGCCGTCCACCCTCCGTCGCATTACCTGCGCCGATTCTATTACGACACGATCCTTCACGACCCATCGATCCTGACCTGGCTGGCAAGCCGGGTTTCGATCGATCGCATCGCGCTCGGCAGCGACTATTCGTTCCCGCCCGCCGACCTGACGCCGGTCCAGACTGTTCGTGACGCCGGATTTTCCGCCGCCGAATTCAAGGCCATCGTGGAGGACAACCCGCGTGCTTTATTTCCTCGTCTTCCCGCGTAGACAGCGCATTGCCGGCGTCATGGAAAGCAACGCCATAACGCAGCGTGATCGATCACGAAAAACAGCTGATGCTGATTTCCCTCAACCGAAGCGAAAGGCCAATTTACTCCGCCGCTATGCGCTTGCTACAGTCGAACCAGTAGATCGCCATCAGAAGCGATCACCTTGGGGGAAACAAGATGTCAGTTGGACAAACAAAATCCGCTGAACTGCTGTCGCGGCTCGACCGCCTGAATTTCTCGAAGTGGCATCGGAATTTCTTCATTGTCGCCTTTCTCGGCGTGATGTTCGATGCCGCGGATTTTGCATTGTTCGGTGCGGCGCTGCCGCCGATCTCGCGTGAGTTCGGCCTGGGCCCGGCCCAAGCCGGCTTTCTCGCCACAGTCGGTCTGATCGGCGCCTTCGTCGGCGCGCTGTTCTGGGGCACGATCTCCGACTACATCGGCCGCCGCGTTGCATTCCAGGCCACGGTCGGAATCTTCGCGGTGTTCACGGGCCTGATCGCGATGTCGTGGAGCGTGGCTTCGCTCGGCGCTTTCCGTTTTCTATCGAACTTCGGGCTCGGCGGAGAGGTGCCGGTAACCTCGACGCTGGGATCGGAGTTCAGCCCGGGCCGGCTGCGCGGCAGCATGACGGCAGGCATCATGTCCGCCTTCCCGGTCGGTCTCGCGGTTGCCGCGCTTTTGAGCCTGCTGATCATTCCAAATTTCGGCTGGCGAACCCTGTTCGCCGTCGGCGTGATTCCAGCCCTGCTGCTGCTGGTCGTCCGCCGATATATGCCGGAATCGGTGCGGTTTCTGCTCAGCAAGGGGCGGGTTTCCGAAGCTGATGCGACGGTGGCGACGATCGAACATCTGGCTTTGGGCCGCAATCTCAGCGCGGAAGAAGTCGCCGGGATCCCGAAGCTGCCGCTCGAGGAATTCGTCAAAACCAAGGTCACGGTCACTGAACTGCTTTCGCCGCCGCGCTTCAAGCGGACGATTCTGCTCTGGATTGTATCGTTCGGCTTTCTGTGGTCGTCGAACGGCATCCTGTTCATGCTGCCGACTATCCTGCAGCAGCGCGGCATCCCGCTCACGCAGGCCATCACATTCATGCTGATCCAGGCGATCGCCGCCTTCTTCGGCTATGCCGCTTGCGGATTCCTGGTCGACCGCTACGGCCGGCGGATCGTGTTGTTCCTGTATTTCTTCATCGGCGCGTTTTTCCATCTGTGGTTCGCCGAGGCGAGCGGCATCTGGCTTTACTTTGCGGCCGCGGCGATCGGCTGGGTCAATCCCGGGGTTTATGGCGCGACCAGCGTTTATGTCGGGGAGCTGCATCCGACACGGTTGCGAGCGACCGCGGTCGGCTGGTTCTTCGGCATCGGGCGGATCGGCTCCTTTCTCGCGCCCACCGTGGTCGGATTGATGCTCGCGAACGGGCTCGGCCATTACGTTCTGCACACCTTCGCGCTGTCGTTCCTGATGGCCGCCATCGCCCTTTGGCTGGTTGGTGTCGAGACGAAGGGACGCGCGCTTGAAGAGATCAACCAGGCGAAACCCGCTTGAAGTCAGCCTCCAAGATCAGGATATCGCAATGAAGATCGACGTCTTCAATCACTTCACGCCCAAGACCGTCTATGATCGGTTCAAGAGCATTGCGCCGGATAATCCGGGGCTGAAAGCCTTTGGCGCGTTGCCGGCGTTGTGGGATCTCGACGCCCGCCGCAAGCTGATGGAGGGATTCGACGACTACCAGCAAGTCCTGTCGCTCGCCAATCCACCGATCGAACTGCTGGCAACGCCCGATCGGTCGCCGCAGCTTGCGGCGTTTGCCAATGACGCACTCGCCGAGGTATGCGCGAAACACCGAGATTTGTTTCCGGCCTTCGCGGCGTCGATGCCGATGAACAATCCCGACGCGGCGATCGAGGAAGCGGGACGCGCGATCACGACGCTTGGCGCACGCGGCATCCAGATCTTTACCAACGTCAACGGCGAGCCGTTGTCGAGCCCGGAATTCCTGCCGCTGTTCGAGTTCATGGCAGGCCAGGACCTGCCGATCTGGATCCATCCGATGCGCGGCCGGCACTTTTCCGACTACGCCACCGAAGACCATTCGGAGAACGAGATCTGGTTCACCTTCGGCTGGCCGTATGAGACCAGCGCCTGCGTCACCCGGCTGATCTTCTCGGGATTGTTCGACAAGTTGCCAAATCTCAAGATCATCACCCACCACATGGGCGGCATGATCCCTTACTTCGCGGACAAGATCGGACTGGGCTTTACGCAGATCTTCCAGGGCGCGCTCGACAGAAATCCCCTCGCCGAGCGCGCCGGCCTCAAAAGGCCGCTGCTCGATTATTATCACATGCTCTACGCCGATACGGCGCTGAACGGGTCCGCCGCGGCGACCCGGTGCGGACACGTGTTCTTCGGCACCGACCATTCGTTGTTTGCCAGCGATGCGCCGTTTGACTCCGTCGGCGGCAACCAGTTGATCAAGACCACCATCGATGCCGTGAGTTCGCTGGATCTTTCCTGGGATGACCAGGATCGGATTTTCGCAGCCAATACCCGCAAGCTGCTGCGGCTCGATGAAAAATAGCCGCGGAGTCGCGCTGCCCAAACCATGAATGACGGGCGGCGCCGCCGACTTGCAACACGGAAGGTTGAAGCACCATGCGAACTGAGAATGTCGTCATCCCCATGCGCGACGGAAAGATGGGCGCCTATGTCGCTTATCCCGACAGGAAACCCGTCGGCGCGGTGATCGCGATCATGGAAATCTGGGGCGTCAACGACACCATGCGTCACCACGCGCAGGAGTTCGCCGAAGCCGGCTTCATCTGCCTGGTGCCCGACTTGTTCTGGCGCCAGGAGCCCGGCGTCGAGCTTTCGGACGGAAAGCCCGACGACATCAAAAAGGCCTTCGATCTCTACTATGATTTCGACTACGACCTCGGCGTCAGGGACATGGAAGACACGGCCGCCTACCTGAAAACCATGGACGGCTGCAACGGCAAGATCGGCGCGGTCGGCTACTGTCTCGGCGGCAAGCTCTGCTATCTCATGTGCTGCCGCACGGACATCGATTGCGCCGTCGCCTACTACGGAACCTACATCGAGCACAACATCCGCGAGGCCGGAAACCTGCATCGGCCGTTCGTGCTGCACATGGCGATGAAGGACCGCTGGGTGCAGGCCGAGGTCAACGAATTGCTGGAGCGCAGGCTGTCGCCAAATCCACTGGTCAGGATTCACAAATATCCCGGCGCCGACCACGCCTTTGCCAGGCTCGGCGGCAAGACCTACAGCAAGCCGGAAGCCGACAGGGCACTGGCGCTGACGGTCGACTTTTTCCATCAGCACATCGATTGAGACGGGCGTTGCGATGAAGGGGCAGATTTGAGAGGCAATGATCCCGCGTATCGTTAGGCTTTGGCCGTTGCACTCTTTCTCCGCACGCCCGACAGCCGCTCCTTGAGCAACGCGTAAAGTGAGTTGGCCGCAGGCGAAAGCGTCTCGTTCCTCCGTCTTACCAAGGCGATCGAGCGATAAAGGACCGGTTCGACGAGTGGCACCTCAATCAGTCCGGTGGCGACCGTCGTTGCGTTCATCGCAGCCGGGAGAATGGCTGCGCCGACATTCTCTCGTGCAAGCGCGATGGCGCTCGGCGTGCTCTCGACGACGAAGCGACCGCGGGTGTTCAGACCCGCCTTGGTCAATTGGGTTTCAACGATGCGGCGATTGCCGCTCGCTCCGCCGAGCGTAATCAGATCGATACCCTTCAGGCCTGCCCACGTCACTCTTTTGAGTTTTGCGGCCGGGTGCGACCGGCTGCAAACCAGAACAAAGGGATCACGCATCAGTAGATCTTCCGTCAGGTCGTGCTGGGTGTCCTGTTGGATGTGAATGCCGAAATCGGCCTGGCTCTGCCGCACGGCGTCGGTGACGAGCGCGCCCGATCGCTCCAGCAAATGGATGCGATTGTCGGGATACTTTTGCGCGTAACTGCGCAAGGCCAGCGGCAGTTGTCGAAACGCCACCGATTGCAGGGTCGCCACCGTGACGTCGCCGACCCCGAGCCGGGACGAGGTCCGCAACTGGTCGAGACCGTGAACCAGATCGTCGACGATCCGCCGTGCAAGCGGCAGAAAATCCTTCCCCATCGGGCTCAATGCCGTCGACCGTGTCGTCCGGTCAAGCAGCCGCAGTCCGACGAAGGATTCGAGGCGCTGAATGCGCCGGGTCAAGGCGGTCTGCGTAATGAAAAGATGCTCGGCCGCGCGATTAAAACTCCCCAGTTCGGCAACACGAACGAACGCTTGCACGCCATCGATCGGTATTTTCATGCCAATTACTCATAAAAAATTGCAATTAATGCATTTTACGCAACGACCTGCCTTCTGCAAGATGGTTCCAGACGTCCGGGATCAACAACCCGACGCACGAATGACGGACCAGGGAGGGAACGATGACGACCATCTCGGTTGCCGACCCAATGCACGCCGCTGCGGACAACGCTCCACGCGCCGAGGAGCGCCATTCGAACGCACCAGCAACAGTTGATGGATATCACGGTCGGCATCATTCCCCTTGCCGATCTATGTGGTCCTGCCCGGCTTGAACCGGCGGCGTGGAGGGAAATGACATGTTGATGCGAAGCAAACTGTTCGTCCCGGCCTCGCGCCCCGAATTGTTCGGAAAGGCTCTTAATTCCGCGGCCGATGCCATCTCGTTCGATCTGGAAGACGCCGTTGCCCAAAGTCGGAAATCGCAGGCCCGCAGTGCTCTCGCCGTGTTCCTTCGCGACCTGCCCGCGCGCCCGACCAAGACCATCGTGGTGCGGGTCAACGCCGTTGGCACGACAGAATTCGACGCCGACATGAATGCGCTTGCCGCAACCCCGGTTGACGTCATCAACCTGCCGATGGTCGAAGATGCCGGTGATGTCGCTGAGGTCATCGGCCGGATCGAACACAACGAGACGCAGCATCCACCGGTGCGAAGCGTCAAGCTCCTGCTCAATATCGAGACGCCCAAAGGACTGCGCAAGGCCGCCGAGCTCGCCGCGGCACATCCCCGCGTGACGGGATTGCAGATTGGCTACGCCGACTTGCTCGAACCACACGGCATTGCGCGGTCCGACGGTGATGCCCTTGCCTTTGTCCGGCTCACCGTACGGCTCGCCGCCGCCGAAGCCGGCGTCGCCGCCTTTGACGGCGCTTTCGCCGCCGTCAAAGACGGCGAAAGCTACCGCGCCGAATGCATGGCGGCCAAGCGCCACGGCTTTGCTGGCAAGAGCTGCATTCATCCAAGCCAGATCGCCGCCGCGAACGAGATTTTCATGCCCGATCCGGACGAAATCGCGTGGGCCCGAAAGGTCGTGTCAGCGGCAGCGGAGGCGGATGCCCGCGGCCTTGGCGCCTACCTGGTCGACGGACACATGATCGACAAGCCTTTCGTCGAACGCGCCCGCGCCGTCATGGCCTTGGTCGAGCGCCATGAAGCCGGAGTCATGAGATGAGCCCCCTACACGCCCGCGACTACCAGCCCGGCCGCCGGGGAACGCTTGACGGCGTTCGCATTCTGGACCTGTCGCGCCTGTTCGCGGGAAACGTGCTGACCCAGATCCTCGGCGACTTCGGCGCCGAGGTGATCAAGATCGAACCACCGGAAGGCGACACCTTGCGCGCATGGAAGACCGCGGGCGTTGAAACACATTGGAAGATATATTCCCGCAACAAGAAGAGCCTGTGTCTCTCCCTGCGTGACCCGCGCGCCGCCGAAATCATCCGCAAGCTGGTGCCGTCGGCGCATATCTTCATCGAGAGCTTCCGGCCCGGCGTGCTGGAAAAGATGGGAATGTCGCCCGAGGCGCTGCTTGCGATCAATCCTTCGCTGGTCATCATCCGGATTTCCGGATGGGGCCAGGACGGCCCTTACGCGCAACGGCCGGGCTTTGGCACCGTGATCGAGGGCGTTTCCGGCTTTGCCGCGATCAACGGATTTGCCGACCGCGAGCCAGTGCTGCCGCCGATGTATCTGGCCGACGGCGTTGCCGGAACGTATGGCGCCTCCGCCGCCATGATTGCGTTGCGTGAGGTGGAGATGAAAGGAGGCCGTGGCCAGGTTGTCGACCTGCCGCTGCTGGATCCGCTGTTCGTGATCCTGAGCCCGCAGGCTGCGAACTACCGGCTCACCGGCAAGGTGAGGTCGCGCACCGGCAGCCGCTCGACCAATTCGGCGCCGCGCAACGCCTATCGATGCCGCGATGGTCATTATGTCAGCCTCTCCGGCTCGATCCAGAAGATGACCGAGCGGCTGTTCCGGGCGATCGGCCGCCCCGAACTCATCGATGATCCCCGCTTCCGCACCAATG
>Ga0307479_10005072_pt1 | contig 12080 bp, 10 predicted proteins | sample atmos_gasesECM4C_FD_203743 | JGI IMG/M metagenome (GOLD analysis project Ga0307479, IMG submission 203743) | Hardwood forest soil microbial communities from Morgan-Monroe State Forest, Indiana, United States - atmos_gasesECM4C_515 | ecosystem: Environmental > Terrestrial > Soil > Temperate... | reverse complement strand
ACGCTCTCGGATTTTCCAGCTCGCTCTGAATCAAGAGGGGGATTCCCCGCCGACGCAGTCGTATTGTTCGACCCTTCAAACTTCTTCTCGATGGATATCTCTTTCATAGGTAAAGCGTTACCGTTGTCAGGAGATCTCGCTTCGTGTGATCAGTGTGAGTACAAACAACACCGGAGGCTTAAACCATGCCTCCGGACGTCCCCGCCCTCACCGCGTCGTATTCTCGCTGTTTGCGCTCCAGAAACCAGCAATTTTTATTGAAATTTTATTATTTATCCTTTCTATATATTGTGTGAAGGCTAAGTGTGCCCTGGTGGCATGCGCGACCTCCCGGAGCAGAACTTGCTAATTATGAAACGACGTGTACAGGTGCAGCGGTCAATTTGCATGGAACGAATTGTTAGTAACTAAGGGGCTGACCGAGAGGTAATTACAGTAAGACTGACAGTCTAACTATAGGGTCGATTATGCAGAACGCCGCAGCACCTAGCGTGAATTCAGCGGCCGATTTGGGAGCCGCTTTCATCACGGCTTCAGAGTCGGTTCGCTGGCGTCCTCAAAAGCGCCCTAGCCGGGCAGCCATCTCCAAAACCTGTTACATCTTTTCCTTCGGCGTAACCCTTGCTTCAAAGGTTCTCGTTGGCTTAGTCGCCGATCACAGACCCAATGCGAATCACCAGAAGGATCCGCACAGTGATTCCTACGCTGAAGCTAACTCGAAAGTAGAAAATACGCTCCGGGTGTTAAAAACCCGGCAGATACGCCGGACCGTTGCTACTCCAGAGCGCCAGGCGTACGCCGCAACTTCTTACGCCGCACCTGTCTCGCGGAAGTCACGGTGGTTCGGGAGATTACCGCTAAGCAAACTAAGAGAACTGGTTGCGGATCTGACGCGGCGCAAGGCGGGTATTTGGGAATATGCCATGGTTACCGCCGCCTACTGGGGATTCACCATTACCGACGGAGCACTTCGGATGCTCGTCTTATTGCAGTTTTTTTTGCTTGGCTATTCTGTCTTTCAAATTGCCATGCTATTCCTCTTCTACGAGATATTTGGTGTCGTGACAAACCTCGTGGGAGGCTGGTTAGGTACTAATCTCGGGCTGCGAGTGACGCTCTTCGGCGGTCTGGGAATTCAGATCGTAGCCCTGCTAATGCTAACTGCGCTAAATCCGGCCTGGCCCGTGTCTGCCGTGGTCGCATATGTAATGGTCGCGCAGGCATTATCTGGGATCGCGAAGGACCTCACAAAAATGAGTTCAAAGAGTGCGATCAAGGCCGTCGTCCCGGAGGGTGCTAACACCACGCTTTACCGCTGGGTTGCCCTTTTGACCGGCTCAAAGAACGCCTTAAAAGGCGCCGGCTTTTTCGTCGGAGGTCTCCTACTGACTGTTGCCGGCTTCACCGGCTCTCTCTTGATCATGGCCGCCGGGCTTTTTGCACTGCTATGCGCTGTCTCAAGATCGCTTCCAAAAGAGACGGGCGCACCGGGCAAGAAATCGAAATTCAGCAGCATGTTCTCGATGGATCGAAGGATTAACGTGTTATCCGCGGCTCGGTTTTTTCTTTTTGGTGCGCGAGACGTCTGGTTTGTGGTGGCATTGCCAGTCTATTTCTCAGCCATTTTCGGATGGTCACCCATGGTTGTAGGTGCGTATCTCGCTCTTTGGACGATAGGGTACGGAATAATTCAATCCGCAGCGCCAAAGTTCGTTTGTGCTAAGCCCGGCGAGACTCCAAAAGGGTACACAGTTATGTTCTGGGCCGCGGTTTTAGCTACCATCCCAACAGCGATCGCTCTCGCGCTTGGGGTTGGATTCTTTCCCGCCATTTCGATTGTCGGCGGTCTAGCCGTCTTCGGGGCGATTTTCGCCATTAATTCTGCAGTTCATTCTTACATGATAGTGCACTATGCAGAATCCGAAAAAGTCGCGATGACGATCGGCTTCTATTACATGGCGAATGCGGGCGGCCGCCTCGCGGGGACCGTTCTATCCGGTTTGGTTTACCAGTTTACAGGCATCGTTGGATGTCTTTGGATTTCAGCAGCCTTTGTCGGCGCCGCCGCGCTGATTTCAACCGAGTTGGCCCTCCCAAATCGGCGCCGGTCACTTACCACCAAATCTCAAAGCGGCTCTCTGACCGTTCTTCGCATTCTTCCGGTATAATTATTGAAGACATAAGCCTGGATACGCATTTCACAGCACAGTTACATCGATCACATTAAGTTAGGGATTATCAAACCATGAGTGAAGAAGCACCACCCGCCGGCGCCGCCAGGAGCGCCTTTGAAGAGATCGCAGGAAGCGCATCCGCAGCGTTGCAGAAAGGAAAAAAAGACGCTGAAGAAGTCGTGGCCAAAAATCTTCCCGGCCTGAAGCGCTCCCTGGCTAAGGGAACTTACAGTGCCTGTTACTACCTTGCCTTTGGCGTGACTTACACGTCGGAAATGGCGATGGAACTTTTTCCGGAAGATAGTCCGATCCGCTTCGGGTTTAGGGATGGTAGTCTGGCTGCTCGCGAGTCCCGCGCGCAGAAACGCCAAGCTAAGGCGTCGCAGTTGACTCCGCCTGAACAGAAAGTCGAAGAGAACCCCGAAAAGAAAGACTAACTTGGACGCCGGAAGATCGGCGGCTCTGAAAGAGACTAAATCGTGCCGTACCTTTTATTATTTGCTGCAGGCGTAATCGTCGGAAGAAGCTGGCCAAAGCTCAGAAATGCCCTGAAACCAATTGTCGCCGACGCCAACGAAAAGTTCGATAAACTGTACTCCCAAAACGCCAAGAAAGTAGCGCAGAGATTCGAGGATTTTGAAGATGGTTTGGCAGAGAAGAGTTACCGAACCGCACAAAACAAATTAAATCGATCTTCGAATGGCCGCGGGAAATAACGCGGGCGGGAAGTTAAAAATTTCCTACGTACGGCCAGGACGATTGGAGATTCGCAATGCCGACCTCCTTTCGTTTCCGGAACATACGGAATGCCAGAGGTTCATTTCCGGTCTCCTCCGGGTTCCCGAGATAGAATCCATCGAAGTTTCTACGTCGAAGGCGTTCGCCGAAATCGACTTTGACCGACGATGCGCTCCTGGCGAGTTTTTGAGACGCATTGGCTCTGAGCTCTTACACGACAGCTCGGATCAGGAAACGCCGGCATTTCTAAGACTGAGTATCGACCAAACGGGGCGAATTTATCTATACCGGCACGGAAAATTTGTGTCGAGCTGGAAGGTAGTAAGCTCGATACCAGGGCGGATCCGCGCCAGAAATTCTCGTCTCTTCAGAAAAAAGCACCTATGCCACGCCATCGAGCGGGAGCTAATGACGGTCTTAGGAATTGAACGCTTCAAAGTTAGCCCGACTTCATGTTCGGTGCTTGTGCATTTTGACGAGGATCTGATTAGCGATACGCAGATCTTGGAACTTCTCGAAGAAGCTCTTCAGAACGCCGAGGACCAGATCGCCGCTGAGCAGAACAAGCATGAGCTCCTGACTTGTAGCATCTCGGTGGTTTTGTCAGTCACCGCTCAGTTCCTCTTCCCAATTCTTATCGTCCCGGCTGCGCTTTTGTTCGTTTACTGTTCTATTCCCACTCTTATCGGTGCCCAGCGAACGATCTTTCGCGAACGCCGGCTAGGCGTAGATGTGCTTGACTCGATCGTCGTGGTTTTCTGCCTCATCAGCGGTGAAGTTTTTGCCGGTTCAGTGCTTGCCTGGTGCCTGAGTTTCGGACGAATGCTTTTGGAAAAGGCACAGGAAGATTCCCGAAGACGGTTAGTCAACGTATTTGGGAAGCAACCGCGCACGGCTCGCCTGCTGGTTGACGGGATTGAAGTGACGGTCTCGCTCGACAAGGTTAGGCCCGGACAAATCGTGGCGGTTCATACGGGAGAAGTGATCCCCGTGGACGGCATGGTTGCTAGCGGAGCGGCCATCGTCGACCAGCACGCCCTGACCGGGGAATCCGTCCCTATCGATAAAGAAGCGAATGAAAATGTTTACGCTTCAACCCTGGTCATTGCCGGAAGAATCTATGTTAAAGTCGAAAAGGCGGGCAAGGATACTACGTCCGCCAAGATAAGCACGATTCTCGAACAGACAGCCGCCTTTCGTTTGGAATCGCAGTCCAGGGGCGAAGAGTTAGCGGACAAAGCGGTTGTACCGACCCTGCTTCTGGCTTCGGCCGGTTTAGCCAGCGTTGGGCTACAAGGGGCAACCGCAATTATTAACTGCGACTTCGGGACCGGAATTCGAATGGCGGCGCCACTGGCGTTACTCAGCTCTCTGTCAGTGTGCGCGAATAGAGGAATCCTAGTTAAAGATGGTCGCGCATTGGAACAAATGCGTTCCATTGACACAATTCTGTTCGATAAGACTGGTACCCTCACCAAGGAGTGTCCGACGGCGGACAAAATTCACGTTTTTGGTGCGCTATCGCAGGAACAGGTTCTGACCTACGCGGCCGCGGCGGAACGCCATCTAAATCATCCAATTGCAACAGCAATTGTCGCTAAATTTCATAGTCTAAATCGACCGTTTCCGTCTACTGATCAATCCTCTTACAAAGTTGGTTATGGAATCTCGGTGGTCGTAGAAGAGAGCCAAATACTTGTCGGCAGCGATCGCTTCATGAAATCTGAAGCCTTAGAAATGCCGGCGGCAGCAGAGGAAATTCTCGCGTCAGCCCACCAAAAAGGTAATTCCGTTGTGTTTGTTGCCGTAAACCGTTCGCTGGTCGGAGCTATCGAGCTTGAACCGGCTCTCAGGACGGGCGTTGCTGATCTTATCACCGGCCTCCACAAACGAGGTGTTCGTCAACTAGTGATCATTTCCGGTGACCATCAAGCCCCAACGCGAAAATTGGCTGAGACTTTAGGCATCGACCGCTATTTCGCCGACGTGCTTCCGCAGGATAAGGCCCGATACGTTGAACTCCTCCAATCAGAAGGTAGGAAGGTCTGCTTCGTCGGAGACGGTATTAATGATTCCATTGCGTTAAGAAAGGCGAATGTCTCGGTATCCCTTCGCGGAGCAACCTCCGTTGCCATCGACACGGCGCAGGTCGTTTTCATGGAGGACAGTTTGACGAAGCTTTGTGAATTAATCGATGTCTCGCAAGGGCTTGAGCGGAACGTTAAGACGAGTTGGCAAATTATTCTGGGGCCTAACCTGTTGTGCATTGCCGGGGCCTTCTTTTTGGGATTCGGTGTGATGGCTTCGGTTCTGGCGAACAATGTTGCTGCGATTGGAGCCCTTATAAACGGACTCAGCCCGCTTAAAGCGCTCTCACCATCGCGTAAGCCTCCCAACAAAAAGCCACCGCAGCGCAAACTCCTACCGAGGCCGGTATTTATAATCCAAGGTGAGCCTGCAGGAATGAAAGGCGCCCCGAAATCCAGGGCAATTCCACGGCAAGCAATAGCCGCAGGCCCGAAGCAGAAAATCCGGGAGAACCTCACGACTGTCCGCCGTCTAAATAAGGCGCCCGAGTTCTTCCTATGGGGAGGCATCCTTGGATTGCTCCTGCCTGGGATACCGGGATGGCCGCTGCTGATTGTTGCCATTGCCTTGTACTCGCAAAGACACCCTTCTATTTCATGGATTGATCGACTGATCAAGAAACGGGTCCCATTCGTCCACGAAGAAGCTCTTAACTTTGTCGAGCTAATTGCACGAGACCTGAACAAACGCTATCCGGACGCTCGGGAACTCGATCCATAACCGGACCGTGATCGCATTCGATATGACCCTTCGATCTTTTTACTGAGAATCTCCGCTCGGCCCGGGTTGGAACAGTGGCCTGGCGCCAGATAATACGCGTAATCCGATACCAACGAGAACGATAGGTATGAAGACGTGGCCGTATTTCTTTAACCTCTGGCGAATTAGCGGGTGACTTGTGAGATAGTAAGCTAAAAAGCACCACAGCCCCGTCATAACGGCAAACACAGTCAAATAAAGCGGAAGCGCTGACAGCCGAACAGAAAATAGTGGAATGTAGACACTTAGGTTATCACCACCATTGGCGACAGTCAGAACGATCACCGTCCACACTTCATGATGGGAATTTTTCCAATTCAGCTGTTCCGGTCCCACAAACTCGCCGTTTTCCGCGGCACGATTCGCCTGGCGTTCCTTCCACAGCTCCCAAAATCTATTCAGACCTAAATACAGAGGCGCTAGGCCGAGTAACGCTAGCCAGCCCACAGGGATTACCAGCGCAAACAATGCCGCCAGAACGCTAGCAAGTACCAAGAATGACATCCCAATAAACTGACCAATAATGATCGAGCGGGTACTGAATTCTATGTCGACAAAAAGAGTAGCTAGGAGGAATAAGTCGTCCAAATTAGTTGAGGTAAAAGCCACTATCGCGAGCAGAATGTCTGGAAGGAGTTCACTCATTTTGCCAGAAGTCTTGCGAACCGGGAGTTTCTTTGGGAGGAACTAACTCGAATGTCGACTCTGTACTATCCTGAGCGCCACCCAACGTCAATCCTTAGCTAACTACAAAATTGAGTCGCGAGAGGCAACTAGCATAACCATTAACGATTAACAATTAACAATTATATGGTCGGCATATATAAAACTCACGCTTGCGTCCAGGACGTGCTTAGCCAGAATCGAGATGCGCACAAGCAACGTGATTCGAACCGGTTATGAAAACCACAAGGATTTGCATTAATGGATTCGGCCGAATGGGACGTCTAGCGTTCCGGGCTGGTTGGGATCGTTCGGATGTCGAGTTCGCTCAGATTAACGAGATTAAAGGAGGTCCTGCAGCAGCCGCGCATCTGTTGGAATTCGACTCGACCCAAGGTCGCTGGCGTCGACCGATTCAAGCACGCCGCGATTCTATTGTAGTCGAGGACCGACCAATCCGGTTCACGCAATATTCTTCACCGGGTGAGATCGAAACAGAAGGAATCGACCTGGTCTTGGAATGCACCGGGAGATTCCGCACTCGCGAAGCCCTAGAACCTTTCTTCCGAAACGGGGTGCCAAAGGTTGTGGTGGCTGCTCCAGTGAAAGAAAACGCGTTTAACGTTGTCGTCGGTGTAAATGATCATCTGTATCGACCCGAGCAACATCACCTTATAACGGCCGCGTCCTGCACCACAAATTGCTTGGCGCCAATTGTGAAAGTTATTCATGAAGGAATTGGAATACGGCACGGCGTAATCACAACCATGCACGACGCTACAAATACCCAGGTAGTGGTCGATAGCCCGCATTCCGACCTCCGAAGGGCGCGCACCGCCTCATTGTCCCTGATTCCGACCACGACCGGCTCCGCCATTGCCATTGGCCTTATTTATCCGGAATTACTCGGCAAGCTGAACGGATTGGCGGTGAGGGTCGGTCTCTTCAATGCATCACTCACGGACTGCGTTTTCGAGGTTGCTCGAGAGACCGAAGCAGCAGAGGTGAATCGCTTACTCAAGGAGGCTGCGGAAACGAGCCTCAAAGGTATCCTGGGATATGAAGAACGTCCGCTTGTTTCTATCGACTTCAAAGGCGATCCGCGTTCGGCCATCGTTGATGCCCCAAGCACCATGGTCGTTGACAGAACTCAGGTAAAGATTCTGGCGTGGTATGATAACGAATGGGGATACGCCAATCGGTTAATCGAGCTGGCAGCGAAAGTTGGCCTCATGGCTCCGATTCCCCAAGGCGAAGAATTAAAGGCAATTTCGACTCCAGCGGCTTAAACGAAAACGCGGCTATGGCAACCGAAGAAAGACTACTAATTATCGGAGGCAGTGATGCTGGGTTATCCGCGGCGGTGCGTGCGCGCGAGTTGGACCCGACTATCAACCCTTTGATGGTATTAGCGGACGAATACCCTAATTTCAGCATTTGTGGGATTCCGTTTTACCTCTCGCGCGAAGTCCCAGATTACTGGCATCTAGCACATCGAACTCGGGCCGAGATCGAGTCTTCAGGAATCAAGGTTCAGACTTCCACTAGAGCACTTTCAATTGATGCGACCCGCAAGACCTGCAGGTTACGCACGCCGAGCGGCGTTGATGAGGACGTTAAATTCGAGAAACTCATTGTTGCGACCGGTGCCAAGTCTATTATCCCGACGATAGACGGCATAGAATCGCCGGGCGTCTTCTTCCTCCGTTGGATGGATGAAGCCCGGACGATAGACGCTTATATCGAAAAGCACCGGGTCAAATCCGTTCTCTTGATCGGAGCTGGCTATATCAATCTGGAGCTAGCCGACGGCCTGACCAGGAGAAGACTCGACGTCACCTTAATCGAACGAAATTCAACCGTTCTAAAAACGGTCGATGTCGAATTAGGGCGCCTGGTGCAGCGCCAATTGGAAGATCACGGCGTAACTGTTTTTCCAGGACAGCGAGCCAAGAGCATCAGTCGCGAAGGCAATCGTCTTACGGTCACTTTAGAGAACGGGAAAACTATCTCGAGCGAGCTCGTCGTTGTCGCGACGGGCGCACGTCCTCAAACAGCGCTGGTCGAGAGCGCCGGGATTGCTTTGGGCGAAGGACACGCGATTCGCATAAACCAGCGTATGGAGACTAACATCGACGATGTTTATGCTGCCGGAGATTGTGCGGAGACTTTCCATCGGATTATCGGACGGTCCAGCTATCTCCCTCTCGGTTCCACTTCACATAAACAGGGGCGAATCGCTGGAGAAAACGCCATTGGCGGGACGCGAGAGTTCCTAGGAACGGTCGGTACCCAGGTCGTCAAGATCTTCGATCTAATAGCCGCTCGAACGGGACTCAAGGACGATGACGGACGTCTGTTTGGATTCGATCCCGTCACGTTTGAGGGTGAATATTGGGACCACAAGGTCTACTACCCGGGAGCAAAAAAGCTGGTTATCCGCCTAACTGGAGACCGAAGGACGGGTCGTCTGTTGGGAGTTCAGATGGTGGGCGAGCCGGAAACCCTAGTCGCGAAACGTATCGATACCGCCGCGGCAGCGCTTTTTGCACACAGTTCAGTCGATGAGCTTAATGACTTGGACCTAAGTTATTCTCCGCCGCTGAACAGCCCCTGGGATCCATTGCAGGCAAGCGCTCAGGCTTGGCAAAAACAGGTTGGATTTGCCCATACGGAAGTCTCGATTGCCAGAGAAAATGTTGCGACCTAAGTGAACTTAGCCGGTCTTCCTAATAAAAAGACGACTATGAGCGGAAGCCATTCAGATATCACAGACGACGTTCGAGAGCATTACTCGAAAGTAGCAAAAGGTGAGAGAGACTGCTGCGGCAGTGATACTTCATGCTGCAGTGTTTCGGAGCAGATCGGTTACTCAAAGGAAGACCTCGAGTCATTGCCAAAAGAAGCAGAAATGGGCTTGGGCTGCGGGAACCCGATATCGTTCGCTGGGCTCAAGCTTGGAGAAGTCGTACTCGATTTAGGCAGCGGCGGAGGGGTTGATTGCTTTCTAGCCTCGAAGATAGTCGGCGCCACCGGAAAAGTAATCGGCGTCGATATGACGCCTGAAATGACATCGAAAGCCAGGAAAAATGCCGTATCCGGAAATTACCAAAACGTGGAGTTCCGCCTGGGTGAGATCGAACATCTGCCGGCTGGCGACAGCACGGTTGACGCGGTCATCTCCAATTGCGTGATCAATCTTTCGCCTAGCAAGCTCCAAGTCTACAAGGAGGCACATCGAGTCTTGAAGCCCGGCGGCCGGCTAGCTGTGGCCGACATGATAGCCCTGCAACCGCTGCCCGACCATCTTAAGAATGACGTTGCCGCTTATACGGGCTGCCTCGCCGGTGCGGAGCTGGTCAATCGGCTCAAAGCCTGGCTGTCCGAGGCCGGGTATGAGCGCATTGAAATCAACGTCCGCCAAAAGAGCAGCGAATTCATTCAGAACGATGCCGCTGAGGGCAGACTCGATGATTATATTGCTTCGGCGGATGTGACTGCATTCAAAGCAGCTTCCTAGCCACAACAATCAGTCAGACAAGATGTGCCCGCGGACTGCGGGTAAAAAACGTTGTAGTGACCGCTCCTCGGACCACGAAAGAGGCTTAAACAGTGTTCATATGATGCCGGAAAGGAAAGGCAGCTAGAGCCTTGTCGTGGAGTTAAACCCGGCTACGCTTTGCAATCATGCGCAAAGGGATTTCTGCACATGTTAGTGCGGGTGGACAGCCAATAAAGTCTGATTTGGAAAAGTTGAAGAGCGAAGGAGTGACCACCGTCGTGAACCTTCGCCTGGAGGGAGAGGAAAGCTCACTCACCCCGACTATAATCCTCTTCTTCCGTTGTCTTATATGCTTTCGATGCAACATGCATCGGAAATCAGAGCCCAGATTAATCCGATTCGGGCGACTCGCTCGACGAACTTACGACCGGGCCAGCCGTCGCACGAAGGTGTGCAGACAACCCATTACTCAGTCGTGGACCAGTGGGGTAACGCGGTGGCGGTCACTTACACGATCAACAGTCTGTTTGGTGCGCGCTGCATTGCTGGTGATACCGGCTTCTTCTTAAACAATGAGATGGATGATTTTAGCTCTAAGCCTAAAGTACCAAACCAGTTCGGCCTGATTCAGGGAGAGCAAAACGCCATCGCGCCTGGCAAACGCCCGCTTAGCTCGATGAGCCCGACAATCGTACTGAAGGACGGCAAACCGTTCTTGGTTATTGGTAGTCCGGGAGGATCGAGAATCATTACAACGACGCTCGAGACCATCATTAATGTGCTGGACTACAATATGGACATACAGAGTGCAGTCGATTCGCCTCGTATCCACCATCAATGGCTGCCGGATACCGTGTATTATGAGTCGAACTCGCTTTCCAAGGATACTGAGGAAGCATTGCTGAGGAGAGGCTACACCTTAACGCCCCATGCGGCGTGGGGATCGGCACAAAGCATCGAGATTCCGTACCAAGACATTAAGACTAGCACACCAACAAAACCTGATAACGGAAGAGTCGGTTTCCTGCTTCGAAAGGGGATTCGATATGGCGGGTGGGACCATCGGGCTCCAGCCGGCTCGGCAAAAGGCGAATGACATCCCGCTGGGCCCTTCTATGCGATGGTCCCGGCTTCCTTGAAGCTGAAATATCCTGGCCGGTCATTCATGGGCTGGCCGATGATCACGTGATCCAGGAATTGGATTTGGAGAATCCGGGCTGCTTCGCAAATCCTACGGAGTTATGTGCAGTGCGCCGAAGAACTACCGGTACGTGAAGCGTTTTATCGAGGTAGCTTAACGCTTCTGCTGCACATAACTACGGCATCGAAACTAGAGCGTGGAGAGCCAGGACAGGATGTCGTTATTGCGTTGCCACGACGGTCTGCGGTTTGGCTTGTTTGGAAGCAGTTTTTCGCAAGAACGTAGTGTCTTGCGCTTCATTTCGAGATCAATCTCGACGTACCCGTGCGTGGTCTCGATGGAAGCATGACCCAACAACGAGCGTATCATATTGAGGTCGACATTAGACTGCAGCAAGTGCATCGCTGTGGTATGCCGAATAGTATGGGGCGACACCCTTCTAGTGAGCAGAGTCGGACAATCGTCTGTGGCCTCCGCTACTCGATGAGCGACAATGTAGCGCAGACCGAAGCGTGTGAGCCGGCTTCCTCCCGCGTTAACAAAGAGTGGCACGGAGTCAGTCAGTCGGACCGAGCGCACATCTAAATACTTTTTTACAGCATCGATGGTCTCTTTCCATAACGGGCATGTCCTTTCTTTGCGGCCCTAGATTCGATAAGAAGGGACAGGTCAACTATTAAAGCGTTCCTTCTTATCCCGTAGCCAAATCCATTCCTAGCCCGCACCGCTTCGTTTCATGGTCCAACCTCTGGCAAGGCTATCTCCGCCCTGGTATCCAGATCGATTCGAGATTGTCCGTGATCAAATTTGCCAGCTAATCATTCGTTCAGTTGAATAATTGACCTGTCTATTATTGATCTCTGCTTACTCATCGTTAAAGAATTCCACTCTCAGCATTTCGCAGAATTCTTCATACAGTCCTCGGTAGATCGACGACACAGCCGGCCTCGGCTGAGCCGATTTGTCAAAGTCCAAATCGACATAGTGATCACAGACCTCTCTAAGAGATGTCGTA
>Ga0307479_10005071_pt1 | contig 12081 bp, 9 predicted proteins | sample atmos_gasesECM4C_FD_203743 | JGI IMG/M metagenome (GOLD analysis project Ga0307479, IMG submission 203743) | Hardwood forest soil microbial communities from Morgan-Monroe State Forest, Indiana, United States - atmos_gasesECM4C_515 | ecosystem: Environmental > Terrestrial > Soil > Temperate... | reverse complement strand
CCGATGGCGATGCGCAACACACTGGGACGGGCACCTGACTTGAAAAGAAATTCTTCAGCACTCCTGCGCTTCACTTCGGGAATGATCAAATCGATGGATTTTTCGTCAGCGACGGAATCCAACCAGCCGGCGCGGCGAAGAAGTTCCAGGTAGTAGAACTTCTCATGCTCGGGAATCTCGCCGCGCTTGGGAACCGGAACGGCGTTCGTGAGCAGGAGGCTGCGGCCATCGCGGGCGTACCCGATGCGCTCAGGAATGTTTGCGCGCCACGCCAGCCAGGCGGCGTCAAAAGCATTCTGCATCAGCAGGGCCACATCAAATTTAGTCGCGCGCAATTCCGACGCGAGCCTCTCGCGGCCCAAAAAGCCCGCGTGACTCCCTTGCGGATCGTAGGGAATCAGCCGATCATAAATTTGCTGGTCCCGGTAAATATCCGCGACGTACAGGCGTGCGACGACCGAAATTTCCGCTTCGGGGAAACGCTTGCGCACAATTCGGAGCGCGGGAAGCGCCATGATGGCGTCACCCACCCAGTTGGTCGCGCGTATCAGGATTTTCATGCGGTGGACCCCGCCTTGGCTGCGCACGCTCGGTCGAGAATATTTGTAAAGTCAGCCTGCGAGCTGATGATGAGGTCGATCACCGAAATATAGACAGGAGTTTCTTCGAACCGCAGGCCATGCAGATTCTGTGCATCCTTTTCGGTGGTGACCAGGGCATTTGCGCCCGCCTGTTTGGATACTTGCCTGATCTCGGAGATATCCTGGGCCGTATAGCAGTGGTGATCGGCATAGATCGCGTGCCCGCAAAGCGGCAGACCCCAATTCCGAAGATCGTTCAGAAAAGCATTGGGGTTGCCAAGACCGCAGAAAGCAAAAAAGGGGCCACCGCCGATTTCCGCTGCCTGTTGCAGATGGATTTCACCACCAAGCCGCCGGAATCCGAGAATTCTTGTGGCTGCGGCAAAGACGGGAAATTGGGTGAGCCTGCCAACAGCTTCATTCATTCCGGGCATGGTCTCAGTCCGGGTGAAGACGACGACGTTCGCCCGGCTCATGGCAGAAACGGGCTCTCGAAGTGGGCCGGCGGGAAGCAAGGACTCGCCGTGCAGCGAGCGCGATGCGTCCATCAAGAGGATGTCGAGGTCGCGCGCGAGTTTTAGGTGCTGGAAGCCGTCGTCGAGAAGAAAAACATCGATGGGTTCGCGTGCTTCGAGGTGCTGGCCTTCCACGAAACGATTCTTTCCGACGCCAAAGGAAATTCGGCCCTGCAGCCGAAATTTCATCACTTCGATTTCGTCGCTGGTGCCGTTTGTGCCGCGATAGCCGCGGCTTAAAATGGCGACGCGCTTCCCATCAGCCAGGAATTTCTCGGCGATCCAAATCACCATGGGCGTCTTGCCAGTGCCACCGACGGTGAGATTGCCGACGCTGATGACGGCTCCTTTCAGCCGCTTCTGCTTCAGCCAGCCGCTCTTGTACAGCCAAGCGCGCAAGCGAACAAAGGCACCGTAAAGCACCGACAGAGGCAAGAGCAGAATTCGCAAAAGAGGCGGAGCATTCATCGTCCGGAGCCATCCAGGCGCAGGGCAATCTCTGCCATTGCTCGATCCGTCGCGCCGCGCGAGTCCTCAATCAATCTCCGCGCCGTTTCGCCCATCCTCTTCATCCGGTCAGGATCGCGGAACAATTCGATCCAGGCTACGCCCACATCTTCGGGGCTTTCCACTTGTAATGCGGCTCCCGCAGAAACGAAGCGTGAAGCGATCTCCGCAAAATTCTCCATTGAAGGCCCAAATATGGGGATTTTTCCGAAGGCCGCAGGCTCCAGAATATTGTGGCCGCCGGAAGGAACGAGCGAGCCTCCGACAAAGGCGCCGTCGGCCAAACGATAAATCGAAGCGAGCTCGCCGATGCTGTCCAGCAGGAGGACGGTGACATTGTCGGGTATCGTGGAGTTGCCTCCCGGCGGCGAGGCCGACGATTGCGCTGGCCCCGGTATCGGCAATTGCGACCGCCGAATGAACTTGCGGTGCGATTCGTCGATGAACTCCGCGGCCTCGTCGAAACACTCCGGCTTCCGAGGTGCAAGAACGAGGAGCGCTTTCGGATATTCGCCTTGCAACGTGCCGAAGGCAATCAGTGCGTGCGGCTCTTCCGTTGCAACCACGCTGCCGGCGACGATAATCGGCGAGCGGCCGCTGCGCTTGACCTCCGCCTCCAGCCACGTCGAAAGCGGCGTGGGACCGGGAAGATCGAGGTCATATTTCAAATTCCCGCTGACGTGGACCCGGTCTGCCGGCGCACCCATGGCCCGAATCCGCTCGGCGTCCTTCTCATTCTGCATGAGGAAAGCGCTGGCATTAGAAAGAGCTTTCTTCAAGAAAGGACGCAGAAAAAAGCCAAAGAATCCCAGATAGCTTTGGTAGCGGGCGAACGAGCGGTCCGATATGCGCCCGCTAACAAACACCACCGGAATCTTGCGACGTCCGGCCTCGCGAAGGAAATTCGGCCAGATTTCCGTCTCGAGTACGAGAACAAGCGATGGCCGCACGGCGTCAAGCGCGCGATCGACACAAAAGTTCCAGTCCAACGGAAAATAGATAACTGCGTCGGCGAAATCCATGCGCTCACGCGCCAGCGCCTGACCTGTGATGGTGGTGGTGGAAATAATGAGAGGTCGATTCGGGTAGGTCTGCTTCAAACGCCGGGCGAGAGTAATACCGGAAAGCACTTCGCCGACACTTACCGCGTGAATCCAGATCGCCCCGAGGCGATCGGTCGGCAAGGCAGCAAGCGAAGGAAATGCAAATCCAAGGCGCTGCCAGAGATTGGACAGGTATTTCCCGTGCCGAAGGCCCTGCACGAGCCAGTAAGGTACAAGCAAAAGGGCCGCCAGGCCCATGAGAAAGCTATAAATGAAATACACTAAGCGTGGCTCCGGTCTGTCCGCGCCCATCCGTGACAAGCGGCGCGGTGCAGGGCAACCCTGCGTATCCCCCAGGAATCGAAGGCGTCAAGATGAGAAAAGTCTATTATAACCCGGTGCGAAAACTAACACTCATGCTTCCCTTGCTTGCTTCTACCCTGCTCGCGGTACAGACGGGAACCTCCCAGCAGCCGTCTTCGCTGAAGACCGCTTCGCTGGAATCGCACGAGGGCCTGACCATCACGGCGCGACCGTGGACCGACCCGGCGTTGTACAAGGAAAAGTTCCATAAGAAATCGCCCTTTGACGCGGGCATTGTCGCTCTGCAAGTGGCCTTTCGAAACGACTCGGACGATAGCATGAAGATCAACCTGGAACGAATCCGCTTGAACATTGCGATCTCAGAGGAAGAGAAGCAGGCTCTGGAGCCTCTGTCATCGGAACAAGCGGCCGATGTCATCACTCATCCCGGAGCCAAGAATGTGACCACCAGGAAGCTCCCCATTCCCCTCGGTGGGCCCAAAATCGGGCGGGACAAAAAATGGATGGAAGTGGAGCAGGAGATTCGAAATGCGGGAGTGCAGGCCAGCGTCATCGCACCCCATACCACCGCCCAGGGACTGATTTATTTCGATCTGCGAAGCCAGTTCGAGCTCTTGAGCAACGCCCATTTATACGTGCCCGAAGTGATTGCCATTGAAAAGAACCGCGGCCTGCTGTATTTCGAGATTGATCTCGGACGTGGTGGAGACCGCTGAATCCTTCCCACCGCGTCGATTGCGGAATGCCATTCGCGTCATTCACAAGATGGCAAATCGAGCATGTTTGCGCGCATCGCCACGGTCGGCTACCATGACGTGTGCACACTTTTTCCCAACACCGCGGACAAATGCTGACTCTCCTCGACGAACTGAACCCGCAACAACGGCTCGCGGTTGAAACGGTCGAAGGCCCGGTGCTGATCCTGGCAGGCGCGGGAACGGGCAAGACGCGCGCGCTCACCTTCCGCATGGCAAACCTGATCGCGAATGGGGTGCCGGCTGAAGCCATCCTCGCGGTTACCTTTACCAACAAGGCCGCGGAAGAGATGCGCAATCGCGTGTCCGACCTTTTGTTGCGCGCGGGAGTCCCGCCGGCGCAGCCCTGGCTGTCTACGTTTCATTCGCTGTGCGCGCGGCTGCTGCGGCGCGAAGCGACGGCAGCCGGTCTGCCACGGGATTTCGCCATCTACGATGACGACGATCAAATCACAGCGGTGAAGCTGGCGATGACCAAGCTGCAGATTGAAGACGACAGTCTGATTCCGCGAAATGTCCTGAGCCGGATCAGTTACGCGAAGAATCATGGCCAGACTCCGGAACAGGTTCGCGCGGAAGCTTTTGACCAAGACGGGCGGCGAACGGCGGATATTTTCACGGGGTACGAGAAACTGCTGGAAGCCAGCAAGGCGCTGGATTTCGACGACCTTCTACTACGTTCGGCGCGCCTGTTGCGAGAGTCCGCGGTGACACGCGAAAAGTGGCAGACGCGCTTCCAATATATTCACGTGGATGAATACCAGGATACCAATCGCGTTCAGTATGAATTGATGCGGCTGCTCACCGGGCCAAAACAAAACGTTTGCGTCGTCGGCGACGAGGACCAGTCGATCTACCGCTGGCGTGGAGCAGATGTTTCGATTCTCTTGAGTTTTTCACGCGATTTCCCCGCGGCGCGAGTCGTCAAGCTGGAGCGCAATTACCGCTCCACGCAAAAGATTCTCGATGCCGCAGGCGCGGTGGTAGCAAATAATCCGGAGCGACTCGGCAAGTCCTTGAGCGCCGAGAAAGGAGGCGGAATAAATCTCAAGTACTTCGAAGCACGGGATGCCCAAGCGGAAGCGGAATATGTTGCGGGCGAGCTCGATCGCATTCTAAACGACGATTCGGACCAGACCTGCGCGGTCGAATACCGCACCAATTTTCAATCGCGAGCTTTCGAAGAAGTTTTTCGCCGGCGCGGCCTGCGTTACAAGCTTGTTGGCGGATTCAGCTTTTATAACCGCGCTGAAGTAAAGGATGCGCTGGCTTATGTGCGCCTGGCCATGCATCCGGAAGATGACATTTCCCTACTGCGAGTATTAAATGTGCCCCCGCGCGGTATTGGGAAAACGACGGTCGATGCGCTCCGGGAGGCGGCGCGCGCTGACGAGACGCCATTGTGGAACGCCATTGAAAAGTTTGTTTCCGGTGCATCGGCTGGGCGGGCCGTCACGCCGTTGCGTACATTTCAGGAAATTGTTCGCAAACTGCAGGAAGCGCTCTCCACCAAGGAACCGGCGGAGTTTTTGCGCACGGTTCTTGAGGAATCCAGCTACATGGACATGCTCAAGGACCGCAATACTCCGGAAGATGTCGCGCGGCTCGAAAATCTCGAAGAACTCACCCGCGCGGTCGCCGAGAGCATTGAGGCCGGCGAGACGTTCACGGACTTCCTCGATGCCGCCGCCCTTGTAAGCGATGCCGATCAATACGAAGGGAAGCCTGGAGTGACTTTGATCACGTTGCACAGCACAAAAGGACTGGAGTTCGATCACGTTTTCCTGACCGGGATGGAAGAAGGCATCTGTCCGCACAGCCGCTCCATCGCCGAAGAAAAGGGCATCGAAGAGGAGCGCCGACTCGTTTACGTCGGCATGACGCGCGCCCGCCAGTCACTTACGTTGACGCGCGCGGTATACCGGCGCATTTTCGGCAACGAGCAACAATTGCGCGCTTCCCTGCCATCGCGTTTTCTCACGGAGATCCCCAGTGAGCTTGTGGACACCGTTCGCGGCTCGATGGCGGAGATCGGGGAGACGCGCCGCTACGAACCCGACGCGGAATACTCCTATTCACCGGAGGAATTTCTCCGCCGTGTACGGGGCACACAAAAACCGGCGGCTTCCGCTCCGCGCCCTCGTTCCGCCCCAAGTTCCTTCGGCCGACCTGCCATTAAACGCGGCGCCGATGCGAATCCTATGCTTGGGCGAAAGGTGCGGCACCCCAGCTTCGGCGTGGGAACGATCGTGGGCGTCGAAGGCGACGATGAAGACCGGCGCGTTTCTGTGAGTTTTCCAGGCCGCGGCACGAAGAAATTTATCGAGCGGTACGCGCAACTCGAGCAGGCCTAAGCCGACGCGCTGGCAGGTTGCGTGAAGGGGCTTCTCGGGGTACATTGAGGCACGTTCATTCCTCAAACCGTACTGGGTAATTTCGGGCTTCCCGTTTGCCCGGATGCGATCGGAGAGCATGGGTGGGATCAGAACTCTTCCGCTGCAAGAGTATCGACCAACTCTTGTCGGATTCAGAAAACGCTGAAGTCCGGCTAAAAAAATCCCTCGGGTGGCTCAGCCTGACGTCGCTGGGAATCGGCGCAGTCATCGGTTCGGGAATCTTCACCATTGTCGGCACGGCGATTGCGGGACAAAAATTTCAAGCCTCCTCGATTCTGAACGCCCCGCTTCTTGAATACCTGATTCATCATTCTGCTTCGTTTGGACGTCCGGGCGCGGGACCAGCGATCGCACTCTCATTCATTCTGGTGGCGATCGCCTGCGGATTCGCATCGGTGTGCTACGCCGAGCTCGCCGCCATGATTCCGATCGCCGGCAGCGCCTACACCTACACCTACGCCACGATGGGAGAACTCATCGCCTGGATTATCGGTTGGGACTTAATACTTGAGTACGCCGTAAGCAACATGGCCGTCAGCGTCGGGTTTTCTCAGCATACCGTGAATTTATTGGATTGGTTCGGCGTGCATCCGAATCCCCGCTGGATTTCTCCCGCCTACCTTCCAGGCGGAATGAACGATCTGGAGGGAAACATGCTCTATGGCGCGGGCTGGCATTTTGGTTTTAACTGGCCCGCTTTCATCATCGTGATGCTGCTGACTGTGCTTCTAGTGCGCGGCATCAAAGAGTCGGCGCGCACCAACAACATCATGGTGTTCTTGAAGATTGTCGCCATCATGGTCTTTGTGACGTTTGCGGCAAAACTCATTCATCCTGCGAACTATCATCCCTTTGCGCCAAACGGGTGGCCCGGCATTCTGACGGGCGGATCGATCGTTTTCTTTACCTACATTGGATTCGATTCCGTCTCGACTGCTGCTGAGGAATGTAAAAACCCGCAACGTGACCTGCCCATAGGAATCCTAGCGACACTGATCATCTGTACGCTGCTCTACATTGCCGTGGTGGTGGTGCTCACCGGCCTGGTGCGGTGGGATACACTGATGGACGATGCCGCCCCCGTCGTCAACACACTGAAAAAACTACATTTCACGGGAGTCCGCCTGGTCGTCTTGATCGGCGCGCTGATGGGAATGATTTCTTCCCTGCTGGTCTTTCAATTGGGCCAAGCGCGAGTGTGGTTTGCGATGTCGCGGGACGGGTTGTTTCCCAAGATTTTCAGCCGCGTACACCCGCGCTTTCAAACTCCGGATTTTTCCACCTGGATGGCGGGATTCGTTGTTGGCATTCCCGCCGGACTGCTTGACATAGGAACTCTCGCTGATCTTTCGAATATCGGCACACTGTTCGCGTTCGCTCTGGTAGCGGGAGGCGTGCTCATCCTGCGCTATCGCGAACCGGATCGCCCGCGCGCGTTCCGCGCTCCGGGCGGTCCACTGGCGCCGGCTCTCACAATTATTACGTGTGTCCTGCTGATGGCGGGCCTCCCGATCATGAACTGGATCCGTTTCTTTGTCTGGATGATCATTGGGCTGGTGCTCTACTATTCTTACGGCCGGAAGCACAGCACGCTGAGGGCAGCGAATCGCGCATAAGAGGAATCGCAGAATGCAGGGATCGTCTTTTCACTATTGGTGCAGGCGAGCAGGAGTCGCGTTTACTTTCCTGATGCTCTGCTGCCTTTTTCCCCAGGACTCAAGAGCATGGGGAAAAAACGGCCATCGTCTGGTCGTCAATAAAGCTATCGACACGCTGCCGCAGGACATCCGGCCGTTTTTCGAGACCAACCTTGGGCTGCTCTCGCAACACGTGACCGACCCCCTTGATGCCATCGCGAAGACTCCCGCCGAGCGACACAATCACTACATTCTCCTGGACAAGTACGGACGTTTCCCGTTCGAGGCGCTGCCGCGTGATTACAAGGCCGCAGTCACTAAATATGGCAAGACCAAATTGGAGGCGAACGGCCTCCTTCCCTGGCAGATCGGTGTTTACAGTGCGAAATTGACGGAAGCCCTAAAAACCGGCAGGTGGGACGAAGCGAGATTGGACGCCGCCATTCTTGCCAACTACGTTGCAGAAGCTCACGATCCGTTTAACACGAGTGATAACTCCGATGGCCGCCTCAGCGGCCAACCCGGAGTCAACGAACGCTTCGGGACCACGCTGATCGACCGCTACTCATCGTTCTTCCCCATGCGGCCGAACGACGCCGTTTTGATCAGCGACCCGACGGATCATGCTTTCGAGGCCTGCCTTAGCTCGCATAGCTGGCTGGAGACGATTCTGCTAGCTGATCGAAACGCCCTCCACGGTGAGAGTTCGTTCACCGACGAATATTACGACCGCTTCTACAATCAGGCTGCGGCCATCCTGATCCGGCAACTTTCAGACGCGGCCACGGATGTTGGCTCATTCTGGCTCACAGCGTGGAGAAACGCTGGCAGCCCGCCATTGCCGCATTAACCGTTCGCGGATGACGTCGCCCTTGCTCTCTCAACGAATTGTTTCTCTCCCTAAAGCCGAGCTGCACCTTCATCTGGAGGGTTCCATCCAGCCCGCTACAGTCTGCGAGTTGGCGGCTAACCACGGAGTCACTCTAACCGAGGAGGAAGTACGCCGGCGCTACGCCTACCGCGATTTTCTGGAATTCATCGAAGCGTTCAAATGGGTAACCTCGTTCTTGCGCGACCCTCGGGACTACGCGCTGATTGCCCGCGATCTTGGCGAACATTTGCTCACTCAATCCGTGGTGTATGCCGAAGTGACGCTCTCTGTCGGGGTTATGCTCCTCAGAAAACAGAGTCCACAGGCGAATTTCGAAGCACTCCTTCGCGCAACCGAGCCTTTCGAAAGCCGCGGGCTCCGTTTCAATTGGGTGTTCGACGCCGTTCGGCAATTTGGCGCGGAAGCCGCCATGGGGGTCCTGTACTCCGCCAGGAAGTGCGCTTCGACGGCGATCGTCGCTTTTGGCCTTGGCGGCGATGAACTCAGCGTTCCCACGGCCGAGTTTCGTGCTGTTTATGAAAAAACAGCCGAGGTCGGCTTACACCGATTAGTGCACGCAGGTGAGATCGGCGGGCCTGAAAAGATTCGAGAAGCGATCGAGTTGCTAGGTGCAGAACGGATTGGACATGGTATTGCAGCGATCCACGATCAATCATTGATGGATCTTCTCGTGGAGAGAAAGATTCCGTTAGAGGTTTGCCCGGGTAGCAATATCCGAACTGGCGCGCTTGCCCGGCAACTTCAATGCACGCAGGCACAAATCGAGGAACATCCCCTGCCGACGCTCCTGCGCCACGGGATACCGATCGTACTATCCACCGACGATCCTGCCATGTTCCAGACCACGCTACTCGGTGAATATGCCAACGCCGCGCGAATGGGGTTGCGGGAAGACGAGTTATTGCAAATCGTGGAGATGGGATTTAAACACTCGTTTCAGCACAATCGCGGCGAGCGTCCCGCACGAACCGATTCGAGGGAATGATATACTGAGTTCATGAAAGCACACGTCTGGGTCATGCCCAAGCGCACAGTACTTGATCCCCAAGGACAAACGATTCATCACGCCCTCGCCGGGCTCGGCTTCGCGGCCGTGAAGGATGTCCGCCAAGGAAAATTCTTCGTTTTGAATCTGGAAGGCTGGAGCCACGATGAAGCGCAAAAACAACTCGAGCGCATCTCGAAAGATGTGCTTACGAATCCGGTCATCGAAGAATACCGCTTCGAGATTGTCGACTGAACAGGCTCCCCGATGACTAAAATGCGCAAACTCGTTGGAAATCCAATCATGCTCTTTGCCGGCTTTTCATTGCTTGGCGTTTTCATGATGCTGGCCCCCGCCGGATGCAAGAAAAGCTCGCACACTTCCGACCCTCGCTTGCAGCAGATCGATGAAATGCTGGATGCCCAGCTGCCCGCGGGCACGCCGAAATCGCGTGTCCTGTTTTACCTCAGTTCGCAGGGCTTCCCGGTGGAAAACACGAATGATCCCCACCTCGTCGCTGCCACGATTCACCATGTCGATACAGAAACGCTGAAGCCGGTGACGGCGCGTGTAACTTTTCAATTTGATGCCGAGGACAAGCTGAAATCGTACGAACTCACTCCACAGTAAGTCCGGCTCTGCAACCGTAATCTATTTCGCGACATGGCCGGGAATTCGTCATTGCAATTCGCTCGCTGTGTTACGCTGCTAGAAACTGCTACAGGAGAGGCCGCAAATGTGCGGAATTGTCGGTTATATCGGGCCAAAAAAAGTTGTGCCCGTCATCATCGAAGGGCTGCGAAAGCTTGAGTACCGCGGCTACGATTCCGCGGGCATCGCCGTCGTGGATCAGAACGGCAAACTGGAAGTCCGCCGCGCACCCGGAAAACTTCGCAACCTGGAAGAAATCATCACCAAATCGCCGCTCGACGGCACTTACGGCATCGGCCATACGCGCTGGGCCACCCATGGCCGGCCGACGGAGGAAAACGCTCATCCGCATCGCGACTGCACCGGCCAAATCGTCGTCGTGCATAACGGAATCGTCGAGAACTATCTGGAGCTCAAGGAACAATTGCAGAAGGAAGGTCATAAGTTCGCGACGGAAACGGACACTGAGATCGTCGCGCATCTTGTGGAGAAGAATTCCCAGGGTGGTGCTCCGCTCGAGGAAGCAGTCCGGCGCTCGCTGAAGGAATTGCGCGGCATCTACGCGCTGGTGTTCCTCTCTGCCAAAGACCCGCAGAAGATTGTTGCTGCCCGCCTGGGCCCTCCGTCGGTGATCGGCCTCGGCGAGGGAGAGTATTTCGTCGCCAGCGACATCCCCGCACTGCTCCAGCATACGCGCGAGATTTTTTTCCTTGCCGATGGGGACATCGCCGTTCTGACCGCAAAAGGTGTGCGCGTGATGGATCATGACGGCCGTCCCGTGGAGCGTCCCGCGCACCATGTCGCCTGGGACCCCATCATGGCGGAAAAGGGCGGCTACAAGCACTTCATGCAGAAAGAAATCTTTGAGCAGCCCCGCGCCGTCCGCGATACGCTCCTCGGCCGCATCTCTCAGGACACCGGCAGAGTCTTCCTCGATGAGATGAAAATCACGGAAAAACAATTTCGAGAGTTTCAAAATGTGCGCATCGTCGCCTGCGGCACGAGTTGGCACGCCGCGCTGGCCGCAAAATTCATGATCGAGCGCCTCGCGCGTCTTCCAGTCGAAGTCGACTATGGAAGTGAATTCCGCTACCGCGACCCCATTCTGGATTCCAATACGCTTACCGTTTGCATCAGCCAATCCGGCGAAACCGCTGACACGCTAGCTGCTCAGCGCGAAGCAAAGCTCAAGGGCTCGCCCACCGTCGCGATCTGCAACGTGATAGGTTCCATGATTACGCGCGAAGCAAGCGGCACGATTCCCACGCACGCCGGACCAGAGATTGGCGTGGCCTCCACCAAGGCTTTTACCGCGCAATTGACCGCGCTTCTCCTGCTCGCTTCCTACCTCGGACAGCTTCGCGGCAAGATGAGTGAAGAAGCCGCCAGAACTCTGATGCTGGAGTTTACGCGCATCCCCCACAAGATGGAGATGGTCCTGCAGGCGGATGAATCCGGCTTCTACGAAAACCTGGCACGGCAATTCTTCCGTTACACCGATTTTCTTTACCTCGGCAGAGGCATCCACTACCCCATCGCTCTCGAAGGCGCTTTGAAGCTCAAGGAAATCTCCTACATTCATGCGGAGGGTTATCCCGCCGGCGAGATGAAGCATGGCCCGAATGCCCTCATCGACGAGAACCTGCCAGTCGTCGTACTTGCGACTCGCGACGAATCCGATCCCGAAGCAATGACACGCTATGAAAAGAGCGTGTCGAACATCAAGGAAGTGAAAGCGCGCGACGGCATCGTGATCGCCATCGTCACCACAAAGGATCACCTAGCTCGCGAAGCT
>Ga0307479_10005070_pt1 | contig 12083 bp, 18 predicted proteins | sample atmos_gasesECM4C_FD_203743 | JGI IMG/M metagenome (GOLD analysis project Ga0307479, IMG submission 203743) | Hardwood forest soil microbial communities from Morgan-Monroe State Forest, Indiana, United States - atmos_gasesECM4C_515 | ecosystem: Environmental > Terrestrial > Soil > Temperate... | reverse complement strand
TACCTTTCTGTCTTTTTGCTGCGAGACACTTCCACGCTGGCCCCGAGAATTTCCGCGGGTTCTCTGGGCGAAAACGTGATGCACCGAATACAAACGAAGGCTTGGCCTAGGATGGATATGGCGGATTATGCGCGTTAGCCTGCGTAGTAAAGCCTAGACTTTGTAAGGCCGCGTGTCTGTGCTGTTGTATACAGTTTGGCGTTTATTTTGGCGAAATGAATGAAGACGGCGCGAACCGCCGCGTCTCGATGGAAAACGTCCGGGGATTCTTACTCGCTTACGTTCCACACGTTCAAGAACGTCGCGTCACTGGCGGTCGCAACTTTACGTCCAGCTTTCCGAGTTGCCCGATTCAGCGCGGAACGAACCTTCTCTCTTGATTCCACCAATCCAGCCAATGGGACCTTGAGTGCCGTGGCGTCATTGAGACGACTGAGATCCTTAAGAATCGTGGTCACAATCTCTTTGTGCTTTCCGTTACGACCCTGCGGTACGTCCGATTGGATCATGGTTTTTGAAGGGTGTTGCCAAGGATCGAGCCCGGCCGCGCGCCATGAACTTCTGGCCCCTAAACGTTAACCAAACGTGGCGCTATCGTAGCACTTAGTCACGGACCGTGACTACGCGTTCCCCTACGCAAACAATGCCAGTTCACGCGATGAGAGCCGCAGTTAAACTGGCAAAAGATCTGACCCGTATCACTGCCAGCCTGATAGCCTTCCAGTGTGCAAGGGAGTTCCGATGCGTAGAACGAAGACACATTTCGAGCAAATTCCGCTAGAGATAGTTCAAAAGATCGTCAAAGAACAACTTGAGCGGGAGAACGACGGCGATGATGAAATCGACGAAGAAACGTTGGCCAACGGCTTTGGTCGGGCGGGAGAGCCCTCCTCGGCAGATATCGGCAAATTTCCTGACTAGGAGTAAGAATAAGCTATGAATCGAAGCAAGACCAAGATCAAGAGCGTCGACGAGAAAAAAGGTGCATTCAACGCCCAAGCTTTTCTCGATTCGGCCGGCCTGGCGAGAACGGTTCGACGGTTTAAGAGGGCAGAGAATATCTTCACTCAAGGTAGCCCCGCCGAGACTGTCATGTATATACAAGCAGGCGGTGTAAAGATTACCGCACTTAGTGGAGCTGGCAAAGAGGCCATCATCGCCATCTTGGGGCCTGGGGACTTCTTTGGTGAGGGGTGCCTGGCGGCTCAGTCGGTTCGCATGGGGAATGCTACGTCGATTACACCGAGCACTGTGCTGGTGATTGACAAGAATCAAATGCTAAAGGTGCTTCACGAACAGCATGAGTTATCCGACCTCTTCATCAATTTCGTGCTGACACGCAATATCCGGATTGAGGAAGACTTGGTCGATCAGCTGTTCAACTCGACCGAGAAGAGGCTCGCGCGCACTCTTCTGTTGTTGGCCCGATACGGTAAGGAGGAGCAGCCTCACCGAGTACTCCCCAAAGTATCGCAGGAGACTCTAGCGGAGATGATTGGCACCACGCGCACTAGGGTCAATTTGTTCATGAACAAATTCAGAAAGCTGGGTTTCATCAAGTACAACGGCGGAATTCAGATCGATGCCTCTCTCTTGAGTGTCGTGCTGCACGACTGATTCAACCCCTGCGTCATTAGTTGTCTGAATTCCTCACTTTCCGGTGGTGTTCCTTCAAATTGAGCGAGGTTTCGGGCGGGCTCCTGCCATCTCAGCCAAGGCCAGCCCGAGCCACTCTTGGTTGCTTGCCCTTCATCGCGTACAAAGCTGAGTCCGCTGCATAAAGAAGCGTCCCCACAGTGTCAGCGTCCTTCGGACAACAGGCAACTCCGACGCTAACGGAAAGGGTTGGTTCTTCGGCGTCCTTCGCAAGAAGATCGCAAATGCGCCTTCCTACCAATGCGGCGGCGGCAGCACCGGTCTCCGGCAAGACCAGTGCAAACTCGTCCCCACCTTGCCGCGCGGCGGTATCTATGGACCGGCAGCAGTCTGCCAGGACGTGCGCCAGCCTGCAGAGCGCCCGGTCTCCTGCTTGATGACCATATCGGTCGTTGATCTCTTTCAATCCATTGAGGTCCAACAGCAAAAGTGAAAATTCACGCTCGGTGCGCTGGGATCGGAAGATCTCAGCTTGTAACACCTCGAAAAGACGGCGATGATTGGCCAAGCCTGTCAGCGAATCGCTCAATGCCTGGCGGCGTAAATGATCTTCAAGCGCACGCTGTTCTGTGATGTCGACAACGATGATCTCGTAGCCCACAAACTCCCCACGGTCGTCATAAACGCCGCGACCGCTTAGCCCGACTTTCAGAATCGTGGCGTTTTTCCGCTTCCACTCTAATTCAATAGGTCCGACACGCATCGTTTCGTCAGACCGGCCAACCAATGCCATTCCCGGACCAAGATTGAGGACGATCTCGAACGCATCGTTCGCAGCCAAGAGTTCCTCTTTGGTTGCGTAGCCCAGCATTGTTACTAGTGCCTGATTGACGTCGAGAAATTTTCCTTCCGCATCGCACTGGCAAATTCCGTACGCAGGATTGTCCACCAGCGCGCGATATAGCGATTGCGAGTGCCGCAGGGCCTTGCCAGCCTCTTCCAGTTCCGCACGTAGCCTCTTTTCGTTCAGAGCTCGGCGAACCGCCATAGGCAATTGCGCGATATGCTCTCGTTCAGCGTAATCGAACGCGCCATGAGTGGTGAGTTCCGCGATGGATTCACTTCCGATCGCCGCGGTCACGAAGACGAGGGGGATCTCCCGCAGAGCCTGATCAAGGAGTTGCAACGTCTTCAACCCCTTCCAACTCGGGCTGGGATACTCGGCCACGACGACATCATAAGATTGGACGCGGAGCTGCTCCGCGCACTGCGCCAAGTTCAAGACGACGTCGGCGCTGACGGTGAATTGTGCTTTCTTGAGCTCTTCCACGCAGCAGTCTACCGCGTCTGCATCGCGGTGGATGAAAAGTACTCTGAGGGATCGGCGCCTGTGAGAAGCGGGGCTCTCTAGGCGGACATTCCTCGGATCACATTCCACTGCGTTCTGGCCCGGCCTTGAAATGGAAGCCATAGCGCGGAACCATCGAAGCCGTCCATGAGGATATGGATTTGCGGCCAGGATGGACCCCTCCACGCGGCCAATCATAAGGCGGTAAGAAGACCGAGTCTGTCTCTTTTGGGACACTCACGATGTCAGTGCCTTCGGGAGCTACCAAAGGCAGTTTGCATGGGTATTTGACTGCAAACAGACCCCGCGATGTCCTTTGTGGGAGCGCTCTCTCCATGCCGCGCTCCCTCAGCCGACGCCGGCACTTCCCTTCCCGCAGCGTACCTTCCTGGCTAACGACCGTTGTGATCGTGATCTGGATGGCTGTGGCGCCAATTCCAATAGGCCTTTTGCGTCTTTCTGTTAGTTTCAGCAATGGGACGGTACGCTTTGTGATTCGACTCTAGATACCCGCGATAGACGCGGTCTTCGTTGTCATCCCAATTGTGGTAGTCCTTGTGGTCACGATCGTAGACCCTGTTGTGGTCCTTATCGTCCCGATGGTTGTCTTCTTGACGTCCGTTGTCTTGCGGCCTAGTCGCAGCACTCATTGCCGATGGTGCAGCGAGGGCAGCAGTAAGGAAAAAGGAACTTAGAAAATATTGATAACCACGATGCATGTCGTCTTCCTCCGGGTCGAGAATTCTCTCTCGGATTCGTCGGCCCAAAGGATTATGCGGAAATGGTTCCGGAAGTGATGTCGCATACCGGACAGTTGTACCAACTATTTAGGCTTTTCGGCATGATCCGCCTTGACTCGCGGAGCTCTGGAACGGCGTCAACACCCTGACCTTAATTCATCTCCGGCATAGTTCGTTTTTCGACGGGTGTCCAAAACGTGACAGATTCCGGTTTGCGTGGTTGTTAGCATCCCCTTCGATATCCCCTTCAACATCCCCTTCGCTTTGGAGCTTCGAGGTCGACTCGACAATGCTGTTTCGGCATTGTCGGCGATGATGACGAAAAATCCAGCTAAGGAGTTTTCATATGAAGAAAGTTATGTTGTTGGTTATCGGTCTGTTAAATGTGGGCAGACTATGCTGGGCCCAGGCGACAGCGCCATCACTGGGCACGGCGGCAACCTTCGCAGTTCTGGGTAGCTCGAATGTAACCTGTACAGCCCCCGGCGTGATCAGCGGAGACGTAGGCGTCTCCCCAGGCCTTTTCACAAATACTACCGGCTGCACGATGGCGGGAACGGTTCACCAAGGCGACGTGGCCGCCAGTAACGCTCTGGCTGCCCTCAACACCGCGTATCAGAATGCGCTTGTCGCGAACAGCAGTTGCACCCTTCCCCTCCTGCCCGCTGCCCCGTCCGCGTCATTCACACTCACACCAGGTGTGTATTGCAACATGGGAGCTGCGGGGCTAACGTTCAACAACGTTACCTTGACACGCAACGCCGGTGGCAATGCCAATGCGGTCTGGGTTTTCAAAATTGACGCAGGCCTCACCGGCACTGGACTCCAAGTGGTCATGGCCGGCGGGGGACAGCCATGTAACGTGTATTGGCTCGTCGGCGCCGATAGCACATTAACCACTTCGACGGTTCAGGGAAACATTCTCGCAGGTGGCCCGACCGGGAGCTTCACTAGTACCGACGGAACCTTAATCGGACGCGTCTTGGCAAATGGCGCCGTGACCATGACTCGTCCCAACGTCCACGGAACCTGTGCCCTCGCGGCTCAGGGCGGAGGAGGCGGAGCTGGCTGCCCCAATGACGACGATGATCGTGACAAGGACCATCATGATCGAGACAAAGACAAAGACCATCGCGATCGGGACAAAGACAAAGAGCATCGTGACCGGGACGATAAGGAAAAGGACCGGGACCACGAGTAACTGAGAAATGTTATTCGGAGGCGCGATCTGTTTCGCGCCTCCGAATACACCGGCCTACTGGCCGCTGGCAATGTTCGCCCAAAAGCGTGCATTCGGAGCCGCCAAAACCATCCAGATAGATATGGATGAGCACCAACGACACATACGATGGATGGTTCTAAAGGAACGGTAGGCAGCCAGCCGAACCTAAACCCTGAGGGCTAGGCAGGGCAGCAATCCAATTCCGCGACGAAAAATGGGTCGGAGCCAACTACGCTTCGATGATGTGATTGCGCAGAGCGTAGCGAACTACCTCCGCAACCGAGTGACAGTTCAATCGGTGCATGAGATTGAAGCGGTGAGCCTCCGCGGTCTTGAGCGAGATATTCAGCGAGGCGGCTACGTCTTTCGTGGTGCAACCTTCCGCTAGAAGCTGAACTACTTCACGTTGGCGCGAAGTAAGGCGGCCGATCGGCGACGCACCGGCGCGCGTTCCCCAACCTTTATTCTGGAAGCTCGTCAGCAAGATCTCTCCAACCTTCGAGGTAAAGAATGTCCCGTCGTCGTGCACAGTCTTGATGGCATCGAAAAGGTCGCGCGCCACATCCGTTTTGAACAGGTAACCGCGCGCGCCTACTGCCAGGACCTTGAGAATCATCTCATCGGAGTCGTGCACGGTAAGCATCACAATCTTCGTCCGCGGAACACTCTGAGCAATCTGTTGGGCTGCCTCCACACCGTTTAGGGCCGGCATTCCGATATCCAAAAGCGCCACATCCGGGCGTGTTTCCTCAGCCTTCGCAACGGCTTCGCGTCCGTCGGACGCTTCCGCTACGACTACCCATCCGGGCTGACTTTCAAGCAAGCAGCGCAGGCCAGCTCTGATGACGTCGTGATCATCGGCTAACAACAAACGTAAACTCGCCATGTTCAGCTCCAGCGAAACGCTTACCACCGAGCCAGAAAAACACGGATATATGCATAACACTAAACGGGATAAATGCTGTGTCGTCTTTTGGACACCTAGACAATCTTTTGGATTAGATGAAGGATCTTTGCACAGAGTGTCTCGGACGAGACAGACAACAACATTAGACTCTCTTAATATCAGCATCGCTCCTACAGATCCAAAGAATTTCTTGCACGTGTAGTCAAAAGGCGAGGAGAAGGAGACCCAGCCAATGACAACAGAAACACATGTACTTGAAATGTTGGGACATGGCGCCCCGATGCTGGAAGTATTGAATGAACTATGCAACTTTCTGGATGCGCAGTCCCCGGGGGCGATTTCCACGGTGTTTCTGTTAGATAACGACGGAACACGGCTCCGGCCGGTGGCTGGGCCGAACGCTCCGAAAACCTGGAAGGAAGAAATCGATAACCTTGAAGAGGGACCATACGCGGGGTTCTGCAGCACAGTTGAAGGTCAAGGGAGAGCGCTGACGGTAGGGGATATCAACAGCGATCCGATGTTTGCGGTTCATCGCGAAGCGGCTTTGCGCGAGGGCTTGCGAATGGCATCTTTCCGGCCAATTTTAACGATAGAAAAGGAGATTCTGGGAGCCTTGGCCCTCTCTTATCCGCAGCGCGCGCAGTGGTCCAAGCCAGACTCGGAAATGATCGAACGGGCCGTCCATCTGGCAGCGATCGCGATCGAATGCTACCGAAACGAGCAAGAATTGCGTGAGTTCTCAAAGCGGCTCAGCCAATCGCAGGACGATGAGCGCCGGCGCATCGCGCGCGAGTTGCACGATAACACTGGGCAAAAGCTCTCGGTCTTGGCGATAAACTTGGCCCTGGTGGAAAACCAAGCCAGCCCGGCTGAAACAAAAATCATCGAGACGCTCTCGCAGTGCTCCGCCCTAACAAGGGATATATCCGACGAGATTCGAACTCTCTCCTACATGATGCACCCGCCGATGCTCGACGAATGCGGTTTGCAGACATGCATTCAGATTTATTCCACCGGGATCAATCGGCGAGAGGGCCTTGAAGTTGTCTTGGACATACCGCTGCGTTTGCGGCGGCTATCTGAAGAGGCGGAACTCGCGGTTTTTCGTATTGTGCAAGCCAGCCTTACAAATATTCACCTGCATTCAGGAAGTGCCAAAGCCACGGTGAAGATTGAGCACGTCTCGGAGGGACTGGCTGTTACGATCACTGATCAAGGGCGAGGTATCCCGAGTGGAGTGCTGGACCGGTCCCCGCTGGGCAAAGGAACTGGCGTGGGAATCGCGGGAATGAAAGAAAGAGTGAAGTATCTTGGAGGGCGACTGGAAATCGAAAGCAGCGAGTATGGGACGAAAGTAAAAGCAATAATTCCGAGCCGTCATTTTCGATGCGCATCGGGCGCGGCGGCAGCAGGCGGCGACTAAGATTCACGATGAAACCTTAGCTTCGCTCAAAGCTCCTCTTCCCTCAGTGATCCTTTTGTATCGCGCCTTCCTCCTTGTTCGCCCTTCCTTTGGAAAATACCGGGCTGTCGATTGCGCCTTCGGCCCTGGCTCCGCCGAGCTGTAATCTCATTTTCAAAATGTTCCCCTTGGCATCTCGCACGCGTACAGTGAGGGGGAACTCGACTTCCGCTCCGGGAGTCTGCGCCACAGCGGATGTTTCGTCCTTCAATTGCCAGCCGCTTGCCTGATGGCGATCCCCGCAAATCACCCGGACGCTTCCCGCTTTGTTGTCAATTACGCTGATCGAGATGGGAGGGGTCAACTTGTATCTTTCGACCATCCGCCATAGCCAATCCAGGTCGTCGTAAACTTTCAAGTCGCAGGCGCCCATATCGGACGATTCAGGCATCGGGATCGTAAAGTCATCGATTTTTTGTGGCATTCCCATTTTTCTCCTTGTCTGCCAAGAATCGGTAGTCGCAGCCATCCACGCCACAACACCAGTCAAGGCCTGGTTCGGCATGGATATTCTCTCGGCGATACAGCCAGTGGCCATGCTTAGGGCACCTCAAAGTGTTTACGCCAGGCTCGTCCACGGGGTTCGCGTGATTTGGCATTCCAATGAGCATGTGATATCCCTCGGTTGCGTCATATCGAACACTGCAGCCCTCGAAGCCGCAGTGGTACGACGCTTGGTTCTCGATATTCGACCTGGAGCTGCGGGATTTGTACTTCATCACGTGGTTGTCGCGTGAGCAAAGCGGCTCCAGGTGGCTGTTTAAAACGTCTACTGAAAAAATCTTCATAGAAAATCCTCCAAAACAAAGGATACATGTCAGGCCCACCAGATCTACAAGCAGGGCGAAGTGGCTGGGATGCTCAAACGGCTAGAGTTCCTGAGTTCAAAATCTAGCCGGTCGACCGCTATCTACTCGCTGAGTATGGCCCGTCGCCCGCCAGGCGATAGTCCGAGTAAGTAAGGATCCTGTCGATGTCGAGGCTCTTCAAGAAAAAGATTCGGGCTGTTGCTCGAACTTCGATGCGCTTCGGCACCCAAACCGCGTCGCCCACACACATCTGCTCCAGAATAATGTGGGTGCCGCGCTCCACGCGGGCCACGAATAATCCGATGGAGAACGACTGCGTTACCCGGCCTTCGACCTTCATCCAGCCAAAATCCTGCTTGTCGACCCAAAGCTTGCCTTCGACTTTAGAAAACATCTTGCTGTACTTGCCGTGCGCGTGATAACCCGGGTGGGGCGTGGCTTGAAGCACATAAGCAGGCCTACCGCCGACCAGGTCTTCCCCGACAAGACGGAAGTCAAATGCCTCGAGCACATCTTCCAGGAAGGACCTGTTTTCCTGATCCGTGCGGCGACGCGCACTTTGCTCCTCCGGCGTTTCGTGCTTCAGCTTGTCGAGATCCTCGTCACGTTTCTTCTGCTCCTTCGCCGATGGAGCCTGTCCGTTGCGTTCTATGAGCTCCTCGAAGCGAGTGCCGTTGACGAAAATCATCTTGGTGACGTCGACATTTTCCGACTTCACCTGCCCAAGCTGGTTCAGGCGCCGATCCTCATCACGCTCCGTGTACGTGTAATTCCCGCGAGCCTGCCAACTGCGCTCCGTGGCCGCCAGCGATGGGCCCACGATGTAATGCGCGTCTGGGACGCTTGCATGATTCTTCGCATCGTTTGGTCCGCTACTTTGAGCGAACACGGCAGTTGACGCCGCGACCATCACCAGGAGCGTTTCCATGCGGGACTTGGTCAAACTTTTCATTCTTGGACTCGAGGGAAGATGAAGGCCGGGGAGAATCCGGAATCATTGACTAGCCTAACGCGTCGAGTAGTTGAGCGTCTGTCCAAAAGGGAACACGCTGATGCGCCCAATTAAATTATCCGCACAGAGCAGTCTCTACATTGCACTCTGTGGCACTATAATGCCGTGGGACCTGCAGCATAAAGTATCAGTTCGTTCGCAAGGCCTAGGAAATGCAATCCAGGCAATGCTTTCTCTAACGGGAAGTCACCAAGGCTTTGAGCCAGCTTCCACCTCGCAAAGCGACACGTTTTTTAGCTGTTTTTAGACAGAGAAGCTGGCGACGGCGAGTGCTTCGGTGTTACACACCTGGAATACGGACGCGAGCCTGGTGATTTGCAGGACTTCCTGGAGCTTGATGCCGAGGTGGCAGAGCTTGAGCGAAGCGCCCTGGGACGTCGCGTTCAAATGCGCGGCGACCAATGTTCCCAGCACGGCGCTGTCGATGTATTCAATGTTGTGCAGATTAATGACGATTTTTTTCTTTCCTTCGCGGACCAAGGTCTGCAATTGCTCGCGCAGAGCATCGCCTTCGGCGCCGAGGACGATGCGACCGTCGAGCGCCAGCACGGACGCGCCATTTACTTCGCGGTTTGTCATTCTCAATGACATATCGTTTCCTTCCTACGAGTGCACCGACAAAGAAGCTGCCGGCTGGAACCCGAACCTTTCTAAAGCTGACGAAAAGGGGCTGGCCACATCGCCAGCCCCTCGCCGTTCGTTGCCGGTGCAGGTTTCTTTAACGAGCCCCTGGCCCTGCTGCGGCCGCCATGGCACGCGCCGGCGTTGCCACAGCCTGCGTTCCCACATTGACCTTGATCTGCTTCGGCTTGGCTTCCTCGCGCTTCGGGATATTTAGCGTCAGCACACCATTCTGATAATCGGCTTTGATCCCGTCCGATTTCACGGAGTTTGCCAGCGAGAAGCTCCGGCTGAACGGGCCATAGGCGCGTTCGACGCGCAAATAGTTTTCCTCGTTCTCCTTATTGCTATCGAACTTGCGGTCGCCGCGAATGGTAAGGATGTTGTTCTCGACGCGGATATCCAGGTTCTGCGGATTCACACCCGGTAGGTCTGCATTCACGATCAGCTCATGCTCAGTCTCGAAGATATCCACGGCTGGCGCCCAAGGGGTCAGGTTCGATCCGTCGTCCGCACGCTCCAGCATATCGCCAAACACGCGGTTGAACTGCTCTTGCAGCGTGGTATTTCCGCGGGATTGTTCCCAGCGATTCAGTGTTCTCATTTTGCTACCTCTATGAAACTTTCTCTGTCTTAGTCAAGGGCAATTTCAGATGACTCACGTCCCGTCCCTCAGATTGCCGTTTGTCTTTTTTTGTACACAATCACCGTAGGCTACTTAACTTGCGCTGTCAAGTTAAATAATAATGTATTTTTTGTTATTAACCGTAGCAAGTTAACGGTCACCGGTGGAGAGCAGCAGCGTAGGCTTTTCGGGCCGGGGAGAACGATTTGGATCGAAGCCGCGAAGGACCTGAAATTGGGAAAGACATTGGCGAGGAACCCTTCACGTCACAACGAGCCCCAGTCGTCTCTGGCTTCGCTCATCATGCTCCGCATGCTTCCCCCGCTGCGCGACCAATCTGCTGCCTCCGGGAATTGCGAGCTCGCATCCTAGGGATTTTGCGATGCCTCTGCCGGTCTTAGCGCCGCGGCTCCGAAATTCACGCTGAATCGTTTGCACCATATGGACACTGCGCGGTATTTCGCCAGGTCCAAGTCGCTGCCGAGCGTGTAATTTTGGTCGCCGATATTTCCCTTGATCACTCCCAGGTCAACGAAACCGGCCCTTTGCACGGTTGCTACGTCTTTGGCGTCGTCGGCGGCGACCATGTAGACGTGAACATCGGGGCCGTTTGACGTGCTGAAGCTCGTAAAACGAAGAACGCGCGTCCCATCTCCCATCTGGTAGATAGTTGCGGTACCTTCGGTCGGGTGCAAAATGCTGTAGAACCGTCCGGATTCCATCGGCTGCGCCGACGAGGCGCCTGGTACGTTCGGCATTGCTTCGTTGACACTTCGATTGACCACGAGCTGCTCCGGGCGAAATGCATACCAGGCAACCAAGAGTGCGGCCGCGACAACGGGAATTCCAATTTTTATCCACCTTTTCATTTCCGTATCTCCTTTATTCGGGCATCTGGGGCAAGCGCTCTCCAGACGGAGAGCACCAAACAGTTCTTTTTTCTCGACCTTCTCCGACAGATGGCTACACAGAATCCCCCAGGCTGAGGTTAAATTCCGAGGTGAGATCTTGCTTAAATGCACTTGATCTCGCCGCCGTCCATTCGCACGGAGGCGCCGGTCATCCACCGCGCCGAGGGCGAGACGAGATACGCCAGCAAGTCAGCAATCTCCTCCGGTTTTCCAAACACGCGATTCCCGCTTCCTCAGGGAACTTGCGGACTGCCTCTTCCACGGTAAGATTGTGCGCGGGCGCCCACTATGAATCGCCCTTCCTTGCGGTGTTAGATTGGGCTATTCCATTCTTGGTTCTAACACGGCGTCAGCCAGAAGCTCTACCATCTTCTGCCGTTTCTGCAGGGAGTGTAAATTACGTCCGCCCCAAGCCGATTTCATAGCGTCAACTTCAGGCCGCGTCACACATTACTTTAGGCCGGAACCCGCGAAATCGCCAGAGTGTGCAGAATGAATTGGTTGTAGAGACTCCTGCGCGCTTCTGCCAACGCAGTGAAGCTCCTGGAAACCGCATGATTCAAGGGCCCACTGCTATGCTCAGTCTTTGCTGTAACCAGACGGCGCAGGACACATTCCAGGGACACGTTTCAAGATGCGGACAGTGCTTGAAGGTCGAACTTCGCGCCCGTCAGGAGCTCTTAATCGTAGTAGCGGAACTCCAAAGGGCGCCTCGGTTGAGCCATTCCGGATATCTAGCGAGCATTTGGTCGTAGAGCTCTTTTGCAGTCGTGGTCTTTTCACCCAGTTCCTGAAAATCGAGGATGTATCGCCGGGTTTGTCCGATC
>Ga0307479_10005069_pt1 | contig 12083 bp, 14 predicted proteins | sample atmos_gasesECM4C_FD_203743 | JGI IMG/M metagenome (GOLD analysis project Ga0307479, IMG submission 203743) | Hardwood forest soil microbial communities from Morgan-Monroe State Forest, Indiana, United States - atmos_gasesECM4C_515 | ecosystem: Environmental > Terrestrial > Soil > Temperate... | reverse complement strand
AACCGCCACATCGTCAGCGGGAAGTAGATCGAAACCAAGAATCGCGTCATCGGGGTCAACTGCGGCAACCGCTTACGCAGGAACTCGTGGGCGAACGAGATGTGCCGCGCTTCCTCGGCCACGTGGATGGCCATCACCCGCTCCATGATCGGATGCAGCGACTTGCCTTCGCGCAGAACGTTTTTCTGGGTGTGGTCAATGGGTTCCTCGCCGGCGAGCACACCGATGAAGAACGCGATCGGCAGCGGGCCGGCCACCAGCGGCACCACCGGCGAAATCCAGCGCAGCTTGCGCGGCATTCCGGGAACGTCCGCGCCGATGCGGTTGATCATCTCCTGGAACATCATGGTGTGGTTGCACTCCTCAACGGATTCGTGCAAGCAGTAGCGATATTCCGGCGACCCGTTGGGCACCCAGAACGTGTAGTTCATCAGGCCGCGGATCAGTACGGATTCGAAGTGCAGCCCGACCTTGGCCACGTTGGCCTGGCGCCACATCCCGATTTCGATCTTTCGTTCTTCCGGCTGGGCGAGGTACCAGGGGTGGCGGCCCAACGGATCGGTCGCCGGCAGGATCCACCGCGGATCGTTGTCTGTGACGGCGAACTCCGGTGATTCCCAATCGATATCCGTGTATGGGTTGAAGTTTCGCCGCACAGACCCCTCGGACAGTGTGGCGAGCATGTCCACATACTCGGCGTCGTCGCCCACTTCCATATTGCGGCGCCAACGCTGGACCATTCGCGTCCTGGCCATTTGAAGCCTCCCCAACGAGGTTTACATTCGGACGTGTGCTGAACACGGTACCGCTGGTACCGGGAATTCGCCAGACCTCACCGGGCACTGTGGCCTGACCAGTGGTCAGCCATTTGGTGTGGGCTGGGTCACATCCACGGGCCCTTGGAGGCGTCTCAACCAGGCGTTATGCGCTGCGCAATCGGCCCGCCGCGACATCGCGCGCGGACCGCTCACTACCCTGAATGCCATGGCTGACCAGCTCCAGACTCCCCTTGAAATTCCCAACGACATCAAACCCCGCGACGGCCGCTTCGGGTGTGGCCCGTCAAAGGTCCGACCCGAGCAATTACATGCGCTGAGCACCACGGCGGCGGCCTTGTTCGGCACGTCGCACCGGCAGGCACCGGTCAAGAACCTGGTGGGCCGGGTTCGATCGGGACTGGCCGAGCTGTTCTCCATACCAGACGGCTACGAGGTCATTTTGGGCAATGGTGGCGCCACGGCGTTTTGGGATGCCGCGGCGTTCGGGCTGATCGACAAGCGCTCGCTGCACCTGTCCTACGGCGAGTTCAGTTCGAAGTTCGCCTCCGGGGTCGCCAAGAACCCGTTCATCGGCGATCCCATCATCATCAAGTCGGATCCCGGCACCGCCCCGGAGCCACAGAGCGATCCGTCGGTCGATGTGATCGCATGGGCCCACAACGAGACCTCCACCGGGGTCGCGGTACCGGTCCGCCGCCCCGCCGGTTCCGGTGACGCGCTGATCGTCATCGACGCCACCTCTGGTGCCGGTGGCCTGCCGGTCGACATCAGCGAGGCCGACGCCTATTACTTCGCGCCGCAGAAGAACTTTGCCAGCGACGGCGGCCTGTGGGTGGCCATCATGAGCCCTGCCGCGCTGGCGCGAGTCGAGTCCATCGCGTCGTCCGGTCGCTGGGTTCCCGACTTTTTGTCGCTGCCGATCGCGGTAGAGAACAGCCTCAAGGACCAGACGTACAACACACCTGCGATCGGGACCCTGGCGCTGATGGCCGATCAGATCGATTGGCTGTTGGGCAATGGCGGGCTGGACTGGGCCGTCAAGCGCACGGCGGACTCGTCGCAGCGGTTGTACTCGTGGGCCCACGAGCAGCCCTACACCACGCCGTTCGTCGCCGATCCGGGGCTGCGTTCGCAGGTGGTGGGAACCGTCGACTTCGTCGACGATGTCGACGCTGCGGCCGTCGCCAAGACCTTAAGGGCCAATGGCATCGTCGACACCGAGCCGTATCGCAAGCTCGGGCGCAACCAGCTAAGGATAGGGATGTTCCCCGCGGTCGAACCTGCTGACGTCAGCGCCCTCACCAAGTGTGTGGACTGGGTAGTCGAGCGGCTTTAACCAGCTCTTCATCAGCCCGCAACCGCCCAGCGTGTCAGCACGGGTTACGGGCGTCCCCTGCACTAGAGTGCGCACGTGAGGGTCCGGCGCTGACCTGCACGGAGCCTGCGAGGAGAAGCCATGCGGGAACTCAAAGTGGTTGGCCTCGATGCCGACGGCAAATATCTCATCTGCGAAAACGACGAACCCACAGAACAGTTCAGGGTGCGGGCTGACGACCGACTGCAGGATGCGCTGCGCCGCGAAGCTGTACCGCCGGAGCAGCCACACCTCGACATCGAAATCACCGACATGTTGAGCCCCAAAGAAATTCAGGCCCGGATCCGCGCCGGCGCGTCGGTCGAGCAGGTGGCGACGGCGTCGGGTTCCGACATCGCCCGGATCCGCCGATTCGCCCACCCGGTATTGCTGGAACGTTCGCGCGCTGCTGAGCTGGCAACAGCCGCACACCCGCTGCTCGCCGATGGGCCCGCGGTGCTGACGCTCCTGGAGGCCATCAGCACCGCGCTGGTGGGACGCGGCCTCAACCCGGCCAAACTCAGCTGGGACTCCTGGCGCAACGAAGACGGCCGCTGGACGGTGCAGCTTGCGTGGCAGGCCGGCCGTTCCGACAACGTCGCGCATTTCTGCTTCACGCCCGGCGCCCACGGCGGAACGGTCACCGCGATCGACGACGCGGCCAGCGAGTTGATCGACCCGGACTTCAAACCCCCACTGCGGCCGCTGGCGCCGGTGGCCCACCTCGAGTTCGATGAGCCCGCACCGGCGGCCACCGTGCCCCCCGAACAACCGGTGAGCAGCCCGGTAAGCAGCCGGCGCGGCAAGCCGGCCGTTCCGGCTTGGGAGGATGTGCTGCTCGGGGTCCGTTCCGGCGGGCGGGGTTAGTCGTGGGCTAGCCGCGACCCAAAGCTGTCAGGGCGAGCAGCGTCAGCCATGCGCCTGCCACGCCGATTCCGGCGCCTAGCACAAACCAGCGCAGGACGGGCGTACGCCGCCATCCCCACAGGGTCGGCGCGAGTCCCCCGGCCGCCACGATGTTGAGCCCGACGGCCAACAGCGGGTGGACCCGGATCAGCCCGAGACTGAGCACCACAACTGCCACGGCGGTAACCGCGGCGACGAACCCGGCTACCGTCAAGCCCGTCCCCCAAGGCACGGAGGACTGGCCGCGCCCGTCCCTCACGGGCCCACCCTAGTGCGCTCATAGAAAGCCAGGGCCGCCGCGGTCGCGACGTTCAGCGAGTCGGTGCCCCGCGACATCGGGATCCGCACCCGTACATCGCTCAACCGCAGGACGGCCGCGGTCAGTCCTGGGCCTTCGGCGCCCACCGCCAGCGCGATCCGTTCATCGCGCGCCTCAGCCATCGCCTCCGGCAGCGGTCGCGCTTGGCGGTGTGGAGTCATCGCCAACAGCCGAAAGCTGCGTTCCTTCAGCACCACCAGATCGGCGGGCCAGTCCGTTGCACGTGCATACGGCACCAGCAACGCATGACCCATCGACACCCGGACGGCGCGACGGTATAGCGGATCAGCGCAGCCGCTGCCGAACACCACCGCGTCCACGCCCAGCCCCGCCGCGTTGCGAAAGATCGAGCCGAGGTTCTCGTGGTCGTTGACGCCTTCGAGCAGCGCGACGGTGCGGGCACCGTCGACCACCTCGGCGACAGTCGGCTCCGGCACACGCCGCGCGGCGGCCAGCACTCCACGATTGAGATGGAAGCCCACCACCCGCGCCATGACATCGGCGGAAGCTCGATAGTACGGCGCCCGGGCCCCGTGGCCGGCGCTGGCGTCAGCCAGATCTTCCTCGAGCTCAGCCAGCCTGCGGTCGGTACCGAGCAAGGCGTGCGGGGTGAACCGAGACGCCAGCATGCGCTGCACCACTAGCACGCCCTCGGCGATCACCAGCCCTTTGCCGGTCGGCAGATCAGGACGGCGGTCAACGCTGTTCAGGTCGCGGAAATCGTCGAGCCGCGGATCCTCGGGGTCGTTGACGTCCTGGACATCCACGTCCGGAGCACAACGGCGAGCGCTCACGGGCTTTCGTCGACCAATGCCAACATGATGTCGGCGGCCTCACGCAAGGTGGCGCGCTTGTCGCTGTCCAGCGTCGCGAGCCGCTCGGCCAGCCACTCCTGGCGGGCACGCCGTGCCGCCTTGACCAACTCGGCGCCGGACTCAGACACCGAGACCAGCACCTGCCTGCCGTCGACCGGGTGCGGCGCGCGATCCACGAAGCCCATGTCGGCCAACGAGGCGATCACCCGCGTCATCGACGGCGGTCGGACCCTTTCCCGAATCGCCAGGGCGCCGGGCGTCATCGCGCCCTCGTTAGCCAAGGTTGTCAGCGCCGACAGCTGGGACAGCGACACCGGCGATTGCGGGTTCCGAAACCGCAGTTGGCGGGCCAGCCGCATGACCGCAAGCGACAAGTCGGCGGCCAGCCGCGCATCGCTGTCAGGCATGGCGCGAGGTTACATCGGAACCCAAGAGCTCGGGATCAGAAACGACGAACGACGGACTTCGGGCTATGTTGAAATTGCCCAGCTCGCCCCCGCAAGCGGGTGGTACCCCCACCTCAGGCCGCGAGCCGGCCTGCATCGTCGCCGGGCTATGTTTATCGCGATGAGTACCGAGCCTGGCCCCAGTCCGGAGCCGAGCCCTGAGCCGCCGCCGCTACCCCCGGTGCTGCTCGAAGTGTGGCCGGTTATCGCCGTCGGCGCGCTGGGCTGGCTGCTCGCCGCGGCTGCCGCCTTCCTCGTACCTGCCCTTCAGAGTTGGCGTCCGGTGACGCTGGCCGGACTGGGAACCGGGGTGCTCGGCACGGGCATCTTCGTCTGGCAGCTTGCTGCTGCTCGCCGCGGCGCACGCGGCGCACAAGCCGGACTCGAAACCTATCTCGACCCGAAATAGATTGCCAAGCAAGTCCAGAGCAGTGGCAGACCTTGGAGGACAAATGGTAGCCCCGCTATTGCAAGCGCAAGTAGACATCAACGCCCCGGCGTCGAAAGTCTGGGCATTGATATCCGATTTTCGGCTTATGCCGCAGTGGAGCCCGCAGTGCCGGTGGATGCGGCCCTTCGGCCCGCTTCGCCAGGGCACCCGAACGCTCAACCTCAACCGCCGCAACCGTCTGTTTTGGCCCACCACATGCACGGTCGTCGAGGTCATCCCGGAGAAGAAGTTGGCATTCCGGGTCGACACCAACCGCACCATTTGGAGCTACGAGCTGGAGTCGAGTGGCCAGGGCACCAGGGTGATTGAGAGCCGCCACGCCGAAAACGGCATCAGCGCGTTTTCAAACCTGTCGATCAACGCGCTCTTGGGTGGGACAACCAACTTCGAACACGAATTGGTCGAAGGCATGAATGCCTCGTTGGCCAAAATCAAAGCCGCCGCCGAGAAGGGTTAGTCGGGCGACTCCGCCGGGGACTCGGGCGGCTTCGCTGCGGGCTTTTCCAAGATGTCGAGGACGCCGTCGTCGTATGGCTCATACATTGGCGAGCCGCTGCCCGCCGGCGCCGAGGTGTCGGAATGGGCGCCGCAGCCGTAGAACTTGTCGACGACATGCCCGTCGGCGGACAATTCGTTGCCGCATACACCGAACATCGCGCCGAGCGATCCCGCCAGCGGCAGGAAGAATCCGCAGTCGCGGCACACCCGTTTGGTGGACCGCGCCATCGTCGAGTCGGGACCGTAGTCGCCGTCGTGCCATCGTCCGGCCGCCTGAGACCGGCCCCACTCACTCATCACCCAGCGCCGACCCAGCCCGACTTCGGCGGCGGTCTCGTCCACCTGCGGGTCACCACTGGCGGCATACCCGGGAACCAGCCGCGGATCGTCCGTAGCCGGCGCGAGCAAGTCTCCCGGGCTCAAATCCCCCGGCCTGACCCGCTCCTCCCACGGCACCCACTCGGGCGCCAGCAGCGCCGTCGGTCCGGGGACCAGCACCACCTCGCTGACCGTGGCGTGCTCGACACCGGGGGAGGCAGCGACGACGACAGCCCACTGCCATCCCTGGTAGCCGGGCAGATGCGCCAGGAACCGGTGGGTGGCGGCGTTTGCATCTTCGTAGCTGACGCCCAGGTAATCCCCGACCACCTCCGGGCCGCTGAACTCCGCGACGGCGGCCCTGGCCTGGTCGATCGCACCCGTGAGCACCGCCGCCACCTCCGCGGGCCACTCGGCCAGGGTCGCCACGGTGGATTCCACGGATTCCTCACCGGGTGCGGTCACGCCTGTCCCCTCTCTGCGCTGCGTCTCAATACTAGGTTGGCGAGCCACACCTGGTTGCCTGCGGACGCACGGAGTCGGGATAGGGGAGAATCGATTCGTGTCAGGACGCCGGCGTGATCACCCGGGCCGAGTGGCCTCAACCCCGGGCCACCGGACCCACCCGGACCTCAAGGGATCGGCCAACCAGCATCCGGGCATGGCCAACTACCCGGCCGACGACTCTGACTATCGCCGTGCGCGCCGCCCACCGCCGATGCCCAGCGCCAACCGCTATCTCCCGCCGCTGGGCCCGCAGCAGCCAGAACCCGAACGCAGCAGCGCGCCGCCACGCGGTCCCGCGCCCAACGAACGAATCACCGTCACCCGAGCCGCGGCAATGCGAAGCCGCGAAATGGGTTCCCGGATGTACTCGATGGTCCAGCGGGCCGCAACCGCCGACGGCGCCGACAAGTCTGGGCTGACCGCGCTGACGTGGCCTGTGGTGGCCAACTTCGCAGTCGATGCCGCAATGGCCGTCGCGCTGGCCAACACACTGTTTTTTGCCGCAGCCAGCGGGGAGAGCAAGTGCAAAGTCGCGCTGTACCTGTTGATCACCATCGCGCCGTTCGCGGTGGTCGCGCCACTCATCGGCCCGGCGCTGGACCGGCTGCAGCACGGCCGCCGCGTCGCGCTGGCGACCTCCTTCGCGCTCCGCACCGCGCTGGCGGTGGTGCTGATCATGAACTACCACGGCGCCACCGGCAGCTACCCGTCAATGGTGCTCTATCCATGCGCGCTGGCCATGATGGTGTTCTCGAAGTCGTTCAGCGTGCTGCGCAGCGCGGTGACGCCGAGGGTAATGCCGCCGACCATAGACCTGGTGCGGGTCAACTCCCGGCTAACGGTATTCGGTCTGCTCGGCGGTACCATCGCCGGCGGTGCCATCGCAGGCGGCGTCGAGTTCGTCTGCACCCACCTGTTCAAGCTGCCCGGCGCGTTGTTCGTCGTCGTCTCGGTCACGATTGCCGGCGCCTTGCTGTCGATGCGGATTCCGCGCTGGGTCGAGGTGACCGCCGGTGAGGTTCCAGCCACCTTGAGCTATCGCCGACACAGCGAACCGTCGGAGCGTAATTGGCCGGAGGAAGTCAAAAAGGTCGGCGGGAAACTTCGACAACCTTTGGGCCGCAACATCATTACCTCGCTGTGGGGCAATTGCACCATCAAGGTGATGGTCGGCTTCCTGTTCTTGTATCCGGCGTTTGTCGCCAAGGCGCACCAAGCCAACGGATGGGTTCAGCTGGGCATGCTGGGCATGATCGGCGCCGCGGCCGCAGTCGGCAATTTCGCCGGCAACTTCACCAGCGCGCGCCTGCAGCTGGGCAGGCCGGCCGTGCTGGTGGTGCGCTGCACCGTGGCCGTTACGGTGTCTGCCTTAGCGGCCGCGGTGGCCGGCAACCTGATGGTGGCCGCCATTGCCACCCTGATCACCTCCGGGTCCAGCGCAATTGCGAAGGCCTCGCTGGACGCCTCGCTGCAACACGACTTGCCCGAGGAATCGCGGGCCTCGGGATTCGGGCGTTCGGAATCGACGCTGCAGCTGGCCTGGGTGCTGGGCGGCGCCCTGGGCGTGTTGGTCTACACCGAATTGTGGGTCGGCTTCACCGCGGTCAGCGCCCTGCTGATCCTGGGTCTGGCTCAAACCGTGGTCAGCTTCCGCGGTGACTCGTTGATCCCCGGCCTCGGAGGCAATCGGCCCGTCATGGTCGAGCAGGAAGGTAGGCGCCGCGGCACCGGCAGTCCGTCGGCGGTGCGGAGGTGAAGCCGGGACAAAAGCGCGGTGCGGCCGTGCTGCTCGCGGTCCTGGTGTTACTGCTGTGCGTCGGGGCCGGGGTCGGCGCCTGGCTGCTGGTGCGCAAGCCCGGTCCGCAGCGACCCGAGATCAGCGCGTATTCGCACGGCCACCTGGTCCGCGTGGGACCGTACTTGTTCTGTAACGTGCTCGACCTCGATGATTGTGAGGCACCGCAGGTGGAGGGCGAGCTACCGGTGAGTCCACGCTATCCGGTGCAGCTCTCGGTACCCGAAGCCATTTCCCGCGCGCCTTGGCGGCTGCTGCAGGTGTATGAGGACCCCACCAACACCACCAGCACCCTGTTTCGGCCGAACAGCCGGCTGGCGGTCACCATCCCCACAGTCGACCCGCAGCGGGGGCGGCTGACCGGGATCGTCGTGCAGTTGCCGACGTTGGTGGTCGACCCCTCCGGTGAGCTGCGCGACGTGCCTCACGCGGAATGGTCAGTGCGGCTTGCTTTTTGACGCTGAGCGTCGACTTGTTGGGCAATGCCGCATCATTCGATCACGCCGGTGAGGTCGAGCTCGGCCAGGGTGCGCGCCGCCAGCTGCCGCAATTCGGGCTTCGAGTTTTCCCGCCAGGCTGATAGGCGCCGACTGTGATGCACATCTTGCCGCCGATCCGCAGCAGCAATAGGGACGGAGCACACCAGCTACCGGCAGTGGGTCCAAGCACTCATGCAGCACGCCGAAGCCCTTGACACCACCTCGTTTTGGCTCTCCCAGCTCGACGGTGACGATCCAGACCTGGGGGCCCGACGGGTCCAGGCCGGCCGTGACCGGGCCCCCGATCTGTTGGTCCGCGCGGCAGTAAGCGACACCGACATCGCCGGTCGACTACTTCGCTCGGGTTTGCCGATGTTTGAACTAGTGGTCGCGGCGGCGGCGCGGACTTTGACCCGGTGGCGGCAGAGCCGCGCTCAGCCGACGCCGCCACCGCTGCTGGCGCTGGAAACCCACGGCCGCGTCGACGCCGTGGTGGACAGCACGGGTGACGACATGATCGACACCACCGACACCGTGGGCCTGCTGAGCGCGATCTATCCTCTGCGAATGCATTACACAGACCCACACCGGGTAGCCGAGCAGTTGGCGGCGATCCTCGGTGCCGGGATCGACTACGGGCTGCTGCGCTATCTGCGCGCCGACACCGCGCGTCGACTCAGCGGGCTTTCCGGGCCGCAGCTGCTGCTCAACTACGTCGGCCGCACCGACCTCGGCTTGGTCGCTCAGGCCGGGGCCGGGTTGCGGCTCGACCGCGAGCTGCTCGGCGGACTGCCGCCGCTATCAGAGCCCGACCTGGCAGTGCGTCATGAGCTGACCGTCATGGCTACCCTGCTGGGCGCCCGTGACCAGCAAATCCTGCTGACGCAGTGGCGCGCGCTGCCCGAGATCCTCAACGACTCTGATCTCACTGCGATGCAGGCGCTTTGGGATGAAGCCCTACAGGAGACGCTGACATGACCACACTCGCGGTGCTCGGCGCGGGGGCCAAGGCGGTGGCCGTCGCAGCCAAGGCGTCGGTGCTACGTGCGATGGGTCTCGACGCACCTGAGGTCGTCGCCGTCGAACGCACCGGGGTGGCCGCCAACTGGCAGGCCAGCGGCGGCTGGACCGACGGCGCCCAAAGTTTGGGCACCAGCCCGGAAAAAGACGTCGGGTTTCCGTACCGCTCGTCGCTGGTGCCGCGCCGCAACGCCGAGCTCGACGAGCGGATGATGTGCTACAGCTGGCAGGCATATCTGATCGCCACCGGTCAGTTCGCCCAATGGATCGACCGCGGTCGCCCGGCACCCATCCACCGCCGGTGGGGTGAATACCTGCGCTGGGTTGCCGAGCGAGTCGACATGGCCGTGGTCCGCGGCGAGGTCGACCGGATCTCCGTCGACGGCCAGCGCTGGGCGCTGCACACCCCCGAGAGCACCGTGCACGCCGACGCGTTGATGATCACTGGGCCGGGCCAAGCCGAACGGACCCTGCTGCCGGGCAATCCGCGGATGCTCTCGATCGCGCAGTTCTGGCACCGCGCCGCCGAGCACGACCGGATCAGCGCCGAGCGGGTCGCGATGATCGGCGGGGGTGAGACGGCCGCGGCTATGCTCAATGAGCTGTTCCGGCACCGGATTTCGACGATTACCGTCATCTCACCGCAGGTCACGCTGTTTACCCGCGGCGAAAGCTTCTTCGAGAACTCGCTGTTCTCCGACCCGTCCGCCTGGACCGCTCTGACCTTGCCCGAACGTCGTGACGCGATCGCGCGCACCGACCGCGGAGTGTTCTCATCGAGCGTGCAAGATGCGCTGATGGCCGACGACCGGATCCGGCACCTGCGCGGCCGGGTTGCTCACGCGGTCGGTCGCGACGATCAGATCCGGCTGACGTTGAGCACCGACCGGGGCAGCGAAAACTTCGAAACCGTCCACGGCTTCGACCTGGTCATCGACGGATCGGGCCTCGACGAGCTGTGGTTTACCACGCTGTTCAGCCAGGATGCGCTCGATCTGCTCGAGCTCGGGCTGAGCGGACCGCTGACGGGCGAACGCTTGCAGGAGGCGATCGGCTATGACCTTGCCGTCAACGACGTCACACCGAAGCTGTTTCTGCCCAGCATGGCTGGACTGAACCAGGGGCCGGGATTCCCCAACCTCAGTTGCCTGGGACTGCTTTCCGACCGGGTGCTGGGCGCCGAGCTATTCGCTGCCGACCCTTCGACCCGGAGAAATGATGAGCACCAATCCCTTCGATGACGAGGCCGGCACCTTCGTCGTGCCGGTCAACGACGAGGAGCGGCACAGCCTGTGGCCGACCTTGGCCGAGATCCCGGCCGGCGGGCGCCAGGTGCACGGCGAAGCCAGCCTGGCCGATTGCCTAGAGTACGTCGAAGAGCGCTGGACCGACATGCGGCCGAAGGGTTGCTCGAGGCGATGGGTTCGCGTTAGCAGCTGTCGATTCCAGATCGCGAGCCAGGCAAGGCGGGTCACGTCCTGAGTGCCGACACCGATAACTCGGACCAAGGAGAGCCATGACTTCAAATTCCCGGATCGGACAGGTGCAACAGACATCGCAGTCCAGCAGGCACGACATGGGTGAACCGGAAGTGATCCTGCCGCGGGAACTGACCGATCTACCCGACGAGGTCCGTAACGTCCCGCCGCCACCTTCCAAGCCCGAGGTGCCCGCACCATACTCGTTTCGGCTAGCCGATCCCGACGCCGACGCCGAGATGATCGCCGAGTGGATGAGCCGCCCGCACTTGGCCGAGGCATGGGAGTACGTCTGGCCGACGTTGCGGTGGCAGCGTTACCTGCGCGCCCAGCTCGAAGGCCGCTATTCACGACCGTTCATCGCCAGCCTAAACGGACAAGACCATGCCTACATCGAATTGTACTGGGCTGCAAAGGATTCCATCGCTACCCGGTATGAATGCGACCCCTACGATCTGGGCATACATGCCGCCATTGCCGATCTGAAAATCATGAACAGGGGAATCGCCGGGTTCGTGTTACCCCACTTGGTGGCTAGTGTGCTCACTGCCGAGCCGCAGTGTCGTCGGATCATGTTCGATCCGGACCACCGAAACAAGATTGCGCGCCGGTTCTGTGAGAGCGCTGGCTGTGTATTTCTCGGCGAACACGACATGTCGAATCGTCGGATGGCGCTCTACGTGTTGCCCCGCACGCCCGACGATGTTCCCCGGCTTCGCGACACTGACCGATGATCAGTTGTCGTATTGGCAGGGGCACAAACGGTGATTCGGCGGTCACCTAAACGATGCCACCGGTGGCGTTTCTTTCCACGTCAGCGGCTCGGCGTCGGGCAGGTCCGGCGTCCAGGTGATGTGTATTTCACCCACTTGATTGCCAGTCCGCTGCATCACCGAGAACAGCCGGGCCTGACCCGCC
>Ga0307479_10005068_pt1 | contig 12084 bp, 8 predicted proteins | sample atmos_gasesECM4C_FD_203743 | JGI IMG/M metagenome (GOLD analysis project Ga0307479, IMG submission 203743) | Hardwood forest soil microbial communities from Morgan-Monroe State Forest, Indiana, United States - atmos_gasesECM4C_515 | ecosystem: Environmental > Terrestrial > Soil > Temperate... | reverse complement strand
TGGACGCAACCGGCCGCGTCACGTTGACGAACCTGACCACCAACGCGATCACCCTTCAGCTCTATTTAACCGGGAATGGCACTGGGACAGTGGTTTCAATGGACAACAATACGGATGTGGTTTCTGGCCTCGCCTTTCAGCAAACCGCCGGTGCATCCTTCTCCGGAACCTACGGTATGAATGCGACCGGATTCGATTTGGCCAATAGACTTGAGTTTGACGATGTTGGCCCGGTCTCGGCCAACCCCGGAACCGGGACCGGATCTCTGGTCGCCACGCACACGATCGACGAGAACTTTATGACGTCGACACCTCTGGCGACTCCGACGCCGGGTTTGTCGGTCTCAGGTGCGTTCAGTCCCGTTGCCAGCGGCACCTTTACCGGCACGATCACCGGCCTGGACATCGATTCCAACAACGCGAACGTAGATAACTTCACCTACTACATTGTCGACACAACCAAGGTACTGGCGATCGAAACGGATACCAACCAGTTGACGCTGATCTACTTCGAGTTGCAAGAGTAGAGCAACCAGTCCTTTTGCCCTCGCGTTGAGACAGACACTTTGCCCGGAAACGGGGCGCGAAAACACTCAAGCTCGAGGCAGCCAAGATGGCGGCCTGAGGGCATCCATTTCCCAGCGGAGTGTCGGGAACGACAGAGTTGAGGGAGTGCGGCAGAACCGTCAAAATGGTCGGAGTCTGTCCCAGTTTTTGGAGGCCAAATATCCCGCTAAAGATTCCCCACCATACCAGGATGCGAACGCCCCTTCGCCAACGGATCGCTGCGATGGCGCAGGCTGTCGCTCCAACGGCCAAGAACACCGTTCCCAGGACGATATTGATCACTTCGCCGCGGAGCGTTTGCAGAGCTGCATCCGCGGCACTTGTGCCATCCATCTAAAGGCTCCATTTGGCTAACACGCCACCACCGGCTGTTGGGTTCGATGTTCCCAAACCTGATAATTGAATGTGATCCAGATCACAGGCAGTGTGGCACCCACCCCGGTAAGCCGAAGATCCCCACTCAGGAAAAGCGCAGTCGCGAATTTCCGACGACAACGTGAGTAGGGGCGCGGAGTGTGACTGATTGTTGTAAGCATGCGTTTACACTTGTAACCTTTTGGTTACAAGTGCGATCGCGGTTCTTTCCCTTCGATGTTGCCCCCTTGGTTCTGCCGCGCTGCGCGGCCGAGTGCCTGTGGTGTCTGCGCCTCTTCTGAGTCGTCGATAGGCATGAAAATCACACGAAAGGAAGCGCTGGCGGTTCGTTGTCCCACGTGCGGCGCGAAGCCGGGCGAAAAGTGCGAGCTCAGCACGGGCCTGCCCCGAACAGAACCGCATCGAGAACGCCGTTTAGAGGGCTTGGAAAGTGACTCGTGCGGAGAGCCCGCGATCCACAGCCGCAGGTTCATCGCTCGTGCCCGGGGGCCGGTGCAGGTGCTAGTCTGACGTAACCGATGCGGAACCGCGACATCCAGGCGGCTTGGAAGTATCACGATGACACGAAGCACTCGTACTGGAGTATCCGTAACCATCCTCACTTCCTCGATTGGGCGAACCGGCCTCAGCCTTTCAAGATCTATCCAAACATAGAGCCGCTTCGGCTGCCGCCCGAAGTGCCGCAAACAGGGGTGGCGGCGCTCTCCGCGATCGCCGAGCCATTGCCCTCGTCGCGAGCCGATTCGGTTCCTGACCTTCAGGATCTGGCGCGCATACTGTATTTTTCGGCGGGGATTACCAAACAGCGTAAATCTCCAGGCGGAGAAATCTACTTTCGCGCCGCAGCCTGCACCGGAGCTCTGTATGAGATCGAGCTGTACGTGGTGACGGGCGATCTCCCGAGCTTGGATGCTGGCGTTTATCACTTCAATCCGGCAGATGTATCGCTGCGGCTTCTGCGAAAGGGTGATTTCCGCGGAAACCTGGCTCAGGCAACGGCGATCGAGCCCGCGGTGGCGGGAGCGCCCGTGACCATCCTATGCACCGGAACTTACTGGCGGAACGCCTGGAAGTACCAGGCACGCACCTATCGCCATTTCGGTTGGGACAACGGCACACTCCTGGCAAATCTGCTGGCCGTTTCTGCGGCTTCGGGGCTGCCCGCCAAAATCGTGCTGGGGTTCGTGGACGCCGAGGCGAACCGGCTGCTTGATCTCGATACCCGGCGTGAGGTTTCATTGTGCCTCGTACCGATCGGGCACAGATCGGAGAGTTCGCTGCCAAGCCCGAGAGAAGCTTCGGTGCTCGCCCTGGAGACGATCTCACTTTCGCGGCGCGAGGTCGAATATCCCGCCATGCTTGAGATGCACGATGCGTCTTCACTTAGGTCCGAAGAGGAAGTGGCTCAGTGGCGCAGGAAGCAAACGGTCATTGCACATTCGGCTCCGGCGGGCGAGGGAGTTCAACTGCAGCGCCTACCGGAAGAAGAACAACCGAAGGACACCATCGAGCAGGTGATCCTGCGTCGCGGTTCTACCCGAGTGTTCGATAAGACGGCATCCATTACATTGCCGCAGCTCTCGACCGTCCTTGACTGCGCCACGCGCGGTCTTCCAGCCGACTTTGTTGAGCCTCCCGGCACCCAACTCAACGAACTCTACCTGATCGTGCATTCGGTGCGGGGGCTCAAGCAAGGTGCATACGTCTTCGGACGTGAGCGGAACGCTCTGGAGCTTTTGAAGGAAGGGGAATTCCGCGCCGAGGCCCATCATCTTGGACTGGAGCAGCAATTGCCAGCCGACGCCTGCGTGGACATCTTCTTTCTCGCCGATTTGACACGCATTCTGGAACGATTCGGGAATCGCGGCTACCGGGCTGTCCAGTTGGAGGCTGGCGTTATTGCCGGCAAAATGTACCTGGCCTCGTATGCCCAGCGACTGGGCGCGACTGGGCTGACTTTCTTCGACGATGACGTGATTAACTTTTTTTCGCCGCCCGCAAAAGGCAAAAGTGTCATCTTGATGCTCGCGATTGGCAAGCCGCTGAAAAGCGCGCGCTGAGGCGGAGAAAAGGCTGTACTCGGCATTCCGATCCAGCGACCATAGGATCACTCCCGAATCGTCGGTCAGCCACGAGACAGTCTTTATCCCCGTCGAATATCGCGCTCGCGCAGCCATGTGACGGGATGGGATTGCTGGTGGGCCTGTTGATCCTCACTATCGTTGGGTTCATCCCATATCTTGGCGGGCTGGTCCGATTCGGTGTGCTTTGCCTGGGCTTGGGAGCTTTTGCCGGGCAGCTTTATCGGGCTTCAAGAGCGGTAATCGGCCTGAAGAGGCCTGCTGAATCTCAACTTGTGAAATGCCTCGTTTCGTCGGTTAGGGACCGTCGCAAGTCGATCATTAGGGAACCCTCCGTGGTCGAATTCAGAGGAGGGTCGTGCGACGGCGATTTTGCAAATAGCAGCTACACGAGAGTTGGCGTTCGCCCAAATGTTCTAGAATGAAATCGCACATATCGCGTAGAGGCGGATTGGTTCATCTGTGAAGCTCGGCATAGATTTTGGTACAACTCGCGTCGTGGTCGCAGCTGCGGATCGTGGCAACTATCCGCTGGTCAGCTTCGAAACGCCGGAGGGTCACGTGCGCGACTGGTTTCCGCCGTTGATTGGCGTACGCGGTGGAATGCGCGCTTATGGGTGGGAAGCGTGGAGGGCGCAGGGGCAACCGGGGTGGACCGTGTCCCGGTCTCTAAAGCGACTTCTGAGAGATGCGGGGCCGGAAACCCGGTTCGAAATCGGTGGACGGTCGTTCGAGATCAGACAACTGATGCGGGAACTGATGGAGGCTCTGCGGGATCAACTGCGCGATCATTCCACATTATCCGGCGGTGCGACCGGGCCAATGGAAGTGATGTTGGGAGTACCAGCGAATGCGAATAGCAATCAGCGCTTTCTGACCGCGGAAGCGGCGCGGGACGCGGGGTTTGAAGTTCTGGGCCTGTTGAACGAGCCCTCGGCGGCTGCGGTCGAGTTCGCCCACCGGGAGCGGGCCGACAAGAAGATGCGTTCCGAAGGCTGGCTCATGGTCTATGACCTGGGCGGCGGAACGTTTGACGCTTCGCTCATCGAACTGGGCGACGACATGCACTCCATCGTCGCCTCGGACGGAATTCCCACCGTGGGGGGTGACGATTTTGACGAGATGTTGGCGGACCTCGCCCTGGAGGCGGCTGGGGTTGCTTCTGAGGAACGTGAGGAACTCTCCGCGTCCGAATGGTTCACTCTCGTGGAAGAGTGCCGGGAAAAGAAAGAAGCGCTCAATCCCAATACGCGCAAGGTGAGCGTCGATCTCGAACGTGTGCGCAACAACTGGCACGAGGTTTCCATCTCGGCAAGCGAGTTTTATGAGCGGTGCAGGCCGCTGATCGAATCGACGCGCGAAGTCGTCAACGGACTACTGGCTCAGCATCCGGAACGGCCCATCGATACGCTCTACGTGACCGGCGGTGGCTCCGAACTTCCGCCGGTTGCGCGCATCCTTCGGGAAGAGTTCGGAAGGCGGGTGCGCCGCTCGGCGTATATGCGGTCCGCGACAGCTATTGGGTTGGCCATCCGGGCGGACACACAATCCGGGTTCGTTCTTCGCGACCAGTTCATGCGAAATTTCGGGCTCTGGCGCGAGACCGACGACGGACGCAGCGTTGTGTTCGATCTTGTTTTTCCCCGAGGCACGTCGTTGCCGGGGCCCAGACAGGCGTCGCTGCGGAGCGTGCGTTCGTACCATCCCGCGCACAATGTCGGCCATTTTCGCTATCTGGAGTGTGCACGGCTGGCAGGCGACGGGCGGCCGGTCGGGGAAATCACCGACTGGGATGACATTCGCTTCCCGTTCGATCCGATGCTGCAGGATCGGGCGGACCTTGCGTCGGTGCCGGTGGTTCGCACGCCAGGAACGAACGGTTTTGTGATTGAGGAAACCTACACCTGTGACAGCAGCGGAGTTCTGGCGGTAAAGATTGCCAATAAATCCACGGGCTACGAAAAGACATTCCGCCTTGGGCGCTGGTCAGCGAAGCCGACGAGAACGTCGGGGCGCACAAGAGCGCAGCGGGTTTAGAAGCGGCCTAGAGAAAACATCCCTACTTACGATCCGGTATAGAGCTGGAAGGGGGCCCAGTAGAAGGGCTTGCGGAAGGCGTTGCTGGAGTGGAGCAAGGACAGTTTGGCCTGGCGCAGAGCGGAGTCGGGGCGCATGCCTTTTTTCAATCCGCTGTAGAGTTCATCCATGAGCTGGGGAGTGGAGGCGTCACTGACCTCCCATAGAGCGCCGATCACGTTGTGGGCTCCGGCGCGGAGAAATGCCCAGGAGAGCCCGACCAGGCCCTCGCCCGAATAGGCGCGTGCGCCGGCTCCGTAGCAGGTGGAAATCGTGACCAGCTCGGCCCGCAGAGGCTGATGAATGATGTCGCGGGCGTACAGCTTGAAGGAATCGTCTTTGGCAGCGTCGGATCGAGAGAGCACGATGGCGGAATCGAGCGGGCTGGTGCGGCTGGCGGTTCCGTGCGCGACGAAGTGGACGTAGGAGAACTGCCCGGGCTTGCTCGCCAGATACGCCGCTGGAGTGGCTTGATCGCGGGCGAACGTTTGTTGTTGCCCGGGCGGGAAGTGTTTTTTGATGCTTTCCATTTCCGCGAACGCTTTTCGCAGCTCGGGGTAGTCCAGGTTCGGCGCGACGGCGTTGCCCAGCAGGAGCAGGCTGCCGGTGCTCTTGCTTGCGGCCGGCTGGGCTCCGAGCAGGTGTAGAGAATTGGCGTCGGCGATGGTGACGTCTTCGATCCAATAGTGTGGAGTGGGGTCGGAAACCAGGAGGGTTTCGAAATTGAGCGTGTTCAGGCTGCCGTCGGGGATGATGAATACCTGCGCATTTTTTGGCAGCAAGGGCTGCGCCGGAGCTACCAGGGTGCGGTAGAGGGCCCGGCCGTCGGCATCGGTGGTCTGTAGGAATTCCTGTTGATCGGCGAGTGCCTTGCGATAGCGCTGGACTGTGGGATCGATCTCGGATTTCGGAGGCAGAGTGAACAGGCTCGTCCTCTGCGCGGTGATCGCCCATAGGTAGGATTGTTTCTCACCGAGCCAGTAGAAAAGAATTGTGCCGCCGGCCTTGCGGGCGATGGCTTGGGCTTTGGTTGCGTCCGGTTTGAAGGACGTTCCTTTCTGCAATAGTCCCAGGCCTTCGGCCAAGGCTCGCCCGCGGCTGTATTCGGCGACCTGCAGGGCTTCTGCCGTCTTGGCTTGGCTTACCAGAAAGTGGATGTAGTCGTCGTAGATGCCCGACGCGTTGGCGGGGAAGGGCAGCGACGATTCCTCGTGCTGCAGCGAAGATCGCGCGGTCTCGAAGGTGGTGAGTGCGGCGCGGTACTCGCGATCGGCCGAGTCTGACTTGCTTTCGCCTTCGTAGAGCTGGGCGAGGGAGTGCTCGGCCTCCCACTTGAGGAAAACGTGGCTCTTGGGGTCTTGCTCGATCTCGCGGAAGGTCTTCTCTGCTTGGGCGGTGCCGTGTTGACGGGCGGCGACGTGGCCCTTGACCAGCATGGGGTAGAGAATGTCAAGTCGGTCGCCCTCCTGTGGGGCGAGAGCTATCGTTTTATCGGCGTAGTCGCGGGCCTGGTCGAGCTTTCCGGTCCGCTCGGAGACGAGCGCTAAGGACGCTAAAGCGTTGAGGATGTCCTGTCGACTATTGATGCCCTTTGCCAAGTCAAGCGCCTGTTGATAAGACTGCTCCGCCTTGCGGTAGTCATTAGCGTCGAGGTAGACATAACCGGCGTTTGTGAGCCATTTCACCTGATCGCTTACGTCACCTAGTTGCGTCGCCCGCTTCCCCGCCTCAATGAAAAATCCCTGAGCTCTTTCCGACTCTCCGAGCCGATAGTAGGCCCATCCGAGATTTCCTAGGGCGTTCTGAGCGATGTCCTCGAATTGCAACGCTGTGGAGAGGCGATATGAAGCCTCTGACCAATCTAGAACCTCATCGAAGTGTTCTTGCTGCAAAGCTGACCAACCGAGATCCAGTAATACGTTCGCCTCCACGAAACTATCCGCATGGGCGCGAGCGGAGTTCAGCGTCTGCTCGAACAGACGCTGTGCCTGCCGGAAATGTCCGCGTGCCATCTCCAGCCCCCCGCGCGCGAAGATCACACTTGCGCAGGCTGGAGAGTCCGACGAAACACAGATGCGATCCGCCTCTGCTAGCTTTTGTTCCGCTTCGGGAAAGTGGGACAGCGCCAAGTGAGCTGAGCATTCAAGCCTTGCCTTTTGTATCTCAAGATCAACGGTTGGAGGGGCCGATGGTTCAGAAGCCAGAAGAGCCAGTGCGCTGTCACCCATACCTCGCCATAACAGGGCGTTCGCCTCAAGGGTTCTGAACTTCCAAGACCATTCTGCGCTCAATTCGTGGAAATCCCTGTAGCCTCTCTCGGCCTCCTTGGAGGCAGCGGAAAGGTCGCCGCGCCTGAAGGTCTGAGTGGCGTGGTCGAACGCGAGTTGAGGGTTTTGGCGGACCGCGCACGCGGCGCAACAGACCAGCGCGAGAATCGAAACTAGTTTCCGTCGAACAGGTCTTATCCGGTTCAGGGGGTGGGAGGTTTTCCGCCGCCGTTCACCGCACAGACCCCCATGCTTCCCGTTCCTGCGGCAATACAGCCCATTTCTACCCGAATCATGGTCAGGTGGAAGGAATTGTGGTTCACCGTCAGTTCGGCGAGGAAGATGGTTCCGAAGTCCGGGATGTGGATTACGTGTCCGCACTTTCCTTCCACGAGTTCCTTCGCGTCCCGCTTGGCAGTGTCAATGTCGTTCCTGATCGGCTCGATTACGACATCTTCGACGAGCGAGAATGTGATGCCGTCGGATTTGCCGATATCTTTCGTTGTAACATCTTCGTCTATTTTGCGTGCGGTAACGACATCGCTCAGGATTGTTTTATACTCTGGGGCGCCCCCATGATACTGCAACGTCAGCGATCCGTCAGGCTCGGCGGAGCGCATCCCTTTTCGCCCGGTCAGCCAGCCAGCCAATTTTTCATATTGCCGCGTGACCACAGTCATGAGATCGGTCTTACCCGCGACATACAGTTGGTCACCTGCAGGCTTTTGGCCGGCCAGTTTCAGGTTCAAGATCGGCACCACTTTGTGGCGGGCGATCTTGAGATGTTCGAAGTGTGTGCCAAGAAACGTAACCTCGGGCACGTACTTGCCGGGAAAATGTGTGGTCGAAATCTGGGCCACGACGCGGTCGGCGGTGACCACGTTCAGGATGTTCAGGTTTTCGACCACCGAGGTGGCCAGTGTCACGGATGCGCCAGGATGTTTTGTGCTCTCGTGCCCTGACACCTGGGTGTGGGCGGCGGTGTAAGAAAAAATTCCTTCCAAGCGATAGTTCTTTGCGTGCTGCGAGAAGTAGTTACGCTTTCCCTCTCCGTTTGACAGCTCTTCGAGAGTACCCGCTAACTTTACGTAGGCTTGCGGCCTGACTTCTGCATCGACTGGGAATTTTACGTTGCCCTTCAGGGCGTGGGCTTCGGCATGGAAATAATGGGGTTTGTCGTTTGCCATGTGGTTGGCTCCGTTCGGTTAAGCTCAAAATTCTGAATTGCAACAGCTTGGTTGACATCCCAATGGCGGCGGCACCCTGCTACCGCACTCAGAGTGGGGTTTGCCGCTGCGGCCAGACCCTTCCGTTCTGGTCTGCTGGGCGGGACAAGACTGCGTGAGAGCCTGTGTCGTCCCTAGGGGACTCGTTCCTCTTTTTTTGGGGCCCTCCCGGCACTTACGTGCCGGGCTGTAATATGCCGCCGCTTCGCGGCTGGAAATTTGCGGGTATTGCTTACCGCTCCCCCTCAATTTCGTTCTCGCGTACAACCAGGGACACTCTGCTAAGCGCCCTTGAGGGCGGCGCTACGGCTGGATTTGTACGTCTATTGGGCGACGGCTGATCTCTTTGCTTTCTCCAGCTGCAGTGATCCCTTTGACAACCAGCGTGTAGGTGCCGGATTGCCGATGGCCGCTGGGAATATAGATCTGGCGTCCTTCCTCCGCCGTGGGGGCGGCAATCGGTCCGGACCATTCCAGCTTCCCGGCGGGATTATACAAGTCCGCGGTGTAGGATGCGAATCCATCCTCCGGGGGCAGGTTTACCAGCAGGCCGAAGCCCTCTCCCGGGTGCGCCTTAATCGTGGTCGGCGCTGTGCCGCGGGTGCTTACGTTGACCGACGCCCAGGGGCCGACCTGCGGCTGGCTTGCGGCCTCCATGAGATGCGGGTAGGTGACGAGATTCTGGTAACCGATCACAGCCAGCAGCAGAGCTAGCACAGGTATGGCAAACGCTGGACGGAGCCAGGCGAACCATCCTCTTGCCCCTGTTTCTCTTGCCGGAACCGTGGCAGACACTCGTGCCTCTGCCGCAGGCGGCTCGGCCAGCACCACTTTCGTCTGTTCCACGAACATGGCTGCGGCGCGTACATCGATTGCGCAATCCTGACAATCAAACAAATGCTCTTCGAACTGATCCCGGAGTTCGGGAGCGAGTTCATTTAGTAGGTATCTTTCTGTGGCCCTTTGCCGGACCGCCTCATTGTGGTCCATGGTCGATCTCCCTTGGATTGATAGTGAGACGTGGCGGTAGAACGTTTCACCTCTGTCAGAGCTTTTCCGCAGCCATGCTGCCCGGCGGGCGGCCAGCCATGTTCTTCAAATACAAGGACTTAAACTGTTGCTTGGCGCGGTGCAAGAGCACCCGGAGATAGTCGCGGTCGACGCCGAAGTCGCGGCAGACGGCATCTTTGTCGCGCTCCTCGAGGAAAACCTCGCGCAGCAAGCGCCGATCTCTTTCGGGCATTTCTTCGAGGATCTCGCGGATCTTCTCTCTGAGTTGCTTGGCGGCCAGGGCTCCTAACAGATCGACCGAGATGGCAGGGAAATCTTCCTGATCTTCGTCTTCGAGCGAACTGTCGCGGGACGAGGCGCGGTAGTGCTCCAGCAAAACGTTGTTGCACATGGAGTTTACAAAGGCGCCGAGGCGCTCGGGCTGGCGGACTTTTCCACCGTGCAAGGCGGCGAAGACACGGGAGAAGGTTTCCTGGCGGACGTCTTCAATAGCTTGCGGCGAACGCAGGCGTGAGCGCAGCTTGAGCTGGATCAGCTCGCTGAAATAGGCCACGAAGTGTTCCTGCGTCCGGAAGTCTCCCGCACGAAGACGTTCGACGTAGGATTCGTCAAAAGATTGGAGTTGCACGGACAGGCCCCGCCCTGAAATGGAAGTAAGTGTAGCACTCATCCGAAAGAAGTTGGAATCGTTCGGGCAGGGTGTAACGAATTGTGCACGACCAGCACTATTAGCAGAGAAGAAGATGAGCCCCAGCCACGCAATTCGAAGCCGCGCGCGGACGCAGATTACGGCGCCAGTAATGCGGAAACCTGGCTCTGAACTGGAAAGGCCCGGGGCCTTCCAGTGCACGATCCTGAGAGCTTTCGAGTTGCGGAAGGGATATCGCGACGTGTTTCTCCTGAGGGAAATTCAGGGGCACACGCTGGCAGAGATCGCGGCCATTCTTGGAATCAGTATCGACACGGCACTGGCCCGCTTGAAAAGCGCACACCGTGAAATCGGTCATCGGGATAATTCCGACGCCATGGAGCGTGGGAAGTGAATGCTCTGGCGAATTCGCTCAAGCGAACTTGGTCCGCGAAAAACCGGGTCCCATGGCGAAGCTGGCGGGGGGCTCCCGGTTCCCGAGACTTACTCAAATGGACTCAGGAGCGGTTTGTCGAGTTGGTTGACGCAGTGCAAAGAAACTTACCCCTGGCGACCATAGTGGCCTGGAATATTTTTCGGTAGTTCGCTCCCGCCTGTGACCTGCCCAGGTACTCCACTCATTCCCAAGCGCGCGCGGACGCTGCCTTTTATTGGGCGCCTCCAGGGCCTGCTGTTTCTCGCGGGCCTGCCCACGGCTTGCGGCCATTCGACAAGCTCAGGGCAATTGTGGGCCATTCGCCGCTTAGCGATTGGGAGCGGTCGCAGAGGGCGATACTTAGAAAGAGAATTGCGGGATGGCTGAAGGAGCAAAGACGAGAAGGAGAATGCGGGAATTGTTGCATCAAAAACCCGAAGATCACCGGAGCCGGTTCCCCGTCCGGTTCCGGCGATCTGAAGGTACCCAAGTCTTCCCCCCGGTTGCCAAGGGCCTTCCAAGTCGGGACTTTGTGGACTTATCGGGTCGCGGTTTGCGCCCTTTTCCACTCATTCCAGTAGTGCAGAAATCGAGTGCTTCGTTTCATTTTTTTTCGAGATTCTTGAGCGGTTGCCGAGCCGGTGGGGCTCCCTGAAACGTTTCGCAGTTCGGATTCACTACTCGGACGGAAGCAAACCGAACGATCCATCGCTGAGTCGCGACTCATGAATGTAGCTGTGGTTATCCGTGGGCGACGAGATGAAGGGTCGATCGGAGAATGCGCAAGCATAGAACCCTGACGACACGGTTCTCGAAAGCAGCTTTGGGTTTGCGACACGAAGCAACAGCCGTACCCCCACATTCCTCAACGGCTTGACTTGAGTCCATTCGCCCGCCATTTGCCAGAGTCTCCGGACCCTGGCTCAGAGTCGTCGCCATCCCCGATCCAAACCTAAATCTACCTTGGAGGGTACGATGAAATTGCCTGTTTGTGACCGCTACACAACCTTGTTGTCCGTCTCGCGAAAGTCTGTTGCCGCCCTGGCTGTGCTGTTAGGTTGCGTGGCCGGCGCCTTCGCCCAGGCCCCGCTCTCGAACATGGACCAAAGCACTCGCCAAACCCCGCCGAGCGTGCTCGCGGGCACGGCGAAGCTGGTCGAGCATTACAACCCCAACCAAAAACTGAGATTGGCCTTTGCTCTGAAGCCGCAGCATCTCGATGAAGAGCGGCAGCTGGCCGCGGAACTGCATGACAAGAAGTCGGCAAAGTTCCATAAATTTCTGACCGCAGAGCAGTGGAAAGCCCGCTTTGCGCCATCTGCTCAGGATGAACAGGCTGTGGCCGACTGGGCGCAGAGCCAGGGTCTGACCATAACGCATCGCTATCCCAACCGTCTGCTGGTGGACGCTGAGGGGA
>Ga0307479_10005067_pt1 | contig 12086 bp, 13 predicted proteins | sample atmos_gasesECM4C_FD_203743 | JGI IMG/M metagenome (GOLD analysis project Ga0307479, IMG submission 203743) | Hardwood forest soil microbial communities from Morgan-Monroe State Forest, Indiana, United States - atmos_gasesECM4C_515 | ecosystem: Environmental > Terrestrial > Soil > Temperate... | reverse complement strand
CCTCCTCGGGCCTGCTCACCGACCGTCAGGCAGCCAGACAGGGCGTGGGCGGCGAAGTCCTCGCATACGTGTGGTAGAGGGAGAGGCAGCGTAAACGGAGATGTCGCGCATTGGTAAGCAGCCGATTCCAATTCCCGCCGGAGTCGATGTAACGATCGACGGTCAGAACGTCTCGGTGAAGGGACCCAAGGGCACCCTGGATTTGACGGTCGTCGAGCCGATCACGGTGGCGCGCAATGAGGATGGCGCGATCGTTGTCAACCGTCCCGACGACGAGCGGCACAACCGCTCACTGCACGGGCTGTCGCGCACCCTGGTGTCCAACCTGGTCACCGGCGTGACCCAGGGTTACACCACCAAGATGGAGATCTTCGGAGTCGGCTACCGGGTGCAGCTCAAGGGCTCCAATCTGGAGTTCGCTCTGGGGTACAGCCACCCCGTGGTGATCGAGGCCCCCGACGGCATCACGTTCGCGGTTCAGTCACCGACGAAGTTCACCATCACTGGGATCGACAAGCAGAAGGTTGGTCAGATCTCGGCGAATATCCGCCGTCTGCGCCGTCCCGACCCGTACAAGGGCAAGGGCGTGCGCTATGAGGGCGAGCAGGTCCGCCGCAAGGTCGGAAAGACAGGTAAGTAGTCATGGCGCAATCACAAGCTGGCAACGCTGCGCGAAAGCCGTTGGGGCAGAGCGTATCTGCAACTCGGCGGGTCTCTCGGCTGCGTAGGCACGCACGGCTGCGCAAGAAAGTCTCGGGCACCCCGCAACGCCCACGGCTGGTGGTGCACCGGTCCGCGCGACACATTCACGTGCAACTGGTCAACGACGAAAACGGCACCACGCTGGCCGCCGCGTCGTCGATCGAGGCCGATGTGCGCGGCGTGGAGGGCGACAAGAAAGCCCACAGCGTGCGGGTCGGCCAATTGATCGCCGAGCGCGCCAAGGCCGCCGGCATCGACACGGTGGTATTCGACCGTGGGGGATACACCTACGGCGGACGGATCGCGGCGCTGGCCGATGCCGCACGCGAGAACGGATTGAATTTCTGATGAAGAATAAGACTGGAAGGACCGCATAATGGCGGAGCAGTCGGCTCGAGGGCAGGGCACCCCAGACAGTCGTGACAGCCGCGACGGTCGCGACTCCCGCGACAGCCGCGGTCGGCGCGACAGTGGCCGCGGCGGCCGCGACCGTGACGGCGAGAAGAGCAACTACCTGGAGCGGGTCGTTGCTATCAACCGCGTCTCCAAGGTGGTCAAGGGTGGCCGGCGATTCAGCTTCACCGCTTTGGTCATCGTGGGTGACGGCAATGGCATGGTCGGTGTCGGCTACGGCAAGGCCAAGGAGGTCCCGGCCGCAATCGCCAAGGGTGTAGAGGAGGCGCGCAAGGGCTTCTTCCGGGTGCCGCTGATCGGCGGGACCGTCACTCATCCGGTGCAGGGTGAGGCGGCCGCCGGCGTGGTGCTGTTACGCCCGGCCAGCCCGGGTACCGGTGTGATCGCCGGCGGTGCGGCGCGCGCCGTGCTGGAATGCGCTGGCGTGCACGACATCCTGGCCAAATCGTTGGGCAGCGACAACGCGATCAACGTGGTGCACGCCACAGTGGCCGCACTCAAGCTTCTGCAGCGTCCCGAAGAGGTGGCCGCACGGCGCGGACTGCCGATCGAGGACGTGGCCCCGGCCGGGATGCTGAAGGCGCGACGGGAAAGCGAAGCGCTAGCTGCCAGTGCTGCGCGGGAGGGAACGGCACTGCCATGACCCAGCTCAAGATCACCCAGGTGCGCAGCACGATTGGGGCACGCTGGAAGCAGCGCGAGAGCCTGCGCACCCTGGGCCTGCGGCGGATTCGCCATTCGGTGATCCGCGATGACAGCCCAGAGGTCCGCGGGCTGATTGCGGTGGTGCGTCACCTCGTCCAGGTGGAGACCACAGAAGCGGGGACAACCGGAGGTAAGGCCTAATGGCGATCAAGCTGCACGACCTGCGGCCCGCGCGCGGGTCGAAGACCGCTCGTACCCGCGTCGGTCGCGGTGACGGCTCCAAGGGCAAGACCGCCGGCCGTGGTACCAAGGGCACCAGGGCCCGCAAGTCGGTGCCAGTGACGTTCGAGGGCGGGCAGATGCCGATCCACATGCGGCTGCCCAAGCTCAAGGGCTTCCGCAACCGGTTCCGCACCGAATACGAGATCGTCAATGTCGGTGACATCAACCGGCTGTTCCCCGAGGGCGGTGCCATCGGCGTGGCCGACCTGGTGGCCAAGGGAGCCGTTCGCAAGAACGCTCTGGTCAAGGTCCTCGGCGACGGCGACCTGACCGTCAAGGTCGACGTGTCCGCGCACAAGTTCAGCGGCAGCGCGCGCGAGAAGATCACCGCCGCGGGCGGCTCGGTCACGGATCTCTAGGTCCTTCGCGAGCAGACGCAGAATCGCATGCCGCGGTGCGGATTCGTGCGATTCTGCGTTCCCCGCAAGCGGGAGGTGCCCCCTGGTCGCGGCACTAAACCAGCCGCGGAATCACCTCTGCAGCAAGGCGTTCCATCTGCTCGCGGTTGTCCGGAACGTCGGAGCCGACGGGATTGAGCAGCAGCAGCTCAGCGCCGGCGTCGATCACCTCACGCAGCCCGCGGACGACGTCGTCAGGTGTGCCGGACACGGGTACCGCATCGATGCCGGGCATCATGCCGTAGATGCGCCGCAACCCGGCGAGCACCCGCTCGCGGGCCCGGGCGGCATCGTCGTCGACCATCAGATAGACCCGCTTGCCGATGGTGAAGTGCGTCGGGTCTTTGTGCTGTTCGGCAAGCTCATTACGGACCACCCTGACGGCTCCGGCAAAGGCTTCTGTGGTCGACGAGCCCGCGCCCAGGAACGAATCACCGTGGCGCACCGCCCTGGCCAGGGCCTTGGGAGCAAGGCCACCGAACCAGATCGGCGGGTGCGGTCGCTGCACCGGCTTGGGCTGGAAGGGAAGGTCGTCGACGTCACGGAACCGGCCATGGAACGTCACCCTGGGCTGGTCCGACCAGGCCGCCTTCATCAGTTCCAGGCCCTCGGTGAAATAGCTGATGAACGTGTCCTTGTCCACGCCGAACGCGGCGAACTGGCGAGCGCCGCCGCCCGGTGCGACGCCGACATCCAGCCGGCCGTGGCTGAGCCGGTCGACGGCCGTGACGGCCGACGCCAACTGCAGCGGCTCATGCAACGACGACACCAGCACGGCGACACCCAGGCGGAGTCGCTCGGTGCAGGCGGCGCAATACGCGAGCAGTTCCAGTGGTGCCAGCAGCGGTGCCTCGCCGATGGTCTGCTCGAGTACCCAGCCGCCCTCGAAGTCGAGCTCCTCAGCGCGCGCAAGATATGCGCGCAGCCCGGCGGCGTCGAACCTATCGGAGACGAGTTGGGGGATTGCGATCGAGAACCTCACCCCACCACCGTACGGCGGCGGATCGGTACGCTTCGAATATGTTTGGTTTTCTGCCTTCGCTTCCCGGCGTCGACGACATGCGCGCCCTGGTCAACCGTGTGGATACCGCCCGCCACCACGGCATACCCACTGGCTGCGTGCTCGAATTCAGCCTGCGGTCGGTGCCACCGGAGACGACGGGCTTTGACCCGCTGACGATCGTCACCGGGGGTGGCCGGGCGATGGCCCTGCGCGATGCCGTCGCCGCGATCCACCGCGCCGCCGAGGACCCCCGGGTCGCCGGGCTGATTGCCCGCGTGCAGCTTGAGGCGTCGCCGGTAGGCGCGGTTCAAGAGCTGCGCGAGGCGATCGCGGCGTTCAGCGCCGTCAAGCCGTCACTGGCCTGGGCAGAGACGTATCCGGGCACACTGTCCTACTACCTGGCTTCGGCGTTCGGTGAAGTCTGGATGCAGCCCGCGGGAAGTGTCGGCCTGGTCGGCTTCGCCAGCAATGCCACGTTCCTGCGCGACGCGCTCGACAAGATCGGGATCGAAGCCCAGATCGTCTCGCGAGGCGAATACAAGTCGGCGGCAAACCTTTTCACCGAGGATGGCTTCACCGACGCCCATCGCGAGGCCGTAACCCGGATGCTGGAAAGCCTGCGAGGCCAGGTGTGGCAGGCAGTCGCCGAATCGCGCAACATCGATGCGGACGCGCTCGATGCGCTGGCCGACCGGGCTCCGCTATTACGCGACGACGCTGTCAGCTCCGGTCTGGTTGACCGGATCGGATTCCGCGACGAGGCCTATGCCCGCATTGCGGAACTGATTGGTGTGGAGGATGTTTCAGACGAAGAGGCGCCACCGCGGCTCTACCTGTCGCGCTACGCCGGTGCCGCCCGGTCGCGACTGGCGCCACCCGTGCCGTCGATTCCCGGTCGCAGGTCCAAGCCGAAGATCGCCGTAGTCACTCTGGAAGGCACGATCGTCAATGGGCGTGGCGGGCCGCAATTCCTGCCGTTTGGCCCCTCCAGCGCCGGTGCGGACACCATCGTGGCGGCACTGCGAGAGGTGGTTGCCGAGGATTCGGTGTCCGCGATCGTGCTGCGGGTGAACAGTCCCGGCGGTTCGGTCACCGCGTCGGAGACCATCTGGCGTGAGGTGAACAGGGCCCGCGAACGTGGCAAGCCGGTGGTGGCGTCGATGGGCGCGATCGCGGCTTCCGGCGGCTACTACGTCTCGATGGCCGCCGACGCGATCGTGGCCAACCCGGGCACGATCACCGGTTCGATCGGTGTGATCACCGGCAAGCTGGTGGTTCGGGACCTCAAGGATCGGCTGGGGGTCGGGTCAGATACCGTGCGCACCAACGCTAATGCCGATGCCTGGTCGGTTGACGAGCTCTTCACGCCGGAGCAGCAGGCGCATAGGGAGGCCGAGGCGGACTTGTTGTACAGCGATTTCGTGGAGCGCGTCGCCGAAGGCCGCAACCTGAGTACCGAAGCCGTGGATGACGTTGCGCGAGGGCGGATCTGGACCGGCGCCGACGCCCTCGAGCGTGGCCTGGTCGACGAGCTCGGCGGGTTTCGAACTGCGGTGCGGCGAGCCAAAGTCCTCGCCGGCCTGGACGAGGATACCGAGGTCCGGCTCGTCAGCTACCCTGGCTCGTCGCTGCTGGACCTGGTGCGACCGCGTGCGTCGTCGCAACCGGCCGCCGCGTCGCTGCCAGAGGCGGTGGGCGCGCTGCTCACCCGCTCGGTTGCCGGGATCCTCGGGCACGTCGAGCAGACGCTCAGTGGTGCGAGCGCGCTCTGGCTGGGGGAGTCGCGCTTCTAGCCGGTCAAGCCGCCGCTGATGAAGATGATTTCGCCGAGCGGGTCGTCGTCTTCGGGGGCGGGCACATCGATGCCGTGGCGCCTGAACAGTTCGGTCCGTTCTACTCCCTCGACGTCCCACCCCTTGCCACGTAGGTAGTCGACGACATGGTTACGCTCACCGGCGTACACCAACGATGCCATGTCGACGTCCACGCCATGTTCCCGAAAAACACCCGACATCTCCCGCGCCCGCTCGGCATCGAAATCCACAATGCCGGGCACAAATTCGGTGGCGATCGTGCTGCCCGGCGCACTGAGGGCGGTGATGTTGTCGAATAACCGATCCTGGGCCTCCGGGGGCAGATAGATCAGCAGACCTTCGGCCAACCACGCCGTCGGCGCCGTCAGGTCCAGTCCGGCCGCTTCGAGTGCTGCCGGCCAGTCTTGGCGCAAGTCGATGGGCACGGTGCGCCGGGTTGCGGCCGGTTCGGCGCCGATTTCGGCCAAAGTGGTTGTCTTGAACTCGATCACCTGCGGCTGGTCGAGCTCATAGACCACCGTCCCGGCCGGCCAGGGCAGTCGGTAGGCGCGCGCGTCCAACCCGGACGCGAGGATTACCGCTTGCCGCACCCCGCCGCCGGTGGCATCGATGAAGTAGTCGTCGAAGTACTTCGTGCGCACCGCCATCCCGTCGGCAATCGCCTGCAACCGCGCCGGCGAGGCGTTCTCGATCGTCGAGATATCGAGCTCACCGTCCATCATCTTGGTGAAGAAATCCAACCCGACCGCACGGACCAATGGCTCGGCGAACGGATCGTTGATCAAACCCCGGGGATCCTTCGTCGCCATCGCGCGCCCTGACGCGACAAAGGTCGCGGTGGCACCGACGCTGGACGCCAGATCCCAATTGTCGTCCTCAGTGCGTGGCATGAGCAAACCCTAGCCAAACGCTAGCGAAGGATCGCGGCCACGTAGCTCATGTCGCCGAAGGCGGCCGCCATCTCGTCCTCGGGAAATTCGAACCCGTTGTGGGCATACATTTCCCTGGCGTTCCGGGCGGTCACATCCCAGCCGTTAGTGGTCAGGTACTCGATGACGGTGCTGCGCTCGCCGTGGTAAATCAGGTCAGACATCTTGAGGTCGAAGCCAAGGCGATTCCAGCGCTCGGAAAGCCGCTGTACGCGTCCACCGGAGAAGCCGGCGGGGTCGGGGAAGTGCTCGGTGGCAACTCGGCTGCCCGGCGCGCTGAGCGCTGCGATGCTGTCGAACAGTCGGTCCTGCGCTTCCGGCGGCAGATAGACCAGCAGGCCCTCGGCGATCCACGCCGTCGGTTGGTTGACGTCAAAACCGTGTTGCCGCAACGCGGTCGGCCAGTCGTTGCGCAGATCGATGCCGATGGGCCGCCGGTCGGCGGTCGGGGCGGTGCCGAGGTCGGCCAGCGTGCGCGTCTTGAAGTCGATGACCTGGGGCTGGTCGATCTCGTAGACCACCATGCCCTCCGGCCAGCGCATCCGGTAGGCCCTGGTGTCCAGCCCGGACGCCAGGATCACGGCCTGGCGAATACCGGCGTCGGTGGCCGCGGTGAAGAAGTCGTCGAAAAACCTGGTACGGACGGTGATCTGCTCGTTCAGCGCCTCGCGGCGCAGCAGCGGGTCATCGTCCAGCGTGATCTCACCATCGATCATCCGGATGAACGGATCCAGGCCCACCGCCCGCACCAGCGGGTCGGCCAGCGGATCGTTGAGCAGTGCGTCGGGACCCTGGGATGCCAGGGCGCGGGAGACGGCGACCATCGTCGCCGTCGCACCCACGCTGGATCCCGGTCCCCAGGTGTCGCCGTCGGTTCGTCCCTTGTCGAGCGTCCCGCTGACGTAAAGCAGGTCGCCCATCCGGACGTCTTCGTCCTCAAAGGGCGGAAGTCCATTGGCCGCAAAAAGATCCCGGACACTGTTGGTGGTCAGCTGCCAACCGTGGTCGGACAAGTAGGGCGCCGCTTCGTTGCGGTCACCGAAGTAAACGAGTCCCGCCATGTCGAGATCGAAACCGTGTGCACGCCAACGTTCGGAGATTCGTTGCATACGCTCCTTCATCTTCTCCTCGTCGCCGGGCTCGATGTTGCTCGCACTTTCGGTGGCGAACCGGCTGCCCGGCGCGCTGAGCTCGGTGATGGTGTCCAGCAGGCGGTCCTGCGCCTCCGGCGGCAGGTAGCCGAGCAGGCCCTCGGCGCTCCACGCGGTTGGTTGCTCCGGGTCGAATCCGGCGGCGCGCAGCGCGGCCGGCCAGTCATCGCGCAGATCGATGGCCACCACGCGCCGGTCGGCGGTGGGCGCAGCGCCCAGTTCGGCCAGGGTATGGGTTTTGAATTCGATGACCTGCGGCTGGTCGATCTCATAGAGGACGGTTCCGGCGGGCCACGGCAGCCGGTAGGCGCGGGAATCCAGCCCGGACGCCAGGATGACGGCCTGCTTGATGCCCGCCTTGGTGGCGTCCAGGAAGAACTCGTCGAAGAACTTGGTGCGGACGGCCATGTTGTCGGCCATGCGCGACATGGCGCCGGCGGATCCGGTTGCGTCGTCTGTGACATCGTTGAGCTCGGCTGGGCTCACCTCGCCGCCGGCCAGCCGAGTGAGCAGGTCCACGCCTACGGCCCGCACCAGCGGCTCGGCGAACGGGTCGTTGATCAGCGGACGATCAGCGCGGGTCGCCACGGCACGGGCGGCGGCGACCATGGTCGCCGTCACCCCGACGCTGGATGCCAGATCCCAGGTGTCTCCGTCATACCTGGTGGAGGTGGTGGAGGTCATGTGTTGCCTTTCGGATGTAGTTAGTACATCTTATCTAATATTTAGCCAGTATAACAAGCTTCCCACTGTACGCCGCCTCCGATTCGCGGCAACCTTTACGCATGGCGTTCTCGGCGGCTGGCCAGCGGGTGCTCATCACCGGTGCTTCGTCGGGGTTGGGGGCGGCCCTGGCCAGGCAGCTGGCCGCCCAGAAAGCGGTGGTGGGGCTGATCGCCCGCCGGCGCGACCGCCTGGGCGAGGTGCTGGCCGACTGCCGGCGGACCTCGCCGGACTCGGCGATGTGGGTCGCCGACCTGGCCGACACCCCGGCGGTCGGCCACCTGGCGCTCCAAGCCTGGGATGCTCTCGGCGGCATCGATGTGCTGATCAACAACGCCGCAATCCCGAAGCGTCGGCCGGTCGCCGAGTTGGAGCCGGACGAGGTCGAGGCCGTCATGCGGGTGAACTTCTTCGCCCCGATGCGGCTCACGCTCGCCCTGCTGCCGAGGATGCTGGAGCGCGGCTCGGGCATGGTCGTCAACGTGTCCAGTGTCGGGGGCCGGCTCGGGATCATCCACGAAACCGCCTACTGTGCAAGCAAGTTCGCGCTATGCGGGTGGAGCGAAGCGATGGCCGTCGACCTGCACGGCACCGGAGTCACGGTGAAGCTGATCGAACCGGGCCCGGTCGACACCGAGATCTGGGATCAGCCCGGCAGCGAGGAACCCCTCTACCAGGGGCCCAAGGTGGCGGCCGACGAAGTGGCCGACGGCGTCATCGCGGCCCTGGGCAGCGACCGTTTCGAGCACTACGTCCCCGACATGAAGGCGGTGGTTGACGTGAAGAACGCCGACATCGACACATTCATCGCCGGCGTGGCCGGGATGGCGCCGCGATGAGGGCGCTCGTCTACGGCGTGCCGCCGGAGGCCGTGGAGGTTCCTGATAACGCCAACGCGCTGACCCAGAACCTGGCCCGCACCCCGACAGCGCTGCGACAGGTGCCCGATCCGCATCTGCCGCACCAGGATTGGGTGATCACCCGGCCCCGGCTGACCGGCATCTGCGGGTCGGACTCCAAGCAGATCCTGATGGATTTCGGCGAGGATGATGTCGACAACGCCATGGCCGCGTTCTGTTCCTTCCCGCAAGTCATGGGCCACGAGGTGGTGGCCGACGTGGTGGCGGTGGGACCGAAGGCCCGGGGACTGGAGGTCGGGCAGCGGGTCGTGCTCAACCCGTGGCTGTCGTGCGGGCCGCGTGGCATCGAGCCGCTGTGCCCCGCCTGCGAAACCGGCGACTACAGCCTGTGCTGGAGCTTCGCCGACGGCGACATCAAACCCGGCATCCACACCGGGGTGTCGGCCGATGTGACCGGCGGATACGCCGAGTTGATGCCGGCCCACGACAGCATGCTGTTCCGCGTTCCCGACTCGATTCCCGACGAGATGGCAGTGTTCGCCGACCCGTTTTCGGTGTCCCTGCACGCGATCACCCGCCATCCGCCGCCCCGCTCGGGCCGTGTCCTGGTGTACGGGGCCGGCTCGCTCGGATTGTGCGCGGTCGCGATCCTGCGGACGCTCTACCCGGACGTGGCGGTGGCCGTGGTGGCTCGCTTCGAGGCCCAAGCGGAACTGGCCCGCCGGTTCGGGGCGGCCAAAGTGCTGGCGCACGAGCCGCGGCTGGCCATCATCGAAGAGCTGGTCCCCTGGGGCGGTGGCCGGCTGTGGCAGCCGCTTAAGGGCCTGCCGATGGCCTACCCCGGCGCGGTCGATGTCGTCTACGACACCGTCGGCAAACCGGAGACGTTCGAGGTTGGGGTGCGGGTCCTCGCCGCCCGGGGCACGCTGGTCAAGGCCGGCGTCCATGCGCCCGGCCGGTGGGAGTGGAGCCCGCTGTACTTCAAAGAGATCAGCTGGGTCGGCTCCAACGCTTTCGGGATCGAGGAGATCGACGGGCAGCGCAAACACGCCATCGCCCACTACCTCGACCTGGTAGCCGCAGGCCGGGTGGACTTGCGACCCATGCTGACCCACACCTTCACATTGGACCGGTGGCGCGACGCCTTCCTCGCGATTGCCAACCAGGACGACAGCGGCGCCGTCAAGGTGGCCTTCGACCAGCGTTAGTCCAGCGCTAGGCGGGGCGTGTGGCGCGATAGTAGGTGAGTCGTCCAACGAAGCGGTGCCGCTGCGTCGCGACCTCGGTGCAGTCAAACCCCGCCGCACGTAGGAGTCGAGGAATCGCGTCGCCGAGGTTGCCGGCCGCGTGGGGGCTGTGCCTGACGAGTCGCGCCGCCAGGCCGTCGTGGGCGGTCATGTCGCCGCCCATATCGACCAAGTGCAGCCTGCCGCCGGGACGCAGGACACGGAAAATCTCGGCCGCGGCGGCGGTTTTCGCATCGCTCTCCAGGTGGTGCAGCATCATGGACGACAGCACCCGATCGAATTCGCCGTCGGCGTAGGGGAGCCGTTGCGCGTAGCCGCGTTCGAAGCGAATCCCACTCAGCCGGGCCGCCTTTCGCTGAGCTCGGCGCAGCGCGAGCGGATCGGGATCGGATCCGATCACTGAAACCGAGGGATGAGCACGCCTGGCCCGGATAGCGAGATTGCCGGTGCCGCAGCCGATTTCCAGGACGCGATGATCATCGGCGAGCTCGGCCTGCCCGATGAGCTTCTCATGGACGCGGTTGAAGCCGAACAGCCGGGTCAACAGGTCGTAGCCGGGAAGCAGCGCATCGTGGCCGGCGGCGGGGAGGTAGTCATGTGGATGATGTTTGATCATAGAATCCATACTGCGCCTGTGTATTGCGCCATAATTGGGCGATCCTTGTCAAAAGTAGGACTATCTTTAGCGAAGTGACGTGACGCAGGCAGCTCGGGTAATCAGCCACCGCGACGGCGTGCCCGTCTACCGGTACCGGACCGACCCGGCCGCATCTCCCGTATCGGTGCATCGGCACCTCCACGACGACGTGGGAGAACGCGGTCGTCACATTCACGATTTCCCCGCGCTCTTGTACATCCCCGCGGCGGGTCTGGTGTACGTGGCGGCCCCGGGTGAGGTGCTCGACCCCGGGCAGCTCGACGACCTGGATGACGGGGTTGCGGTGTTCTTTGATCCCGCCGCGCTCGGCGAGGACGGGCGATCGCCGTGGCCGGCATGGCGGGCGCACCCGCTGCTTTTCCCGTTTCTGCATGGTCAGTCCGGCGGGCTGCTGCGGCTGGAAGTGCCCGCGGCCCGACGGTCGGCGTGGGACGCCGCGATCGGGTCGATCGAATCTGAACTGGCTGGGCGGCAGGCGGGTTACCAGCAGGCGGCGCTGGCGCATCTCACACTGCTGCTGATCGACCTCGCGCGTCTGGCCGTCGACGTGGTCGGCGACCTGCGACGCAGCGGCGAGCCGCTACTGGCCGAAGCATTCGCGGTGATTGACCGGCGTCACGCCGAGCCACTGTCGCTGCGCGATGTGGCTCGCGAACTCGGTATGACGCCAGGACACCTGACCACGATCGTGCGGCGCCGTACCGGACGTACCGTCCAAGAGTGGATCATCGAACGCCGCATGGCCGAAGCTCGCGGCATGCTGGCTGAGACGGATCTTCCGGTCCGAGAGGTCGCCAGGCGGGTCGGTGTGCCAGATCCGGGTTATTTCAGCAGGCTGTTCAGCCGCAGGCACGGCGCCTCGCCCCGCGAGTGGCGTGGTCGCCAAGTTCGGGCATGACGCCGGAAACCATCTCACCCACGTCTTAACTCCCGATTGCGCTCGCGGCGGGACGCGCCGGGTTCCACGTTGCGCACCCCGTGGATTGCTATACCGACAGCGCGCTCGACTGCGGCGCGTAGCTGTTCGGTGGTATCGCCTTCTTGCAGGCAAACGAGCGCGGTGGCAATCGCCGCGCCCATGACTGAGCCGATGACGGCGGCAGCGGCCGCCGGGTCGAGCGTGGCCTGGTAGGCGCGGTGCAGTGCCTGGGCGAGTTGAGTTTCGGCCAGGAAGTAGCGGTGCAGGGTGGCCGCTTGGACGGCGGGCACCGACATGATCATGGGCAGCCGCACCGCCGCCAGGCCGCCATCGACTTCCTC
>Ga0307479_10005066_pt1 | contig 12086 bp, 11 predicted proteins | sample atmos_gasesECM4C_FD_203743 | JGI IMG/M metagenome (GOLD analysis project Ga0307479, IMG submission 203743) | Hardwood forest soil microbial communities from Morgan-Monroe State Forest, Indiana, United States - atmos_gasesECM4C_515 | ecosystem: Environmental > Terrestrial > Soil > Temperate... | reverse complement strand
AAGGCGGTCGCCGACTGTATGCAGACGGCTGACGGTCCGGAACTCGGCGAGCTGCTGATCGGCGTCCGGGAGGTAGGGATCGACCCGCTCGAAGCCGTCTTTGCCTCAGGGGTCCGCCGCTTCGACAAGTCCGGTGAGTATGCCGCCGATGGCGCGTTGAGCGTCACCGCCTGGCTGAAATGGAAATGCAAGCTCTCCGGAGGCGCGGCCGCCGAGCGGGTCGAGATCGGCAAACAGCTGGAGCGGCTGCCCAAGACCGAAGCCGCGTTTGCTCGGGGTGACGTCGGGTACCAGCATGTGGCTGTCATGGCGAGAACAGCTGAAAACCTGGGGGCCGCAGCGGTGCGAAGCGAAGAAGGCAACCTCCTGAAAGCGGCCCAGTCGATGGATCCCGGCCAGTTCACCACGGTGGTCAAGAACTTTGAGCATCGGGTCGACGCGGCGGCGGCTCTGGCCGAGGCGAACCGCGCCTATGAGCGCCGCTACCTGCACATCAGCGATCCGCACGACGGACTCGTGCGTATCGATGGCTTGCTCGACGCCGAAGGCGGAGCAATCGTCAAGGCCAGACTCGCCGGACTGATCAAGCCGACCAAGGATGACCAGCGGACCCACGGGCAGCGTTGTGCCGATGCCCTGGTTGAGTGCTGTCGTCAGGGCTCAGGCAAGGGAGACAGCTCCGGCCCGCGACCTCAGCTGATCATCCGGGCTAGCCTCGACACCCTGGCCGGTATCCCGGGCGCAGCCGCCGGCGAGCTCGAAGGCGGAGGCACGGTTCCGGCGGAAACCGTGCAGCGCCACGCGTGCGATTCTGCGCTCACCCGACTGGTAGGCCGGAGCGAGCTCGAGCACGAGCTCAATCACGCCGTGCGGACGATGCCCGCTTCGACCCGGCGCGCCCTCGAAGCGCGCGACCGATTCTGTGTCTGGCCTGGCTGTGCCCGGCCTCTGAACTGGTGCGATGGACACCACCTCGTCTGGTGGATAAGAGGCGGCGAGACGTCGCTGCCGAACCTCGCCTTGCTCTGCAGGCCCCATCACCGGCTGGTCCACGAAGGCGGCTGGTCGCTCCTGCGTCGGCGAACCGCATGGCATGCCACGCCGCCTGGCGACAATGCGACGAGACATGCGCCGCGCCGCGAGTGATGTCGCCGTGTGTTGGCCACGGAGCGAGGGGCGCCGCCCGACCAGAACGTTCCCGTAGCGCCTGCACGACGAGCGATCGCGGGTCGGCTTCCGGCGTCACCGCCATCGATTGTGGACCAGCGCTGTGCCGAAAGTCTGTCAGCCAGGCGAGGATCAGGGCGCTGGTCGAGGCAGCACGCCCAGGAGTTCGAAACCGTAATCGAGGACCTTGGGCATTTCGTCGTAGGCCTTCCCGGCCGGCGCTCCGAGTAAGACCGCGAGCAGCCGGTGGCCGCCGCGGCTCGAGGTGGTGATCAGGCAGCCGAGCGCGGCGTCCGTCCAGCCGGTCTTGAGCCCATAGGTGCCGGGATAAGTGTGGAGCAGCTTGTCGAGGTTGACCAGGCCGAAGGCCTTGTGGGTGGGCGTCGCCGGGAGCGCGATCGCGGGCGTCGCGGCCATCGTCACCAGTCCGGGATAGTGCGACTCGAGGTACCGGGCCGCAACCGCCAGGTCATTCGCCGATGAGTAGTGCCCGGCGGCATCGAGGCCGGTGGGGTTGACGAAGTGCGTGGTGCGCAGGCCGAGTCGCAGGGCTCGCACGTTCATGTCGGCGATGAATGTCGAGCGCGACGTCACGGCGGAGGCGAGCGCCTCGGCGGCGTCGTTGCCGGATTCGAGGAAGACGCCGTAGAGCAGCTCGCGGACCGTCAGCCGCTCGCCGGCCGTTAGTCCCATCACGGTCGAATCCGGTGGCAGCTGGTCAATGCTCGCCGGCACCGTGACCATCGTGTTCATGCCCATCAGATCGGCGGCGACCATGGCGGTGAAGATCTTCGTCAGGCTGGCCGGCGCCCAGGCCGCCCGGGCATTGCGCTGCCAAAGCACGCGACCGGTGTCCAGATTGACCAGCGCCACTTCCTGCGCGTCGACGGCCGGGAGCGGGATGGGGCGGAGCGTGGCTGCCGGCCGTGGCGGGAGCGGGGCCGGCGTGGGGGCCACCGTGGGCGCAGCCGTCGGGTTCGGCATCGGCGCCGGGCTGGCTTGGAGCTGGAGACGGTCCGGCCGCCGATCCGTTCCGTCGAGGAGGACGGCCGAGGTGGGGAGCTGGCTGGTCGTGGGCGCGGTGGCCGGCTGCGCTGGAGCCGCAGACCCGACCGCACTAGCCATCGCTCCCGTCACCAGGAAGAGCAGCGCCAGGCGGAAAAAAGAACGCATCATCCAGGTGAGGCAGCCTAGCGCATGCCGTCCTGAAAAACAAGCACGCGCCACCTAGAATGTTGGGCGCGCCGGGATGACGGAATAGGTAGACGTTGGCGACTTAAAATCGCCTGCCCGTAAGGGCGTCAGGGTTCGAGTCCCTGTCCCGGCACCAGCCTCGGCGTGAGTAGACTGGCGCCATGCTCGAAGTCCTCGAGGTCATTCTTGGCATCGTGATCGTCGGCTACATCCTCAACGACGTCTTCCAGAGCGTGGTCGTGCCGCGGCCCACGCCCGCCCGCTTTCGCCTCACGCGCTGGGTGGTGCGGCCCGGCTGGCGCGTCTGGCGGGCGGTTGCCCTCCGCACCGCATCCACGGGAGAACGCGAACGAATGCTGGGCACGTTCGCCCCACTGGCGGTGGTCGTCCTGCTCGTGCTGTGGTTGAGTCTCCTGGCCCTCGGGTACGGCTTCATCTTCTTCGGCCTGCGGGGGCAACTGCGCCCGGTGGTTACCGATTTTCCAACGGCCGTGTATTTTGCCGGCACCTCCGTCCTCACCATTGGCTTCGGTGACTTCGTCGCCACTTCGGGGCTGGCACGCGTACTGGCGCTGATCGCGGGCGGAACCGGGCTGGGGACCATCGCGCTGGCGATCAGCTTTCTGTTTTCGCTCTACGCCTCATTCCAGCGCCGCGAGATCCTGATCGTCACGCTCGACGCCCGGGCGGGCGCGCCGCCGTCTGGGGTCACGCTGCTCGAGACCATGGCGAAGCTTGGCGTGGTCGATGAACTGCCTCGCTTCTTCGGCGACTGGGAGAAGTGGGCGGCCGAGGTGCTCGACAGCCACCTCGCCTATCCCATCCTCGCGTACTTCCGGTCCTCGCACGACAACGAGTCCTGGGTCAGCGCCCTGGGCGCCGTGCTTGACGCGACCACCCTCCTCATCACAACGTGCACCGAAGGTCCGCTCGGGCCAGCCAAGCTGATGTTCGCGATGGGCGCCCACCTCGTCGAGGACCTGAGCCGCTTCTTCCGCATCGAAAGCGACCACGACGTGGGGGTCGAGCGATATGAGTTTGACCAGGCCCGCGAGCGTCTCGCCGCCGCCGGCTGGACGCTGCGACCGGCCGAAGAATCCTGGCTCGCCTTTTCGCGACGGCGCATCCAGTACGCGGTCGCCCTCAACAACATGGCCAAGTGGTGGGCGGCGCCGCCGACCCAGTGGATCGGCGATCGCTCCTTCGTGCGGCTTACACAGCCCCGGCATCAGGAGGTCCCGGCCCGCGCCGCGTCGCGCTGACCCCGTTGCTCAGGCGGCGAAGGCCTTCGGTGGATTGCCTTTCAGGCGAAGGTAGAACGCGGTCGCCAGCGCATAGGGTAGTAAGAGGCGCACTTCAAAATCGCCTGGTATGCGGGCGAGGCCACCAAAGAGATCCGGAAGCAGGCGCCGCTCCATCGCCTCGGCGATCCGCTGAATGCTGAAGGTATCGGAGGCACGGATGTGCGCGCCCGTATCGTCCCACTCGGTCTTCCCGTCTTCCAGCTGCCGCCACTCCGCGAGCAAGACGCCCTGCGCGGCGATCAGCGCCAGTGCCTGGTTGAGGCGGGCCTGGCGGTCAGGAAGGATTTCGAGTCCGCGTGCCCGCGCCAGCTCGAGCGTTCGCTGCACCGCCGCTTCGACGTCGGGCCACGACTCGGCATCGGCGGCTGCATGCGGCAGCAGGTCCGGCGCGTCGATGATCCGCTTCGTGCGGCCCAGGGCGAGCCCGTCGAGCTGGCTACGAAGCCCAGCGCTCAGCTGCAGGTGGGCGAGCGGCGGCGTGCGGGAGGCGAAGAGCTCGAGGACCGGTTCGCCAAACGCGATCACCGGGTCCTCTACAGGGACCGGCAATTCCCGGTGCTGAACGGTCGGCTGCCAGCGTGGCTCGCGCTGGCCTCGCTGGCGAATCCGGACCCTGAAAAGCGCGGCCTTTCGCGCGATCTTGAAAAGCCCGGCTTTTCGCGGGCCGGCCACCGCTGCCGCCACCACGCCAATGAGCAGAACGAGAATCGTGACCGGGAGGCCCAACCGAAGAACGAACGTCAGAAGAGCAAGCAGGAGCGCAATGGCGAGGATGACCGGCCGGTTGACCAATCGGGACATGCTCTCCGAATACAACGTAAACCGGCGCGCTCTCGTGCAGGCGGTTGGGGGCTAGTTCAGATTCCTGAAAAGCGTCGCAATCCCCTGGCCGCCGCCGATGCACATCGTGACGATGCCCCACTCCGCCTGCCGACGCTTGAGTTCGTAGGCCAGCTTGACGGTCAGGATCGCGCCGGTGGCGCCGACCGGGTGGCCGAGCGCGATGGCGCCCCCGTTCGGGTTGACTTTCTCCGGGTCGATCTCGAGCTCGCGGATGACGGCCACGGCCTGGGCCGCGAAGGCCTCGTTCAACTCCATCAGGTCGATGTCGTTGATCGTCATCCCGACCTTGCGCAGCAGATTCTGGACCGCGAAGATGGGGGCTACGCCCATGATCTCGGGCGCGATGCCGGCCACCGCGTCGGCCACCCACTCCAGTTGCGGTGTAACGCCGAGCTTGCCGGCCTTCGCCGTCGTCATCACCACGAGCGCGGCACCGGCGTCGTTGATGCCCGAGGAATTACCTGCCGTGACGCTGCCCCCGTCTCGAAACGCGGCCTTGAGCCGACCGAGGGACTCGACGGTGGTCCCCGCCCGCGGATGCTCGTCGAGGTTCGCGACTACGGGCTCGCCCTTACGCTGCGGGATCGCGACCGGAACGATCTGGTCCTTGAAGCGACCCTCCGCGATCGCGGCCGCCGCCCGCCGCTGGCTCTCCGCGGCGAACTTGTCCTGCGCTTCGCGGGAGACGCCGTAGCGGTCGGCAACTTTTTCGGCGGTGCAACCCATCTGGTAGCGACCAAACGGGTCAGTGACCAACGACAGCGTGCCGTCGATCAACTCGGCTTGGCCCAGGCGCCAGCCGACCTGCGACCGGGGCAGCAGGTAGGGCTGGATCGACATGTTCTCGTTGCCGCCGGCGACCACCACCTGCGCTTCACCGGTGCGAATCTCCTGGACGGCGCTGTTGATCGCCTGCAGACCAGAACCACAGAGTCGGTTCACATTGAAGGCCGTGGTTGTCTCTGGCAGCCCTGCCTTCAAGGTGGCCAACCGGGCATTGAAGGCGTCCTCGCCGACCTGCCCGACGCAGCCCAGAATGACCTCGTCGACCGCATCCGGCGAAATGCCGGCGCGGCCGACAGCCGCGCGGATTGCGTTCGCGCCCAGATCGGATGTCGGGGTGTCCTTGAAGGCGCCCGCAAATTTGCCAATCGCGGTGCGCACGCCCCCAGCAACGACGATCCCCTCTCCATTCACACGGGAAATCCCGCGATCTCGAACTACGGCCACGGTTTCATTCTAGCCGCGGCCGGCGAATCAGACCCCCGGTCCCGGAGCGCTGCCGGTCCCCAGGCTGACCGACCCGCCGTAGGCCGATCCGCCACCACTCGACTCGTTGCCTCGGCGCGTGATCCGCTGCGCCTGCTGCTGGGCTTTGGAAATGCCCCGCTCGACCTGCGGCCGCGCCGATTCGACGACGCCTTGCGCCTGGTCGATGACCGGCTGCATCTGTCCGCGGACCTGGTCCATCCGCTCCGACAGCTCCTCGCGCATCTGGCGTCCTGGCTTGGGTGCATAGAGCAGCGCTACGGCGCCGCCGATGATCAGGCCATGCACCACGCCTTTCAGATATCCCATGATCTCCTCCCTTTGGCTTTCGGGCCTCGCGCCCATCTTACGGTGCTCAAGCGCCGGATGGCTTCAGCCGGACGGCATGGACCGGCGACCGCAGGCTGCGAAGCGCGAGGGCGACGCTGCGAACTGCGAGGTCGAGGCACGATCTAATCAGGACGGCACTGACGCAGCAAAAGCTGTACAGGAAGGTTTCCGCGATTCGGGCGCGCAGGAACGGCACTCCGATCGCCAGCCCGCCGATCAGGACCGCGGCGGCGCAGAGCGCCGCCCCCAACTCGACCGCCCGCGCCTTGAGCCACGCCGTAACGTCCATCTACCAGAAAAGGATATAGCATTACTATCATAAGTCAAAGCAATCGCGCATCTCGTCCAGTGATCGAGCCTGGCTGGCGCCGGCGAGTCGCCCGGGCACGCGTCGGTCATTTCGCCACCTCAGACGGCAGGCGACCATCGCTGGTGCCGGTCTGCTTCGTGCTGCTTGGCGAGACGCTCTACCACGCGATCGATGCCAAGCCGAAGGCGACGGGCCCGCGCCGGCTGCGGCGGGTTCGGAACGTGCGGGCGAATCCGGTCGCGGCGCTGCTCGTCGATCACTACGTGGAAGACTGGCGCCGGCTCTGGTACGCGCTGTTTTCTGGACGGGCCCGCGTCATCGAGCAGGGTCCGGAGCAGCAGCGCGCGATCGCCGCCCTAAGGCGAAAATACCTGCAGTACCGCACCACGCTGCCCTTGCGGTCCGATGCCCTGGTTATCGCGATCGATGTCCGGCGGCTATCGCATTGGCAAGCTAGCTCACCCGCCCGCCGCCGCGCTGACCGCTCGGGTCGGCCGGCATGAACGTGCGGATGGAAGCGATCCCGGTCGCCGGATCCCCGTAGCGATCACCGAACCTGACACTGTCGGCGAACCAGGGATCATCGATCACCAGTCCGCCGTCGGTCGAGTACCCGATGAGCAACACGAAGTGCTGGCTCCCATTGAGCCGCACCTCGGCGACCACCGGACGGCCCGCGTCGAGCTCGTTGCGGATCGCGCCCAGGTCCGGACCGGTCCAACCCGAGAACGCCACCCGACCGCCCGAGTAGGTGGTGACCGCGTCCCAGATCAGCTGGTCATCGAAGGCATAGCCGCCGTTGGCCGTCAGCCAGGCGTTGAAGGCGCCGGGATCACCCTTCATGCCGTAGTAGCGCAGCATCATGGTGACCGAGATGATGGCGCAGCCGGCCGAGCCAATCGTGTCGGTGGCCGAGCTCCCCAGCGGTGCGCCCGCGAAAGCCGGGTCCTGCTGGCCCATCACCGGGATCGTCATCGCGCCGTCGGCAAGCGTGCCGAGCTGACTGGAGACGGCGGCTGCCAGGGCGATCGCGGTAGCGACCAGCGCCGGGCGCAGTCGGAGGGTCGGAAGATTGCGGCCCAAACGTCGGCCATCTTGAACCTGGAGTTCCGTGCAAACAAACCAAAAGAGTGACCCAAGGTGGGCGACAAGCAGACCCGATCTTCATCACGCGGACTGTTGGGAAAAGACTGGCGTCGGCGTCCGGCGCCGGCTCGGATGTAACGGCCTTAAGGCCGCCGGCCGGAATTTCTATTGAGGCTCGGTAAAGGTCCGGTCAAGAACAGAGCGCGGAGGCCCCAGCAGCGCTGGTAGGTTTTCGGGCTGACGCTAAGCGGCCGGCTTCAGGCGGGCGGCGGCGTGGCGGGCTTTGGCCCGTTCGATTCGCTTTTCTCTGGCGGCGCGACCGCGCCGGACGTGGGGCTTCATCGCCGGTACAACTGTCCGGCGCTCGGCGGCTTGCGGCCATGAGATCAATTCGCAGCCTGATTGCCAACGTCGCTTCGCTCGGGTTCAATTGAATTAGGCATTGTTAAGATGGGCTGCGCATGAGTGACCCACGCCCAATCGGTGTTTTCGACTCGGGTGTGGGTGGGTTGACCGTGCTGCGAGAGCTGCAGCGGCAACTCCCGCACGAATCCACAATCTACTTCGGCGACCTCGGCCATTTTCCCTATGGCCCGCGCTACCAGGCCCAGGTGCGCCACTTCGCCCTCAACATCATCCGCTTCCTGGAGAAGCTCGATGTCAAACTGGTCGTGATCGCCTGCAACACGGCGACGGCGGCCGCCCTCAACACCGCGCGCGAGGTCTTCGATATCCCGATCGTAGGCGTGATCACGCCAGGAGCCGAGGCCGCCGTGGCCGCCACCAGGAACAAACGCGTCGCCGTGATCTCCACCGAAGGGACGCTGCAAAGCCAGGAGTACCTGCACGCGATCCGCGAGGCGAATCCCACCATCGGGGTGCTGCCCAAAGCCGCGCCCGAGCTCGTCGAGCTGGTGGAGGCCGGAAAATCCGAGGCGGCCGAGACCGAGGCGGTGCTGCGCGAGGCCCTCGAGGACATCATGCGGTTCCAGGCGGACACGCTGATCCTGGGCTGCACGCACTATCCGCTGTTGCGCCCGGTGATTCGGAGGATCACTGGCGACAGGATGACCGTGGTCGATTCGGCGGAGACCACCGCCGCCCGCGTCAAGCGGGTGCTCGCCAGGAACGGCCTCGAGGCGGCCGATCACGAGACCGCCCGCCACCAGATCTACGTCACCGGATCGCCGGAACGGTTCACCGACGTCGCCCAGATCCTGTTCGGGCAGGACCTGCCTCCGATGAAGACCGTTCGCCTGGAAGTGGTCGAGGCCATGTCCGGCCGCGAGGGCGTCGCGTGAATGCGATCATGACCGGGACGGACTTCGTCGCCCCGATCCGCGCCGAGCTGGAGGATTTCGAGCATCGCCTCCACGCCACCGTCCGAGCGGACCTGGGTCCGGTGGCGGACGCGATGCAGCAGATCCTCGACGCCGGCGGCAAGCGGCTGCGGCCCGCCCTCGTCTTCCTGGCGGCCGGGCTCGGCAGGCCCAACCGGATGGATGACGTCTACCGGGCGGGGATGGCCATCGAGTTCATTCACAACGCCACGCTGATCCACGACGACCTGATCGACGGCGCCCCGACCCGCCGCGGCCTGCCCACGATCCACGAGACGCTCGGGCCGAACCCGGCGATCATCATCGGCGACTATTACTTCGCCAAGGGCGCCAACCTGATGTCCCAGATCGGGAATACCAGCATCGATGCGCTGCTGTCGCAGACGGTGATGACGATCTGCTTCGGCGAGATGCTGCAGCTGACCAGCCAGCGGCGCTACGACCAGAGCATGGAGGAGTACTACGCCAAGATCGAGCGCAAGACCGCCGTGCTGCTGGCCGCCTCGACGTTTTGCGGCGGCGTGCTGGCTGGACTGCCGGAGGCAAAGGTCGAGGGCATTCGGCGCTTCGGCCGTCTGCTCGGGATGTCGTTCCAGATTGCCGACGACGTGCTCGATTACCTGGCGACAGAGGAAGAGGTGGGCAAGCCCGTCGGGAACGACCTGAAGCAGGGGACGGTTACCCTGCCGCTGATGCTGGCGCGTCACGACCCCTCGGTTGACGGCCAGCTGGAGGCGATCCTCGACAAGCCGGCGCTGCAGGATGCGGACTATGCCGACGTGGTCCGGATCGTCCGTGGATCCCGCGGCATCGAAGAGTCCTACGAGTACGCACGCCGCTTCGGTGAGCAGGCGCGCGCGGAGCTCGAGGCGTTCGAGCCTTCTCCATACCGCGACGCGTTGGAAGGCCTGACCTTCTATGTCGTCGGCCGGCGCAGCTAAGATAGCTCGGCTCTGAGAGTTCGGCTGGCGACCCGCGGCAGTACGCTCGCAATGATCCAGGCGCGGCTGGCCGCCGACGCCCTGGCGCGTCGCTTTCCTGAACACGAGTTCGTGTTAGCGCCGATGACCACGCACGCCGACCGCAACCAATCGATGCGGCTCAGTGAGGCCTCCCGGGAAGGGGTCTTCGTCAAGGAGCTCGAGCAAGCGCTGCTCGACGGACGAGCCGAGCTGGCGGTGCACTCGGCGAAAGATCTTCCGACCCCGCCGAATCCACCGCTGACGATCGCGGCGTTTCTGCCGCGGGCCGACGCGCGCGACGTCCTGATCGGCCGCCAGCCCGCCACGCTGAGCTCGCTCCCTGTGGGGAGCCGCATCGGGACCGGCAGTCCGCGGCGGGTGGCGCAGATCGCCGCCGTCCGATCGGATCTGCAGGCCGTCGACATTCGCGGCAACGTCGATACCCGGTTGCGCCGGCTGCGCGAGGGCTTGGTCGATGCGCTGGTCCTCGCCGCCGCCGGATTGGAGCGGCTGGGCCGGCTGAACGAGGCGCACGAGCTGCTGCCCTTCGACGTCATGCTGCCGGCGCCGGGTCAGGGCGCGCTGGCGTTGCAGGTGCTCGAGGGAAGCGAGGCCGCCCGGCTGGCCGCGCAGGTGGATGATGAGGCCACCAACCGGGCGGTGAGTGCCGAACGCGCGCTCCTCCGTCGCCTGGGCGGCGGGTGCCTCTCGGCGATCGGCGCCTACGCCCGTGTCGAGGCCGGCCAGCTCGTCCTCGATGCGGTGGTGCTGGCTGAGGACGGGAAGCGGGTGCTCCGGCAGAGCGGGCGGGGCGCGGATGACGCGCAGGTCGTCGAGGAGGTCTGCCGTCGCCTCGAAGCCGCGGGCGCCGGGGCGCTGCTCCGTGCCGCCCCCAGGGCGAGCCCCCTTGGCGGCTTGCGCGTGATGGTGACCCGCGCCGACGAGCAATCCGCGGCGCTGGCGCACGCCCTGGAGGAGCACGGCGCCGCGGTCGTCGTCTGTCCCGTCATCGTGATCGAGCCGATCGAGGTCGATGCCGATCGGCTCCGTCTCGATCGCTACGACTGGCTGGTGCTGACCAGCGCCAATGGGGTGGACCGGCTCTTCCAGGTCACACCGCGGGCGGCACTTCCCACACATATAAAGGTTGCGGCGATCGGGCCGCAGACCGCCGCGCGGCTGGCGGATCACGGCGTCCGAGCTGCGCTCGTCCCCGAGCGATACGTCGCCGAGGAGCTGGCCGACGCGCTCACGCAGGCCATCGAACCAGGGGCGCGCGTGCTGCTGGCTCGCGCGGAGGGGAGCCGCCAGGTCCTGCCGCAGCGGCTCAGGGAGCACGGCGCCCAGGTGGATGTCGTCGACACCTACCGCGCGCTGCCTCCCGCTGGGCTGCGCCAGCGGCTGGCCAAGCGGCTACCCGGGATCGACATGGTGACGTTTACGAGCTCGTCGACGGTGCGGCACTTCGTCGATGCGCTGCGTGCCCCACTTCCCAGCGCGATCCAGGTGGCCTGCATCGGCCCGATCACGGCGCAGACCGCGAGCGATCTCGGACTGCGGGTTGATATCATCGCGCAGGAGTACACGACGCGCGGATTGGTCGAGGCCATCCTGCGCAGCAGAACTTCCGTATCAGCATGAGCTTTCCCACGCAACGTCCCCGCCGGTTGCGGTCACGACCGGCACTCCGCCGGCTGGCGCGCGAGACGCAGATCGCGCCGCAGGACCTGATCTATCCGCTGTTCGTGCGAGAGGCGATCGATCAGCCACGGCCAATCGAGGCCATGCCCGGCCAGCTCCAGCACACCCTGGAGTCGCTCACCCGCGAGGTGGAGGCGGCGCTGCGGGTCGGCGTCGGCAGCTTCGTGCTGTTTGGCATCCCGGCGCGCAAGGGCGCCCAGGGATCCGGAGCCTGGGCCGATGACGGCATCGTGCAGCGGGCGCTCCACCAGCTTCGAAAGGCGTTCGGTGCCGACCCGCTCCTGATCGCCGATCTCTGTCTTTGCGAGTACACCGACCATGGCCATTGCGGCGTCCTCGATGGCGAGATGGTGGCGAACGATCCGACACTCGAGATCTACCAGCGGATCGCCGTCTCGCAGGCGGCCGCCGGCGCCGATGTGATCGCGCCTTCGGGCATGATGGACGGCCAGGTGGCCGCCATCCGGTCGGCGCTCGACCGTGCGGGCCTCACCGACCGTGCCATCCTGGCGTACGCGGCCAAGTATGCGTCGGCCTTCTACGGGCCGTTCCGGGAGGCCGCCGATTCGGCGCCGCAGTT
>Ga0307479_10005065_pt1 | contig 12087 bp, 9 predicted proteins | sample atmos_gasesECM4C_FD_203743 | JGI IMG/M metagenome (GOLD analysis project Ga0307479, IMG submission 203743) | Hardwood forest soil microbial communities from Morgan-Monroe State Forest, Indiana, United States - atmos_gasesECM4C_515 | ecosystem: Environmental > Terrestrial > Soil > Temperate... | reverse complement strand
CTTCGACTTTTCCATCGATCAAAAGCTCTTTTTGGAACTTGATCGTGCCTTTAATTTCGACGTCGCTGGAAAGGACGTCTTTGCCGGAATGTTCAGCCATAAACTTTTTGTAATCGTTTGTTGATGATTTTGGTTGGTCGCCGTAGGCGGATCGGTTGGAATCTTCAGCCCCCGAACTCAGCGATCCTTCTCCGATCGACGAGATCGTCTTCTGCGGGATGAATTTTTTCAACACGCGTTATTATTGTAATGGTTATTCACATTGTCAACGGGTTCGAGGCCGAAAAGCCAAGTTTTTTACAATTTATCCGCAAAGCGGAACAATTTTGCGGTCCGGTTCTGACCCGAAAGAACCAAATAGGGCGGCGCCAGACCGGGTGTCCGGTCCAAAATACGGCCGATCGCGTGATCGGGAACTCTCGCGGCGAGCAAGTCGGCTGAGTTTTGGGCGATTCGCCTCCAATCATAGGCTAAAACCCAGTCTACGTGTCGATTGCGAAGGATTTCACGCCCAACTTGGAGATCGTTCGTTAGAAAAAATCGCGCACTGTCGGCACTGCCAACCAATGCTTCGTGCGAACTTCCAGCAACGCCGGGTTGGCCCGACCAGTAAGCAATGGAGGCCGACAACCACCAGGGCGACAAAAATGGATGGGTCTCGGCGGAACGAAGGGTCATCGCGAGTTCGCGGAGTTGGATTGCTTCGTTTCGCCGCTCGATTCGCGCTGCAAGCTCCCCCTCGTTAGGCCAAAGCCGCGCATCCCAGAATTGAAGAATCGGTAACATCGACAACGCAAACGCAACCCATACCGAAACAGACGATCTCAATGATTCTAATAAACTGGGCAGCGCGATAAGAAAGATCACCACGAAAAAGTAACTCCAGCGCACCTGCCAAATCGTCAGCAAAAATGTCGCAAGAAGCAAAGCCAGAACAAAACCGGACGGCGCTGCGCGCTTGCGAAACGAATACCAAATCAAAATTGGGGCGACGGCAATCATGTAGCCGGCCCAGGCAAACCAAATTCGATTCCACAGCGAGACCTGCGCCAGTTCTCCAATCGTGTGCGACCAATTTGCGAATAACGCGCCCGATTGAAAAATCGCGACCGTGGGAAGACGGCGTTCGACCAGAAATGCGACGGCAATAATTGCTCCAAAAAGAATCCAGCCTGTCCGCCGATGCGGAGCCAGCAGTAAATGTCGATTTTTCGTTAGGCCAAAAAGAAGAACGATCACGAACAAGACAAGCGGTTCGTAAAACGAGACCCAAAGTGCCAGGCTCCATGCTAATCCCCAGCCAACATTCCAATTCAACGATTGCTCTTTTCGTAACTTCCATTCGGCACAGATGCCGATCGTGACGAGCAAGATGAGCAACGACTGATGATCGGGTCGTCCCAATTCCATTCCGTGAACCAAAATAGGACTGAGGCCATAAAGGATCAGCATGGCCCAGCGATAACGCAGTTTCATTTGCCGCGACCACCACCAAAGAAACAAGCCGCCGACCAACCCGAGAAATGGTGAGACAACGGCGCCAGCCAGATCAATTGGTTGCGCGGTGAATGGCTTAAGCAGGATCGAAAGTGAGACGATGAGATAATCGAACGGCGCAGTGGTGTGCGGCGTTGTGCCTTGTGGAAAATTCTCGAAATCGTGATGACGAACGATTAACCCCGGATGTTCGGCGCACATGCGCGCGCGCGTCATCCGGGCGTAACAATCGGCGTCGATGAAGTAGATACTACCATCGACAAAAACGTTCTGATAATTCGCGCACCGCGTGGCAAGAACCAGCGCGGTCGGGAATAAAATTCCGATCGTGACGAGGAGGATGCGGGCCAGTCGCTGCACCAGAGCGACAATCGCAAATCGGCGATCGAAAATCGAAAATGAAATTTGGGCCCGCCTGGATTCGAACCAGGGACCAAGGGATTATGAGTCCCCTGCTCTAACCGCTGAGCTACAGGCCCTCCGCCTCTTCGAATTAACACAGCGGATGAATTGTGACCAATCCCGAAAACGATCGTTCGAAAGGAAACGACGCCGGGCTTCCGAACGAATCAGTTCTTTGAATTCAGCAATTCGGCGACCGTTTGTTCCAATATGGCAGCCGAGACCGGCTTCTTGAGATAAGCATCGCCGCAGATCGATAGCGCTGCCTCCTGTTCCTCGTCGCTGGCATAGGCGGAATAATAGAGCACGGGAATACCGGGTTGGAGCTCATGGATCTTTTGGCAAAGTTCGATTCCACTGCCATCCGGAAGCTTCACATCCAAAATGGACATATCGAATTTCAACTCTCTGGCCAATTCCAACGCTTCCGCGTTCGTTCCTGCCGTCGCCACGACATAGCCAAACTCGCGCAGTGAAGCCGAGATCAATAGTCGAATGTCAGGATCATCGTCGACATGCAAGATTCGCGGGTTCATCGTCCTGCCCTTTTCAGCACTGATTAGGCCAGAAATCAGGCGTCCTCGCACAAATGCTCGAAAAGGTAGCCGTCGAAATCAGGGCAAATTGTTAGGTCGGCATCCAGGCGGTGGCAATTCCGCCGACGGCGCCGAGCGCGATACCGCTGATGTTTTCGGAAATCGTGTGACGCGAAAGAAATAGTCGCGACCAGAAAACGAGTCCTGTCAGAATGAATGCCGCCAAACCACAAAACAGGTTCACCCGAAGGAGAATCACGGTGCAGTAGATCGCAAACAAAGTGTGAAGCGAGATTTTGGACCAATGATTTGCAGTCGCGGCGGCGATCAACAACGCGAGCGTGACCACGCCGCCGCGAAGAATGTAACGCGGCGCATTCGCCAGCCACATCACGATTGTCCCGAACGCGGAGAGCGGAATCGCGATTGGATAAAAACGTTTTCGTTCTTCGCGCACGGACACGTCGGCGTCAGCCCAACGACCTGAGCGAACACCAAAAAACAGAAGTAGACCAGTCGGCGCGATGACGGACAAAAATAACGCAGCCAGAAGAGGAATGGCGAGGCGCAAAGCAAGCTGCGTCATCACCACCATGCCAACGCTGATGGTTACAAACACCAGCGGATGCCCGATCCACGAGACGATAACGGCCAGCCGACGCGAGAAGATCGACATCGTGATCGACAATCAGCGCGCCGGCAGAACCTTTCCGCCGACTTCACCGAAGCCGATGCGATAACCATCGCCCTCACACCAACCAGTGATCGCAAGTGTGTCGCCGTCTTCGAGCCATTTGCGCGTCTCGCCATCGGGAAGCTTCAATGGGTTTGCGCCGCGCCAGGTCAACTCGAGCATACAGCCGCGCGAGTCCTCGCTTTCGCCGCTAATCGTTCCGCTCGCGAGCAAATCGCCCGGCCGAAGATTGCATCCGCCGACGGTGTGATGAGCAAGTTGCTGCGAAATGCTCCAATAGAGATTTTGAAAATTCGTTCGCGTAATTGTGTGGGGCGTTTTCATCTTCACCGTTTGCAATTTTGCTTCGAGTTGGATATCGAACGTGAAATCGCTTTTTGCGCGAAGATAAGTCAACGGTTCGGGATCTTGCCGTGGCAACGGTTTACGAAATGGTTCCAACGCTTCCAGTGTTACGACCCAAGGCGAAATGCTGGTGCAAAAGTTCTTGGCCAGAAACGGACCGAGCGGTTGATATTCCCATGCTTGAATGTCGCGCGCGCTCCAGTCGTTCATTAAGACCAAACCGAAAATGTGCTCGGGTGCACGATCGATCGGCACCGGCTGGCCTAACGAATTGCCGGGGCCAATCAAGAACGCCATCTCTAATTCGTAATCCAAACTCTTCGTTGGACCGAAGGCGGGCGCGGCGGCATCTGGCGGCTTGATTTGTCCCTGCGGCCGCCGCACTTTTGCTCCACTCACTACTACCGAGCTCGCGCGACCATGATACGCGACCGGAAGCCATTTCCAGTTCGGCATCAGCGCGTTCTCCGGGCCGCGCAACATCGTGCCCACGTTGTGCGCGTGATGATAGGAAGAATAAAAATCCGTGTAGTTACCGATTTTCACGGGCAAGTGCATCACAACATCAGCTTGGCGATGGAAAACGCGATCACGCAACTTCTTGTCGTCCCGCAACGTCGCCGTCTCAGCGGACAGAAGTTTTTGGAGAATCTCTCGCACCTTGCGCCAGGCCGGCCGACCGAGCGCCAGAAATTCATTCAACGAATCCTGCGAAAACAAATTTTGGTTTGGTAGATCGCGGAATTGTCCGGCTGCTTCCAGAATAGAAAGATCGACAACGTACTCGCCAAGCGCGACGCCGACCCGTGCTTCGCCTTCACGCGGCTTGAAAACGCCGAACGGCAAATTCTCCAGTGGAAAATCCGAATCGCGCGGAACGTCGATGAAAGATTTGAGAGCCATCAAGCTAGAAGATCCAGCGCGCGCAAATCCTCTCGCGGCTCGTCAAAGCTGCAGCTGCCGAACGAAGTTACGAATTTTCGGCGCGCTTTAATTCGATCCAGAGTGATTTCCCAATCACGCCAGGCAAAGACGGTGTCGTGAAATTCGAAAGAATTTGGACGCTGGTCCTCGAGCATCTCAATCGTTTGCGCTTCATCCCAATGATGCTCGGCCGAAAGAACGCCGGCTCCGAGCACATTCAGAAATCCGTGCATTTCGGTTTTCACTTCATCGCGAAATTGCCGGATTGGATGATGCAAGCCGGCGGTGAATTTGATTGGGATGTGATGCTTTGTTGAAGCAAGGATCGCCCGCGCGATCTGCACCGAGTTCGGAAAGGCATCCACCGTCACACCGCCAGTGCGCAGTTTGTAACCGAAGGCCGGCTGTTTCGCGCGTGCCAGCAAAGCAATGGTTTGCTCGGCCGATTCCGCCGGCGTTTCCCAAAAAGTTTGCAACTTCAAATCGGCGAGCAAACCAGCCGCCTCATTCAGTTTTGCAAGATCGATATCCGCAGGAGCGAGCATTTCGAGCTGAACGATGGATACAAGATCGACATGCTGCTTTTGAAACGAACGGATTATTTCGGCTGCATTCTTCAACTCGTGGAGAAAATCTTTGGCGCTCTCGGTCTTGGCGGCCAAAGCAGAAATGCGCAACGAATGTTGTTTATCGAATTGCGAAATCAAGTTCGCCGCACCGCCAAATTTTGTCACGGGCAAAACAAACGCGGACAACATCCAAGAATCGTTCGAGCGCACATACTGAGCTTGGTTCTTCACCGCCGGCTCCAAGTCGAGATCGCACGGCGGAAACATTCCGGCGTAATCGATGGAGCGGCCGAGCAAAGCGCGGAGTGAAGCGACAGCAGGCATGGCCTAAACTGAACATTGGAGTGCGACCTTTCGTCAACCAGTTTACGTAAAGGCAACACCAATAACTGGTTACTTGCCGCTGTGGTGGCCTCGAATTGAGACCACGATTGACTCGACTTTTTCCTTTAAAGCTCATATAACAACCGACCGAGCCGAAAATGGGTCATACAGAATCAGTTTCACGCGATGGCCTTATCGTCTGCACGTGCCGGGGCAACGAATACAGCGCGCGGGATGCGATCGACGCGGCATTTTTTCGAGGCACTCTTGCGCCAGTTTGGAAGGAATTTCTGCAGACCGTCGCCGCCACCAACCACGCGGACGAACTCGAGCTGGATCTCGACCCGGACGCAATAGACGCTTCGGCGGAGCATTTCCGTTATGAGCACGATCTCATTACCGCTGAAGAAACGGAGACATGGCTGGCCGCGCGGGCGCTTACGCTGGAAGATTTTAGCGACTATTTTGCGCGACAATATTGGCGCTCGACTGTCGATGAAAACGTCGTCCCCGACGATGTCGAACTTATTTCGACGCCGGCGGAGCTTCGTCAGACGTTCACAACCGACCTGGTATTGTCGGGTGACTTAGATCGGCTCAATACCGAATTGATGTGGAGATTGGCCGCGCTAGCAGCAACTGACCAGGGCGTTGTCGATTCAGCAAAGATTAAAGTCGAGCGACAATATTTCCTTGATCGCAACAAAATCACCGAACCGAAGTTGAGCGAGTGGCTTCGCAAAATCAATCGGCACCAGGCATGGCTTGAGGAGATGATCGCGATGGAAGCCGCCTACGCGCTGGCTTGCGAGCAAGTCGTTACTCCGGAGGCGCGAAAAAAGCAGCTGGCTCTGCTCCGCATGCCGCTAACGTACTTTCAAGCTGAATTAATCGAAGTGGAGTCGCTCGATGCTGCCAGAGAGGCCTTGCTCTGCATTCGGGAGGACGGCATGTCGATGGAAGAGGTGGCGACGCAAGCGCGGTATCCTTATCGACGGATTAATTTCCGGCACGAGGATCTTCCGCCCGATTGGCAGCAAAAGTTCTGGAGCGTCGGAGCCGGGGATTTACTCGATCCATTACCACGCGGCGACGGTTTCGAGTTGTACCGAATCACGACTAAGAGCGAACCCGACCTGAGCGACATGATTGTTCAAGAGCGAATCGACGAGCGTTTGCTCGAGCGACATTTTTCGGCACTCGCGCACGAGCACGTCGAAGCGCGCTTAGAAGACGTAGGATCTACGCAATGAACACACGCGACGTAGATATCGTTCGGCGTTCCTCGACTTTCCGGTTTCTGTCAGATGAACATTTCGCTGCAATCGAACCGCTCTTGGAGGAGGAACATTACGATTTCGGCGACACGATTGTTAAGCAAGGCGATCCCGCGGAAGCGTTTTACATCCTGACGCATGGTCGGGCGCGCGCAATCAAGATCAAGACGGATGGCGAAGAAATTCCTCTCGGTGTTTTGAAACCGGGAGACAGCTTTGGCGAGGCAGCATTGGCGGAAGGTGGCCGGCGAATGGCGACGGTCCGCTGCAGTACCGCGGTCGATATTCTGCGAATCGATCGCAACGATTTTCTCGCCCTGGTCGCGCAGGCTCCGGAGCTAAGGCATTACATCGAAATGATCGGACGCAATCGCGCGGTCCAAAGTTTTCTTTACCAATTTACTAACTTTGGTCGTCTGCCCGCACCCGCCCTACGCAGTATGATCGACAAGTTGGTCCCGGTCGGTTTTTCGAAAGGAAGTCTCATCATTCGCGAAGGCGATCCAGCCGGACCTTTATATGTGATTGAGAAAGGACGCGCCCGCGCGTTTAGCGGCAACGGCAACGGACGCCAACTAAACCTGGCATTTTATCGCGAAGGCGATTTCTTCGGCGAATTATCGATCCTGAACAACGCGCCGCGTGCAGCGTCCGTGGAAGCGTTTACCGATTGCCAACTGTTCGCGCTCGAACCCGCCGCAGTTCTGGACTTGCGGAATCGATTCCCGGAATTCGACAAGCTCATCAGCGATCGGCTGGCTCTTTATCAGGCAAAAACGGAGGCACGCGTCCCGCTCGACTTCACGGAAGAAGTTTTGCCAGCCGAAACTCGACGCGCCGATAAGACCGAACTGGACGAGGAAGCGACGGTTGAGCCGGAAGACAAAAAGGAACCATTCGCGGACGAGAGCGGTTATTTCCGCAAACGAGCAAAGCGCATCCGCAAAATCGAACACATTCAGCAGATCGACGAGATGGATTGCGGCGCGGCAAGTCTTGGAATGATTTGCCGGCATTTCGGAAGAAAAGTGAGTCTGGCACGAATTCGCCAGCTTTGTCACACCGCGACGGATGGAACGAGTTTGAAAGCGCTGGTCCGCGCCGCAACCGAGCTCGGCCTGGCCGCGCGCGCCTTAAAAGTTTCACTGCGCAATCTCCCAATGATGCCGTTGCCGGCAATCGTTCATTGGGAAGGCGACCATTGGATCGTCCTTTATGATGTTGATCCCGAATTTGTCAGGGTCGCCGATCCGGCGCTCGGGCTGCGCAAACTGCCGCGTAAAGAATTTGAAGCGAAGTGGACCGGTTACGCCGCCCTCTTTGATTACACGACGGCGTTTGAGCAGGCGCCGGAAAGTCGACCGGCGCTGACGTGGATCGTCCCATTTTTAGCGCGTTTCAAAGTCATCCTGTTGCAAGTGTTCGGTTTGGCGGTGGCAGTGAGCATGTTGCAACTGGTCTTTCCAGTTTTCACCCAAATGGTGGTCGACAAGGTCATTGTCGAAAACGACATCGGTCTGCTGAGAACGATCCTGATCGGCATGCTGGCGGCGATCGTTTTCGTTCAACTTTCGACCCTCGCCCAGGAATATTTGCTCTCTTTTGCAGCAGTCCGACTTGACACGGCAATACTCGATTTCCTGAGCCGCAAATTGCTTTCGTTGCCGATGAATTATTTCACCAGCCGTCGCACGGGAGACATCCAACGACGCCTCGATGGTGCGCGGCAAATCCGACAATTCGCTGTCCAACATGGCGTCGGCGCTGTGCTCGCGCTGATTTATTTGGTCGGCGCACTGATTCTAATGGCGATTTACAGCCCTCTCTTGACGATCGCGTTTCTCGCGACAACGCCACTCTACGCAGGTCTAATGTTTTTCTCGGTCAAAGTGCTCCGGCCGTTGTTTGCCGGCGTTGAAGAAAGCCAGGGCAAATACAGTTCGCACCAGATCGACGCGATCAAAGGAATAGAGGCGGTCAAAGCTGCCTCCGCGGAAAGCGCGTTTCGGGATGCCATGCTGAGCGAATTTTTGTCGGTCTCTAAGCAATTGTTTCGCGCCAGTTTCATTGTCATGTCTTACGACAGCGTGCTGCAAAGTATCGGTTTGCTTTCCACGGCGATTTTTCTCTGGGTCGGCGCGACCCAAGTCATTCACGGCCAACTGAGCGTTGGCGGATTTGTCGCTTTCAGTTCGCTAACCGCGATGGCCTACTCCGGAATTCTGCGAACGCTCGGTGTTTGGGACAACATGCAGTTTGCTTCCGTTCTTCTTAATCGTCTCAACGACATATTCGAGCAGGAACCCGAACAAGGGCATGATCGCTCACGGCTCACTCCGGTCCACAGTTTGGAAGGGCGTATTCAATTGCGTGGGGTTTGTTTCAAGTACGGCGGACCCGAAGCACCAAACATTCTTAGCGACATCAGCATCGACATCGTGCCCGGCCGAATGGTCGCATTCGCCGGTCGGAGCGGATCCGGAAAGACAACGTTGATCAAGTTAGTCGCCGGTTTATTGGAGCCCACCGCAGGCACAATCCTTTTTGATAACACCGATCTGAAAACGCTGAACTATCGTGATGTGCGCCGACAAATCGGAATGGTGTTGCAGGAAAATCATCTCTTTAACGACACCATCGCGCGCAATATTGCGTTCGGCGACATCGAGCCGGACCTTGATCGCGTTCTTTCGGCGGCGCAGGCCGCAGCGGCGCACGATTTCATCATGCGTCTTCCGTTGGGCTATGAAACCAAAGTCGGTGAATCGGGTCTTGCCCTCTCGGGTGGACAAAAACAGCGCGTCGCGATTGCCCGCGCGATTTACAATAATCCGCCGATCCTGATTTTCGATGAAGCGACCAGCGCACTCGATACGGAATCGGAGCGCGCTATTCAGGAAAATCTCGGTCGATTAATGGCCGGCCGAACAACCATCGTCATCGCCCATCGACTGAGCACGATTCGAGAAGCCAACACGATCGTGGTGCTGGAAAAGGGAAGCGTGGCTGAGCTCGGCTCGCACGATGAGTTAATGGCTCAACGCGGACTCTATTACTATCTATCGAGCCAGCAATTGGGTGTCTGACACAAGATCGACCATGAGCATGGCAACAACACAACGCGGTTCGATTGAGTTGGAATCAGAGATGATGCCGCAGGATCCGCCGGCCTGGATCATTCGCACCGCAGGGTGGGTCTTGCTCTGCGCCTTCTTTTTCTTCCTGTTGCTCGCAATTGTAGTCCGTTTGCCCGAAACAGTGCAGTGCCCATTCATTCTGGTTCCGGCGACCGGCGCTGATCCGATCCAAGCAGCCCATCAGGGTGTGATCAGCCATGTTTCGGTCAGCGAAGGCCAGACCGTGAGCAAGGGAGAAGAACTCTTCGTTTTGCGCTCAGATGAGATTCACACGCTCGACACAGAATTTCGGACGTTGACAGAAGATTTGCACACCAAAGAACAAGGCCTGACGCGGACCGATTCGGCTTACAAGGCACAGCGCAACATTAAATTGGCCGAAATCGAACAGGCCAAGAGCGAAGTGAAATTCCGTGAGAACCACTCCAAAACGAGCAAGGAATTGGTCGGGAGAATGGAAAAGCTGGCCGAAGAAGGCGGTATGTCCGAAGTAGAACTCATTAAGATGCGGCTCGAAGCGGCCGGTTCGGAAAAAGATTTCAGCGTGGCCCAACGAACGCTGCAACAAACCAACCTCGAGCGCGAGCGGATGGAGGCCGATTACGCAAAACTGCGAGGCGAACAGGAAGCGGAAATTCAGAAACTGAAACTCCGCACTTCTGCGCTAAAAGGGGATCTCGAAAACGTCCAGCAGAATTTGCTCACCGTGCGCAGTCCTTATGACGGCGTTGTGATCTTGCTCGATCAACGCACGGTTGGCAGCGTCGTTCAGCAGGGGCAGGTTCTTTGTCAACTCGCGCAGCAAAAGGCAGAGCTGCACGCACGGTTGGTTTTAAAAGAAGCTGGCTTCCCAAAGCTCGCTATCGCCCAAAAGGTCCGCTACTTCTTTGAAGCGTTTCCGTATCAGCGCTACGGCGCGCTCAATGGCAAACTTGATTGGATCAGTCCTTCCGTAATCGCCTCCAGCGATGGGCCACGCTTCGTTGCGTTGGCGTCACTGGAAAAGACAGCGATTGCCGGAGGCAAAGGACAGAGCTTACCGCTCCGAGTGGGAATGAAAGGCGAAGCCCACATCATTATTGGGGGACGGACGTTGATCGAGTACGCGTTTGAGCCGGTCCGACAGTTACGAGAGAACCTGCGGCAATAAATCCGATCAGTTTTTATGGAGCTACCTCTCTCCCAGTTGAAAGTTGAAAACCTGACGACAAGCAACGCCGCGATGGCGCGTTGCCTGCGGCTCGCGCTTCTTGCCGCGAAATCGGATGTCCCGGTAGTGCTGCTCGGTGAAACTGGGACCGGCAAAACTCTTCTCGCCCACGCAATCCATAACTCCTCCGCCCACGCCCAGGGAGCTTTCATAGCTTTCAATGCTTCAGCGATGAGTGACACATTACTGGAAAGCCAACTGTTCGGTCACGAGAAAGGCGCGTTCACCGGCGCGCAACAAAGTGTGAAAGGAAAATTCGAGCTCGCCGACGGCGGCACACTATTTTTGGACGAGATCTCCGAGATGAGCCCTCTCGCTCAGGTAAAGATTCTCCGGGTGCTCGAGTACGGCGAGTTCGAGCGGCTCGGCTCCGAGCGAATGCTCAAATCAAACGCCAGAATCCTGTGTGCGTCGAATTGCTCCCTGCGTGAACGAGTTCGCCAGGGAAAGTTTCGCGAAGATCTGTTTCAGCGCCTCAACGGACTCACTTTGCTGATCCCGCCGCTCCGTGAACGACTCGAGGAGTTGCCTGCTTTGATTGCGGCGGAGCTAAAAATCGCCGCTGCCAAGGAAGGGAAAAACATTACCGCGATTCATCCGGAAGCGATGGAAAAACTGATCCATCACGAATGGCGCGGCAACTTGCGCGAGCTCAGTCATACCGTCAGAACAATGGCGTTGTTCTGCGACGGCCCCGTCGTCTTCCCCGAGCATGTTAGTTTTCCTCCAGATCTGGAGTCGGGCCATTCTAATTCGGAGAGCACAAATCTGTCGACGGAGCGAGACGGTATCGCCTCTCAGAAGGACAACATCGACCTGTCTCTCGCCGGTGCCGTCAGACGACATGTAGATTTTGTTTATCAACAAGCGAATCGGAACCAACGCCGGACGGCCAGACTACTGGGAATTTCCAGGGCCACTCTCGCGCGGCACCTGCGAAACACGGCTCAAAATCAAAGCACCATCCCGGCCCAACACTAAGTCCGCACGGCATCAAAATAATGCCGCTTCAATGATGTCGATCTTACGTAATCAACAAATCTGCCTTTTGTAACTGGCTGTCGATAAACGCTCAACACTGGGGCGATCTTCAGCCGCCGCAACTTTGGCACGAATGCTGGTAATAGGCGGTCGAAGTGAGTGCACCGAAAAACAAAAAAAATGCGAAGGCC
>Ga0307479_10005064_pt1 | contig 12089 bp, 20 predicted proteins | sample atmos_gasesECM4C_FD_203743 | JGI IMG/M metagenome (GOLD analysis project Ga0307479, IMG submission 203743) | Hardwood forest soil microbial communities from Morgan-Monroe State Forest, Indiana, United States - atmos_gasesECM4C_515 | ecosystem: Environmental > Terrestrial > Soil > Temperate... | reverse complement strand
CTGAAAAAGAAAATCATCACCGCCAGGACCACGTAATGCAGCCAGCCGGTCGACAGCATCTCTGAAATTTGTCGCGCAGTTGGACTATTTGGAAATGCCCAGCTCACGATTTGGTTCGGGAACAACAAGAGCGCCCAGGCGAAAATGATCGGCATCACACCGGGATAATTCACTTTCAACGGCATGTATTGCGTATTGCCGCCGTACTGCTTACGGCCGACGACACGCTTCGCGTATTGCACAGTGATCTTGCGCACGGCCTGTGTTATCGCGATAACGCTCGCGATGACTAAAAAGAGAAACGCTACCATGAGCACCAGAATGGCGGGATTGACCTGACTGGTTCCGGTTTGCGATGACGGAACAAACGTCTTCCACGCCTGCGCGAGGGCCGCTGGTAATCGGGCCACGATACCAATCGTAATGATTAACGAAATGCCGTTCCCAATACCACGCTCGGTGATTTGATCGCCGAGCCACATCAACATCAGTGTCCCGGTCGTGAGCGAAATCACCGTGACGACGCGAAAAACCCACCCGGGGTCGTCAACAAGCGGAATGCCTAACCGCGCAATCGTCTCCGAAATTCCCGGCAAGGCGACACGGTACGCTTCCGGATGCTGAAATGAAATCGCGAGCAGGTATCCCTGAAAAATGCACAGCCCAACGGTCATGAACCGGGTGTACTGCATGATCTTCTGCCGGCCGCCGTCTTCGCGAGCGAGTCGTCCTAATTGCGGAATCACCGCTGAAAGCAGCTGCATCATAATTGACGCGCTGATGTAAGGCATGATCCCGAGAGAAAAGATCGCGCAATTTTCAAGCGCGCCGCCGCTGAACAAATTCAACAAGGCGGCGAGATTGCCGCCGGATTTTTCAGTCAGGGCACTGCGAAACCATTCCTGCAACACCGCCTGATTGACTCCCGGTGTGGTGATTGCTGCGCCCAGCCGGACAACAACGACGACTGCCAGTGTAAAAAGAATTCGGCGCCGCAGCTCCGGAATCTTGAGCGTATTGACGAAGGCCGAAACCATTGATTATTTCCGGGAAGTTTTCTTCTTCGCTTTCGGCCGCGATTTCGCTGTCGATCTTTTCTTCGGCGTTTCTTCTTTCGCCGTCTCATCGACATCCCCTGTGGCTGCGGCTGGTTTTTCCGCGGCGCGATCGCGCATCGTGATCGTGCCGCCGGCTTTTTCGATCTTTGCTTTGGCCGACTCGCTAACTTTGTCAGCTTCGATTTTCAGCGCGTGCTTCAATTCGCCATCTCCCAAAATCTTTATGCCCGCCACGTCGCCGCGAATGAGCTGTGACTCGCGGAGCAATTCTTCGTTCACCACCGTGCCCGCTTTAAATTCGTTGAGGTCGCTCAGGTTCACGATCGCGTAAGTCGCGTGAAAGGCGGTGTTATTGAAGCCGCGTTTCGGCAAACGCCGAATCAACGGCATCTGACCGCCTTCAAATCCAAGACGAATACTGCCGCCCGAGCGCGCCTTCTGACCTTTGTGACCTTTGCCGCTGGTTTTGCCGTGACCGGAGCTTTCGCCGCAACCGAGTCTCTTGACCCGATGACGCGCGCCCGGACGCGGTCTGAGATTATGCAATCGCATCATGATGTTGCTTGCGCGGCCGCCTTTCCGTCGCCGCCTTTAATTCCGCGCACTTTGAAAATTTCATCTTTGCGACGCAACGATTTCAACGCCGCGATCGTCGCCTTCACCACATTCGCGTGATTGCTCGAACCGAGAGATTTCGCGAGCACATCGCGGATTCCCGCTGCTTCCACAACTGCGCGCACGCCTCCGCCGGCGATCACACCGGTTCCGGGCGAAGCGGGCCGGAGTAAAACCCTGCCGCCACCGAATTCACCGATCGTCTCGTGCGGGATCGTGTTTTCGTGAAGTGAGACTTTCTCCATCGACTTCCGCGCCGACTCCGAAGCTTTCCGAATCGCTTCCGAAACTTCGTTCGCCTTTCCGAATCCGACTCCAACGCTGCCATCGTGATCCCCGGCCACGATGAGTGCGCTGAAGCTGAAGCGTCGTCCGCCCTTTACGACTTTTGCACAGCGGTTGATGAACACGACCTTCTCGGTTGTGTCGCCTCTTGCCGCCGGCGTCCTGTCCTGGTGACGCGAGTCTGGTCTTCTGCCTTGTCCGTGTCCTGGTGCTGCCATGAAATTAAAACTTTAATCCACCTTCGCGGGCCGCATCGGCCAGCGCTTTTACTTTGCCTTGATATTGAAATCCGCCGCGGTCGAAGACGACTTTGTCGATCTTCTTTCCAAGCGCGCGCTCTGCTATGACTTTGCCGATAACTTCCGCGCTCGCGCGATTGGCAGCGGCTTTATTTTTTCCAAGCATGTCCTTCTCGGCAGTTGAAGCTGCGATCAAAGTTTTGCCGGCATCATCATCGATCACCTGCGCGTAAACATGTTTGCCCGAAAAATAGATCGACAAACGCGGCCGCGCCGACGTGCCGGAGATTTTCTTCCGGATTCGTCGATGCAATCGCTCCCGCGCTGCTTTTCGATTGAACGTCGCCATAAAAATTACTGGACGGTTTTGCCTTCCTTGCGACGGATTTGTTCCCCGGCGTAACGAACGCCTTTGCCCTTGTACGGCTCCGGCGGATAAAAACGACGAATGTCTGCCGCAACTTGACCCACGATTTTCTTGTCCGCGCCTTGAATCGTGATCTTAGTGTTGTCGGCGACTGTAATTTTAATGTCCTTCGGGATGGGAAAAAGGATCGGATGTGAAAAACCTAGGCTGAGATTCAAGTTCGTGCCTTGGACGGCAGCTTTGAAACCAACGCCTTCGATCTCCAGGTTTTTCGTGAAGCCTTCGCTCACGCCCACAACCATGTTATGCACGAGGGCGCGCGACAGGCCGTGCAACGCTTTCACGCTTCTTGTTTCTGCGCCGCGCGCGATCGAGACGTGATTGTCTTTGACGCTGCCGCTGATTTGCCGCGGCAATTTCCAATTCAGCTTGCCCTTCGGACCTTCCACCGAAACGCCGCCGTCATTGTCGATGTTGACTTTGACTTTGTCCGGAATGTCGACCGGTTTATTTCCAATTCGCGACATAAAATTTACCAAACGTAGGCGAGCAGTTCGCCGCCCACTTTTTGTTTCTTGGCTTCGCGGCCGGACATGACACCACGCGACGTTGACAAAATCGCTGTTCCCATTCCACCGAGAACGCGCGGAACTTCTCCGGCACCAACGTAACGCCGCAGACCGGGCCGGCTGACCCGTTTCAATCCAGTGATGGCACACGTGCGATCAACCAGCTTGTTCGTAATTTTGATCCGCGGATGCGCCGCCTTCGTGTCAACCTCGTAATCCCTGATGTAACCTTCATTCTTCAGAATCCGGACGACCTCTGCTTTCAGCTTGGAGTAAGGCACGAAGATCTCGATCTTCTGCGCGTGCGCACCATTGCGCATGCGAGCAAGCAAATCGGCAATTGGATCTGTAACAGTACTCATGAAATTCAGGCGGCTTGCGCAGCTGGCTTTTTCGCGCGATCGGCAAAAGGCATTCCCAACTCGCTCAAAAGCGACTTGGCCTCTTCGTCCGTCCGCGCAGTGGTCACAATTGTAACATCAAAACCAATGTTACGCTTAATTTTGTCCATCTCGATCTCGGGAAAAATTGTCTGGTCCGGCACGCCGAGCGTGTAATTACCGTTCCCGTCAAAACAACGGGGCGACACACCACGAAAATCGCGGATTCGTGGAAGCGCAGCTTTAATCAACCGCTCGAGGAATTCATACATCCGATCGCCGCGTAACGTAACTTTCGCGCCGATGATCTGGTCTTTGCGCAATTTGAAATTGGCGATGCTCTTTTTCGAGCGCGTTTCGGCCGGTTGCTGACCAGTGATCAGAGCCATCTCCGCCTTCGCTTCATCTAAAGCCTGCTTGATGTCCGGTTGCGAACCAACCGAAGTATTGATCACCACTTTGCTGACCCGTGGGATCTGATGGACGTTTTTGTACTTATGCCGTTCGCGCAAGGCGGGGACCACGCGATCTTTGTAATGACGGTAAAATTCGTTTTCCATTACGCCGCTTTCTTCTCAGCCTCTTTTTTCGGTTTCGTTTTGGTTTTCTTCTCGGCCTTTTTCTCGGGCTCGACCAATTTCACATTCGAGATGTGAATCGGGCCTTCGCGCTCGGCGATTTTGCCCTGCGGATTATCCTCCGATTTGCGGAGATGCTTTTTAATAATCCGCACACCTTCAACCAGCACTCGTTGTTTGCTCGGCAACACCTCGAGAATTTTACCGCTTGAACCTTTAAAGTTCCCGGAAATCACTTCGACTTCGTCGCCTTTCTTAACGTGAAACTTCATCCGGCTCACAAAACCTCCGGCGCCAGCGAAACGATTTTCATAAAATTGCGCTCACGCAGTTCGCGCGCGACCGGACCAAAGATGCGGGTCCCGCGAGGATTCAAATCCTTGTCGATGATCACGATCGCGTTGTTGTCGAACCGCAAGAGCGAGCCGTCATCACGACGAATTGCTTGTCGCGTCCGGACGAGGACCGCGCGAACGACTTCACCCTTTTTCACAGTTCCCGTCGCGCTCGCTTCTTTCACGTTCGCGGTAATGACGTCTCCGATCCCGGCATAAAGCGTCGCCTTGCCGATCACGCCGATCATCGTCGCCATTCGCGCGCCGGTATTGTCCGCTACATCGAGTCTGGATCGAATCTGCACCATAAAGACTACTTCTGAAGCACCTCTACTAATCGCCAGCGTTTCAATTTGCTAAGAGGTCGCGTTTCCATGATCCGAACGGTGTCGCCCGTCTTGGCCTTGTTCTCCTCGTCGTGGGCATAAAATCTTCGGATCTGCTTCACGATCTTGCCGAACTTTGGATGCGGCACGCGCGTAATCGTCCGGACCACGATCGTTTTGTTCATGCGCTCGGAAATCACTTCGCCCACCCGCGTCTTCCGTGCAGCACGAGTGTATTTCGCCGGCAACGGCGGCGGTTGCGCTGTCGATTGTCGATCTTGTGTTGCTTGCTCGGCCATAAATTATTTCTTCTTCTTCGCCTTTGGTTCTGCGGCCGGAATGGTCTGTGGTTCGCTCGCACGCCGGGACAATACCGTTTCGATCCTAGCCACGTCGCGACGGAGCAAACGCAAACGGCTCGGTTGCTCGAGCTGTCCGCTTTGCTGTTGCAAGCGCAGGTGCAAACGTTCCTGGCGAAGATCGCGCCGTTTCGTCAACAGCTCGTCCGTGCTCATCTCGATTATTTCTTTAATTTTCATCTTCGTTAGGCCGCGGCCACATGGTGGCGACTGATAAATTTCGTGCGTACCGGCAATTTGTCCGCTGCCAATCGCAGCGACTCGCGTGCGACTGATTCGGTAAGACCGTCGAGCTCAAACAAAATGTTTCCTGGCTTCACGGTCGCAACCCAAAACTCCGGCTGACCTTTTCCCTTGCCCATTCGCGTTTCCGGTGGACGCGCGGTCACTGATTTGTCTGGAAAGATCCGGATCCAAAGCTTGCCTTTGCGTTTCATGTTGCGGGTCAATGCGACACGCGCGGCTTCGATCTGCGTGTTCGTGATCCACGCCCGCTCAAGCGTTTGCAATCCGAACTCGCCGAAATTAATTCGCAGATTGCGCGAAGCAGTCCCCTTCCGGCTTCCCCGCTGGGACTTGCGATACTTCACTCGTTTGGGCATCAACGGCATAAAATCAGGCTTGGACAGGTTCGGCCGGCGGCGGTGGTGGCGGCGGAGCCATTGCAACCGGCGCTTCGCTCGGCGCCTCTTCCTTCTTACACATCCAGCATTTCACACCGATCTTGCCATAAACCGTGTTTGCTTCGGCAAATCCGTAGTCGATCGGAGTGCGCAAGGTGTGTAGTGGCACTTTCCCTTCGCGATACCATTCCGAGCGCGAGATTTCCGCACCGTTCAACCGACCCGAGCAGCGCAAACGAATTCCTTCCGCGCCAAAATCCATCGCGACCTGGACAGCTTTTTTCATCGCGCGGCGGTAAGCGATACGACGCTCGATTTGCAGCGAGACGTTTTCCGCAACCAGTTGCGCATCCAACTCGGGCGTCTTGATCTCCTGGATGTCGATCTTGATTTGTTTGCCCTGCGCCATCTTCGAAATCTCTTCCGTCATTTTTTCAATCTCGGCGCCTTTGCGTCCGATCACGATGCCGGGTCGCGCAGTATGAATGGTGACGCGAATCGAGTTCCACGCGCGTTCGATCACAATTTTCGAGACCGCGGCAAATTGCAGCTTCTTCTTCACGTAAGCGCGAATTTCGAGATCGCTGTGCAAAAATGCCGGCAGCTCCTGCGGCGACGCATACCAGCGTGAGCGCCAATCACGGTTCACGCCGAGCCTGAATCCAATTGGATTAACTTTTTGTCCCATAAAATTTATTTCTTGGCTGCTTTCGCGGTCTTCTTCTTACGTTTATTTGTCGCGGCAGTTTTCTCTCCACCTTCGCCGGCTTTCTTTTCCTGTTCGCGCTTCGCTTTTCGAGTCTCGCGCGTCTCAATCGCGACGTCGTCCGTTAAAACGATCCGAATATGACTGGTCCGCTTCAAAATCCGGCTGCCGCTGCCACGGGCACGGGGTGTCATTCTTTTGAAAGTCGGTCCCTCGCCCACAACGGCTTCCTTCACGACCAGCCCGTCAACCTTTAGATGCGCGTTGTTTTCCGCGTTCGCGATCGCGCTCTTGAGCGTCTTGTTGATCAGGAACGCCGCCTTCTTTGGCGTGAAAGCGAGAACGTCGAGTGCTGCCGAAACCGGCAGACCCTGAATCTCTCGCGTCACTTCGCGTACTTTGAATGGCGAAATCCGCGCATACTTATATATCGATCTAACTTCCATTTATTTTAAAGTCACATTCGAGCGGGCATCCGCCTGGAGGCGATCGCCCACTCTTATTTTTTCCTTTCCAGAATCCTCAATCACTGCGCCGCAAATTCGCTGGCGAACGTCCACCACTCGCAGCGTCGCGATCTTTTTCTCGCCGCGCATCACCCGTAGCGGCATACCGATCTTCACGCCTTGCTGCTCACCGATGTTCGCGACCACAAACGACCATTCGTCTTTCACGCTGAGCACGTTGCCGTCCATCAAACTTGGCTGCGGCTCCTGCGCGCTGGCGGATGTCGATCTTCCCACCAGCTCGTTCGTTTTGCGCAATTGCATTTCCACGTCCATCCGCGCTTGCGCGTCGCCGCCCTGCGAAGTTTGCAAATATCGCAAGAGCGCTTCGTTCAAACCGAGCAGTTGATCCCGCAACCGGTCGCGCTCTTTTTGCGTGACGCGAAGATCGCTCACTGCCGCGAGCAATCGTTGCTCGAGCTTAGCGCGATCTTTGCTCGCCGACGCCAGCCCGAGCGCTTCCATCCGCAATTCCAAGTCGGAAAACTTGCGGCGAAAAACTTCGGCTTCCACGTTCGATTCCGCCAGGCTCGCCGTCAATGTCTTGAGCGTTTCCTGTTGGATCGACAGTTGCTTGCGCAGATCTTCATTCTGCGTCAGCAGCGATCCCGCGGTGATCTCTTGCTCCGCGTTTTCAATTTTAGATTCTGACAAAGAACTATTTCCCTCTGCCGCCAGCCTTCCGGCTGGCAATAGCCCCACCAACACGATTATCGATCCACGACCGACTGCTCTTCCGAGCAATCGAAAATCGAAAATCGAAAATCGAAAATTCAAATTATTTCGTAACCTTCGCCGTGTGCGAACCGTGTTTCTTAAAGATTCGAGTAGGCGAAAACTCGCCGAGTTTATGACCGACCATGTTCTCGGTGACGAAAACGGAGTTAAAAATCTTTCCGTTGTGTACCAGGAATGTGTGGCCAACAAAATCCGGCGTTACCATCGAGCGTCGCGACCAGGTTTTGATCGCCTTTTTCGAGCCCGACGCGTTCATCTTGTCGATCTTTTCCAGAAGATGCGATTCGACGAAGGGTCCTTTCTTTAGTGATCTTCCCATAAAAATCAACTTTTCTTGTTCGCTCGCTTGCGCTCGAGGATGAATCGGTCGCTCGGCTTGCGTTTACTGCGTGTTTTAAATCCTTTGGCCAGCTGCCCCCACGGACTCACTGGGTGATGACGGCCACCGCCACCTTTCGATTTTCCCTGACCGCCGCCCATCGGGTGATCAATCGGGTTCATCACCATACCGCGGACATGAGGCCTGCGTCCCTGCCAACGGGTGCGTCCCGCTTTTCCGCTGGCGACGTTCATGTGATCGACGTTGCCGACCTGGCCGATCGTGGCGAAACAATTCTGGTGAATTCGGCGCACTTCGCCCGAAGGCATTTTCACCAGCGCGTAACCGCCTTCGAGGTTGTTCAGAGTCGCTTGCTGACCTGCACTTCGCGCAACCTGGCCGCCGCGGCCGGGACTCAGCTCGATGTTGTGGATGTTTGTGCCAAGTGGAATCGCGCGCAGCGGCAATGAATTTCCAAGATCAGGCGCGACATCGTTACCAGCAACAACTTTGGCGCCGACCTGCAGGCCATTCGGCGCCAGGATGTAGCTCAATTCGCCGTCGCTGTACTTAATAAGAGCAATCCGCGCCGAGCGGTTTGGATCGTATTCAATTCCCATCACCTCGGCCGCGACGCCGTGCTTGCGGCGCTTGAAATCGACTTTGCGGTAATTCTGCTTGTGACCGCCACCAATGTGGCGCGAGGTCAGCCGACCGTAATTGTTCCGGCCGCCGGATTTTTTCTTCGGTTCGATCAAACTGCGGGTCGGCCGCCATTTCGTGATCTCGTCGAAAGCAGGCGTCTGCTTGAAACGCTGAATCGGTGTGAGTGGGCGGTAATTTTTGAGCGCCATAAGATTAGACCAGCTCGATCTTCTCGCCTTCCGCGAGCGTCACGATCGCTTTTTTCCAATGAGCCCGCCGGCCAAGCGGTCCGCGGACGCGCTTTTCTTTCCCGGCGTAATTGCACGTGTTCACGTTCACGACCTTCTTTTGGAACAAACGCTCAACCGCGTCTTTGATTTGAATCTTGTTGGCGCGAGGGCTGACTCGAAAAACATACTTGTTCTGTTTTTCGCCCAGCAGCGTCGATTTCTCAGTCAGCGACGCGGTCTCGATAATTTCATGCGGCTCTCTCATTTTATCGCGCCGTAGCCTCCGGCGAAGGCGGATGCATTCTCTCGGCTAATTTTTCGAGCGCCTTGGGTGTCACCAAAATTTTGTGAAACGCGAGCAATTGCTCGGTGTTCACGTCGGCTGCGGTCGCAAGCTTGACCGGCTTCACATTCCGCGCGGACTTGTGGGTCTTATCATCAAAAGAATCGGAAATGATTAGCACTTTTTCGGCGTCAGTTTGTTTCCGGACAAGATCGACAAAGGCTTTGGTTTTGATTTCGGAAACGGCGAATTTGTCGATCGTCAGAACGTCGCCGGCCTTGATCCGTTCGCTCAACGCCTTCTGTAACGCCAGACGCCGGACCGATTTGGAAACTTTCTTGGAATAATCGCGCGGCTTGGGTCCGAAGACGACGCCGCCGCCCCGCCAAACCGGCGATGCAACGTAACCGGCTCGGGCCCGCCCCGTTCCTTTTTGCCGCCAGGGTTTTGCACCGGACATATCGACTTCCGCCTTCGTTTTCGTGTTGGCCGATCCGGAACGCCGTGCCGCGCGCATCGCGACCACAACGTCGTGAACGGCCTGCGAACCACGCCCATCTTCGATGATGTCGATCTTCGCTTCTTTCGCAGCGGCTTTGGTTAAAACTTTCGCACTCATTTCGTCGCGACCGCCTCAGGTTTCTTTTCGGCTTCAGGCTTTTTCTCTTCCGCTTTCTTTTCAGCTTCGTGCTTCTTCGCGGCAGCCTTATCTTGTTTCGCGTGCTGTTGGTGCAACCTTATCTGCGCTGCGGGATTCTTAATCGCCGGCCTGACGACAACGTAACTCCCGTTGCAGCCCGGGACCGCGCCACTGATTAAGATCACCTTCTCAGCTTCCCGCACCTGCATGACACGCAGGTTTTGCACGGTCACGCGCTCGTCACCCAGATGTCCGGGCATGCCCATATTTTTCCAAATGCGGCCTGGGGTGGAACGATTACCGATGGCGCCATTACGCCGATGCGTCTTTGAACCGTGGGCCGCGCCTTGCCCATCGAAGTTGTGCTTCTTCATCACGCCTTGGAAGCCTTTGCCCTTCGAGCGGCCAATCACGTCCACAAAATCGCCGGGTTGAAATTGGGTGACGGTGAGATTCACTTCACCATCGGAGAGATCAGCTGTTAAGCGAAACTCGCGCACGAACCGCTTCGGTTCCGAATTTGCGCTCTTGAAGACGCCGAGCTCGGCTTTGCTAACCCGCGATTCTTTTTGCGAACCGAAACCGACTTGAATGGCTGAGTAACCGTCGTTCTCGTTGGTGAGGCGGCGCAAAAGAGCGTTATCGCCAACCGCGATCACGGTCACAGGATGCAGCCGACCGTTGGCGTCGTAGACGCTGGTCATGCCGATTTTCTGTCCTAGTAACCCGATACTCATGTTGGCGGCGTGGCAAAATTCTCAAGCAGTTAAATCTTAATCGTAATATCAACGCCCGCAGGCAAATTCAGTTTCTTCAACTCATCCACCGTCTTGGCGGTTGGCTCGATAATGTCGAGCAACCGTTTGTGCGTGCGGATCTCAAATTGTTCCATCGATTTCTTGTCTACGTGTGGCGAACGATTGACGGTGAACTTCTCGATCAAGGTCGGCAGCGGAATCGGTCCGGCCACACGTGCACCGGTGCGCTTCGCGGTCTCAACAATCTCGACGGCGGACTGGTCGAGCATGCGATGATCGAACGCTTTCAAGCGAATGCGAATGCGTTGGCCGTCGGTCATTTCTCCTCCTTTTGATCGAGGATTGCAGCGACCAAATTCTGCGGGACTGGTTGGAAATGCGACGGCTCCATCGAGTAACTCGACCGGCCTTTCGAAAGCGAACGAATCGCGGTGGCATAACCGAACAGCTCTGCCAATGGAACTTCAGCGTGTACGATGGTCAGGTTTCCACGGGACTCGATGCTGTTCACCTGACCGCGACGACGGTTCAAGTCGCCGATAATATCGCCCTGATATTCTTCGGGGGTGATGTTTTCTACTTTCATGATCGGCTCGAGCAGAATCGGCTTGCCCGACCGGAACCCATCTTTCATCGCAAAGATCGCCGCCATCTTGAACGCGAGCTCGCTCGAATCGACTTCGTGGAAGCTCCCGAAAACAATGTCCGCCTCAACATCGACAACCGGGTAGCCGCCAAGCACTCCATCGAGCACTGCTTCTTCGATGCCTTTCTTGACCGCCGGGATGTATTCGCGCGGAATAATGCCGCCGACGATTTTGTTTTCGACGACGAGGCCTTTGCCACGCTCGCCTGGCCGCAAATCTACTTCAACGTGTCCGTACTGACCTCGACCGCCAGATTGTTTGATTAACTTGCCGACACCGTGCGCATTGGTGGTGATTGTTTCGCGATACGCGATCTGCGGTTTGCCCGCGTTCGCGTCCACCTTGAATTCGCGAAACATGCGGTCGCGAATGATTTCCAAATGCAACTCGCCCATTCCCGCGATGATGGTCTGGCCGGTGTCCTCGTGGGTATAAACGCGGAATGTCGGATCTTCTTCAGCCAGACGCTGTAACGCCACGCCCATTTTTTCCTGGTCCAGTTTTGTCTTCGGCTCGATCGCCATTGAAATGACGGGATCAGGAAACGTCGGCGGCTCGAGCAGGATCGGATGATCTTCGTCGCAAAGCGTGTCGCCAGTCGTGATGTTCTTAATGCCGACGATCGCCGCGATGTCGCCCGAGTAACAAGTTTCGATGTCTTCGCGCTTATCGGCCTGGATTTGAATCAATCGCGAAATGCGTTCCCGTTTGTTGGTGCGCGGATTGTAAACCGTGTCGCCTTTGCTCAGCGTGCCGGAATAAACGCGGAAGAAAACGAGTTTGCCGACAAATGGATCGCTCCAAAGTTTAAACGCGAGGGAGCAGAAGTTCCCGTTATCGTCCGTCGGCGCTTCCATCGGCTCGTGGCTGTCGGGCTCCATTC
>Ga0307479_10005063_pt1 | contig 12091 bp, 12 predicted proteins | sample atmos_gasesECM4C_FD_203743 | JGI IMG/M metagenome (GOLD analysis project Ga0307479, IMG submission 203743) | Hardwood forest soil microbial communities from Morgan-Monroe State Forest, Indiana, United States - atmos_gasesECM4C_515 | ecosystem: Environmental > Terrestrial > Soil > Temperate... | reverse complement strand
AGGCCTGATGATCGCCGTGGTCTTCGCCGATGAAAGTGCCGGGCAGGAAAGTAAGGATGACCTCCGGGCGAGTCAGCCGTATGAGGCGCACGAGTTGTTCAAGTACAAGGCCGTGACCCCAATTCGCCAGCGACTGTAAAACATTTTGCGATGCCGTATCCTTCCCGGCGAGAAACCAGACGTTTGTGACACCCAGGGTCGCCAGCGCGTTGCGCGCTTCGATCTCCCGGATGTCGCCGAGCGCTGCGGCTTGCTCCGCGCCGGCTTGATTCGCGCCGCTGCTGCCACGCGTGGTGATGACGACTGCCACGTGCTTGTGTTCATCCAGCGCCCGCGCCAGATACGCTGCTGCCGCGCCCTCGTCGTCGGGATGCGCCACGACGAGCAGAATGTCCGCTTTGTAGCGCTCATCGGGCAACGGAATTGGTTTCGACTCTTGCGCCGCGCCCGCAATAGCGAACAGAAAAGGCGCAAATCCCAAAATCAATGTCGCACCTGGTTTTTTCATCCCATATTCCCGGAGCGTTCCAACTCAAGTTGCATAAATAAGAGAGTCTACCTTGCGGCTTCCACCGGACAAAACCAGGAAACGGGGAAAATCTTACAACGCTATGCAACCCGCTCGCGCTTAAACCCAGGCTCCGGCTGCCTGCGCGACATCACCCCGAATCTGCTATCGATAAACACTTGGTATTACGTACTTGAATCGACAGTAAGATTGACATGCGCCAGCTAGGTCGATAGACTGCCTGTAGGACAAATCCATGGAAACCGTCAAAGTATCGCCCAAATTCCAAGTCGTCATTCCCAAGCGTGTTCGGGAGGAACTTCAGTTAAAGCCCGGCCAGGAATTGCAGGTCTACGTTCTCGACGGAACGATTCGCCTAAATCGACCGGGGTCCATAAAAAGTCTTCGCGGCATTGCCAAGGGCATGAAATGGAAGGATGAGGACCGTGACCACACCGAGCGGTTCTAATCGGTACGTCGTGGATTCTTCGGGTTGGGTCGAGTACCTTGGCAACGGTCCCAAAGCCGACGAGTTCGCAAAGTACCTCGAAAACACGGATGCTCTTTTGCTCCCCACGATCGTTGTTTATGAGGTCTACAAGAAGATGCTCCGAGAGCAGACCATGATGCTGGCGGAAAAGTTTCTCTCGACTGCTTTCAACTTTCAGGAGCGTGAAATTATCCTGGACGTCTCCCTGGCGGCTTCCGCAGCGAAGACAAGCTTAAGATTGAATTTGCCGATGGCGGACGCAATTATTTATGCGTCCGCGCAGGCTCACCAAGCGGAGTTGATCACCTCTGACGCTCATTTCACGGGCTTGCCAGGAGTGACGGTTCTCTAGTTCACCAGAGCTTCAAGGCCGGCATCGCCTTGACCCAGCAAGAACCCGCCGATAAGCTTAGTGTTTCTCCTTCCAGGTGAGCATGCTCATGGAGCCGATTCACATCACGCTGCCGGATGGCAGCATCAAGGAAGTGCCTAAGGGCACCACCCCTGCGGACGTGGCCAGGGGCATTTCCCCGCGCCTCGCCGATGCCGCGCTGGTCGCCCGTGTCGCCGCCCCGAACAACGGCGAAGGCGAATTGATCGATCTGCGGCGGCCGCTCGATCACGACGTCAAGTTGCAAATCCTCACCGAAAAAGATCCCGACTCGCTCTTTGTGTTCCGCCATTCCGCCGCGCATCTCCTTGCAGCTGCCGTGATGGAGCTTTATCCCAACGTGAAGCTGGGCATCGGGCCGCCGATCGACACCGGATTTTTCTACGAATTCCTGCGCGATGAGCCGTTCACTCAGGAAGACCTCGCCAAAATCGAAAAGAAAATGCACGAGCTTGCGGCGCAGGATCTGCCCAACGAGCGCAAGCTCATTCCCAAGCCCGAAGCGCTGGACCTTTACAAAAAGTCTAACCAGATTTTCAAGTGCGAGCTTGTCGAAGAAAAAGCCACCGAGCCCATGGTTTCCTTCTATACCACGGGAAAATTCATCGACTTCTGCCGCGGCCCGCATATTCCTTCCACAAAACGCATCCAGGCCTTCAAGTTGATGAACGTCGCCGGCGCGTACTGGAAAGGCCAGGAAGGCAATCCCCAGCTCCAGCGCATTTACGCCGTGGCCTTCTTCACGCAAAAAGAGCTGGACGCGCACCTTCACCGCATCGAGGAAGCCAAGCGCCGCGATCACCGCAAGCTCGGCACGGAACTCGGCCTTTTCAGCATCGAGGAAGAGGCCGGCCCCGGCCTGATTTTCTGGCACCCCAAGGGCGGGCTCGTTCGCAATGTCATCGAAACTTGGCTGCGCGACGAGTTACTCAAGCGGGGGTACGACCTCGTCTACACCCCGCACATCATGCGCCTCGACCTCTGGAAAACCAGCGGCCATACCGATTTTTACAAAGACAGCATGTTCGGGCCAGTGGAAGTCGAAAAAGCCGACTACCAGCTTAAGCCCATGAATTGTCCTGGGCACATTCTGATTTATAAATCAAAGCTGCACAGCTACCGCGAACTCCCTGTCCGTCTCGCCGAGCTCGGCACGGTCTATCGTTACGAGCGCAGCGGCGTGCTCCACGGCTTGCTCCGCGTCCGTGGCTTCACTCAGGACGACGCGCACATCTTCTGCATGCCCTCGCAAATCGAAGCGGAAGTCGAAGCATGCATGGATTTTGCCTTCGCCGTAATGAAGAATTTCGGCTTCGACAAATTCGAAGTTGAGCTTTCCGACTGGGATCCCAAGCACCCGGAAAACTACCCGGGGAGGCCCGAAGACTGGCAACATGCCTCAGATGCTCTCGCCCGCACGATGGCGCGCATGAACATTCCCTATAAGAGAATCGAAGGGGAAGGCGCGTTCTACGGCCCGAAAATTGACGTCAAACTCATCGACGCCATCGGACGCCCGTGGCAGCTCACCACCGTGCAATTCGATTTCAATCTGCCCGCGCGCTTCGGCCTGCAATATGTCGGCGAAGACGGCGCCAAGCATCAGCCGCTCATGGTGCACCGCGCGCTGCTCGGCTCCGTCGAACGATTCTTCGGCATCTTGATCGAGCACTACGCCGGCGCCTTCCCCCTGTGGCTCGCGCCGGTGCAGGTGGAAATCTGCCCCGTCAGCGAAAAAGTCGCCGATTACGCCAAGCACGTGACCGAAACTCTGAAGCGCCACAACCTCCGCGTGCATCTTGACGACCGCAACGAAAAGCTGCCCGCCAAAATCCGCGACGCCCAGCTCCAAAAAACCCCTTACATGCTCGTGGTCGGCCCCAAGGAAGCCGAAGCCGGCACCGTCGCCGTCCGCCATCGCAGCAAGGGCGACCTCGGCCCCAAGCCCCTCGCCGAACTCGTCGAAGCTCTCCGGCGCGAAGTCGACTCCCGCGCCACGAGCTGAATTGCCGTCTCAAATTCCGGGCAAGCCCTGGAAGCGCCACCCTAGGCCGCAATTTCGCATCTAAAATGACGAGGTGTCAGGGGATGATTTCCCGCAGAAGCTTTCTCGCTTTGACTGGAGGCGCAATGGTATCGCCGTCCGTGGCCTGGGCGGCGGATGCGGAGGACGACGACGTGCCCGCCATGCTCGATCACATCCTTCTCGGCTGCAACGATCTCGATCGCGGCATCCAATTGGTCGAAGAAAGCACCGGGGTGCGCGCTGCCATCGGTGGAGTCCATCCCGGCCGCGGCACGCGCAACGCGCTCCTCTCCCTCGGAGAGCGCCGCTACCTGGAAATCATCGCGCCCGACCCCGCACAAAACGAGATCGTCCACTACCCGCAACTCCGCTCCATGACCGATCCGCGTCTCATCGGCTGGGCTGTCCATCCTCCGGACATCACTACTGTCGCCAAGCAACTCACCGAAAACAAAATCGCCTTTACGGGACCAGCCGAAGGTTCCCGAAAGCGTCCGGACGGCCGCGTCCTCAACTGGGAAACCATCAATCTTGCTGACGACCGCCACGGCCTTCTCCCCTTCTTCATCGAATGGAGCGCAGACACGGTTCACCCATCTGCTGACGCAGCCAAAGGATGCACTCTGGATTATTTTGAGGTGATGAGCGCGGATCCCGAGGAACTTGCGTCAGTTTTCAAACGCATCGGTCTCGACCTCCCCGTCCAGCGAAGCGACAAAGCCCGCCTCCGCGCGGTCCTCACCGGACCAAAAGGCGACCTTGGCCTCAGCACCGGCTGAGTCCTCCTCTTTGCTTCTTGAGCATCTGCTCCGCTTCTTAACTCTCGTCTAACTCGCGGTGCCGCACCTTTTCCCTCTTGCCGTGCAGCCGCGGCCACGTGCTATACTTTGAAGCCCGTCCCCTGCCGCTTTTGCGCTGTGGGGGCGGGTGAGAATTCGGGGCCATCCTCTGGACATTGGGAAAGCAGAAACCTGTCCGCCGCTTCTGGCCGCGAAGAACGAAGTGCTTGAGGGGGACTTATCGCAGAACGCAGCTTCCGGCAAGCCGACCGCATTCGTGTCAACGAACGAATCCGCGCTCGCGAAATCCGGGTGATTGATGATCAAGGCGGCCAGCTCGGCGTCATGCAGCCGTTCGAAGCCATAAAGCTGGCCAAGGAAAAAGGGCTCGACCTGGTGGAAATCTCGCCGACCGCCGATCCGCCGGTTTGCAAGATCACCGACTACGGCAAGTATCTTTACCAGGCCAACAAAAAAGCTCACGAGCAGCGCAAGAGCAGCCGCGGCTCGCAGTTGAAGGAAGTCAAGTTTCGGCCCGCCACCGCGGAGCACGACTATCAGGTTCGCAAGAACCAGATTCTCCGGTTTCTCGGCGACGGCCACAAAGTGCGCGCGATGATTTTCCATCGCGGGCGCGAAATGGCCCACCAGGAAGTGGGGCGCGCCAAGATGAACCGCTTGCTCATGGAAATTGGCGACCAGGGCCAGATCGAAACCATGCCGCGCATGGAAGGCAACGTCCTGGTGGCGCTGCTGGCGCCGAAAAAAGGCGTAAGCGTCGCCAAGCCCGCGGGCCAGCAGTCATCCAGCGCCCAGCAGTCGCAGTAATCAGCGCAAAGGAATGCGCAACATGAATTTGTAGGGGCGCAGCATGCTGCGCCCTAGTTAGCACCCAAGTTTGACTTGTAGGACGCGCCCTAACGCGCAGGGCGCACCGAAATCAGGAGAGGATTTCCAGCCATGCCAAGAAATGCATCGAAACCGAAATTGAAATTGAAAACGCACCGCGGCGCCAGGAAGCGCTTCAAGTTCACCGCCAACGGCAAGATTAAGCGCGGGCACTCCGGCAAGCGCCACTTGATGGGCACCAAAAGGCCCGGCCGCATGCGCAAGCTCAAGAAACTCACGCTGGTGAATAAAGCGGACGTGGCCAGCGTCAAGCAGATGCTGCCCTACGGATAAAGACTTTCTTTGGCAGTCGGGCGCGGCATCAAGCGCCCTGCGAAGAAAATGCGGAACGAAAGTTTCGCAAATCGTGCCAGGCAGCGCTTCACGGGTGCCTGCCGGCCGATGGCCGCAAGTCTCAAGCATTCTCCGCAAGGTGAATCTTGAACGCGGCCAAGCAGTTCATACCGGGAAACAAACCCGTTGCGTGACGCGTGTTTTTTCTTCGCGTCACCGCAACCCGTTTTGTTTCCCACCTTAAAGGAGAAACCCATGGCACGCGTAAAACGCGGCACCAAGCGCCGGGCACGGCGCAAGAAGTACCTCAAGAGGACTAAAGGCTTTTTCCTCACCAAGAGCAAGCTCTACCAATCCGCGCAGGAAGCCGCCAATCGCGCCGATCGCTACGCCAAGCGCGACCGCCGCGTCAAGAAGCGCGAATATCGCAAGCTCTGGATTCAACGCGTCGGGGCCGCCGCACGCAACAACGGCCTGACCTATGGCCAGTTGATTCACGGCCTCAAGGTTGCCGGGGTCGCTCTGGATCGCAAGGTCCTGGCCGACATCGCGGTGAAGGACGCCGCGGCATTCACGTCGCTCGTGGCGACAGCAAAAGCCGCCGCCCCGCCGCCGACCAAGGCCAAGAAAGCGTAAACTTTCTTGCTCGGCGGTTTCTCCCATTAGTGGCGCAGCATGCTGCGCCACTGCGCCGCAAGTTGTAACTGGCTGGGCAAACTTTCTTTGACGCACTTTGCTGTGCGGGACTTGCTCCTATAACGCGATGACGGAACACGAAAACAAAACGGCGCTGCCTCTCGTGCATCTCGGCATCACCCGGCCCGAGGAACTCACGGCGCTCTTCGCGGACCTTCGTGGACGCTTCGACACCGATTGCGCGTGCGCGCAAGACGAACCGTCATGGAAGCAATTCCGTGATGCGTGGCTCGGCCGCAAATCCGGCGTGCTCACGCAGATCACGGACAATTGGCTGAAACCCGCCACGCTCGAACTCAAGCGCGCGGTTGGCGCGGCTCTAAACGAACTGCGCGCGCATGTTGAGTCGCAAATCGAAGCCCGGCGCGTCGCCATCGAGTCCGGCGCGGAAGAATCCGCGCTCGCCCGCGAGCGCGTTGACCTCTCCCTGCCCGGCGTCATTCGCCCCATCGGCTCGCATCACCTGATCCGGCAGGTCTTCCAGGAAATTGAGGATATTTTCGTTTCCATCGGCTTCTCCATCGTCGAAGGCCCGGAAATCGAAACGCCTTATTACAATTTCGAAGCGCTGAACATTCCTGAATTCCATCCCGTGCGCGACGACATGGACACGTTCTACATCGATTTGCCTAAGGGCGCGAAGACACCGCTGCTTCTTCGCACGCACACTTCGCCGATGCAAATTCGCACCATGGAAAAGCAGAAGCCGCCCGTGCGCGTAATCGTTCCTGGCAAGGTCTACCGCCGCGATAATCCCGACGCCACGCACTCCTTCATCTTTCACCAAGTCGAAGGCCTGGCCGTCGATACCGACATCACCTTTTGCGATTTCACCGGCACCATCGATTATTTCGTAAAGCAATTTTTCGGCCCCAGCGTGAAAACCCGCTTCCGGCCAAGTTATTTTCCGTTCACCGAGCCAAGCGTCGAATTCGACGTCTCCTGCATTTTCTGCGGAGGCAGCGGCGCGGCCGCCGGTGGCGGAACCTGCTCCAAGTGCAAAGGCGTCGGCTGGATTGAACTGTTCGGCGCCGGCATGGTCGACCCCGCGGTCTACGGCTTCGTGAACTACGACGCCAAGAAAGTCAGCGGCTTCGCCTTTGGCATGGGCATCGATCGGCTGGCCATGCTCAGGTACGGCATCGACGACATCCAGGTCTTCTTCCAAAACGACGTGCGCTTCTTGCGGCAGTTTCCATGAAGGCAGCGCCGCTAAAGGGAGGCTTTCGACTGTTAACTGTCGACTGTCAACTTCCGACATGACTTTCGCCGACGCCAAACAACGGTTCTCCAATCGAGCGGCGGACTACGTTCGCTATCGCCCGGGTTATCCTGCCGCCGTGCTCGACCTTCTACGCGCGGACTGTGGTTTGCGTCCCGGCCATGTCATTGCCGATATCGGCTCCGGCACGGGTTTCCTGAGCGAACTCTTTTTGAAAAACGGCAATCGCGTTTACGGCGTCGAGCCCAATCCCGAAATGCGCCACGCCGGCGAGGAATATCTCGCCTCCTACGACGGCTTCTCGAGTATCGAAGGCTCGGCCGAGTCCACCACACTCGAGGAAGCCAGCGTTGGCTTTGTCACCGCCGGCCAAGCGTTCCACTGGTTCGAGCCGGAAAAAACGCGCGCGGAGTTCCGGCGAATTCTGCGGCCGCAAGGCTGGGTCGTCGCTATTTGGAATTTTCGTGAAATGGAGACGTCGTTCGCAAAGGCCTACGAGGACATTCTCGTGAAATACGGGACGGATTATACGCGCGTGCGTGATTCCTACCCCAAGGGCCACGACGTGCAAAATTTCTTCCTCGGCGCGGAATTCCCGCACCACGTCCTGCCGAATGTGCAGTTCCTGGACTGGGAAGGGCTCGCCGGGCGGTTGCGCAGCGGCTCGTACATTCCGCAGGAAGGGCATGTGAACTTCGCTCCGATGATGGACGCTCTGCGCGAACTTTTTCAGACGCATCAGGAAGATGGCCGCGTGCGAGTGGAGTACGCCACGAACCTCTATGCCGGGCAGTTGCCCGTTGAGCGGAAATAACCGATGAAGGTCGTTTACAACTGGCTGAAAGACTTCGTCGATGTGACCGCGACGCCGCAGGAGCTCGCCTCGCGCCTGGCGCTCTCCGGTACGAACATAGCTGGGGTGGAAACCAGTCCGCATGGCGCGGTGATTGACGCGGAAGTGAGCTCGAATCGCCCCGACTGCCTCGGTCACTACGGCGTCGCCCGCGAAGTCGCTGCCATCTGCAAGCTGCCCCTGAAGCACGTTTCGCCCAAACCAGCTGAAAGTGCGGCGAAAGCCGGCGACGCCATAAAAGTCGAGATTCAATCCCCGGAACTCTGCGGACGCTTCACCGCGCGCATCATTCGCAACGTGAAAATCCAGCCTTCCCCAAAGTGGCTGAAAGACCGCCTCGAAGCTTCCGGCGTCGCCAGCATCAGCAATGTCGTGGACATATCGAACTACGTCATGCTCGAACTCGGCCATCCTCTGCACACTTTCGATTACGACAAAGTGCGCGACCACAAAATCGTCGTCCGCCGCGCCAAGCCCGGCGAAAAAATGCGTACCCTTGACGGCATTGAGCGCCAGCTTGATTCAAGCATCTGCATGATCAGCGATGGCGACGGCTCGCGCGCCATCGGCATTGGCGGAATCATGGGCGGCGCGGAAACGGAAATCTCCTTTTCCACGAAAAATGTTTTGATCGAGTGCGCGTGGTTCGAACCGGTGGCCATTCGCCACGCGGCGCGTTTTCTGAAATTGCACACCGAAGCCTCCACGCGTTTTGGCCGCGGCGCCGACCCGGAAATGGCCGAGCTTGCTTCCCGCCGCGCCGCGGAATTGATTCTGCAGCTGGCCGGCGGAGAGTTGCTCGCGGGCGTTGTTGATAATTATCCCGGCAAGCGCGCCCCGAAAAAAATCCGCGTGACGCGCTCTGAGATTCTTCGCGTGATGGGCGCGGACGTTCCGGACAAACAAATTGAAGCCAGCCTCGGCGCGCTCGGATTTGCCCCCGTTCGAAGCGACCAAAATCGTGGCGCGGAAGGCTCCCTCCTCGCCGCCTGGGAATGTACCCAACCCTCCTGGCGCGCCGACGTCGAACGCGAAATCGACCTGATCGAAGAAATCGCGCGTATCTATGGCCTCGACAAGTTTCCGCCGCGACTTCCTGCGGCTCGCCAGGGCGCGACTCGCCTCCCACACTACGAAGCGGAAACGCGTTTGCGCGAACGGCTCATCGGTCTCGGTTACCGTGAGATCCTCACCATTCCCCATGTCGGCGAAGAGCGCGACGCGTTGTTCCGGCCGAAGGACGTTGCGCCTGCGCGTCTCTCGAATCCGCTTTCGGAAGAAGCGAACGTGCTGCGCTCCACGGGCGTCGTGACGATGGTCGGCGCGCTCGAATGGAATCTGAATCACGGGCAGCGCAACGCGCGCCTGTTTGAAATCGGCCGCCACTATCACTTGAACGGAAGCGAGTCGGTCGAAACGCGCGTGCTTACGATCGGCGCGACCGGCGAAGCCCGTGAAAAAGGCTTGTACGATGCCGCACGCGATTTTTCTTTTGCCGACCTCAAGGGCGATCTCGATTCACTCGGTAACCTTTGCGGCGGTTTTAGCTGGCAAGAAGGCGGCGCGGAGCGGCTGCACGCGGCAAAGCGCGGCTCCGTCCACCTAAACGCCGCCCGTTCGAACGAAGGCGACGAGCGAAGTTCGCGAGTTCCGACTCCTGTCGGAAAAAGTCTCTCAGCGCTCGGCGTTGCGGGGCAGCTTGCACGCCGCCTTGCAGACAAATTGAAATTGCGGCAAGACGTTTTTCTCGCGGACTTGCAACTCGATTCGGTTTACGCCGCGATGCGTGCGGCGAAAGAAGCGCGTCACTATGATCCGCTGCCGCGATTCCCAAGCGTCGAGCGCGACTTTTCCTTACTGCTCGCCGACGGCACAAAGTTTTCGGACGTTTCGAAAACGATTCAATCGCTCGGCATCGCAGAAATTACATCAGTTGAGGCGGCGGATCTTTTCCGCGGCAAAAATGTTCCCACCGGAAAATATTCACTGCTGGTGCGCGTGATCTTTCAGAGCCGTGAAGCGACGCTGACCGAAACGCAAATAGGCGATTTCAGTCGCAGGATTGTCACTGCCCTCGAAAAAAATCTAGGCGCGCAACTCCGCGCGCAATAAACGTAATAAAAACGATTCACAACTCATACGCACGCTCCGGCGTTGTTCGACCATTCCAGTTGAATGGTGTAACCGCCGAGGACGCGCGTCTTCCATGCGCAAATGTCTCCTATCTCGCCGTTGTTGTCGTCGTACCAGCCCTGGCCCGGCACCGGATCCGTGATTGCTTCGCAAAGTTCGTGCGAACTGGTGGACGTGAGCGCGTCGGCGACAGTGAGGCCGCCGGTGCAACCAGAACATCCGGGATACGGCATGACCGCATAGAAAATGTTGCCGCTGGTGGAATCGTGATAGCCGCAGAAATCCGTGCACGAAGCGCTGCCGCCCTGCACCACCTTCACGCCGGGAGGTAGAAAAACAAAATAAAGCGAGTTGGGAGTGGGTGCGGGAAGACTCTTCGAGGCGATTTCCTGCTGCAATAACTGTTGAATCGCGCTGTCTTGCACGGAAGTTTTCGGAGCGGGAGAGGCAAGAGTTACGGTGCCGGTGCGACTGCCATGCCCGATCGTTTTTCCTGGAACGCTGTACTCGCCGAGCTGGTCGATTAGCGCGCTCGTAAGAATGTAATCGAAAAACAAATTCATGTTCGTAAGAAGCGCGCTCTGCGGCGCCTGTTTCCATTCCGCGCCCCAAAAAACTGTAAACACCTCAACAGCAGTGAGCAGCGGTCCTCCGCGGTAAGTGAGTCGCGGCGCGACTGCCGCGGCAACGCGTTGAGCCTCCGGGCGATGGAGTGGCACGACCCGGATGGGATGTTGCAGCGCGGCGGCGGATTTTTTGGAACGAGGCTTGGTGGCCATGAGGCGCTCCTTGTACGAGCAGATGGATTACACTACGCGGGCTCGGGAGACAAACAGGCTGGAATTCAAACGGTATCGAACGGCGAGAGAAATGTAAATGGGACTTCGCGCCAGAGGCTCACGCGGCTGCAGGGATTTATTCCACGGGCGGATGTGGTATTGTGCCGGTAAGGACGCGGGGAGACTCCATGAGCGGGCCGGTGAAAGTGCAGATTTTCGGGCAAACGTACTCCATCCAGGGAGACCTGGATGTGAAATACGTGCAGAAGCTCGCGCAGTACGTGGACGAAAAGATGCACACCATCGCGGATGCGACGGCGACGGTGGACACGCAGAAAGTCGCGGTGCTGGCGGCGCTGGCGATTGCCGACGAGCTGCACAGCCTGCAGCGCGACCGCGGCGATCACGAACAGTTAATGCGCGAGCAAGCCGAGCGCTGCCTGACATTGGTCGAGCGCGCCTTGAAACAATCCGCGTGAGGCAGTAACCACAATCCGTCAAAGTTGCTCCCAAAAAACTGCAGAGAGATTCCTCGCTCCGAAAATATTCGGAGCGCAAAAAAAACGCGCTTCGCTCGGAATGACGACGCGCAAGTTGGAATTGTTTTTCATTGGCTCCAGCTTGTGGGGTTGCGGTCCCAGCGGTGGGCGCGGAGCTGTTTGTGGAGCGCGGCGGGGAGGGGGCCCTGGGTGCTGGCGGCAATGTTGGCTTCGACGTTGCGGCGTTTGCGCATGCCGGGAATGATGGTGGCAACGTCGGGATTGTTGAGGATGAAGCGCAGAGCCATTTCCGGCATGTTCATGCCAGCGCGCACGAGGGGCTTGAGGGCGTCGGCGCGGGTGACGCTGGCTTTCAGATTTTCGGGAACAAAATACGTGCTGCGCCAATCGCCCTTGGGCCAGGTACTTTGCAACGTAAGCGTGCCGGTGAGGGAGCCCTCATCAAACGGGACGCGCGCGATCACCGCAACATCCTTTTCGCGGCAAGCGGGGAAAAGTTCGTCTTCGGGATTCTGGTCGAAAATGTTGTAGA
>Ga0307479_10005062_pt1 | contig 12091 bp, 10 predicted proteins | sample atmos_gasesECM4C_FD_203743 | JGI IMG/M metagenome (GOLD analysis project Ga0307479, IMG submission 203743) | Hardwood forest soil microbial communities from Morgan-Monroe State Forest, Indiana, United States - atmos_gasesECM4C_515 | ecosystem: Environmental > Terrestrial > Soil > Temperate... | reverse complement strand
CACCTCGGCCTTTTTGTTCAGTACGACATCGATGAAGCCCGGGTCCTGGTGCGTGAAGCCATTGTGGTCCTGGCGCCAGACATGCGAGCTCAACAGGTAATTGAACGATGGAATCGGCCGCCGCCATGGAATTCGGTTGGTCACCTCGAGCCATTTCGCGTGCTGGTTGAACATCGAATCCACGATGTGGATGAAGGCCTCGTAGCAATTGAACAGGCCGTGCCGGCCGGTCAGCGTGTAGCCCTCGAGCCAACCCTGGCAGAGGTGCTCGCTTAGCACTTCCATCACCCGTCCATCGGGCGCGAGATGATCGTCGATTGGCAACGTCTCCCCCATCCAGGCTCGGTTGGTCACATCGAAGACCGCGGTCAGCCGGTTCGAGACGGTTTCATCCGGTCCCATCAAACGGAAGTTCCGTGGATTGTTAGCGATGACATCGCGCAGGTAGCGTCCCAACACCTTGGTCGCTTCGTCAAACGTCGTGCCCGGCTTGTCGGCCCTCACGGCATAGTCGCGAAAGTCCGGTAAGCGTAGCTCCTGGGTCAGCTCGCCCCCGTTCGTGTGCGGATTCGCGCTCATCCGTCGCTCGCCCGTTGGAGCCAGCGCTGCCAGTTCGGCCCTGAACGACCCGCGTTCGTCGAACAGCTCCTCGGAATGGTAGCTACGCAGCCATTCATCGAGGATTCGCAGATGCTCCGGATTCGTCATGTCGTCAACGGGGACCTGGTGGGAGCGCCACGTTCCCTCGACCGGCAACCCGTCGACGACCTTGGGACCGGTCCACCCTTTCGGCGTTCGCATCACGATCATCGGCCAGAGGGGACGCGTCGGGCGCTTCTTCTTGCGTGCCGCGCCCTGAATCTCCTCGATCTCGTCGAGCACCAGCTCCAGCAGGGCCGCCATCCGCTGGTGCATCTCCATCGGGTCGTCCCCGGCAATGATGTACGGCGTATAGCCATAGCCGACGAGCAACTGGCGCAGCTCGCTTTCGGGGATCCGCGCGAGCACCGTCGGGTTTGCGATTTTCCATCCATTCAAGTGAAGAATGGGGAGCACCGCGCCGTCGGTGATCGGGTCGAGGAACTTGTTCGAGTGCCAGCTAGCCGCCAGTGGTCCGGTCTCCGCCTCGCCGTCACCGATGACGCAGAAGACCTTGAGGGCCGGGTTGTCGAAGGCGGCGCCGTACGCGTGGGTCAGCGCGTATCCCAGCTCGCCTCCTTCGTGGATCGACCCCGGCGTCTCCGGCGCGTCATGGCTGGGGATGCCGCCCGGGAATGAGAACTGCCGGAACAGTTTCTGCAAGCCGGCCGCATCGCGGCTGATCGCCGGGTAGACCTCGCTGTAGGTGCCCTCGAGATACGCGTTGGCGACCATACCAGGTCCGCCATGACCCGGTCCGCAAATGTAGATCGCGTCCAGATCGCGCGCCTTGATCAGCCGGTTCAGATGCGCGTAAAGAAAATTGAGGCCGGGCGTCGTCCCCCAATGGCCCAGCAGCCGCGGTTTGATGTGCTTGACCTGCAGCGGCTCACGTAACAGGGGGTTGTCGAGCAAGTAGATCTGGCCAACCGAAAGGTAATTGGCTGCGCGCCAATAGGCGTCGATTTTCTTGAGTTCGTCCTCGTTCAGTGGCCCTTCAGCAAGCGCCGCAGCCGGTCGTGGCTCGGTTTGCATACCCCTCACGATAACGTGACAGCACCCCGGGGTGATTTGTGGCGATCAGCCAATAGACTGGCCTCGGGATGAGGAAATCTGTATCGAAACGCAAGCCTCCGAAGCCGGCGCCGAAGCCGAAGCCAAAGCCCGGTCCGAAGCCGCCGCCTCCGCCTCCGCCTCCACCACCACCTGGGCCAGTTCCGAAGGGACCGATTCAGCACGTGGTGATCATCGTCAAAGAGAACCACGCGTTCGATAACTACTTCGGGCGTTTTCCGGGCGCCGACGGCGATCCAAATCTCGCGACGGCGTCCGATCGGCCGGCCACCGACCATCCACACGACCATGCGGCGTGGCTCAAGCGAGCGACCGGTGCGCCGAAAGAACAGTATGGCCAGGGCAACATCCCGAACTACTGGCGCTACGCGCAGCAATACACGCTCTGCGACAAGTACTTCACCGCGGTCGCAGGTCCGTCGACCCCGAACCACCTGATGCTCATCGCGGCCGACTCGCCGATCATCAACAACCCCCACTACCGCGACCCAATCAACAAGCAGCCTCCATTCAACCTGCCATCGCTCCCGGCCAATCTTGAGAAGGCGGGACTGACCTGGCGTAACTACGGTGGCTACGCACAGGGCTACATCACCGCGCTGAAGGGCAGCAGGAACAATGTCGACGCGCCCCAATTTGCGACCGATGCGGCCGCCGGCAAGTTGGCAACCGTCTCCTGGGTCTACGGACCGACTGGGTTGAGCGAGCACCCCGTCGAGTCGGTCCTGGCCGGCCAGAAATGGACCGCGGAACAGGTCGACGCGATTATCAAGGGCGGCCTCTGGCCGAACACGGTCATCTTCATCACGTGGGACGACTGGGGTGGCTGGTACGACCACGTCACTCCGCCGCTGGTCGAGAAATGGACGGATGGGACCCAATTCACCTATGGGACTCGCGTTGGATGTTTGGTCTTGAGCCCTTACGCGAAGGGCGCGTATATCTCGCATGCGCAACATTCGCACGTCAGCCTGGTGAAGTTCTGCGAAAAGACCTTCGGCCTGCCCCCGATCAACGCCCGCGACAAGGCGGCCGACGACATGTCCGACTGCTTCGACTTCAGCCAGAAGCCGCTCGCCGCGCCTGGCCCTGCCGTCTGAATCCGGCCACAATCCAGGCGACGCTCGCCGGCAGCACGAACACCAGAAACGTGAGGGGCACCGATAGCTCATGGATGGCCACGATCACCGCGACCGAAATGACCGCACTACCAAAACCCACCGCCAATAGCGTCGGACGGTTGGGAAACGCCAGGGGCACGATGGCGATGAGGGCCACAAACGACACCAAAAGCACCAGCTCCAATCCACTCGGGTCGATAATCGGCGGGTGCCAGGTGCAATAGATGCCTCCGGTCCCGCCCCGCACCGCCGCAATACCGAAGCATTGGCGGACCCAGGGAACGAAAATCAGGAACGCGAGCCCGGCTACCGCCAGGGCCGATCCAAACCACGTGGCGCGCAGGCGGTTGAGCACGACCGAGGCTGAGCGAACCATCATCAGATAAGACGCGGGCGAGGCCCAAAGGTTCCGAGACCGTCCATAAAATGAGCCGGTTGCGTCTGCCCTCGAGTCTGGAAGCCTTATCGGAGCCGCGATTTCGCTTGCTCTGGGCGGGCCAGGCGACCTCGGCGATCGGCGACGGCCTCATGTCGATCGCGCTCGCGTTCGCTGTGTTGCGAATTGGCGGCAGCGCGACCCAACTGGGCCTGGTGCTCGCCGCCGGCGTCGTGAGCCGCGTTGCCTTCTATCTGGTGGGCGGCGTGTGGGCCGATCGTTTGCCACGGCAGCTCGTGATGCTCGCCTCAGACCTGGTTCGCGCGGCCCAGCAACTGATCGTCGGCATCTTGCTGATCACCGGCACCGCCCGGATATGGCACTTGGTAGTCGGCGCCGTCGTGTACGGGCTCGCTGCCGCATTCTTCCAGCCCGCGTCCACTGGACTGGTACCCGCGACGGTCAGCAGGGCGCGCCTGCAGCAGGCCAACGCGCTCATGGGGTTATCGCGAAGCACCACCTCAGTAGGTGGCCCGCTCGTGTCTGGACTGCTCGTCGCCCTTATCGGTCCGGGTTGGGTCTTCATCATCAACGGCATCACCTTCATCGTCAGCGCGATCACGCTGGGGATGCTCCACGTTGCGCGCACCGCAATCGGCGAACAACAATCGTTCCTCAAGGATCTCGCCCTCGGATGGCATCAACTCGCGATCCGGCCCTGGTACTGGCTGAATCTCTGCGCCCACGCGCTCTGGAACTTCGCGATCGCCGCCTTCTTCGTGCTGGGGCCGATCGTGGCGGTGCGCCACCTCGGCGGGCCCTCTGCCTGGGGGCTGATCTCGGCCTGCCTTGGCGTCGGCTCGGTGGTTGGCGGGATCATCACGCTGCGGCTGATGCCGTCGCGACCGTTGATCGCTGCCAACCTTGCCCTGACCCCGGCGGCGCTTATGCTCGTCGCCCTCGCCGTTCCGTTACCGGTCGTGGTCATCGGATTCACGTGTGTCATCGCCTTCCCCGGTTTGACGTTTCTCAACGAGGTCTGGGAAGCAACCATGCAGCAGCTGATCCCAGCCGCGGTTTTGTCCCGGGTCACGTCATATGACTGGCTGATCTCACTGATCGCCATGCCGGCCGGATATGCCGTGGCCGGGCCGGTAGCGCAGCGCTTCGGCATCCCGACAACGCTCGTCGCTGCCGCCATCATTCTGGCGGCCCCAAGCTTCGCGATTGTCTTCCTGCCGGGGATTCGCCGGGTGCGACGCACGCCACAAGGCACCATCATCGAAGGCGAAGCCGCACTCGCGTCCAGTTAAGGCGACAAGCTCGTTTCAGGTCGACGTTTTCAAGACCGCGGGCCCGTTTTAACATTGTGCCTGCCCTCCAACCTTTCCTCGTGGCGGCCGTTCTGGTTGCCGTGGCACTCGCCCTACTCGCCGCCGGACTGGCCGGCTTCCGGCTGGCCAATTACCGGGCGACGCCGCAACGCAAGGCCCTGCAAACCATCAGCGAGTTGACCCCCGAAAACCTGAGGCAACGAGCGCCGGAAACCGACGACAAACTCGCTCGGGCTGCGTTGGTCCGCCTCTGGGCCTTGACCGAGCCCGTGGTTGCCCGCCAGCGTCAGCTGCTCGATCAAAACGGCGAGTTACAGCGCCGCTATGGCCAGGCACGTGCGCTGATCGATCTCATGGCCGAATTCAACGAGGTCATGCAGCTCACCGCGGTGCTCGATCGGTTGAGTTTCGGCCTGAGCCGGTTCTTCGCCGGGGATGGGGTGGCGATTTGGATCCGTGCCCCAGATGGCGGATTCGAACTGGCGGTGAAGGTCGCGGAAGACTTTCCACGTTCGCTCAACCCGCACGACCGTTGGGTCGCGACCGTAATGTCCGGGGATGCTGGGGTGATCCTTCCCTTCTGGCTCGATACCGAAATGCCCTGCACGGCCGCGCCCTTGCTCGATGCCCAGGGCGAGCGTATTGGCATCGTGGCGCTCACCTCACGCCGGCGTCCCGCGTATACGGCTGAGGACGGTGCGTTCTTGCGCACCGTGATCGGCCACGCGTCGCTGGCGATCCAGAACGCCACCATGTACGAGTTCATCGACACCCTTTCGCGGATCGATCCGCTCACGGGCCTCGCGAACCGGCGTGAATTCGACCGGCTCCTCCTTCAGGAGCTCGCTCGGTCGCGCCAGTCAGGCCAGTCGTTCTCGTTGATCATGGCCGACCTCGATCACTTCAAGCTTGTCAACGACCGATTCGGCCACCAGGAGGGGGACCGTGCCCTGCAGCACGTCAGCCGCTTGATCCAGCTGGTGCCGCAGCGCGCGGCCGATGCCGCGTTCCGCATCGGCGGCGAGGAGTTTGCCGTGCTGATGGAAAACACGGACAAGACGGGAGCCGTTGCGCTCTCGGAAACGCTTCGCGGCGTGAGCGAAAGGGCGAGGTTCCTCCCCACCGGCGAAGCCGTGACCATCAGCCTCGGGGTCGCAACCTTCCCGGACGATGGTCAGGATGCGGCCACCCTGGTTGCGGCCGCCGACCGGGCGCTCTACCAGGCGAAGGCCGCCGGCCGGAATCGCGTCGCCGCCGCCTGAACGCCACCTCACCCGCGCCGCCGGCTGGCGGCGTCTACAGCAGTGGACGGCCAGAAAGCCGCAACATCCGACGGACTCATAGGAGGAAAACCGTAATGTTCTCGAGGTTTCGACCCCAAGCGCGTTCGATTCTGGTCGGGCTGGCGTTGAGCGCCGGCGCCGTTGCCCTGATGGGCGCCATGCCGGCGTCCGCCACCGATCTCGGCCCGTTTACCTGCACCGATAAGTCGGGCGGCACGGCCGGCACGGCAGCGACGGTCTACGACATCAGGGTCGCTCACCATGACGGCTATGACCGGCTGGTCATCGGGTTCCCGACCGCCAACCCTATGCCGGAATATCAGCTCACGCGGCAGGCAACCGCGACCTTCGTGCGCGACGCCAGCGGGCAGCCCGTCACTCTCAACGGCTCGGCCGGCATCCGCGCGCTGCTTCGGAATGCCGATATCACACCGGGTGCGCCGTCGGACCTGAAGCCCGGGCTTCCGGTCATCCGAGAGGTGACCCAGATCGGTAACTTCGAGCGCGTCGTCAGCTACGGAGTCGGGCTCGCAACCCCGGCGTGCTACCGCGTGCTCGAACTCAGTGGGCCAACTCGCCTGGTGATCGACGTTCAGACCGCGGCTGACGCTCCCGCAGCGGCCACGGTGCCCTCAGCAGCCCCGACTCAGTCGATGGCCCCGAGCCAGTCGACGGCTCCGAGCCAGTCGACGGCGCCGTCCAATCTCGCCACGACCGGCCACTCGTCGCAGCCCGCCCAACCGTCCGGGTTCCCGATGGCTGCCGTGATCGCGGGACTCCTGGTGCTGACCGCGGGATTGGCCGCGACCGGCATCAGGCACGTCGCGAGAAAATGACCCGTTCACGGCAGTCGCGGCGTCGATACCATTGGCATGCTCATGGATCCGACGCTCGGCCGCGTGATCGAGCGCTGGCGGGCCGGCGATCGCGACGCCTTTGAAGAGGTGATGGACCGCTATGGCTTGCAGCTGTTGCGAACCGCCCGGCTCATCCTTCGCGACCCGACATTGGCGGAGGACGCCATCCAGGAAACGTTTCTCAAGGCCTGGCAGCGAATCGGCAGCTTGCGCGACGAAGACCCCGGACCCTGGCTCACAAGAATTGCGATGAATGAAAGCATCTCGCTGTACCGACGGCGGCATCGATTTCAGGCGCTGACCGAACGGTTCGGGCGGCTGGGCGGTGCGAAGCACGAAGTTTCCAGCGAGGCGCGCCTCGACCTGACGCACGCGCTCGACCAGCTGACGGCGGAGCAACGCGCGGCGGTCGCTCTCCATTACTACCAGGACCTGAGCGTGGAGGACACGGCTCGGGTGCTCAAGGTCCCAGTCGACACGATGAAGTCGCGCTTGAAGACCGCGCTGCGCCGGCTCCGCGAGGTGACTGGTTCCGAGGAGGCGTTCGCATGAGCGACGATTTCGAGAAGAATCTGCGCGAGCACCTGCATAGCGAGGCGCAGGAGACCCGCGAGTTTCCGCGCCGGTTGCGGGGTCGGATTCGCGACAGCATCGCGCCGCGCGCTCGCACGCGGATGGCGCCGCAACTCGCGCTCGCAGGCGCGCTGGTGCTGGTCGCCGTCGCGGTGCTGGCGTTTCGGAATCCCACGATCATCAACGTGGTCACCACCAAGATCACGCAAATCCTTCAGCCGAACCCCTCCCCGACACCGCAGCCGTTCCTTTGCCAGGACCAATCCGGCGGCTCGAGTGGGCTGACCGCGACCCTGACGAACATCCGGCCCGGAGCGCACGCCGGCGATGGCTACGACCGCGTCGTCTTCGACTTCAACGGCGGGATTCCTTCGTGGGACTTGACGCGACAGGAGTCGGCGACCTTCACTCGCGACGCCAGCGGACACCAGGTGACCCTCGACGGCAGCGCCGGCCTCAAGCTCGTGTTCCGCGACAGCGACGTCTCCGGCGCTCTTAGCACGGATCTGACGCCACGATTCACCACGGTTCGTGAAATAACCCAGTTGGGCAACTTCGAGCGGGTGTTGACCTACGGCATCGGCCTGTCATCGTCACAGTGTGTTCGAGTGCTCCAGCTGAGCAACTCGCGGCTGGTGATCGACGTCGCCACCAGCGGGTCGGCCTCGACGACCGCCGCTCCAACTCCTCTCCCAACGCTCTCGCCGTCCGGTGCCGACCTCGGCTCGTTCAGTTGTCTCGACACCAGCGGCGGTGCGGACAGTGGGCTAGCGATGGAGCTGACCGCGGTGCGGGTCGCGCATCAAGTAGGTTTTGACCGGGTCGTCTTCGAGTTCGCTCCGCAGGCTGGCGGCACGGCGCACATGCCCGCCTACACGGTGTCGCGCCAGGCATCGGCTCAATTCGTGAAAGATCCCAGCGGCATGCCGGTCACGATGCGCGGGTCGGCCGGTCTGCGGATCGTGTTCCACGGTGCCAGCGGCGCATCCAGCTACAACGGAAGCCGCGATCTCACGCCGGCTCTGCCGGTTGTCCAGGAGGTCGAGCAACTCGGCGATTTCGAGGCGGTTCTGAGCTGGGGCGCGGGTCTTTCCCGAACCTCCTGCCTCCGGAGTCTCGAACTCGCGAATCCCACCCGATTGGTCATCGACGTCCAGACTCCATAAGCTCGAGCCGCGTCGGGCCCCGATCCGCGCTGAAAGCAAGGCAAGCTCGAGCCGTCTCGTTACATCTGCCGGTGATTCGGCCCCGCCTCTCGCCAACGCGCTCGGCTGTCATTTTCACGATCAACGCGATCGGGATATCCTGGCTTTGCTGGCTGCCCCTGGTCGCGGCCGATCACGGGATCGGGCCGGTCCAGCCGTCGCTCGCGCCGCTGCTGATCGTGCTTGGCACATTCGGCCCCTTCCTCGCGGCGGTCGGGATGGTTGCGCGGAGGTCCGGATTCCGCGGTGTTGGGGAGTTCATCGGCCAGGCCTTCCGCTGGAAAGCAGGCATCCAATGGTACGCGGCGGCGCTCCTCGCGCCGGCCCTTATCCGGATCGTGGTTCTCTACGTTCACGTGTTGAAAGGGGGAACCGTGCCCGACCTGTCCGATGGTACCCGCTGGCTCGCCATTCCTTCGACCTTCTTTCTGGTGCTGCTCATCGGCGGACCGACCGGCGAGGAGTTTGGTTGGCGCGGCTTTCTCCTTCAGCGCGTCCAGCCGGTTTTCGGCATGGTCGGCGCCTCCATCCTGATCGGCGTCATCTCGACCCTCTGGCACCTGCCGTTGTTCTGGATCCCGGGTACGGCCCAGAGCCACCTTCCCTTTGCGATCTTCGCGGTGCGCACCGTGGCGCTTTCGATCATTTCGACCTGGCTCTACAACGGGACGCGCAGGAGTCTGCTCTTTGTCCTTCTCTTCCACGCCTCGCTGAACACCTGGCCAAATACCGTCTACATCATCGAGGCGGAAGGGACGATCGGTCCCTACCTCAGCACCAGCATCATCTATGCCGGATGGGCGCTGCAATTGCTGATCCTCGGCCTGCTCCGTGGTGGCGGCGACCGCCGTAAGACAGGAGAGGCCAAGCCGGCCATCGCCGCCTGACGCTCAACCGCGCGACGGATGGCCTCACTCGTGTGGTGGATTCGCTGCCGCATGAACGTCGCTAGGCTTGTGGTCATGGATACGCGCCCCCGCGCGTGGAGCTGGGTCGGGCGGCTGCAGCCGCATACTTTCGATCGCCTGCTGGTTGGCTTCCTCCTCGCTATCGGACTCATCAACGCCATCCTCGACCTTCGGTTCAGCGAGCGAGAGCTTCGGTTCCCATTGGGTGCGCCAACCGGCATGGCCATTCCGTTCATCGTTGGCCTTGCCCTGTTGCTGGTGCAAGTCCTTCCTCTGCTCTGGCGACGGAGCCATCCGAGCCTCGTTCTATTGTTGGTCGCCGCCGCCTTCGCGACCAGGGTGCTCCTGGGTTTCAATCCCGGCATCGCCGGGTTTGGGCTGCTGGTGGCGATGTACAGCGTCGCCGCCTACGACGTCGGCGTGCGGCGCCTCCTCTTTCTTCTCGTCGCCGGCCTTGGCTTTATCGCGGGGTTTGTCGCGTTCGCTGTCACCGGCAACCCTCGGTCCTTCGCCATCACCGTCCCGAGCTTGATCTTCGTCGCCGCCTGGCTGATCGGTGATTACCTTCGGACCCGGCGCGCCTATGTCTCTCAACTGGAGGAGCGGGCCGCACGCCTGGAGCGCGAGCGAGACCAGGACCGCCGCCTCGCGGCCGACGAGGAGCGGACCCGGATCGCCCGCGAGCTGCACGACGTGGTCGCCCACGATGTCAGCGTGATCGCGATCCAGGCGGGGGCGGCGCGCGCCGTGCAGTCGACCAAACCAGAAGCGGCGGCGCAGGCGCTCGGCCTGATCGAGACGACCGCGCGAGAGACGCTGGTCGAGCTGAACCGGCTGCTTGGCGTCCTTCGCTCCGGTAACGGCGCCACACCCGATCGCAGCCCACAGCCCGGGATCGGCCAGTTGGCCAGCCTGGTCGAAGGACTACGCGCCGCCGGACTCGTGGTCGACGCCCGGGTTGACGGCGAGCCGCGGCCATTGCCCCCGGCGGTCGACCTGACGGCCTACCGGATCGTCCAGGAGGCGACCACCAATGTGCTCAAACATGCCCGCGCCCGACGCGTCGATATTCGGGTGCACTACACCGAAGCGATGCTCGGGTTGGATATCCGCGATGACGGCCCCGGCGATGGGACCGACGACGCCAGTTCGTCCGGACACGGGCTGATCGGAATGCGCGAACGAGTCGCCCTCTTCGGCGGGGAGCTGCGGGCTGGCCGCGACCCGGCCGGCGGATTCTCGGTACACGCCCGCCTTCCCCTGACTACCTCCCCCAAAGACCCACAATCTCTCTCTCCCGATGCGGGTTAATAATCCCTCCCCCTCTGGGGAGGGCAGGGTGGGGGGCTGATGGCCGTCCGCGTCTTGATCGTCGATGACCAGGCGCTGGTCCGCGCAGGCTTTCGCATGATCCTCGATGCCCAACCGGATCTCGAAGTCGTTGGCGAGGCCGCCGACGGATCGACGGCGATCGACGCCGTCCGGACACTGCGCCCGGATGTCGTCCTGATGGACATTCGAATGCCTGGCGTCGACGGCATCGAGGCGACGCGTCGTCTCACCGAGGCCGGAGCGACGAGCAAGATCGTCATCCTGACGACCTACGATCTGGACGAGTACGTCTTCGATGCGCTGGCCGCCGGGGCGAGTGGTTTCCTTCTCAAGCATGTCCCGCCGGAGGAGCTCGTTCGCGGCGTCCGGGTGGCCGCCAGCGGCGAGGCCCTGCTGGCGCCGTCGATCACGAAACGGCTGATCGAGGAGTTCGCAAAACATCGTGCCCCCGTCCGCGCCGGCGGGACCGACCTCAATACCCTGACGGACCGCGAGCAAGAGGTGATTCGCCTACTGGCCCGAGGCCTTTCCAATCCGGAGATCGCTCGCGAACTGAAGGTCGGCGAAGCCACGGTCAAGACGCACGTCGCGCACGTGCTCGACAAGCTGGGGCTCCGTGACCGCGTCCAGGCCGTGATCTTCGCCTACGAGGTCGGCCTGATCAAGCCGGGCTCAAACTAGGCCTCCACCTCGAGGCGGAGGGCCGCTCCCCCAGGAAGCGGATCCAAAGATCGGGCCCGCAGGTGACGACATGCGGATCCGTTCGCTCTACCGTCAACACAGACATCGTTCCAGAAGGAGATAGCCAATGGCATCGAGTGAAAACGTCATAACGACCAACAAGCTGACCAAGCGATACGGCCCGGCGATCACCGCGGTCGACAGCCTCGACCTCGAGGTGCACCGCGGCGAGGTCTTCGGTTTTCTGGGCCCGAACGGCGCCGGCAAGACGACGACGCTTCGAATGTTGCTGGGCCTTATCCGACCGACGTCCGGATCCGCCACCGTCGCGCAACACCGTCCGGGCGAACCGGCGGGTCTCGCTCAGATCGGCTCGCTCGTCGAGTCGCCGGCATTTTATCCGTACTTATCGGGGCGCGAGAACCTCAAGATCGTGGCGGACTACGCCGGGCTTCCCCACAAGCGCGTCGACGCGGCGCTCGAGGAAGTCGACCTGGCCGACCGCGCCAGAGATCGCTTCGGCACGTACTCGATGGGCATGAAGCAGCGCCTGGCCGTCGCGGCGGCCTTGATCAAAGAACCCGAGCTCATGATCCTCGACGAGCCGACCAACGGCCTCGACCCGCAGGGTGTCGTCGAGATGCGCTCGCTGATCCGGCGCCTCGGTACCGGCAAGCGGACCGTCATGCTCTCGAGCCACCTGCTCAA
>Ga0307479_10005061_pt1 | contig 12092 bp, 10 predicted proteins | sample atmos_gasesECM4C_FD_203743 | JGI IMG/M metagenome (GOLD analysis project Ga0307479, IMG submission 203743) | Hardwood forest soil microbial communities from Morgan-Monroe State Forest, Indiana, United States - atmos_gasesECM4C_515 | ecosystem: Environmental > Terrestrial > Soil > Temperate... | reverse complement strand
GGATCGTCAGAACTCGGTTGTCGGCAAGGTGGAAAGCTCGATTGCCGCACAGGCGGCGTCGCTCTCGGACGCCGCGGACAAGATCCTGGCAATGCCAAGGGTCGAACCGATCAGGTTTCAGACGCTGTCGCCCGCCGAGGCGGTGTTGCGTTACGCCGGCGATTTCATCCCGAGCTGGGCCGGCGCGATCTCGATCGATCTGATGCCGGCAGTGCTGGTGCTGATCCTTTGCGTTGTGCACGCCGCTATCAGGCGCGAAGGGCTTCCGGCGTTCACGGCCTCTGATATGACCGCAGGCGAATTGGTCGCGGCGTTGCAAATGGCACGCAAGGTCGGAGAAGCGCAGCAGACGGCGCCGGGCGATCTAAGGCCGCAGCGCGAAGGCGTTGCCGAGCCGGCGGCGGCAGACGAAAACGTTACCACTCTGCCAGCGGCGCGCCAAACCAAATAGCGCATCGTCGTGTCGCAATACTTTACCATACAGCAACGCTTTCAAGCCTGGCTGTCGGAGCATGCGGAAGAAACAATATTGCGCTGGATTTTCCGCGGCGCGGTTTTGGTCGCGCTCGGCGTGGTCGCGGCCGACCTCGCAAGCATCAACGGATGGATCATCTATCCCGACCCGGCGGTGGCACCGGCGGAGATTAGAGAAGATTCACCCGCGCTGAATCTTCCCAGGCTAGTGCCGTCGATCTTCGCGCCTTTGTTGCCGGACGGCGGCAAGCGCCTCGTGCCGCTGCCGCAGCCGGAGGGCGCCTTGACAAAACCGATGACGTTCGAGCTGGTCGGCGGTGGCCGATTGATGGCAAGTGGCACGATCACGCCGGGAGTTTCGCAAAGGTTTGCGGCGGAGGCCGAACGGCACAGCGAATACATCAGGACCGTGGTGCTGAATTCGCCCGGCGGCTCGGTGGACGACGCGCTGGCGATGGGGCGGCTCATTCGTGAAAAAAGATTCGCGACTGAAGTTGAAGCAGGAAAATACTGTGTGTCATCGTGTCCCCTGGTGTTTGCCGGTGGCCTCGATCGACGCGCCGGCGAACAGGCCACGATCGGCGTGCATCAGATGACAGCGATGCGCTCGGCCGCGAACGGCCCTCCCCGCGATGAGATGAGCGTTGCGCAAAATATCTCCGCGCGCTGCCAGCGCTATCTCGGTGACATGGGCGTCAGCCTGCAGGTCTGGGTGCACGCCATGGAGACGCCGCACGACAGACTGTTCGTCTTCAAGACGGACGAACTGAAATCGCTCAATTTAGTGACAGCCGCAGCAGTAGCGCCGGTAAATAGTCGTAAAACTCTCCCCAGTCATCCCGGCGAACGCCGGGATCCATAACCACAGGTATTTGCTGAACTGCTTCGACCGGACCGATTCATCGCATCGGCCGCCTTTTCAGCGCTGCCCGCCAGTGGATTATTTGGTAGGTCGACCGAAAGCGCCCTCCTTTGTCCTGCACAGCTGGACGGAGCGGCCGCTTTTAATCGTCACCGGATCCTTGGCGGCATCAACGTCCGCTAAGCGCGCCAGAAGTGGTCGGTCACGAATTCTGTCTGGAGAGAGCCCGATTGCTCAGTCGCTATAAATAATGCGCTCGCGATAGGGCGATGCGGAGGACGGGTGGCGGAGGAACTGCCATGCTTGTACGTCCAGTCGGGAGAGACCAACGACCCTGGAACAAGGGAACGAGGCTGTGCAGCAGCGCCTTGATACAAATGCACAAGCCACGCGCCAGCTGGCCATGCACCAGGCGATGCGGAGCGTGCTGCGAAAATTGATCACTCGAGCACATCTCGGCCCAGATCGTGCAGGTACTGCTACATTGCGGGTTCAGGAATCACTCTGCGTTCCCGCGGAGCCTCTGGGAAGCTTAGGCAGACCGTTGTCCCGCGCCCCGGTGTCGATGTGATCGTCAGCGTACCTGCGTGAGCTGTCATAATTTCCTGGATGATCGACAGGCCTAGCCCGTGCCCCTCCTTTGCGGTGGCGGCCGTCTGGAACGGCTCAATAAGATTAAGTTGGGAGGTTGGGGAGATCCCGGCCCCATCGTCGCTGATCGATACGCTCCCACGACCGAGATTAGCTACGATGCGTGCCGCGCCGCGTGCATGAATCAACGCATTGCCTACCAAGTTTGCCAAGGCGCTCCGAACCGCAGCTTCTACGCCGAGCACCACGACGCTGCCTTGCGGATGTTCCAGCGAGAGCTCGATCCCGGCGTCCAGCGCCGACGGGCCGAAATCCGCAAGGACTTCCCGCGTCAGGGCTCCGAGATCGATGGGCCGCTTTTCTATCGCATGATTTTGTAACCGCGCCAGGTCCAGCATGGCTGAGACCAGAGACGTGAGGTGACGAACATCGCACACAAGCTCGGCCTTCAAGGCAGGCTCGGTCACGTCTTCGATTTTGGCGCGCAGCAAGGTCAGCGGCGTTCGGAGCTGATGAGCGGCATTGCCCAGGAACCGGCGCTGGCTTTGGATGTATGCATTAATCTCATGGAAGGCGCGGTTAAGCGCGCTGACCAGCGGCTTGAGTTCGACCGGAACCTCATCGAGCGATATCGACGCCTGAGGTGCCCTCGGCTCGATTGCGAGCGCCAGCCTTGTCACACGTTCGATGCTCCGCCTCACAAAGCGCGCGGACAAAAATGCGCCGGCCACTACGGTCGACGCGAATGCGGCGGCCAACAGAATAATCGAAAAAAGATTGCGGAGGACGAATGATTCCGCGACCTGGTCGACTTGGACTTGCGCGCCTCCGATCATGATAACGAGCTTAGAGGTGTCCCTTTTCACGACCGCCAGGCAGAAGGAACTCTGGTCAAGTGTGTTGAGAATTGACAATCCGATCGGACCGACATAGGGCAGCGAGAAGGGTAAGGCAGGTCGGCGGTCCTGTCCGAACTCGCTCATCAGATTGTCATAGGACACGACGTACCATAGACCTGGGCTGTGAGATCTTAGCTCCTTGAGGCCAATAGAACGGACAATCAGTCCGTGGCCAGGATCGACGACCGTGGCGTGATTGAGGATAGCCGTGGCTGTTTGGCAGTAGGTTTGCTCGCGCTCGCGCGCCAGATCGAGCCAGATGACGATGCCGAGCGTGACGAGAAAGATTGCCGTTGCAGTCAGGCCGAGCGAAAGCGTCAGTGTCCTGGTGATCGACGTCATTAGGTACGTGCGGTCCTGAGAATATAGCCGATGCCCCGCATGCTCCGAATCTCAACGTTGCTGCCAAGCTCGGCCAGCTTTTTACGGAGCCGCGACACCTGCGCCTCAAGCGTATTGGACTCGATCTCGTCATCGAAGCTGTAGACCGCTTGGACCAGGACTTCGCGCGCGACGACGCGGTCGCGTCGCATCAGAAGAGCTTCGAGGATTAGGGCTTCGCGGCGGCGAAGGAGGGCCTTGTTGTCGGCCACAGTGACCTCGTTGGTGCCGACGCGAAGCTCGACGTTCCCGAACGACAGGATCGACGGTACGAGCAGTCGAGGTCGCCGCAGGACGGCCCTTACCCTAGCGATGAACTCTTGCGGCTCGAAGGGCTTGCCAAGATAATCGTCCGCCCCGCTGTTCAGTCCATCGATCACGTCTTCCTTGGTGTCCTTGGCGGTCAGCATGATGAAAGCTGGCCTTTCCGGCAATTGGCTCAGCGCCATGACGATATCGAGAGCGTCGCCGTCGGGAAGCATCCGGTCGACGATGGCCAGATCGTACTTGAAATTGCCAAGCGCTTGCTTGGCGTCCGAAAGGGATCCAACGATGTCGACAATCCCGCGAAACTGCCCGAGCAAACGGCCGAGATAGGCACCAATCTGCGGCTCGTCTTCGATTACAAGGGAGCGCATCGATCGTCCTTGGAACATGTGGTCGATTGATCTAGCAAGATCGCGTGCTTCCAGCTCGCCGCACGCGACGCCCCCGCGACTCCAAATGTTTCCCGTTATGGAAATCAAGGCAAGCCTCAGAGGACCGGCCATCCTCAGGCTCACGTGATAGTGAAGGGTTGCTTGCTCCGAGCAATCTTGGGGCAATGTTGGTGGGTGAACCAGTCTCTCGAAACAATACGCGTCGTTAGTACTTTTTGAAACGCGGATTCCAGCAACACAAAACGCAACGATCAGCGAGGGCGTGGGAACCTTCACCAACACTCGGTTGGGGCAATCGTGCCTTGGAGGCAACAGGAATTAAACGGAGATAGAGATTAACATGATTGAACGTAAGCTTCCAAAAGCTAACCTAGACATTGGGGCCGTGCGTGAATTTGCTGACGGCCTCGACATGCACGCAAACTCCGATGTGCCGTCCATCGCTCCCCAGAGCATTCAAGATCAGCTTACTGAGACAATTTCGCTGAGCGAACAGCTGTTGGACGAGTGGAACCACAGGCTCAAGAACAACTTGCAAATACTCATTCGCCTCCTGGAGTCTGGATACCGCAAGGCCCGCAGCTCGGACGCTCGCGAGGTGCTGTCGGAAGCAATCCGACGCGCCGGGGCGATCGGAACCGCGCAACGGGCCTACTATTGCGCGCGTGGCTGTACCGACGTGAACGGGCAGGACCTTGTGAGCGCAATCTGCGCCAATGCCCGAACGTTGTTCGGCAGCGACGTATCGATCGATTGCAAAGCGGCCAGGGGGGATCTTCCAAAAGAGACAGCCATGCCGCTCGCGTTGATCATCAATGAACTACTGATGAATGCAGCAAAATACGGCGGCAACCAGCATGGGCAAGTCACTGTCGTAGTCGGCTTGAGCCGGCGCCCGGGATTATACGAGCTCAGTGTGCAAGACGAGGGGTTCGGCTTCGATTTGGAGGACCCCAAAAGTCGCTTGTCGGGCCTCGGATTGGTCAAGGCGCTCGCGCAACGGCTCGGTGGGAGCTTCAGTGTGGAGCGAACTCCGGGAGCGCGTTGCACGGTAAGATTCCCAGATCGGTGACATGCGCCTTTGTGGCTGATCACGCCCCTCCAGTGGCCTCGCAAAAGGCGAATCAAGTTCACCATGACGCATCGAGCCGCCAATGAAAATGGCGACGTGTTGGCGTGTGCGAGCACCGCCGCCTTTGCGGAACTCGGGCAAGCGTCCCGTGCAATCTGGATTCTGGGAGCTTGGGCCGAACGGGTCGCGTACGATCCAAGCAGCAGCCTGCGCAACACCTGACGGTGTATGTGTCCCCCGAACGAAGCCGCATCTTGATGGAAGTCTCCATCGAAGCAGTGGACACATTCGCTGGCGGATCGTTCTTCCACGAAGTTAGGTGAACGTATGAGCTATGTCGTCATGTTCTTTGCGGGAGCTTTTCTTTGCAACAGCATCCCGCATTTAGCTTCCGGATTACGAGGCGAACCGTTCCCGACACCATTCGCAAGGCCAAGAGGCGTCGGGCTGTCGTCCCCCTTCGTGAATTTCCTCTGGGGATCCTTCAATGTCGTCGTCGGCATAATTCTTGTTTCAGGCCGCCCGGTGGTTGCGGTGCTTGATCCGCATTTCATCGCTCTTATTGCGGGCGCGCTTGCGATCGGCACTTACCTATCGCTGCATTTCGGAAAGGTCCGGCGGCAAAAGGACCTGAATTGAAATTCCGATTTTTCCTCTTCCGAGATGCCGTCACAAGGATGCGCCCACGACACTTGAAACTGTTTCGTAGAACGGCCGCGGCCAGTTGGCAATGACCACAACGATCAAACCGCACACCTGGCTGCAGGCGACGTCGTATTGGTCGATGCGGCGCGCCCCGGCCACGCCGCGCGTGCCGCGAACAACTCGTTCACTTAATTTAAATTTAATCAGGCGTGGCTCCCGCGGAGTTGAGCAAAAGTGATGTCGAAGCCAGTAGCGTTCCTCTGGAGCGATTGCCACCTGCGATGCGCGTCGAGGTTGGGAGCGATAGTTGCTCAAGGAGGATGGTTATGTTGCGGAAGACGGTTATCGCGTTATTGGCAGTCGCGTCTGTTGGCCTGGCTTCGCCAACGATAGCGTCGGCTCGCGGCGGTGGCGGCGGAGGCCACGGCGGTGGCGGAGGTGGCATGGGCGGAGGCCATGGCGGCGGCTTCGGTGGTGGCGGTTTCCATGGCGGCAGCTTTGGCGGCGGTGGCTTCCGCAGTGGTGGCATGGCATTCCATGATGGTGGTTTCCGCGGCGGCGAATTTCGTGGTGGTAGATTCGGCGAATTTCGTGGTCGTGGATTCCATGATCGCGATTTCGGGCGCCGCCGCTTCGGATTCGGCTTCGGCTACCCCTATTATGACGACTATTACGACTATCCGTATGGCTATTATCCGTATGCCTCCAGCGATTCATATGCTGACAACGGCAGTTGCTATGTCGTCCAGCGACGCGTGCACACTACGCATGGCTGGCGCCTGCAACCCCGTCAGGTGTGCGGTTGATGGACTGTCGAAAGATGATGTTGATCGCGATCTCGAACGGTCAGCTGACAGGTTATGTATCGTTGGCCCAGATGACCTCGGCGCGAGAGCGTCGAGGCACTCTGGGAAAATCTTCGGGATTTCCGGCCCAGAGGTAGGACCCGTTTCAGAGAGCGATGATCATATGCTCGCGGAAGGACCTTGGAGCTGAAGTGCGTGAACCGGCTCCGGTTCGCGATCGAGATCGATCCTCGTCGTGAAAAATCCGGTTCGACCTCCCCACTTGAGCTTCGTTACGAGGTCCCAGGAAATGGAGATGACAATGCATCAGAGCGGCGACTTGTCCAGCACTGTTGAGTTAAACTACGAGCAGTGGAGAGAAGCGGTGCGCCCTGACTGGGGGCTGTACACGCCAGACGACCCTAAGGTCTTTGTCGGCAGGGTGCGCCCTTGGAGCATTTTCGGATTTAACGCAGCGGATGTCGGTAACAACGCCGTCCGGTGCGATCGAACACAGCGGGATTTTCGTCTCGACGGCGTTGACCACTACTATGCTTTATTTCAAATCGCTGGACGATCAACGATCATTCAGAGTGACCACGCTGCATCGCTGTCGGCGGGCGACATCGTGATGATCGATTCTGCTCGCCCTGTGACGTACCACAACGATGGCAATCAACAGTGGTTCGCTCTACAGTTGCCGCGCCAGCAACTGATCTCCTACCTGGGCTTCGAACCGCATGACGCCTTGCGCGGCTGCACTAGAGCCCCGGCAGGGCGTTTGCTACACCAATTCGTGCGGGAAAACCTGGGAGACGACAGCTCAATGTCCGCTCCATCCGGATACTATATGCGGCTGGCGGTCTATGATCTCCTCGGAGCAATATTCGCGCCGCTAGATCCAGTGTTCGCCTCGCTTCATAACGACAAGCTGTTCACTCGAGTCTGCAATATCATAAAAGAACGATTTTCCGATCCTGCTTTAGGTCCATGCGAGGTGGCGATCGAAGCGGGGATTTCGCTGCGTTACCTGCAGAAGCTATTTACGCAGCGAAGTACGACCTGCAGTGAATTCATACACTCGCTTCGCTTGGAACAGGCTGCGCGCCTTCTGCGTCGCCGAAAATCTCTTAGTATCGGCCAGCCTGTCAGCGAAGTCGCGTACGCTTGTGGCTTTCGAGACTATACAAATTTTGCTCGGAAATTTCGTCATCGGTACGGTCGCCCGCCATCCGCCCATGGGGCGGATCAGGCCTAGCTCCAGGCGTCTCCGCACCATCGAAAGTGTGTCATCCGCTCACGACGCCTGACCTTCAGCGATGAACTGCCTCGGAACATGGGTGCCTCCAGAGCAAGGCATGCTGAAATTGCACGGCAGATCAAGTTGTGCGAATGCTAATTCGTCACGATTGTCATCAATACCGTTTATCGGAGTGATCTGCGTTCGAAGGAAACTCTGATAAGGAGCTAGTTGCACTCGACGATAGCACCCCGAAGTTCGTAGCTTTCGACCAGCGGATTCGACGTCATCGTAGGCATTTGCGTCAACCGAATCCCAGGAACCCTAAAGAGGTGGTCAAGGAAAATCGCGCTTTCTAGCAATGCGACTGCTGCACCGGGACAACGATGGAGCGGCAAATGACAGTTTCTTCAGCTAACAGGACTGCGCTCTTCATCGACGGCGTCAGTCTTCATTTTACGGCCAAGGCGCTCGGCTTTGACATCGATTACAAGCGGCTTCTAAAGGAATTCCAGAGCCAGGGAACGCTGGTGCGTGCATTTTACTACACCGCGGTCATTGAAGATCAGGAGTTCTCGTCAGTTCGTCCGCTGCTCGATTGGCTCGATTACAACGGCTTCACGGTGGTCACCAAACCTACCAAGGAATTTATCGACGCCAACGGCCACCGGAAGGTCAAGGGCAACATGGACATCGAACTTACAGTCAATGCGATGGAGCTTGCCGACCTCGTCGATCACATCGTGCTTTTCTCCGGCGACGGAAACTTTCGCTCATTGGTCGAAGCCGTGCAGCGACGCGGTGTTCGCGTCACAGTGGTCTCCACGATTTCAAGCCACCCTCCAATAATTGCCGACGAACTGCGCCGCCAGGCCGACGAGTTCACTGATCTGCTGGAACTGCAATCCAAGCTCGGCCGCGATCCGTCCCAGCGGACGGCTCTGCGCGAAGAAAATCAACATACCACGCACCACGTTCAACGGCGGACCTCGTCAGGAGGCGGCTATGCGCCACGGGAAACCGGAACTTGAACGCGCAAAGTCGCGTAGGGCCTTCAGCATTGTCCGCGTCGCCGTGGTGCATTGTAGGCCGTACAGTTCTGGTGATTGGCTGCAACGGTATGCGCCCTGCCGACCACGATGAACTGATGTTGAAGTGCTCTCGAACCCTCTCGAAGTTCGCACACGGAAAATCTTTCCGGAACATGGTCGCGGCGCCGCGAGGCAGAGGGCGGCAAGATAGAATGCAACGCATTTCTGCCGGCTCTTGAAAAGACCCGATCGATTCGATTTACGTCGTGCATTGTTCATAAAAAAAAGATGACGAGGACGAGGAGAGCCAGGGCCGAAAACACAATGCCAATACTCACAGCGAGAATGACCACAGCGTGGAGTGGGGTTCGGTCGGAAATTGACCGATTAGGCATGGTCAAAATCTCTTCCTGGGACTCTTCCTCGAGATCTCCATGCACCGGGGTTGCAATCCACGAGCGGCCTGCCCGGGATTCGAGGCGATCCCGCAGGCAGGCCGCTCCACGACGTCCAAGCCTAGCAACATGGGGCATCCTAGGCCGGCCGTTTCCATCGCGAACCCTACGGTCGCGATTCTTGTCCCCGCAAAAATGCCCTGATAAGCTTCAATCAAAGAGTTCATGCGGCCATCCAATCTCTCAGTTGCGGTGCCGAGGCGAGAACCCTTTCGATGACCCGTTATAAGAACCTTTACGAAGAGCATTTCAGGCTGGGTAGCTTTTTGTAAAACCGTACTGTATCGTTTTAATAATCCATCTGCGACGAGCTGACAAGGAGAATTTTGGTTGACTAGGACCGGAATTAAAGCGCTGGGGCGGACGATCCGGCGGAGCGGTGGCCGTCCCACCCGGGAAGAAGCTGAGGCGCGTGACGCGCGATTGCTCGACGTCGCAACGAGCCTGTTCATGGAGCGAGGCTTTGACGGCACATCTATTGATGCGGTCGCGGAGGCGGCTGGCGTAGGCAAGCCAACCGTCTATGCGCGCTACCGCGACAAGCGGGATCTTTTCGCCGCCGTTCTGCGAGGCAGGATACGAAGGTGGCTTGCTCCGGTATCAGCGGCAGCCGAAGCCCAGGCAACCGAGACCAGCCCCAAAAGCATCAAGACGACTTTGCATGAGCTTAGCCGACATATGGTTGCATACACGTTGGCGCCGGAGGCAGGCGCGCTGCAGCGGATCCTTTCAGCGCAGGCTGTCCAATTTCCTGAGTTGGCAAAACTTGCAAATGAAGAAGGCTGGCTGCGTGCGGTCCGGGGAGTTTCAGGTATTTTGCGTCAGTCGGCCGCGCACGGTCATATCAAGGTGGACGACCCGGAACTTGCGGCTGACATGTTCCTCAATCTTGTGCTTGGGCACTGCAAACGGCTGGCGCTGTACGGCATCGCAACCGATCCAAAGACCGAGGAGCGACATCGAAAGGCTGCTGTAGAGTTCTTCCTGAGTGGGATTCGCGCCAAATGAATCAAGCTGGATCCTAAAAGGGTTCACTTGCAATGCTGCTCGGTTGCTGTCGGTCGGTCCTCCGCGACGTAGGTTCACTACGCAGGGTCGCCGTGCGATTAAAACGTTCCTCTGACACAGCGTCGTCTACCAGAGAAAAGGGTGCCAGATCGCCCACTTTCTCAGGGTAGTCCCTATGAATGGTCTGAACACGCTTTCGTCCATCGCGATTGATCCTCCAGACGCCCGGTAACCTCAGGGGTTGACGAATTCCTGTCAACGCGTGCGGGGTACGGCGTGACGTGAGACATCGCTGAGGATCGTTATCGCACCTACCTCGCCTCTTATTACGGCGCAGCTGATCTCCGGTAGCGAAAACCGCTCAGCAAGGAACCGTCAGACGGCGGCGCCTTTGCCCAGAAATCGCCGGTTTTGGCCTTGTCATATCCGTATTGATAAAGGGAACGCATATAGCTCGTTTCAAAACCGGATGAGCCTGGCGACGGAACATCCCTGTCGATGTAAGTCACGTTGAATCCGAGGCTATTGCGGCGAGCAAACTCATACGTCTCATAGAGCACCGAACGAATTTGCGTCTTGGTGACGGAAGCAGAAGCCCGTGCGGCGATATCGATCGTACTGTTCCGCACCAGTTGGAAATCCCGTTCAACCTTGTCGTTAATCAAGACGTAGATATTCATACGCAGACCTGTTGCGAACCCTTCGTTTCGCAACAGGAATGCTTCCGGCAGCGTCAGGACCGGCGCCGTCACCCCTCCATCCACATGCATCTCCTGGAAGCGGCGCCCGTTCACTTCTGCATCGATCAGCATCGGCGGGAAAACCACCGGGATACTTGCGGACGCGCCCACCACATCCCTGAATAAAATCAATGCCTGGGGTGACCCGATCGCAGCAATGCGACCCATGTCCCAGATCGCCGTACGTTGCGTATCGAGATTAGTCGTTACGATGAGAAGATCTCTGCCCTTGGCATGTTCGGCGGCGATGGCCACCAGCATGTCCTGGCCGATATAGCGGGCAACGAGCTCGCGCAGACGCGCATTCCCAAACAGGCCAGATCCAAAAACAGCGTGCACGATGTTTGGCGTATTGAGCAGGCTTTCAGCGATGCCGCTGGTATAAATGTCCCGCAATGTCGCGTCGTAGGCAGGGCCGAGGAATGCAAACGGGGCAATCAGGGCACCCGTGCTTACCCCCGAGACGGCGAAATTTGGGACGGGTCCCCGCTGCAGTCCAGCCGTTCAACACACCCGCACCGTAGGCCCCACCGGCGCCGCCCCCCGACAATGCAAGATAGCTGATAGGACCGGCGCGAGAGCTCACATTTGTCCCGAGAAACGTCGATGCCGGCTCGTCCGCAAATCGGCGCAGTTCGCCAAGATCCAACACCGTCGAGGCCGCCGCATCGGATGCGGCCTACGGCGTTCGCGGAAGAGAGCTGCAGCCGGCAAGGATCAACATGGAGCGAACAGCGCGAATGGCCGGACAAGCAACGTTCGACGCGAACACATGATACTCTCTCGGCTCTGCTAGCAACGGTTTTGCCAAGTAGGATTTGCCACGCGCTCAAGCGACTGCTTCGTTTCCCGCGGCGTGTTCGCTTCGGAATTCGTGCCGCGCGATTCCCCTCGATTGTTCCACTCCATCAATTTTATCTTTCGTCATCAATGCGCCTCCTTGTCAGCCTCCCGAAGATGGTCTAAAACGATACGGTTTGGTTTTATGAACGGTATGAACGCTGTTTGTAAAGCTAGTCTTAAAGGGCGGGTTTACGCTCGCACTGGGCACGGAATCGGCCATTGCCGGACTGAGGCGCTTGCGACGCCTTAACTCAGGTCGACGCGAAACCTGGCTGCCGCACGTGTGGAAGGAAAAAGAACAAGTCATGACTCGTCGATATGAAATCAATCCAGACATCCGCGGTGCAGACGTCGAGGACGATGGCCCCGGTCCGGAGGACAAGATCCGTCACCTGACGCGCCGTCTG
>Ga0307479_10005060_pt1 | contig 12092 bp, 11 predicted proteins | sample atmos_gasesECM4C_FD_203743 | JGI IMG/M metagenome (GOLD analysis project Ga0307479, IMG submission 203743) | Hardwood forest soil microbial communities from Morgan-Monroe State Forest, Indiana, United States - atmos_gasesECM4C_515 | ecosystem: Environmental > Terrestrial > Soil > Temperate... | reverse complement strand
TTGCAACACACCCACTCTCCGAAATGGCTTGCGACCGGTACCAGTGGTAACATGTGGAGCTTATTCAGCGCTTGCAATTCGAATCTGACCAGGCGAACAACGAGCCAATGACACGCGAATCGACCGGGACTTCCACGGCACTCCAGTCTGAAAACGCACCGCGCTTTGATTGGACGAAACCTGAAGTGCAGTCCATCTACCGCACGACGCTTCCGGATCTGCTTTTTCGCGCGCAGACCGTTCATCGGCAGTTTCACCATCCTGATCGTGTGCAGACTTGCCAGCTTATCTCGATCAAAACGGGCGGCTGCCCCGAAGATTGTGCTTATTGTCCACAGAGTGCGCATTACGACGCCGACGTTGAGCGGCAAGGTCTGCTGGAGCCCGAGCACGTGATTTCCGTCGCCCGCGATGCTGCGGGCCGTGGCGTGACGCGGTTCTGTATGGGCGCGGCGTGGCGCGAGGCTCCCAACGGCCGCGACTTTGACAAAGTGCTTGAAATGGTTCGTGGCGTTTCCGAACTCGGCATGGAAGTTTGCTGCACGCTCGGCATGCTCACAGAGGGCCAGGCTGTGCGCTTGAAAGACGCGGGTCTCACCGCGTATAACCACAATCTCGATACTTCGCCCGAGTTCTACGGTTCCATCATCACAACACGAGTGTATGACGATCGTCTTCGCACACTGGCCGCGGTCCGCAAGGCGGGCATCACGGTCTGCTGTGGCGGTATTCTCGGCATGGGCGAAAAGGATACTGACCGCGTCGGGTTGCTGCACCGGTTGGCCACGTTGGAGCCGCATCCGGAGAGCGTTCCCATCAACATGCTCGTGCGCGTCGAAGGCACACCGCTTGCACATGTGCCGGCGCTGGACCCGCTCGAAATGGTTCGAGCCATTGCGACGGCGCGCATTCTGATGCCCGCCTCGCGCGTGCGCCTGGCCGCCGGCCGCAAGCAGCTTTCACCCGAAGCGGTCACGCTCTGCTTCCTTGCCGGCGCCAATTCGATTTTTGTTGGTGAAAAGCTTTTGACTACGCCCAATCCCGGAGCCGATGAAGACGAGCTCCTGCTTCAAAGCCTGGGCATGAAGCCACTTGAGCCGCATGCCGTCTGACGCCCTATCCGCGTGGAAAGCTCGTCTGCAGCAAGGGTTGAGCGCTCTCGAAGCCCGCAGCCAGCGGCGCAGCCTCGCCGAAATTCAAGGCATCAATTTCTGTTCCAATGATTATCTCGGCCTCGCCGAGAATCCCGCTTTGCGTTCTGCCGTCGCGGATGCGGTGCGCAATGCCGAAAAAGTCGCTGGCACGGGTTCTCGTTTGCTTTCCGGCCAAACGGAAGAGTGGAGCGACCTGGAGGATGAATTCGCGAAATTTGCTGGTACTGAGTCTGCGCTCTTTTTTACCACTGGCTACGCGGCGAATGTCGGTTTGTTCTCCTCCCTAGTTGGCAGGGACGATGTCATCTTTTCCGATGAGCGCAACCACGCCAGCCTGATTGACGGCATGCGCTTGTCCGGCGCGCGAAAAGTCATCTATCCTCATTTGAGCTTGAATGCCCTGGAAGACGCGCTTCGCCAGGAAGCAGGCGCTCCCTGGCGCAAAGTGATCGTCAGCGAAAGCGTTTTCAGCATGGATGGAGACATCGCACCCTTGACTGAACTTGCCAATCTTGCCGAAAAATATGGCGCGGCGTTGATACTGGACGAAGCCCATGCCACGGGCGTTCATGGTCCCAAGGGCCACGGACTCGCCGCGGCCGCTGGCATTACTTCCAAAGTTCTTGCGATCGTCCACACCTGCGGAAAGGCGCTGGCCTCCGCAGGAGCGTTTGTCTGCGGCCCCGCTGTCTTGAAAGAGCATCTCTTGAATCACGCGCGCACATTTATTTTTTCGACCGCGCTTCCGCCATATTTCGCCGCGCAAATCAGCGCCGCAATTGGCCTTGCCGAAGGAATGAACGAAGAGCGCGCCTCACTTCTGCGCCGGGCCGCGACCCTTCGCGCGGCGCTGCAAGCCGATGGCTTCGACACCGCCGGGTCTGCCAGCCAGATCGTGCCCGTCGTACTCGGCAATAACGACGCCGCGCTCGATACCGCCGAACATCTGCAGCGCGAAGGGTTCGCAGTCCGCGGCATTCGTCCGCCAACAGTTCCCGAAGGCGGCTCGCGGTTGCGTCTTTCGCTCACCACGCGCATTTCGCAGGAAGAGATGTCGCGGCTTGTGCGCTCGCTGGTTGCCTGGCGCTTTCGCCAGACCTCTCTTGCGCATGCGAGGCACGCATGAGGAGGCATTTCTTCATCACCGGCACGGACACAGGTGTTGGCAAGACTACGCTTGCCGCATTGCTCTGCGCCGCGCTGGACGCTATTTATTGGAAGCCGATTCAGACCGGCACGCTCGAAGGCTCTGACCGCGTCACGGTGATGCGCCTTGCGGGCATTGGCACCGACCGCACACTCGATGAAGTCTACAAATTTGTTCCACCCGTTTCGCCGGATCTTGCGGCGCGCTGGGCTGGCGTTGAAATCGATCTGAACCGTATCACTCCGCCGGCGAGCCTTCTCAACGACTGGCTGGTTGTCGAGGGCGCGGGCGGCGTGCTTGTGCCGATTAATCCGAAGCAGTTCATGCTGGACATGATGGTGAAATTCAAACTTCCGGTGATTCTTGCGGCTCGCAGCGGGCTTGGCACCATCAATCACACGCTACTGACGCTTGCTGCGCTGCATGCCGCTGAATTGCCGGTGCACGGCGTCGTGCTCATCGGCGACCAAAACCGCGAAAACCGAGAGACCATCGAAAAATTCGGGCACGTCCGTGTGATTGGCGAAATTCCCAAGCTCCCGAATCTGCACCGCACCGCGCTCATGCAGGTTTTCCTGAACCACTTCGACCGCTCAGCCTTTGCGCAATGAGCTCGCCGCTGCAGATCTGGCACCCGTTCTCCAACTCCGTCCTCGATCCTCCGCCACTGCATGTTACGAAAGCCGAAGGCGCGCTGCTCTACACCGCTGATGGCCGCCAGATCATCGACGCCATCTCTTCGTGGTGGGTGAATCTTCACGGCCACGCGAATCCCCGGATCGCCGCTGCCATCGCCGAACAGGGCCGCAAGCTCGAGCAAGTCATTCTTGCCGGTTTCACACACGATGCCGCGGAAGAACTAGTCACCCGGCTCCGCAAATGGGTTCCCCGCGAACTCGCGCACGCTTTTTTTTCCGACGACGGCTCCACGGCGGTGGAAGTCGGCCTGAAGCTCGCCGTGCAGCATTTCCAGAATTTATCGCACACCGAAAAACGGGAAATCGTTGCGCTCGAGCACGGCTACCACGGAGACACGGCCGGCGCGATGTCGGTCAGCGACGAATCGCCTTTCACGCAGCCGTTCCAGTCGATGCGATACCCAGTGCATCGGGTGCACTCGGCTTACTGCTACCGTTGCCCTGTGGACCTGAAGCGCGAAACCTGCAATATCGAATGCGTCCAAAAACTGGAACATTTGTTGGCGGAACGCGCCGACAAAATCGCGGCGGTTATCGTCGAGCCGTTGCTACAGGGTGCCGGCGGGATGATTGTCCATCCGATGGACTTTTTGCAGAAAATTCGCGTGCTCTGCACTCATCATGACGTTTTTCTGATCACCGACGAAGTGCTTACGGGTTTTGGGCGCACGGGGAAAATGTTTGCCTGCGACCTTGCCAACGTTTCGCCGGACATCATGTGCCTCTCGAAGGGCATCACCGGCGGATTTCTGACGATGGGCGTTACGCTTTGCACCGACCGTGTCGAGTCCGCGTTTCGCAGCGAGAACCGCCTGCACTCCTTCTATCACGGCCATTCCTACACCGGGAACGCGCTGGCCTGCGCCGCGGCAAACGCGAATCTGCAGATTTTTGAAGACGAGCCAGTTTTCGATCGAATTCGCGGCATTGCCAAAATTCACGCGGAACGGCTGGCGCTGTTGCGTGACTTTCACCAGGTCGGAGACACGCGCCAGCTAGGCGGCCTCGGCGCACTCGAACTCCGCGTTGACGATCCCGGATATCTCTCCGGGCTGCGCCCCAAGCTCTACAATTTTTTCCTCGAACGCAGCGTCCTGCTGCGGCCGCTTGGCAATGTCGTCTATGTCCTTCCGCCGTACATTATTTCGCCCGAGCAGCTCCACCGCGTCTACGACGTCATCACCGAAGCCATCCAAACCCTGCTCTGACGCACGGCGCGGCTCTGTTAAACTGATTTTCACTTCTCGGAGGCTTGCTTGCCCTTCCAGCTCAACACCTGGAAACAAAAAATTGTCGGATTTGCGGGAACGCTTGGCGCGCCTGGGCTCTTTCTCATTTCGTTTCTGGATTCTTCCGTGCTTACCTTCCCGGTGATCAACGATCTTTTGTTAATCGAACTTTCCATCGAGCATCCCACCCGCATGCCGCTCTACGCGCTGATGGCCGCAACCGGTTCGATCCTTGGCTGTGTGCTTCTGTATTTCGTCGCGCGAAAGGGCGGGGAAGCGTTCTTTCACCGGAAAGCCGGCCATCGCGCCGCGGCTATACGCCATTGGGTCGAAGAAAACGGTTTCGTCGGCATGCTGATTGCCGCACTGCTGCCGCCGCCAACTCCGTTCAAGTTTTTTGTGTTTGCCGCGGGAGTGTTCGAAGTACCGCTCTGGAGCTATACATCCGCGATAACGCTGGCCCGCCTGATTCGCTACTTCGGCATCGGCTATCTGGCGGTTCGCTACGGCAACGACGCTCTGCCGTACTTGAAGGACCACAAACTCGAAGCCACCGTCGTGATCATCCTGTTCGTCCTGCTCAGCTATCTGGTCTCCCGCGTAATCCTCCGTCAAAAACCGGAACAACCCAGTACCGGTTAGTATGCTTCACCGCAACCATTTCGGACGTTACGCTTGGAGCGGGCTGGCTTGAAATCCAGCGGTATGGGAAAAAGCGAAGAGAAAGGCGCCCGCGGCGGACGGCGGCCGCTACAAAGGGAAGAGGCAGGCGTGCACGTTCAAACAGTAGGTTTATTTGAGCAGAAGTTGGTTCGCCCAGAGAATCTCCTGACTGTTTACATGGCCTTTTGAGTTCAGCAACACTTTTACGGCGACGGCAAGACTGCTTGCCTCTTCCGTGGAATCGCGCGCGTCGCGGACTGCCACTTCCGTTCCGTCATCCGTGGTTCCCACGCTTGCTTTCGGGAAGCGGGCGGATTTCAGGAATTTCTTCACACTTTCGGTCTGCTGTGCAACCGCCAACGCAGGTGAATCTTCCGGCTTGTGCACGCACGGTCCGCTCTCTGGATCGAAACGGGTGCCTTGCGTGGCCGGCACGCTCACAGTACAAAGCTGCGTAGACGTTTCCACAATTCCGTGCCAGGTTACGAGCGAAACCGGATCCGCAAACGCCGCGAATTGGCGCGGGAATTCACCCCGGTAGGTGTGCGCATCGAGTTGGGCAACAGCGTTGCTATGAAAAGCTGCCCGCACGCCAACGTAAATCAGAACCAGCGCGAGCGCCGCGATCGCGCCATTGCGCCCGCGAGGTGCCGGGTCTTTCGTTCCGATCTCCGAACCGACTAGACCGAACAGTTCCGGCAATAAAATCCCGGCCAGGAGCAGCGCTAGAATCCACGGGTCCATTCGAGGGAGCCAATCCCAGGCGAAGCGGGTGGTTTGCCATGGCCAAAGCAGGGTAACACCTGCTGACCCGCCTACGTCCATCAACAGATGCAGAGCCGCCGCCAACACCGACGCGATAAACAAAGCCGCGATTCCCATGTCTTTTGTAGCGGCCGCTTTCTGAAGCGGGCGGTTTTTCCCGCCGAGCAGCAGGGCTATTCCAACCGCGACGGTAATCACCGCCATGGTCCCCAAAACCGAATGTGTCAATGTGTGCCTTGCGAAAAAATACGCCCTCGGCCCAATCAGTGCCGAAACTAGATCCATGTCTGCAATCGTTCCCGCGAGCACAGCCCCCAGTACAAACCACCACGGCCGTCGCGGGAAAAATCCCCGGACCAGTGCAAAGGATGTGAGTGCGTGCGTGGCGGGATCCACGGTCAGGACTTCAAGGAAGAAACAATCGTGCTGGCGACTTTCTCTCGGGGCACAAGCAGCTTCAGCGCCTTCGGCACGATTGAGAATTCCACGGGCAGGCGCGCCAGCGATTCTCCATCCACCTGCGCGTACACGGGTTTCGCATCCAGCGGCTCGCAGACCAGCGTATCCGCCTTCCAGAAATGCACGTCTTCTTCCTTGCGCAGGTTGCCCATCCACAAGGTTGGCAGGTAGCTCAAATATTTCAGCCCGCTCTGCGTCGTCAGCGCCATCACCTCAAACTGATCTTCGAACAGATCCGCCTGGTCCGTAATCTTGAACGGACCACCGTAATTTTTTGTCCGCCCGACCACGACAAGTGTCGCCTCCATCTGGCGGTCGCCGGTGCGCACTCGAAACCTCGGAAAGGTGTAGCGGAGCACCTCTCGCGCACCCTGCCACCAATACGCCAGAATCCCCACTCGCGCCTTCAATCCCAAATCCACGGAGTAGACAATCATTCCATCCGGCCCGCAGCCCGAAACGCTGAGGAAATAGCGGGCCTTCTCCGGCTGCTCCAGCGGCTTGGCCAGGCCCAGGGCAATTTCGCGCACATCCGCGTTTAGAAGATGTTTCGCCGCACCCGGAATGTCCCAGGGAAGATTCAACTCTTTCGCCAGAATATTGGCCGTGCCGCCCGGCAAAAGCGCCAGCGGCACGCGATGGCCGTTCTGCGCGGTGGCCAGGCCGTTCACCACTTCGTTCAAAGTACCATCGCCTCCGCAGGCAATCACCAGTTCGCGTCCGTCGCGCGTCGCCTTCTGCGCGATTTCCGTTGCATGGCCCGGCGCGGTGGTTTCCGCCAACTCGGCCTGGATGCCGTTCTGCGACAGAAATTGCCGCGCTTCGTCAATCAAGCGCCGCCGTGCGTTTCCTCCACTTCCCGCATTGGGGTTATGTATCAGCAGCGCGTTGTTAAATCGCATATCCATTGTTCAGGCACCGTGTGGCGGTCGGTTTCAGACTGGCCAGCGCCATCCGCAGAAGAGTCATTCTAACTGGAAACGCGTTGCACGGCAGCCGCCAATCTCATCCGCTAATTCTTAAGTTGCAAATCGCCGGATGCTCAAGGCGATCGGCAAGCCGACACAAAAAATGTGGATGACCACGCCGATTACCATCATTTTTGCGGAAAAGGGGTACTTTACTGCACCGGAGAGCGGGACAACAATACGGTTCATGAAGAAATACACCGCGATTCCGTAAAGCGCGCCAAACAGCGCTGCCTGCTCCACCAAAACGCGTATGCCGCGGCTGGCCGCGAAATAGACAGTCGCCGCACCGAACGCGATCACAAAATGCAGCGCCAATCCAAGCAGCGCGGTGACAATTCCTCCCTGGAACGATTTCGGGCCGAACACACCCGCGGCGATCCCTTGCAACAACCGCAGCGGTTTTAATCCCATCGAACCGTAAGCCAGCAGCGCCGCCGTGATGTCGAGCACTCCACATGCTAATCCTGCCGTCGCGATTGCTCTGGCTGCGTTCCCACTTGTCATTTCGACCTCCCCCTTTTTCTTGAACTTCACGCCACTTCGAGCCATCAGCAAGCTTCAGCCCTGCCGCCACCTGCTTATATAATACGAAGCGTTCGGCCTCAGCATAGCGAGGTTCCCATGGCAAAGGCGGAAATGGCGAAAACATCGATCCCGGCGCTGCGAAAAGAGGCGGAGGAACTCCGCGAAAAAATTCGCCACCATGAGTATCTGTATTACGTCGAGGACGCCCCCGAAATTTCAGATGCTGGGTTCGACCGATTGATGAATCGCCTGAAAGAGATTGAGGCCGCGCATCCGGAACTCGCCACGTCCGATTCACCGACCGTCCGAGTCGGCGGCACGCCGCGCGAAGGTTTCACCACTGTTAGACACGCGCGGCCAATGCTCAGCCTCGACAACGCTTTTTCTTACGATGCGTTGAGGGATTGGGATCGCCGCGTGCGTGAAGGCAGCGGGAAGGAGGACATCGAGTACATCGCCGAGCACAAGTTCGATGGCTTGAGCATTTCACTGCAATACGAAGATGGGGTGCTGATGCGCGGCGTCACACGCGGCGACGGCACAACCGGCGAAGACGTTACGCCCAACGTCAAGACGGTGCGCTCGATTCCGCTGCGAATGGACGAGGCCGTTGTGAAGAAGCTGAAGCTCCCGAAAAGCTTCGAGGTGCGCGGAGAGATCCTGATGACCCGCAAGGCGTTTGAAGCGCTGAATCGCCAGCAGGAAGAGGCCGGCGGAAAAATATTTGTGAATGCGCGAAATTCGGCGGCTGGATCGCTTCGCGTTCTGGACCCCTCGATCACCGCGCAGCGGAAGCTGGATTTTTTTGCATACTACCTCTATGTGGACGGCAAGGTGCCGTTCGCGAAGCACTCGGACTCGCTGGAGGCGCTGAAGAAGCTGCATTTCCGCGCGAGCGACGATTGGAAGTGCTGCGACGGAATCGAGGCCGTCATCAAGTATTGCGAAGCCTGGGACGCCAAGCGCGAAAAACTCGCTTACGAAATTGACGGCGTGGTCATCAAGGTCAATTCCACCGCACTACAGAACGAGCTCGGCTTCACGGCGAAGGCGCCGCGCTGGGCGATCGCGTTCAAATATCCCGCGCGCCAGGAAACCACGGTGGTGAACGACATCATCGTGCAGGTGGGCCGCACCGGAACGCTCACCCCTGTCGCGGTGTTGGAACCGGTGCAGGTCGGCGGCGTGACCGTCAGCCGGTCCACGCTGCACAACATGGACGAAATCGAGCGCTTGGGCCTGCACATTGGCGATACCGTTTTGATCGAGCGCGCGGGCGAAGTGATTCCGCACGTCTTGAAAGTGGTGAAGGAAGGGAAGAATCGCCGCGCGTTCAAAATGCCGACGAAATGCCCGGAGTGCGGCAGCGCGATTCATAAGGCCGAAGGCGAAGTCGCCTATCGCTGTGTGAACGCTGCCTGCCCCGCGAAACGAAAGGAGTCGTTGCTGCATTTTGCCGGGCGCCATGCAATGGATATCGACGGCCTCGGCGACAAAATCGTGGACCAGTTGGTGGACAAGGGGCTAGTGAAGGACGTCGCCGATTTGTATTCGCTGAAACTGGATCAGGTGGCGGACCTTGAGCGCATGGCGGAAAAATCGGCGCAAAACCTGCTGGACGAAATTGCCGCCAGCAAAAAGCAGCCGCTCTCGCGCCTGATTTACGCGCTTGGGATGCGTTTTGTCGGTGAGCGCACCGGGCAACTGCTGGCCGAGAATTTCGGCTCGCTTGAGGAGCTGGAAGAAGCAAAGCCCGAAGACCTGGAAAAGGTCACCGAAGTCGGCCCCAAGGTCAGCGAAAGCATCGTGGAATTTTTCAGCGAAGCCGCCAACCGCAAATTGATCAAGAAGCTTCACGCCACGGGGGTCCGCCCGACAGCCGAGAAGCGTGAAATCAAAAGCCAGAAATTCGCTGGCAAATCGTTCGTCTTCACGGGCGCCCTGGAACACCGCAGCCGGGAAGAAGCCGGCGAACTCGTGCAGCAGCATGGCGGCAAGCTCAGCGGCTCAGTCAGCAAGAAAACCGATTACGTCGTTGTGGGCGCCGATCCCGGCTCCAAATACGATAAAGCCAAGGAGCTCGGCGTGACGATTCTGACCGAAGCCGAGTTTGAGAAGCTCATCGGTGTGAAGTAAGGACAGCTGCTTGCCCATCCATCTCGCCACGGACAGCGATCGCGATGCAATTTGGGCGATTCTCGAACCAATGATCCGGCTTGGGGAGACCTACACCCTTCCGCGCGACATGAGCGAAGAACAGGCACTTGATTACTGGTTTGCCGCGGATAAAGAAACCTTCGTGTGGAAAGAAAACGGCGTCGTGGTAGGGACCTATTTTCTAAAAGCAAACCAGCAGCGCGGGGGAGCGCACGTGGCGAATTGCGGCTACGTCACCGCGCCCGCCGCGCAGGGCCGGGGAATCGCGCGTCAGATGTGCCTCCATTCGCTGGAACGAGCCAAGGAACGAGGCTTTCGCGCGATGCAATTCAACTTTGTAGTCAGCACAAACGAGCACGCCATCAAGCTGTGGACTAGCCTCGGCTTCGAGGCTGTGGGACGCCTCCCGCTAGCGTTTGAACATCCCACGCTCGGATTTGTGGACGCTCTAGTGATGTATCGCCGACTATCCTGACGAGTTTCCTGATAACGAAACCTATTGATTGTGCCATTGGGAGTCCTCCGCTTGCGATATAATGGGAACTGGCGGGTGAGCTGGATGATCGCTGGCCGGGTTCGCGCAAGCGGGCCTGGCGGGAGGAAAGTCCGGACACCGAAACCGCGCAAGCGGTGTGGGCAATGCGCCTGGTAACGCCAGGGGAGCTGTTGTAGCGGCCGCCTTCCGAGGCGAGCGTTGTGACGGTTCACGGACAGTGCCACAGAGAATATACCGCCGGCGGTGCGACACCCGGTGATAGCCCGGAGGAAAACCTTCGGGATGTCTTCATGGTTCGCGCGCAGGTAAGGGTGAAAAGGTGGGGTAAGAGCCCACCGCGGCGTCAGTAATGGCGCTGGCATGGCAAACCCCGCGTGGTGCAAGACCAAATAGGAGGGGAGGGCTGGCCCGGCCCGTCAGAACCCTCGGGTAGGTTGCTGGAGCCGCATCGCGAGGTGTGGCCTAGAGGAATGATCGTCGCGGCTCGCCGCTGCAAAGCGGTGCACCGAACAGAATCCGGCTTACAGGCTCGCCCGCCTTTTTATTGTTTGTTATCAATGACTTACGAGTGAGTGCATCTCGTTTTGACGCCCATGTGACGCTCTGAGGCGTCTCCTTCAATGTTTCGACGACTTTATTGCCGTTGTGCCACAACTGCGACAAAAGCGCTGCTTGGTTCGGTGAAGCCGAGATTCTCGCCGCTTACCCTATCGCGATTCTTTTCGCCTTCTCCGAATTCCAAGTTGTGTTGAGAATCTTTTCAGAGGTGTAATTCTCACCGATTGCTTCTATCCCCCGCTTTCAAGTCGGTCTCTATCGGCGATTCGTGCATGCTGAGGATATGCCAACGGTTGTCAGATCTACGGCAAAGCATCATGCCCCGGCCTGCCGTGCGAATGGAGGGAGACTCAATCGTGTAATCATAGAGGCTCCACACGACATCACCGACTGCTCGCTGATCGCTTATCGTCAGGGAAAGATGGACGTAAGGGTTCGTGCCGAAATATTTTTGCTTAAAATGATTGGTGGCTTCATCGCGGCCTCGCAGTTCTCCGCTGGGGGAACTCAGCACGAAATCCGGATCGAAACAGGAAGACAGTTTGTCTGCGTCCTTGTTATTGAACGCCTCAGAGCAGGAATGCATCGCTTTGTCCATGTCCGCGATGAGAACCGCCTCGGAGGGATTTGCCGGCGTGATGCCGAGGCTTGCCACACTGCGTTTCAGATCGATGGTTAGGCCGAGCTGTTCGAGAAGATCCACCCCGAGGACGCCGTCGACCGCGCCGCCACATGCTTTAGCGATGGCGCTCAAGTCAATCGCCGGCAGCCGGACGCCTTGCAGGATGTGATTGCCCAAGGAGAGCTCGCCGATTGAGACTTCGTGTGCATTCAGCGCGGTTGTTTCATTCCAGGATTGGATCCGGACCGCTCGGTGATTCCCCCGCGGGAATGACTTTTCGTTGAGCAGCGAAGTGGCGGCGGTATCTACAAGGAAGCGTTTATCGATGTTATCCGCGCGGAGAATTACAATTGGCAGGCGATCGCAGCGCTGAAGAGGAATTTCGGTTCCGGCAGCGGGGGTCTGCGCAGGAGCGCTGAGAGCAGCAGGGAAGAGGCTCAACCCCGCGATGACGCAAGCGCGCAAACACAGATAAATCTGCATCATTCCCTCGAATGCACCGATCCCGAGGCTTGATCGATGCGTCGCAGAATCGTGCCCCGGACCAGACGGAAGGCGCTTGGATCGCGGAACAGGCGCGAGCTCCAGTTTGCTCCCATCGCCAGGGCCTGAAGTTCGAAAGCCAACTGGCGTACGTCTACTTCCTTC
>Ga0307479_10005059_pt1 | contig 12093 bp, 9 predicted proteins | sample atmos_gasesECM4C_FD_203743 | JGI IMG/M metagenome (GOLD analysis project Ga0307479, IMG submission 203743) | Hardwood forest soil microbial communities from Morgan-Monroe State Forest, Indiana, United States - atmos_gasesECM4C_515 | ecosystem: Environmental > Terrestrial > Soil > Temperate... | reverse complement strand
CTGGCGCAGCTTCCCGTGCTGCGAAATTTCGTCACGCCAGCTCCGGCTGGCGGCAGCGTTCTGCTCCGGCGTCTGCACGAGGAAATTGACGAACTCGCCGACGTTCGTGAAACGCTTGACCGCGGCATCGCCGACGAGCCGCCAGCTCTTGCGACCGATCCCGGCATGATTCGTCCCGGCTTCCACGCTGAACTCGACCAACTCCGCAATCTCAGCCAGCACAGCAAACAAATCATCGCATCGATGGAAGAGCGGGAACGTAAACGCACCGGCATCAACTCGCTGAAGATCCGCTTCAATCAGGTCTTTGGCTACTACATCGAAATTTCCCGCGCCAATTTTCATCTTGCGCCCCCGGATTACGAACGCAAACAAACACTGGTAAACGCGGAACGCTTCACTTCGCCCGAATTAAAAGAGTACGAACGAAAGGTTCTTGCCGCCGACGAACGCATCCTCGAAATCGAGCGCCAGCTTTTCGTAGACATTCGTTCCAGCATCGCCGCAAAAGCCGCGCGTCTGCGCCGTACTGCTGCAGCCGTCGCGCAGCTCGATGTCCTCTCCAGCCTGGCGAAACTCGCAGCGGATCGTGGGTACATTCGTCCAGAGTTTAACGACGCCGGCGAAGTTCTGATCGTCGCCGGCCGCCACCCGGTGATCGAGGAACTTTTGCGCCAAAAAGGCGAGCGCTTCGTCCCCAATGATTTGTATTTCGAACCGCGCCGCCAGCAACTTCTTCTTATCACTGGGCCTAACATGGGCGGCAAGTCCACTTACCTCCGGCAAACCGCGCTAATCATTCTTATGGCGCAAATGGGTTCCTTTGTTCCCGCGCGCCAGGCCAAACTTCCGCTCACCGACCGCATCTTCACGCGCATCGGCGCCAGCGACAACCTCGCCCGTGGCCGCTCCACTTTCCTGGTCGAAATGAGCGAAGTTGCCAGCATCCTCACGCATGCAACGCCCGCGAGTCTGGTTCTTCTCGATGAGGTAGGCCGCGGCACCGCCACCTTCGACGGTCTCTCCATCGCCTGGGCCGTAGTTGAACATCTGCAAAAGCACACCCGCGCACGCACGCTCTTCGCCACGCACTACCACGAGCTAACCGAACTAGCCGATCTTCTCCCAGCAGTAAAGAACGTCCATGTCTCCGTAAAAGAAACGCCCAACGAAATTATTTTTCTGCGCCACGTGGAACCCGGCAGCGCCAGCAAAAGCTACGGCATAGAAGTAGCCCGCTTGGCCGGCCTTCCCCGCAGCGTCATCGAACGCGCTCGCGAAGTGCTGAAAAAACACGAGCAAAGCGAACACGAACTAAGCGAACGCCTGACGCCCGGTGCCTGCAATGGCACACCTCCCGTCACCGCCCAAGAAATCCTCTTCACGCCCATCGACCGCGAAGTCCTCGATCGCCTCCGCGCCACGGACCTGGACCAACTCACTCCCATCGACGCTCTGACCCTCCTAGCCGCCCTAAAAAAGCAAATCTCCTAGTCCCCTGCAGCGGCCGCCTACTGCTTGCCCGGCGCCTAGCGGGGAGGCGGCCGTTTTCTTCTCACCGCGGACCCAACCGCCATCTCGCACAGGTCCTGTCGAGGGCTCATCGACGATAGGCGCGTCACACTCGAAGAGAGATTCCTCGCTGCGCCTGCCTGCCGCAGGCAGGCTCGGAATGACGAGGAACAGGACGTGTGCGAGAACGGCGGTTGCGGTTCGCGGTGCATCGACATCCGCAGAGCAGGCGTTACCTCTAAGCGTGTCTACTCCTCCTCTCCTCTGGGTTCTCTTCGCCCTCTGTGTTAAAAAACACTTTCAACCATTCATGCCCACAAAACCCATGCTCGTCCTAGGCATGATGTCCGGCACCTCCGCCGACGGCATCGACTCCGCACTAGTAAAAATCTCCGGTACCCCACCAAATTTAAAAATCAATCTCCTGGGCCACATAAAACAAAATTTCCCACCTTCCATCCGCAAAGAAATCTTGCGTGTAGCCGAACAAAATCCCCTCACCCCTGGCGAATTCAGCCAACTCCACGCCCGCCTCGGCCATCTCTACGCGAAAGCTGTGCTCAACACTTGCAAAAAACTAAAAGTCTCGCCTGGCAAAGTCGAACTAATCGGCAACCACGGCCAAACTATTTTCCATCAGGGCCAGCCAGTAAATTTCCTGGGAGCAAAAACCGCCTCCACACTGCAAATCGGCGACGGCTCGGTAATCGCGGCACTAACCGGCATCACGACGGTCAGTGACTTCCGGCCAGCCGACGTCGCACTGGGTGGGCAAGGCGCTCCGTTAGTCCCCTACGTCGATTACGTTCTCTGGCGCGACGAAAAGCTTGGCCGCGTAGCCCTAAACATCGGCGGAATAGCCAATCTCACAGTGATCCCCGCCAACGCCAAACCATCCGACCTCTTCGCGTTTGACACTGGCCCAGGCAACATGCTCATCGACGCTCTGGTCCAGCACTTCACTCTCGGCCGCCGGAGCTACGACCAAAACGCCCAACTCGCGACGCAAGGAAGACTTATCCCGCAGCTACTCCAAGCGTTCCTGAACGATCCTTATCTCCGCCAAAAGCCGCCGAAAAGCACCGGCCGTGAATACTTCGGCGGCAACTACACAAAAAAAATCCTCGCGCTAGGCCGCCCTCATCACGCAAAGCCAAACGACCTAATCCGCACCGCCACAATTTCCACAGCGCTCTCAGTTGTTGACGCATTGCACCGTTTCGTCCTGCCAAAAACAAACATTCATCAACTAATCGTCTCCGGCGGCGGAGTAAAAAATCCACTTCTAATGGCCCAACTCACAGCGCTCTTGAATTCTCCCGTAGGGGCGCAGCATGCTGCGCGCCATCTCGGCAAGACGTCAAGGCCATTGCACTCTCCCCGGATCAAGGTTCTCCCCTCCGACCAGCTCGGCGTTCCCACTGACGCCAAGGAAGCCCTGGCCTTCGCCATACTTGCCTACGAAACCTTTCACCACCGGCCATCGAATCTCCCATCCGCCACAGGCGCGCACGGCCCGGCCATCCTAGGAAAAATCTGCTATGCCCCGCCCCGATAGGCCTCAGCTGAAACAAGCCCGAATGGCTGTCAATCCGAGCGAAGCGAGGAATCTGCTTTTTCCCGCCACTCGCCACCCGGGACTAGCCTCTCTTTTCCTGCTCCTTAGCTGGTTACTTCCGTGCGTCCTTATTTCCTGCTCGCACCCCACCAAATTCGATCCCTCCTCACTCACCTTCCTCATAGAAGCCAACCCCGTCAACCTCGACCCGCGCTTCGCCACCGACGGCCAATCACAACGCCTCGACGGCCTGATCTTCAGCGGCCTCCTCGCCCGCGACGCCCAAATGAATCTCCACGGCGACCTTGCCGAATCCTGGCAAACTCCCGATCCACTCAGCTACGTCTTCCATCTCAAAGCAAATATCCACTTCCACGACGGCCACCCGCTCACCTCCGCGGATGTCAAATCCACTTTCGACTTCATCCTCAATCCCGCCAACAAATCCCCAAAACGCGGCGGCTTCCGAATGATCGAAAAAATCGAAACGCCTGATCCGCTCACGGTCGTCTTCCATCTCAAAGAACCCTACGCCTCCTTCCTCTGGAATCTAATCCCGTCTGCAGCAGGCATTGTCCCCGCAAACGCTGCGCCAGATTTTTCGCGCCATCCCATCGGCACAGGCCCGTTCCGTTTCGTCAGCCAATCCCAGGACGACGAAGTCGTCCTGGCCCGTGATCCCAGCTATTTCGCCGCCGCCCCCGAAATCACCCGGGTTTCAGGGTTTGTACCTACAAACCCTGACGTGCGAACGATCCGCTTCCGCATCGTTCCCGACGCTGTTGTACGCGCGCTCGAACTCCGCAAAGGTTCCGCCGACCTCGAAATGAGCTCCCTCTCCGCCGACTTGATTCCGATGTTAGTCCGCAGACCGTCACTCGCTCTGTCCGAACGCCCCGGCACGAACTTCGCTTACCTCGGAATAAATTTTCAAGATCCTCTTTTATCCAAACGCGAAGTTCGCGAAGCCCTAGCCTGCGCCACCGATCGCGAAGCACTGGTAAAATTTCTCCTCCACGGCCAGGCCCGTGTAGCCGACGGCATCCTTCCACCCAATCATTGGGCCTACGAACCCAACGTCGCGCAATATCCCGCCGACACTCCTCGCGCCGAAAAACTTCTCGACGCAGCCGGCTACCCACGCGGCGCAAACGGCATGCGCTTTCATCTCACACTAAAAACGTCCACCGAAGAGCAAGCTCGCCTCATCGGCGCCGCGCTGCAAGAACAATGGCGCAAAGCCGGCATCGAACTGGAACTCCGTCCTCTCGAACTCGCCACTCTCCTATCCGATTCCATCCACGGAAATTTCCAGCTCACGTTCCTGCGTTGGGTCGGCGCCAACAACGATCCTGATGTCTTCGAGTTTGTGTTTTCCTCCAAACGCTTTCCGCCCGATGGCGCCAATCGCGGACACTACCGCAATCCCCGCATCGACCTACTCACCGATCAGATTCGTGTGGAAATGGACGGCGACAAACGCAAAGCACTCTGCAGCGAAGTACAAAAAATTCTGGCCGACGATTTGCCCTATATCCCGATGTGGTTCACCGATGTAGTCTCGGTCCACCGCCGCGAACTAGGCGACCTGCAACTTTCCCCCACCGGCGACTATGACTTCCTCGCCACTCTCCGGCCGTCCCAGAATGGCGTCGTTCCGACCGCGCACTGAGGTCCGGCGTTGGTCGTTTGCCGTTTACGCTAAACGGCAGCCACGCCTGCCGCTGCCTGCGTCGGCGGCTCCGCTATGTCTTCAATCTTCTCCGATGGGTAAACGACAAACGGCGAAGGGTGAATTGCGCACTGTCTTCTTGCCTTCCTCACTGCAGCGCGTCTTCGATTTCCTTATCACCAATCACGCCAACCCGCAAAATCTTCCACTTGTCGTGATGCAATTCCACAATTGTCGAAGCGGCCGTCGCTTTCGTCTCGCCCGCATCCAGAATCAAGTTCAGCCGGCTGCCTAATTGCCCAAATACCTGATGCGCATCCGAACAAGCCTCTGATCCAGAAAGATTCGCGCTAGTTCCGGTCAGCGGCCCGTCGAATTCCTCGATCAATCGCGCCACCACTTCGCTTCGCGGCCAGCGCAACGCAATCCTTCCTGTATTCGCGGTAACTTTCAGAGGCAACCGGTGCGACGCATCCACCACCAGCGTCAGGGCTCCAGGCCAAAACTGTTCCGCTAATCGCAGAAAATTTCTGGGCACTTCGCGCGCCAGCAACATCGCCTGGTCCAGCGAATTCACCAGTATCGGCAGCGCCTTCTCTTCCGGCCGCCCCTTCACCCGATAAATCTCTTCCACTGCCGACAAATTGAATGGATCCGCGGCCAACCCGTACACCGTATCCGTCGGTATCGCGATCACTTCCCCGTGCAGCAGCCGCTCAGCTGCATATCTCAACACGTCTGCTGAAGGCGACTGCGCACTTATCCGCAGGATTTCCGCCGGCAATTCCGAGCCTCTCGCGGAGTGATCCGGTCACCGCAGCGCTCCGCGCTCACTGCCTTTCTGCGCGCGAAGCTACCACACACCCAAGTACCATGCAATAACTCACGTTTCGGCGTTTCGGCGGCATGGTATGGTTCGCCGATTCACGGGTGATGTTTGTCGCTTGCCGTTTGCGAAACGAAGTAGCTTGCTCGTTCAGGTTCCTATCCTACGTGCTCGCCGTTAATTTCGGCTTTGCTGGTTCGCCACCAGCTGCCGCCGACTTTGCGCTGTGAGCGGCGAACGGTAAACTCTCTTCACCATGTCTCCCCGCTCCAGTCGCCGCACACGTCCGGAGAAGCACTAACCGTGCCAGCTATCATCACCAGCCGCGACAATCGCTGGCTCAAGGAATTTCGCATCGCGCTCCGCGGCGGCCTGCCATCTGAATCCGGCGCTGTCGGCGTGGAAGGTCCGCGCCTCGTCGAAGAAGCTCTTCGCTCGGCCTCGCCCATCCGTGCTGTTCTCTTCAGCGAATCCGGCGAACGCCACGGCGCCCGCCTCGCGCCCTACCTCGACCGACCCGAAGTCGCCATCCCGATCCTGCAGACCACCGACCGTCTCTTCGCAGGCATCGCCGACACTGAACATCCTCAAGGCGTCGCCGCGCTCGTGACGCCGCGCTCTTTCACTTTCGATGACATCTCCCGCCCGTCCGCCAACGGTGCCGCTCCTCTAATCGTCGTTCTAGCCGGCGTGCAAGACCCCGGCAACGTGGGCACGATCATCCGCACTGCCGCCGCATTCGGCGCCACAGCAGGCGTCGCCTCCCCCTCCGGACAAAGCGGCACAGCGAATCCCTTCGCACCCAAATCGCTTCGTGCCTCCGCGGGAGCTGCCCTCCATTTCCCGCTCCTAACCGGCGTCTCGCTGCCAATCCTGTTAGCACAATTGCGCGCCACGGGCATCCAGTCGCTCGCCTCCAGCTCCCGCGAAGCCGAACCCGCACAAAATGACCAGCCCCTGCTCACTCCGTGGCAGGTCGACTGGTGCCAACCCGTCGCTCTCCTCATAGGCAACGAAGGCGCTGGCCTCCCCGAAGAAATCGAGCGCAGCGCCGACGCCTGCATCCGCATCCCGACGTCTTCGTCCGTCGAGTCCTTGAATGCCGCTGCGGCAGCCGCCGTCCTCTTCTACGAAGCCGCCCGGCAACGCAGCTCGCGCGGCTAATCGCCCAATACAATGGCGCGGGCTTTTGTCTCCGTGTGAGGCGCTATCGCTTGAATTCCTAAACCTGGGCAAGCTGGGGCAGCAATGCCGACTACCTAGAAAACAAAAATCCGTCAGCCCAAACCGAAAATCTTAACTGGAAATTTCCGCATTTCTCACCAGGCCTGCTATGTTGGAATCAGCCCTGAAGCCTCAGCCCGCAATATTCGCCACTTCACAACCATCAGGACGGCCGCCCATGCGAATCACCATTTCTCACGATCGACCGAAAGGCGAAGTCGTCGAAGCGGTTGATCGCTCCTTCGACGATTTGTTCAAAGGCGTCGCGGAACTGCCGGTAAAAGTGACGATTCAACAGCGCACCTGGCAAGGGTCCACACTGATCTTCGCGCTCACCGCCAAGTGGGGCTTACTCAGCACGCCCATCAAAGGAACTGTCGAAGTCACTGACCACGACATCACCGTAGACGCAGACTTGGGCCTATTCAATTTCGTGTCCGAAAAAACGGCCCGCGCCGTAATGGGCGACCGCATCAAAGGCCTGTTGAAGTAGGCGCCTTTCAAACGCGCAAAACAAGCCCTGTGCCGTCATTCCGAGCGAAGCGAGGAATTGCGCCTGCGTTAGAATAAACCTCTGGTGACCGCCATCCCTCTACATGGACATGTCCGGGTTCTCTTCCTCTACGACGTAGCTGAAGCCATCAGCCTCGACGTGCTACGTTCCATGGCTGAAACCAAAGGCGTCGAGCTTCGCTCCAGTCGTGCGCACCCGGTTCCCCATCATCTCCGTTTCGAACGCCCGCCCTCCATCGAACCCGCCGGCCTCATGGCTCTCGACACTGGAGAAAGCGTCGAAGTCACCACCAAATACTACGACTACGGAGTCGTCAGCATCGAAATGGAGCTGCCCTTCGAAAGCGACTGGGACACTCTTATCGCGCAATCCAGCGGCTGGATCAATGCCTCACAACTTGAAAATCGTGCCAATGACATGCTTGCTATCGCTCTAAAGCGCGTCAGCCGCGCGCTCATTCGCCCTTACCAAACCTGGCTGCGCGAGGACTACTTCATCGTGCATCTGCCGGAAATCACCGCCCGGGATGGCGCTACTCTCACGGCCGCCGATCTGCTCGCATCCCGCGCCCGCGAAATTGCTCAACTGGTTCGCGGCGATTCCGTTCCCCTCTCCGACGCCGAACGCCAGGAAGTTCTGCAATCGAGCATTTCCTATTCCCGTACCGACCTGCTCGTCGTCGGCTGGACTGGCGCTGTCGTCTACGGCAACACGGAAGTCGCGGAGATGACCATTCAGATGCTCGAATACGCCAACACGCAGTTGCTGGAGTTCCGCCACTACGACGGTTTGCTTACTCAGTTGCTCGACGGCGTCTACCGTTCGTTGGAACGCAAGGGCGGAATCATCGATGCCTGGCGGCAATCCCGCGAGGCGGCGCGACTGAACACCATTCGCCTGGACGTGATGGAACTGACCGAAAAAGTAGATAATGCCATCAAGTTCTTAAGCGACATGTTCTACGCGCGACTCTATAACCTGGTGGCCGTGAAAGTCGGCGTTCCGGACTACCGCGCGCTCGTCGACCAAAAACTCCGCACCGCCGGCGAACTCTATCGCTTTATGGTCGACCAGTTTAACCAAACCCGCAGTTTCGTCCTCGAACTCGCGGTAGTCATCATCCTCATCATCGAATTCTTCTTCCTCTTCCGCGGCAAGTAGTGTCTCCTTCATGGTGACCTTGAGCTCCTGCGTTGTTTTGGCCTTCGTGTCACTTGTACTAATGGCGCTCGCGGCGCGCGAAATCGCAAAACCGGCCATCAGTCCTGTCAGCGCCAAGCTCGACATTCCAGCAGCTATCCTGGTAAGTCCTCTGTTTTTCATCACGGCCTCCAACCTGCGCGGGCCTCAGGCTAACTATATCCCTATGCCCATATAAATCGCCTGCCGAGTGCCCACACACGTCGGTGTTACGTTTGGGTCTTTGTCCCCCTTTTTGATCGCAGATCGCTGCTCGCTTCTTACTACTAACTTTCGACTTTCGACCGCCTCACGCTCTACACTTATTCTTGACCATGAGCCTCTTCCCTCCACTTCCCTCGCCGGTCGAGCCGGAAACACCGTCCGCTCTTCAACCGCTTGCCGAGCGCATGCGCCCGCGCACCCTGGACGAATTCATCGGCCAGCAAAAACTTCTCGGCCCCGGCAAACCGCTGCGCATGCAGATCGAGTCCGACAACATCGGCTCGATGCTCCTTTGGGGACCGCCTGGCTGCGGCAAGACTACTCTTGCGCGGCTCATCGCGCGGCTCACCAAATCCGACTTCATTTCGTTCAGCGCAGTGCTCTCCGGGATAAAAGAAATCAAGGAAGTCATGGCCGCTTCTGAATTCAAATCCAAATCCGGCAACCGCACTATCGTCTTCGTGGACGAAGTCCACCGCTTCAACAAAGCCCAGCAGGACGCTTTTCTTCCGTACGTGGAAGCCGGCTACATTATTTTCATCGGCGCGACCACGGAAAATCCTTCCTTCGAGGTTATCTCACCGCTGCTCTCGCGCACCAAGGTCTACGTCCTCGAAGCGCTCAGCACGCCGCAAATCGCCGAACTCCTGCATCGCGCTCTCACCGACAAAGAACATGGACTTGGCCGGCAAAATGTCGCAGCCTCGGAACAAGTCCTCGTCCGCATCGCGTCATTCGCAAATGGTGATGCGCGAGCTGCGTACAATGCGTTGGAGCTGTGCGTCCACAGCGCGAAGCCATCATCCGACGGTACGCTGCAAATCACTTCGGAATTGCTCGAAGACGTTCTGCAGCGCAAACTGCTCCGCTACGACAAATCCGGCGACGAGCACTACAACCTAATTTCCGCCCTGCACAAATCCGTGCGCAATTCCGATCCCGACGCCGCACTCTACTGGCTCGCGCGGATGCTCGAATCCGGTGAAGACCCGCTCTACCTCGCGCGCCGCATGGTGCGTATGGCCAGCGAAGATATCGGGCTGGCCGAACCCAGCGCGCTGGCAATCACACTAGCAGCAAAAGAAGCTTTCGACTTTCTCGGCGCTCCCGAAGGCCATCTCGCGTTGGCGCAAGCCGCCGTCTATTTGTCGCTGGCGGCAAAATCCAACGCGCTTTACACCGCCTACGGCGATGTCCAGGAAGACGTCCAGAAAACCGAAGCCGATCCCGTTCCTCTGCACTTGCGCAACGCTCCCACCGGCCTAATGAAAAATCTCGGCTACGGCAAAGACTACCGATACGCCCACAACTACGAAGAAAAAGTCACGGACATGCAATGCCTGCCGGACAATCTAGCCGGCCGCACCTGGTACAAACCGACCGACCAGGGCTTCGAGCAACGCCTCCGCGCGCGCCTGGACGAAATTCGCAAAATCAAATCCCGCGGGGCCTCCCATGCCTGACAGCCCAACGGCAAAACGCAGTAGGCCATCGTCCCCAAAACGCACTGTGTCGTCGCCGGCGAAATCCACCCTGTTGTCATCCCTAGCGAGGCGAGGGATCTGCTTTTTCTCCCGGAGAGCCGCGATTTTTCACGTTCTTGCGGTTTCTTTGATGTTCGCGTTTTCTCCGTTGACGGCTCAGCAAGCCCGACCGAAAATCATTGGCATCGATAGCGTTCGTATAACTTCGTCTGCTGTTGATGCCGGTGCGCTCGATTTCTACGCCAAGGACCTGGGATTTAGCACGGGACAACCGGTTTGCGAAGCTGTATCCAAAACGTGCATGCAGGTGAACGGGCGTCAGCGGATTGATCTGCGGGTGCCGACAGAAACGGGAACGAAGGGTGAACTAGTTGAGATTACCTTTGACGCTTCCGACGTAAAAGAGATGCACGCTTTTCTAAGCGCTCACGGTGTACAGGTCGGGGATATTGTTGAGGTGCCGCGCAACAATCTTTACTTTAGCGCGCAAGATCCGGAAGGACATCAGATTGGATTTATTGAACACACGAGCGGCCGGGACGCTTACCGCAAGACCGACAAGCAGGTAAGCGGCCGCTTAATTCACGCTGGCTTCGTTGTCCACGACCGGGCCGCTGAAGATCGCTTCTATAAAGATATTTTGGGATTCCACGTTTATTGGCACGGCGGGATGAAGGACGGCGTTGATGACTGGGTGGACATGCAAGTTCCAGACGGCAGCGAGTGGATCGAGTATATGCTCAACGTGCCCGCCAACGCCGACCAGCACACTCTCGGCGTGATGAACCACATTGCTCTGGGTGTTCCAGACATCCATGCAGCCGCCAAACAGCTTCTAAGCAACGGAATGAAGCTCACCGAAGAACCGAAAATTGGCCGCGACGGCAAATGGCAGCTCAATCTTTATGATCCGGATGACACCCGCGTCGAGTTGATGGAGTTCACTCCGAGCCAAAAACCCTGCTGCTCCGAGTACACTGGTCCGCACCCCAAGCCATGACCACGTTCGGGCAATTGAATCTTGAACATGAGAATTGGGCGCCGGCCAAAGATAATGTGGAGTTGGCCAACTCGCCACACTGTCCGTCAGCGGCCAATCCGCCAACTTGTCGTCCAAAAGCCAACCCGCCAGCCTGTCATTCCGAGGGCGGTTTTCGCCCGAGGAATCTGCTTTTTCCGCGGATTTCGAGCAACAGCAGGTTCCTCGCTTCGCTCGGAATGACAATTAAGAGAGCGTTTCGGCGTAGGACGACTCTCGCGACCCGTATGGCGATTGCCCCGCCCTCTGTCCCGAGTCAAACCGATCGCCTCCACGGTATTTATCCTTCTTCCCTTCTCTTTTCTCTGTGGCTCTGTGGCATATTTTTCTTCGCATTTCCGCCGGCAACGATCGCGCAATCGCTCGACAAACCCACCACAACCATCGACGAAGACATCACCGCCTTCGCCTTCGCTCCCGACGGACGCATTGTTTACTCCGTCCGCCGCATGTTCAGAAATAAAAAATACGACATGCAGCGCGATGACATCTGGATTCAGGACACCGGCGGCCATCGCAAACGTATCTTCCAGGGCGAGCACTTTACCGTCGCAGGACCCATTACTCCCGTCGAGCACGACGACTCGTCCGACGACCGTGATGAAAAAGGCAAAAAGCACAAGAAAGACAAAAGCGACAAAGACCGGCCTCTCACTCCGCCATTTACTTATATTGTCGCCGGATTTGATTTTTCGCCCAATGGCCGCATGGTTTTGGTGCAACTGCTCACCAGCACCATCTTGACAGAATCAGACCATCAGCAGGACGAACGTATGACCCTGGTGCTGGACGAATCCGGCCGCGAGATCAAACTCAGCGGTGACAATGCCGTGATTCACGCCGCCGCCGATCCCATGTGG